>Ga0308169_10006236_pt1 | contig 10573 bp, 8 predicted proteins | sample PhyBR1_2_FD_202139 | JGI IMG/M metagenome (GOLD analysis project Ga0308169, IMG submission 202139) | Phyllosphere microbial communities from UC Gill Tract Community Farm, Albany, California, United States - DLSLSB.R1 | ecosystem: Host-associated > Plants > Phyllosphere > Unclassified | place... | reverse complement strand
AGGGAGGAGGGGAGGGGGAGGAGGGAGCGCGAGGGAGGAGGAGGAGGACGAGGGCGAGGCCGAGAGGGCGAGGCCCAGTCGGGACGCTTTCAATGGCAAGCGGCGCAGTGGTAGCCAAATCGTTGACTTGAATACAAAATGCCTTTGGCGACCTCGCGCTCGACTGCGCTGCGCTCTCGCCCTCTCGCCTTCACGTCTCGCTTGCTGTCAGCGACGCTCTCTTCTCTGTGAGCGACCTGCTCCCGTGCGGAAGCGACCGGCCGCTCCAGAGAGAGCGACGCCCTCCTGCTCCTCGGGCCGTGCACGACGTGCGAGCGCTTTGCTCGGCCACATCCGCCGCTCTTGCTCCAGTCTTGCTTCCTGAGTCTCAAGAGCGTCACTGGCTCGACGATGCGCGCTCAAGGGCGTCGCAGATCAGCTCTCGCTGGTCCGTCGAGCGCCCTTTCGCGATTTCTGCGTCGCAGGCCGACCTCGCGGCTCGCCGATCTGCAGCTGGCTTGGATCCTTCGTAGCTCAGGAGCAGCCGCAGACGTGCTTCATTCAACGAGGAGCCTACTCGAGCGAAGCGCCGTCCCTAGCTGCTCTGGAGGGGCTCGAGGGAGCGCCGCACGGACCCGTCCTTCGCAAGCGCGCCGCCGCCGCCGAGCGTCCTTACCCGAGCCGCCTGCACAGAGCTATCTCGAGAGCTCTCACACAGGGCGTCTCGGGATGAAAGCAGCCGAGGGAACAGAGCCGGGAGCACGCAGCGCCCGAACCTCTTCCTCCTCTCTCGACAACCGGACGAGGGACGAGGCAATGCATGATTGATGGCACAGCTTAAGGCTACAAGTGACGTCTCGTGACGTGACATGGAGGGGTATGAGGAGGGACAGGACTGCTAGGGGTAACGCACAGATGGATGGCCGTGACGAGGGCGGAGAGGAGGGAGGAAGGAAGGGTACAGGGCCGACGCTGCCGGCGTGAGCTCAGCCACGGAAGTGGCGCAGGATGAGGGTGGAGGAGGAGGTGTGCTGAGAGTCGGGGAGGACGCGGCGAAGTCTGCGAGAGAGAGGGCGAGAGAGAGTCAGTCGAGCGACTTGGGAAGGCCGAGTCGAGCGCAGGCTCGAGCGCACGCTCAAGAGCGAGTCGCACGACGAAGAGAGGGGAGGGAGGACGAGGAAGAGAGACGCACTCGAAGAGCATGATGTCGCCCCAGAGGTACCCGCCGGGGAGCGGCGGCGTGTTGATCTTCTCCATCGTGTGCTCCTGGCCGCGCATGAGCGCGCCCCACTCGTCGACGCGCACCCTACCGCGCAGGCTCGTCTCGTCCGACGACAACTGCACCTCCTTGACGCGCTCCTTGCTCCCGATGCGCTCCTTGACCCGGTTCAGGAACCGCGCCTTGCCCAGCCGGCGGTTCGGGCGCGCGCGGTCGGCGCGCTCGCGCGAGCGCGGCGACGGCTTGCTCATGTGCACCTGCGGCGCCGCGACGGGGTGGTTGCGCTCGTGTTCGCGCACGGTAAAGTGGAACACGTGCTCGAGGTTCTCCTCAGCCTCGGCACGGTGCGCCGCCTCGTTGAGCGCGTGCGCGACTTTGCGCGAGATCTGGTCGAGGGCGGCGACCCGGGCCGGCGACGTCTGCTTGAAGTCGGGCGTCTGGTGGAGGGTGCGCCAGAGGAGGGGCGTGTCGGGGAAGGCCGAGCCGAGGTCGGCGAGGGCGCGCGTGAGCCGGGTCGAGTACCACGACAGGCGCTCGGGCGACAGCTCGTCGTGCGGGTCGGCACCCGAGAGCTCGTCGAGGGCCGCAAAGTGCCGCAGGTCCCAGAAGCCCGACGAGAACTCGATCAGGTCGGGCTTGGTGCGCTTGAGCGAGTCGAGGAGCGGCATGACGATGTGCGACAGGCGGTCGTCGACGGCGACTGCGAGCGGGAGGAGCGAGAGGGGCGAGTCAGCGAGATGCGCGCGTGCAGTGAGGGGGAGGCGCAGAGAGAGAAACGACGCACCTGGCGGGTAGAAGTGCGGGTCGTGCAGGAGCGACTCGTGCTCGAACTCGACGCGGTTGGCAAGGCCAAAGTGGAACACCGAGACGACCATGAAGTCGAGGTCGTCGAAGTAGCAGACGCTCGGGCGCGTGCCGTCAAAGTTCTCCTGGTTGGCGCCGGGGAGGAACTTCTCGTCGATGCCGTTGACGAACCGCGGCGGCGACAAGGGGTGGTCGCGCCCGATCGTCGCAAACTTGCCGCCGGCGAAGCGACAAAAGTCCTTGTTGTGGTTGCGCTCGATGTGGTCGCCGAAGAGGAGGACCGTCTTGCCGTGCAGCCACTCAAGCGGCGCGCCCTGGACGACGGCCGCGCGACGACCTCGCAGCGGCAGCTCAAGCTCCTCGGGCTCCTTGTCGACGCTCGCCGTGACGTTGCGCGAGGCGCGGAGGGCGGCCATGTAGGCGGGAGGGGCGCACGACGGGTCGTACGGCAGCCACCGATTGTTCTCGGGGACCTTCTTGTCGACGTGGATGCGGCCGAACTCGGCGTACGGGTTCTCGCACCTGTTGCGCGGGAGGGAGAGCCGAGTCAGCGGGTGCTCGGAAAAGATGCAGGGACCAGAGAGAGAGAGAGGGACGCACGCCGTGTGCTGGAACGAAGCGACACCCAGGTCCTCGAGGACCTCCTTGACGCCCCACCACGTCGCCTTGCCGCGCCCTTCGAGGAGCGTGAGGCCGACGAGCCCGCCGAGGAAGAAGAGCGTGACGGCGGCCGACAAGGCCGCGCTGACGTTGCTGCGCTTCTTCCACCACGCCGCGCGGCGCGGGTACGGGAACGGCGAGTACAGCGGCGAGTCACTCGCGTCGTGCGCAAAGCTGTACAGGCGCGACTTTTCGTCGAACCCGGTCGACGACGCCGGCGACAGGCTCGAGTGCGGCGAGAGGTCGTGCTCCATGCCGGCGGCGATGCTCTGCCGAGCGCGGTACTGCGCGACGCCGATGTCGAGCGAGGCGTGTCGCCGCACGCGCGGGTTCTTAGACGTCGAGAAGGCCTTGACCTCGACGAGGTTGCGCAGGAACTCGGACGAGCTCGGGTTGACGGAGGGCGGAGCGTGTGTGGATGACGCCGAGGACGACGAGGAGGAGGCGGGAGGAGAGGGAGCGAGGGACGAGTTGCGCTGGTGGACGTCGCGGCTGGCGCTGCTCGACGGCGCGTTGGCCGAGCTGACGCCTACTGCGACCGAGGGCCGCTTGTCGAGCGGGTAGGCCATGAGGGGCGGCGACGAAGAGGCGGCGAGCTGGACGGTGGGGGCGGTGCTAGAGGCGGTGCTGCTCGCTGGCGGGGATGCGGCGCAGGGACTGCTGGAGGGCGTAGGCGCGCTGGTGCTGCTGCGAAAGGTACTCCTCGTCTGTGTGCTGGTGGAGAGCGAGGAGGGCGACGGCGAGGAGGACGAGGCGGCGACGAAAGGTGGCACGTCGCGAGCGACGGCAGCGGCCACAAGCGTCGATTCGAAGGTTGGAGCTCGGTAGCGGGACGGAGATCTGCTTCTCGGCCCCTGGCCTTCATTGCGGCCTCGGGCAGGGGCGACGCCAGCCCACAAGAGAGGGAGAGGGGGCGAGCCGCCGACGACGCCGGCTTGGGAAGGCGCGGGCCAGGCGCGGCGACAGCGTCTCGGAAATTGAATCGGCCGCGCAGCTGCTGCAAAGCTACGGCCAAGGCGAGGCCTGGTGGGCTTGCACAGGCTCCGACTCCTGCTTTGGTCAGCGAGAGGCGAGGTCGGGTCGAAGGAGGTCGAGGTGGCCGCGAAGGCGACGGGGCTCGTGCGCTGCCTTCGTCCGGACGATCCTTTCGAGCGCCGCTCTCCCTCTCAACCCCTGCTCTGGCTCTTGTGCGCTATTGGACCGGGACGAGCAAGAGAGAGACAGAGGAAGAAGTCGTTACAAGGTCGTGCCGGCCAAGCGGCCAAGGTCTACTCGTCAGCTCCCGCACCCTACACCAACTCAGTCGGGCCCTGGCGCCAAGTGCGCACCCTCAGCGCCGACAGCGTGCTCTGCGCGCTCCCGCGCGTCCCGACAAACCCAGCCGAGCGCGCCTCGATCGCCTGGTCCATGACCTCCTTGTCCCACCGGCCAAAGCGCTCGCGCACCTCGAGGTCGTCGTAGTCGAGCAACGTCCACCCGAGGTTGGTCAGCTCGCCGAGGAAGCCGAGGTCGGTCACGTCGGTCGAGACGACGACGTTGAGGCTCCTTGCCGAGTGGCGGTGTTCGCGCGACTTGCGGCCCTGGCCCGTCGCGACGAGGTGCCGCACGCGGTCGACGGCGCGCTGGTAGTCGACGAGGTTGGGCATGCACCGCTCGGGCTGGTTCAGGAGGCGGCACTCGCTCGCGCGCGCGCGCGCCGAGATGTGCACGGCGAGGAACGGGTGCCGGTGCCCGAGGAGGTGCGCCGCGAGGTCGCCCGCCGTCTCGTGCACCTCGGGCGAGAAGTGCAGGTGCTTGCCGTGCTTGAACCAGGCCGTGTGGTCGCGAGGGTCGAGGTGCGTCGTCGAGTGCTTGGTCGTCGGGTGCTCGGGCCGGTACAGCGAGTGGTCGATGCAGAAGACGTGGTTCTCGGGCGTCGCCGTCGCCGCCTTCGAGATGGACGCGTCGTGCTTGGCCTGGTCGATGAGCCCGGCCTTGGCCGACGTGTCCTTGTCGAAGCGCGAGAGGAAGGCGTGCGTGGCTGCGGGCGGGCGAGCGAGAGAGAGAGTCAGGTCTCGACGTTACACGAGCGGCTCGAGCGGGAGGAGAGAAGGCGAGGACGCACCCTTGAGGTCGTCACCGACAGCGCCGCCGTCCTTCTTGGTCGGCGCGAGCCGCACAGGGACAAAGCTCGGGTCAAGCCCGGTCAGGCGCATCTTGGTCGCGCGCTCGTCCCTCTCGCCCTCGGCGACCTGGCCGACCCAGCACCCGAGCTGCTCGGTCGTGCCGGCCTCCTCGAGCTCGTGCGGCCGCAGGTCGTGCCAGTCGACGACGGCGACCGACGTTGCGGCGCCGAAGCGCGCCATGTCGAAGATGGTCGAGACCGGGTGCTGCGTCGTGTCGGCCGTGCGGTCCTTGGGGTCGGGGAGGAGGAACGGGTGCGAGATCGGGATGCGCGACAGGGCCGACGAGAGGTGCGTGAGGTGGTACAGGTTCATCGTCTGCTCGGCTGCGAGCGGGGAGAGGCGGACAAGGTCAGCCCGAGCTGGGGGAACGTGCGCGCAAGGAGGAGGAGGGGGACGCACCAAAGTCGCCGTGCGGTGGGCTGATGAGGTACCGCGCGTCGGTGCTGAGCTCGTCACGGAACGAGTCGTGCTTGCGGACGGCCCGCTGCTTGGCCTGCGAGCGTGAGAGAGAGAGACGTCAGCTCGAGGCGAGGAGAGGGGGGAGGAAGGACGAGGAGGGAGAGCGACGCACGGCGTGAGGCGGTGTCGGGGCCAAGCTGGCGGCGAGGATCTGCTCCCTGCGCTGCATGTGCTTGACGATCGGGCTCTTGCCCCTCGAGCTGCCCCACAGGATGACGACGAGGACGAGGCACGCCAGTGTGCCCGCGCCGACCGCGACCTGGTGCATCGTCAAGCTCTTGTCCGTCGCCGCCTTCTTGCGCAGGCGCGCCATCTCCTGCCCCTTGTCGCGCCACTGGAGCGGGCGACCCTCGAACGTCGCGTTGGACGGGCCGGCGAGCGTCGACTTGTACTCGCGCGCCTGCTTGATCGACGACGACTTGCTGTAGAAGCCGCCCTTGGTCGCTGTCGCGCTCGACGACGAGGGCGGAGGGACGTCCTTGGGGGGAGGGGAAGGCGGCGGCGAGTAGGCGGCAGAGGTGACGGTCGGAAAGGCGAAGTCGGGTTCGGGCGTGACCTTGCGGACGGTCGCTGCGGGCGGGGACGGCGGCGGCATGTCGAAGCGGATGTCGAGCTCCGAGGCGTCGTGTACGGGAGCGGGTCGGCGCGCGCGGGGGCCGTCGTTGCTCGAGCTCGCAGGTGGGGAGGACCGGCGCGAGGTGGTCGACGAGCTGGGCATGACGAAGGCGGTGTCGCCCTGGAGGGTGAAGTCGGAGGCCGGGCTGCGGTGACGACCTGCGGCCATGGCTGTCGAGTGTTGGAGTGTCGTTCGAGCTGGTGCGAGCGAGAGGGAGAGAGGAGAGGTCGGCGCTGGGTGGGGGCTGGACGAGGCGGAGGAGGAGGACGACGTCGAGCACTTGAGGCCTGCCCGCCCGGACAAGGGAAGGGCTGGCTGTGCGGAGCCTGGACATTCAATCGCAGGGGGAGGCGGGCCGGCCTTGTCGCGCAGAGTGCGACGGCTGGACGACTCGCCGCGAGAGGAAGGAGGCGGGCGTGTCTCCCCCTGGCGAGCTCTGCAGCAGCCGAGGCTGCCGACAGCGGGTGTGCATGCACGTGCACCGAGTGCACGCGCAGAGCGAGCGTGCGTGCTGCAGCGAGCTGAGCCGGTAGCAGCGGGCGAGGAGAGTAAGAGCGCGAGTCGAACCTGTCGAGGCGAGCGCTCGAGAGGCCGGCTCGCTTGCGGGGAGGCGGGCCGGTGCGAGGCGATCGAGGCCCTCTGCCGTGGCGCCGTGAGAAGCGTCCGCCGCCCGCTCCAAGTCGCTCAACCCGCACCCGCACGCTCGCTCACCACCAGCAGCACGCACCACTGCGCCCTGCAGTCATGTCGCACATGCGGCGGCGGTCGTCCCACATGGGCCCGAGCCCGGACGAGCCTCGAGCTTCCCCCCTCGTCGGCCGCACACCTCGACTCGGCGGCGGCACCACCACCACGGCGACGGGCGCAAGCACACGGGTTCCGCCTTCGCCCTCGCTTGGGTTCGGCGGTGCGGGCACCCTGCGCAGCGCGCAGCGCGACCCGAACCAGGCGCCGACCGCCCGCGAGGTCGTCGGCCGCATCGCCTCCGTCATCTTGCGCGTCCTGCGCACCCCTCGGGCCCTGACGGCGCTCGTGTGGCTCACGCTCATGTGGATCGCGAGCAGCTACGTGCGCGAGAACGCGCACCACCTCTCGCAGCGGCCCGTCCACCCTCGCCTCCTCCCGCTCATCCGACACTCGGGCACCGCCCTCGAGTACCTCTCGCCCGACCTCGGCGGCCGCGTCAAGTCGTGGCACGACGACCAGGTCAAGAACGACCCGAACCGCCCGCTCACGCCCGCCGAGCTCGAGGCCGCGTCGCGCCACACCTTCCACCCGAACGGCCTGCTCCTCGTCAACCCGAAAGGGCGGCACCCGATCCACCTCTTGATCGAGGACGCCGAGCGCAAGTGGAAGGACAAGGTCGCGCGCCAGAGCAAGACGCTCGGCGAGGCCGTCCGCGAGTACAAGCGCCGGCACCGCCGCAACCCGCCCAAGGGCTTCGACGACTGGTGCGTCCCCTCTCCCTCTCTCTCCTTCCTCCACGAGGTTCCTGAGCTGACTCTCGACGCGCGCAACAGGTGGGCCTTCTGCGAGGAGCATAACATCCAGCTGCGCGACGAGTACGACCAGATCAACCACGACCTCGCACCTCATTGGGCCCTGTGCGTCCCTCCCTCCTCTCACGATGCTCGTCGCCCGGCCCGAGACTGACTCGCATCCTCTCTCCCACACAGCGAGGCGCACGACTCGCGGCACCGCAACAAGGTCATGCAGGAGCGCGACCACACGTTTACGGTCGCGATGCACCCGGGCGAGACGATGCCGACGCTGCACGGGCCGTACTGGGACCTCAAGCGCGCGACCGACATTGCCGACATGCTGTCGCTGTACACGGGCCGCATGCCGCGCCCGCTCAACATCACGTACATCATCGACGACAACCCGGCCGTCATGCTTCCGTACTCGCAGCGCGAGCGCATGGTCGAGCTCGGCGAGCAGGGCGAGTGTGCGTCGCCTCATCTCTCTCTCTCTCTCTCTCTGCTGCACGTCGACGTCCTGCTACAGAAAGTCGGCCGGCTGACCCTTTCTCCCCCTCCCTCCGTCGCGCACGTCCCTCTCTCTCTCCCTCTCGCCCGCCCGCAGACTACGGCCCTTCCGAGTTCATCGAGGGCGAGGACCCGAGCCTGTCCAACTTTGCGCAAGCCTGTGCGCCCAACTCGCCGCTGCGGCGCGCCGAGCGCGGCGAGTACACGCCCGACTACTCGGGCGACAGCGTGCGCTCGTTCGTGTGGAACCACGCCAAGACGACCGACCTGTGCCTGCACCCTGAGGCGCGCAAGCTGCACGGCCACACGATGCAGCAGGGCGTCCCGCTCGGCCCGATCGTGCCCCTGTTTGCGTTCGCAAAGACCAAGCTGCACTCGGACATCCTCACGACGCCGATCGAGCAGTGGGAGGCGCACTATGTCGGGTACGAGCCGCCCTGGTCGGGCAAGAGCATGAACAAGCTCCTGTGGCGAGGTGCGTCGTCGCTCTCTCCCTCTCTCTTTGCTCGGTGCGCGCTCGCAGGAGGAGGAGGAGGACGTGAGCTGACTCGGTCCCCCCTCTCTCGCCCGCAGGCTCGACGACCGGCGTCGAGTTCAACCGGCACACGCCCTGGCGCAAGTCGCAGCGCGCACGGATCCACATCATGTCGCACGAGACCGAGGGCGAGCGGCACGTCATCTGGTCGCAGCGCGGCCAGCTGCGCGACGCCAACGTGTCGACGGCCGTCCTGAACGACCTGTACATGGACACGAGCTTTGCCGGGGCGCTCCAGCAGTGCGACGCCGAGACGTGCGAGATCCTCGAGAAGCAGTTCGACATCAAGCCGACGATCGGGCTCGACGAGTCCAACACGGTGCGCCCCTCGCTCTCCCCTCTCCTCCCTCTCGCCCTCTCGCCCGAGCCTCAAAAAGCTGACTCGCGCCCTCGCCTCGCCTCGCGCGCGCCCGCAGTACAAGTACATGTTCGACGTCGACGGCAACGGCTGGTCGGGCCGGTTCCACCGCCTCATGTCGATGCGCTCGGCCGTGCTCAAGTCGACCGTCTTTCCCGAGTGGTACCAGGACCGCGTCCAGGAGTGGGTGCAGTGCGTCTCCTGTCCCGCTCTCTCTCGTGTGCGCGCCCGGAGCGAGCGAGAGCGCTCGAGCTGACCCCTGCCTCTCCTCCTCCCTCGTCCTCTCCTCGCCCCGGCCCTCGCCCTCGCCCGCACCCTCACACGCCGCACAGCTACATCCCCGTCAAGGTCGACTACAGCGACGTGTACGACATCATGGCCTTCTTCGTCGGCATGCCCGACGGCTCGGGCGGGCACGACTCGCTCGGCGAGAAGATTGGCCAGGCGGGGCGCGACTGGGCGAGGGACTTCTGGCGCTACGAGGACATGGCGTGCGTCCCTCCTCCTCTCTCTCTCTCGGCAGCCCTCGTGCTCCTCACTCTCCGCGACGAGGACGAGCCAAGCCCCGAAGCTGACCCCGCCCCGCGCACGCTCGCAGGGCCTACATGTACCGCCTCAGCCTCGAGTACTCGCGCATCCTGCACCACGACGAGGGCGACGTCGACTACGTCGAGATGCCCGACTTCAACTTTGACTAGCGTGCTCGCTCGCTGCGAGGAGCCGCTCCTCGTTCCTCCCTCCCTCTCCCTCTCCCTCTCACGCCTCGCCCGACTCGTCCTCGCCTCATTCATCTAGCCGTTACCCTTGCATTGCGTACATCGTCTCTCTCGCTTGCTTGCGGCTTGCGAGACTCGAGGCGAGAGAGAAAGAGGGGAACGAGCGCGCGACGGCGGTGCAGCTCTGCGGCGACGAGCTCTCGAGCGTGCTCTCGACGACCACGATGAGGAATTGTGAGAGCAAGCGCGTCGTTGCATCACACAGAGCAAGAGCACCACGAGCCCGCCGCGAGCCCTTCAGCCCTTCCACGCAAACTGGGCCATGCTGACCCGCCCACCGCCGTCGACCCTCTCGGCGAGCCCAAACGCATCGCCGTGCTCCCTCCCTCCTCCATCCGCCCCTCCTCCCCCCACTCCTCCTCCTCCTCCCGGCCCAGCGCCCGCCCCACCCGCACCCGCACCGGCACGGCGCACGACGACCCCCTCGGCCTCGAGCCACTCGCCCTGCCGGCGCGTCGCGGCCGGGTTGCCGCGCGGCGAGATCAGGCCCGAGGACGAGACGACGCGGTGCCAGGGGACGAAGGCGGGATTGGGGAGCGGAGGGGGGAGGGGCGCGGGGGAGGAGGAGGAGGAGGAGGAGGAGGAGGAGGAGGAGGAGGAAGAGGGCGAGGGCGAGGGTCGTGCGCTGCCGGCGCCGGCGGCGTCGTCGTCGTCGTCCGAACGCATCTCCCCTCGTCGCCTTCGCCGCCCTCGCTCGCCCTCGCCCTCGCCCTCGCGCGCCGCCGAGCCACCACGCGCCGGCCCCAGCGCGTCGGCGACGAACGGGAGCGCTTGCGCGCGCGGGAGCGCCTTGAGCGCGGCGCCGACCATGCGCGAGTGGCGCGGGTGGCCGATGAGGTGCGCGATGTGGCCGTACGAGGCGACCTGTGCGGGGTGCGCGAGGGCGAGTCGGGAGGAGGGGGAGCGGGTGGGGGGGAGGAGGAAGGAGAGGAGGGTCAGCGCTGCGCGAGGGAGAGGAGCGAGGGGAGCGGGGGGGAGGACGCACCTTGCCCTCGGGGATGCGGCGCACGCAGG
>Ga0308169_10006234_pt1 | contig 10575 bp, 9 predicted proteins | sample PhyBR1_2_FD_202139 | JGI IMG/M metagenome (GOLD analysis project Ga0308169, IMG submission 202139) | Phyllosphere microbial communities from UC Gill Tract Community Farm, Albany, California, United States - DLSLSB.R1 | ecosystem: Host-associated > Plants > Phyllosphere > Unclassified | place... | reverse complement strand
CATCAGCACCTGTTCGATGCCCGTGGCGCCGAACGCGGCCAACAGGCGCTGGATCACCGAGACCTTGTCGGTGCTGGAAAACAATCCGGCATTGGCGGTCAGGCGCCGCACATCACGACCCGACGCGGGGTTGGCGATGATGCCGACGGTGAGCGGACGGCGGCTCATGACGCCACCGCGGCGGGAACGATCAACGGGCTTGGCGGGCAAGTCATAGGCACCTCTTTTTATTATTGGAAGCCCAACGGGATGGGTCCAAGGCCTAGAGCAAGGCCGGTGCCAATTACCGGAGAATCGAAGCAAAGCCGCGAGACAGAGCGCTCGCAGCGCCCCATTGCACGCGTTGGCCACGGGGCCGTTGAGACGCCACATGCCAGCCTGCACGACGAAACCGCGAGACGCTGAGACGTCGCGTCTCACCTCCAGGCCTGCGCTCCGTCGGGCTTGTCTGCGCCCGGCGATCAGCGCTTAATGTGCCGACAACGACAAGAAGCTGAACCGGAGGCCCCTATGCTTTCCGCTCACTCCCGGGCGCATGTGGATTGCGTCAGCCGCGTGCTGAAGAACGCCGCCCAACTGCCGCAACTGCCGGTGCCGGACCTGATCCTCGATTCCTGGCGCCGCTCCATGGAGCAACATCACCTGGACCCCGGCTCGCTGCAGGGCCCGCGGATCCTGTCCCACGACGTGCTCAAGCAGTGCCGCGAGCGTTCGGAACTGTTCCTCAATATCGCCAGCGACGAAGTGGCGCGCCTGCATGGCCGGGTGCGCGATGCCGACTATTGCGTGCTGCTGACCGATGCCCAGGGCCAGACCATCGATTACCGGGTGGAAACCACCCTTCGCAACGACTGCCGCAAGGCCGGGTTGTACCTGGGTACGTGCTGGTCGGAGGGTGAAGAAGGCACTTGCGGCGTGGCGGCGGTGCTCACGGCCAAGACGGCGGTGACGGTGCACAAGCGCGATCACTTTCGCGCGGCATTCATTGGCCTGACCTGCTCCGCCGCGCCCGTTTTCGATCCTCAGGGAGAACTGCTCGGCGTGCTGGACGTATCGGCGGTGCGCTCGCCGGATGATCGCCGCTCCCAGCACCTGATCCGGCAAATGGTGGTGCAGAGCGCCCGGGAAATCGAACAGGCATTTTTCATGAGCAGCGCCCAGGGTTACTGGGTGCTGCGGGCCCATCGCAACGCCGGGTACGTCGACAGCCAGCCGGATTTCCTGCTGGCCTGGGACGACGATGGCTGCCTGCAAGCCCTGAACCCGGCGGCGCGCCAGTTCTTGATGCAGCGTTACGGCCAACTGCCTCAGCACATCAGCCAAATCTTCGACGCCCAACTGCTGCACCGCGCCCGTGACGAAAGCCTCTATCCGCTCGACGTCGATTTGCATGGCCGCTTGAGCGCGCCACGGCGCCGGGCCACGCCTCGCCAGCGCGTCGCGCTGACACCGGCCGAACTCGATCCACGCCTCGCCGACAGCCTGACCCTGGCGGTGCGGGTCAAGGATCGCAACCTGCCGGTGTTGATCCAGGGCGAGACCGGTTCCGGCAAGGAAGTCTTTGCCCGCCAGTTGCACCAGGCCAGCCAGCGCCGCGACCGGCCTTTCGTGGCCTTGAACTGCGCGGCCATCCCGGAAAGCCTGATCGAGAGCGAGTTGTTCGGTTATGTGGCCGGTGCCTTTACCGGCGCTTCGGCCAAGGGTATGCAGGGCCTGTTGCAGCAGGCCGATGGCGGCACGCTGTTCCTCGACGAAATCGGCGACATGCCGCTGGCCCTGCAAACCCGCCTGTTGCGGGTGTTGGCCGAGGGCGAAGTGGCGCCATTGGGGGCCTCACGGCGCAAGGCCGTGGACATCCAGGTGATCTGCGCGACCCACCGCGACCTGGAAACCCTGGTGGCGGCCGGCGAGTTTCGCGAGGATTTGTACTTCCGCCTCGGCGGCGCCCGTTTCCAACTACCACCGTTGCGCGAACGCACCGACCGATTGGCGTTGATCAATCGCATCCTGGAGGAAGAATCGGCGCTGTGCGGCGGTTCGGTGCAACTGAGCGGCGCGGCGCTGGAGTGCCTGCTGGGTTATCACTGGCCGGGCAACGTCCGCCAGTTGCGGCACGTGCTGCGCTATGCCTGCGCGGTGTGCGAGGCGAGCGTGATCCAGCTCAGCCACTTGCCAGAGTCATTGCACAGCGCGGCTGCCGTCGATCATGGGCCGGAGCCCAGCGCCAGTCCTGAACGCCAGGCGTTGCTGGACGCCCTGGTGCGCCATCGCTGGAAACCCACCCCGGCGGCCCGGGCCCTGGGCATTTCCCGGGCAACGCTGTATCGGCGAGTTCATCAGCACGGCATCGAAATGCCCGGCAGGAGTCCCGGCTGAAGGCTTATCGTCGCGCCAGCTCATGGCGCACGCATTGCTCGTAATAGGTCTGCTTGACGGCCACCGGTTTGAGCCGCGAGGAACTGTTGTAAGTCTGTTCGGTAATGCCCAACGCGGTCATGCGCATCCAGGGCCGGGGAAACTTGCGCACCTGCAACTTCTTGCGCGCCCCATACAGGCTGACCCCGGACAGCTTCGACGCCTGGGCACCCGCCGCAATGTCCGACCCCCAGCGACACACTGACTGCTGGTTTGCCGTCAGCGTCCTAGCCTGGGCATCAAGCGAGACGGCGGCCATGAGCATGGCCGCCGCGATCCAGATAGAAACACGCATAGGTTTGTCATCCAACTTTCTGAAATAAAAGGAGTTTGACGTTGGTTTTATGAGCAAGGGGCCAGCATTCCCATGCCATTCATCAGCTCATGCGCTTGTCTATAAATGACATTTGAAACATATCTCAACCTACTGATATTTATGTATTTTTATTCTCCTATCAGCCCAGCAAGAGCAAGCGAATCCGCATGCAAACCCGTGGCGAGGGAGCTTGCTCCCTCGCCACGGGATCATTGGGCTGATTTTGCCTCTTGCAGCAATTGCTGGATCACCTGTTCCTGCTCGCCGTATCGCCCTTCACCGAAGTGGCTGTAGCGCACCTGCCCCTTGGCATCGATGAAGTAATGGGCTGGCCAGTACTGGTTGTTGAAAGCGCGCCAGATTGCATATTGGTTGTCGATGGCGACCGGGTACTGGATGTCCAGTTTGCGCACCTGCTCGCGCACATTGTCGATGATCTTCTCGTAGCCGTATTCCGGGGTGTGGACGCCGATGACCACCAGACCGTCCTTCGCGTACTTCTTCGCCCAATCGTTCACATACGGCAGCGTGTGCTGGCAGTTGATGCAGTCGTAGGTCCAGAAATCCACCAGCACCACCTTGCCCCGCAACGACTCGCTGCTCAGCGGCGGCGAGTTGAGCCATTGCACCGCGCCGTCCAGCGCAGGCATGGCGCCTTGGGATTCGAGCGTTGGCATAGTGCTCGCGCCGGCCTTGCTCACTACATAGTCGATGGCCTTGGGCACGTTCTCCAGCAGGCTTTTTTCCAGGCTGGCCGACTGTTGCGACGACGTCGCGGCCAGTAACCGGTCATCCGCCCCGGTGCCGATTGCCACGGCGGCCAGCAACACCAGCGCCCCGGTGGCGCGGCGCAGCCAGGCGGTGATCGGCAGTGAGAGTTTCAACCGACCGACCAGGCCCCGACCGGCGAGGATCAAGGTGCCCAGCGACAAGGCGCTGCCCAGGCCGTAGGCGAGCAACAAAAGGCTGGTCTGGGCGCTGGCGCCTTGCAGCATCGCCCCGGTCAGGATTACGCCAAGGACAGGGCCGGCGCACGGCGCCCAGAGCAACCCGGTGGCGACGCCGATCAACACCGACGCCACAGGCCCACTCATCCGCCCGGCGCCGGCATCAAGACGATTGCCCAGGCTGACCAGCGGCCGCGCCAACCAAGTGCCCACCCGGCTGAACATCAGCGACAGGGCAAACAGCACCATCACCACCAGGGCGAGTTGCCGCCCGGCAACGCTGGCCCGCAACACCCATTCGCTGCTGACCACCGCCAGGCTGGACACGGCGGCGAAGGTCAACACCATGCCGCCCAGCGTCAACAACACCGAGCTGCGCGACTGATTGGCCCGGGCGAACAGGAACGGCACCACGGGAAGAATACAAGGGCTGAGGATCGTCAGGATCCCGCCGAGAAATGCGATCAGAAGCATGGCAACACCTCAAAATGGGCTGAAGCACGAATATGTGCGGGGACTTTGTGGCGAGGGGATTTATCCCCTCGCCACAAAGCCTGCAGGCATGGCTGGCATGTGGCTCTCAATTCTGGTTGGTGCAGTTATTGGAGAGCTTGCGGTAGTCCAGCGCCTGTTCATGCCCCGCCGAATCCAGGTAGGTCATGCGCGCATTCACCACGCCACAGGCCGGTTGCGGGTCTTCGCTCAGGGACAGCACTTTGCGTACATCCAGGTGGGTGCCATAGCTGTAGGTGTGCGGCTCGACGTTGCTTTCAGCCCGGGCCGACAGCGTGCAGATGTTCAGCGCGGCGAACAGGCAGGCGGCGTAGATGGCTTTGGTGTTCATGGCGGTGTCCTCGATTCAATGGATGTTTGTTCCAGAGGCCGGTCGTGCTGCCTCGATGGATGCCATTGAACGCCGTCCAGGTATCGCGCCTGTATCGAGCCGGAGGCTTTTTGCATCGCTGTGTATCCGCCGCGCGCCAGATACACTGCAATACAAACCATCGCGGGCCAGGCCGGCTGCCGGCTGTAGACTCACCCACAACAAAACGCCAAGGGGCAGAACACCATGGATCATGTCGATCATGTGTTAATCGTGGATGACGATCGCGAGATCAGGGAACTGGTAGGCAACTACCTGAAAAAGAACGGCCTGCGCACCACCGTCGTGGCAGATGGCCGGCAAATGCGCGCCTTCCTGGACACTACTCCGGTGGACCTGATCGTGCTGGACATCATGATGCCCGGCGACGATGGCCTGGTGTTGTGCCGGGAACTGCGCGCCGGCAAGCACAAGGCCACGCCGGTCTTGATGTTGACCGCTCGCAACGACGAGACCGACCGCATCATCGGCCTGGAAATGGGCGCGGACGATTACCTGGTCAAGCCCTTCGCCGCCCGCGAACTGCTGGCCCGGATCAATGCGGTGCTGCGGCGCACGCGCATGTTGCCGCCCAACCTGGTGGTCACCGAGAGCGGGCGCCTGCTGGCGTTTGGCCGCTGGCGGCTGGATACCACGGCCCGGCATCTGCTGGACAGCGATGGAACCATGGTGGCCTTGAGCGGCGCCGAGTACCGGTTGTTGCGGGTATTCCTCGACCATCCGCAGCGGGTGCTCAACCGCGACCAGTTGCTGAACCTGACCCAGGGCCGCGACGCCGACCTGTTCGACCGCTCCATCGATTTGCTGGTCAGTCGCCTGCGCCAGCGCCTGTTGGACGATGCTCGCGAGCCGGCCTACATCAAGACCGTGCGCAGCGAAGGCTATGTGTTCTCGCTGCCGGTGGAGATCCTCGAGGCCTCGGTATGAGTCTGCCGCTGCGTTGGCCGCGCACCCTCGCCTCGCGCTTGTCGCTGATCTTCCTGATCGGCCTGGTGCTGGCCCAGGGATTGTCGTTCGGCGTCCAGTACTACGAACGCTACGAGAGCGCCAAGAACACCATGCTCGGCAACCTGGAGACCGACGTCTCGACGTCTGTCGCCATTCTCGACCGCCTGCCAGCCGCTGAACGAGAGGCCTGGCTGCCGAAACTCGCCCGGCGCAACTATGGCTATCTGCTTGGCGAAGGCCAGCCTGGCCTGCCAATGCTTCCCGACAACGCGCCGATCTCGGTCAGCTCGCTCCAGGAAGCGCTGGGCGATTCCTATGCGTTGACCTTCAACCAGATCCCGGGCCCGACGATGCACTACCAGGCGCACCTGCGGCTGAAGGACGGCAACCCGCTGACCATCGACGTGCGCCCGGCCATGGCGCCGCTTTCACCTTGGCTGCCGATGGTCTTGCTCGGGCAATTGGCGCTGTTGATCGGCTGCACCTGGCTGGCCGTGCGCATCGCCGTCAGCCCCCTCACCCGGCTGGCCCAGGCCGTGGAAACCCTGGACCCCAACGCCCATGGCGTGCGCCTGGACGAAAAAGGCCCGACCGAAGTGGTGCACGCGGCCAAGGCCTTCAATGCCATGCAGGACCGCATCGCCACCTATCTGAAGGAGCGCATGCACCTGTTGGCCGCGATTTCCCATGATTTGCAGACGCCCATCACCCGCATGAAACTGCGGGCCGAGTTCATGGACGACGGCGTCGAGAAAGACAAGCTCTACAGCGACCTGGGCGAAATGGAGCATCTGGTGCGTGAAGGCGTGGCCTACGCCCGCAGCATCCATGGCGCCACCGAGGCCAGCTGCCGGATCAGCCTGGACGCGTTTCTCGACAGTTTGGTGTTCGATTACCAGGACACGGGACAGGACGTGCAACTCTCCGGCAAGAACGCCGCCGTCATCGACACCCGTCCCCATGCCTTGCGTCGGGTGCTGGTCAACCTGGTGGACAACGCCTTGAAGTTCGGCGGCGCGGCGCAGATCCAGGTCCAACCCGCCGCCAACGGCGAGTTGGCGATCCAGGTCCTGGACCGTGGCCCTGGCATCAGCGAGCCGGAACTGGCCGAAGTGCTCAAGCCGTTCTACCGGGTGGAAAGCTCGCGCAACCGGGAAACCGGCGGCACCGGCCTGGGCCTGGCGATCGCCCAGCAACTGGCGAACGCCATGGGTGGGTCGCTGACCTTGAGCAATCGCGAGGGTGGCGGGTTGTGCGCTGAGTTGCGCTTGGGTTGCGATAAGTCGGCCTGAAGCCAACTGAATCCCTTGTGGAGATCCCTTGTGGGAGCGAGCCTGCTCGCGATGGCGGTGGGTCAAACAACATCTGTTCAACTGACCTGACGCCATCGCGAGCAAGCTCGCTCCCACAAGGTCATGTGCAAGGTTCGGTATCGGGGTTTGTATATCAGTGTGTCAACCGCCACAGCGCATACACAAACTTGCACTCTGCCCCCCTTCCGGACACACCCTGCTTACACCCACTTGAAAGACTCCTTCTATCCCCGGCCACCACGATGCCGGGCCATCCAAGGAGCTTTCCCATGCCTAACGCCACCGCAACGCCGCCTGCTTTCCGTTACCAGGGCTGGTCGCTGTTCAGCCTGCTTGCCGCCCTGGTGCTGCTGATGACCGTAATGGTCCTGATCATCAACCCAGACCTGACCGAGGGCGTGCGCAGCGCCATTCGCGCCACCGCCCGTTCATCCTTCGTCCTGTTCCTGCTGGCTTTCACGGCCTCGGCGTTTGCCGTGCTGGTGCCCTCGCCCCTGAGCAAATCCCTGGTGCGCGAGCGGCGCTTCATCGGGTTGGCCTTTGCCTTTTCCCATCTGATCCATGCGGTGCTGATCTACTGGTACGGCCAGCTCAACACGGAGTTCTGGCCCGGTCGCACCACCCTGGGCAACCTCCCCGGCACCGTGGGCTATGTATTTGTCCTGCTGTTGGCCCTGACCTCGTTCAAAAGCACCACGCGGTTGATCGGCGCCACGGCCTGGAAGCGCCTGCATACGACCGGCATGTGGGTATTGGCAGCGATCTTTGCCTACTCCAACTTCAAGCGTATTCCAATGAGTGACTGGTACGTGCTGCCGTTCGGCCTGATCTGCGCCGCCACGGCGATCCGCCTGATGGGCAAGCTGGCCCAGGCCAACAAGCGCCAATCCCTGCAACGCGCGGCCTGAGCGAAGGAGAACGACCATGTACACGACTGTCTCGAAAACCTTGAACAGCCTGCACCTCAACCTCGATTACGCCGGCTCGTGGCTCGCACCGCTGGGGCTGCGCCTGCTGCTGGCCTGGGAGTTCTTCGAATCCGGCCTGGAAAAATGGAACGGCGAGAACTGGTTCGCCGAGATCCAGTCGGCCTTTCCCTTCCCGTTCAACCATGTGCCGGCCAGTTGGAACTGGGAACTGTCGATGTGGGCGGAACTGATCTGCGCCATCGCCCTGTTGATCGGCCTGGGCACGCGCGCCTCGGCGCTGGTGTTGATGGTCGTTACCGTGGTCGCCACCGCAGCCGTGCATTGGCCGGCGGACTGGTCGAGCCTGAGCGAGCTGGCCCAAGGGTACGCGATCACCAACAAGGGTTATGGCAACTTCAAGTTGCCGTTGATTTACCTGGTCGCATTGCTGCCGTTGCTGTTGCAGGGTGCCGGTCAGTTGAGCGTGGATGCGCTGCTCAAGTCCCTGCTCTGGACAAAAAAATCGAAACCTTGAAGGACTTGCGTCGGTCCAGTCCTGTATGAGCCAACGCGCTGCGTATCGCTGTCATGGCGGTCGCAGCGCATCAAGACAGCCCATCAGGACGAGGAACAGACATGAGCATGACCGTCGGTGATTTTCTGGTTGAGCGCCTTTATGAATGGGGCGTTCGTCGCATCTACGGCTATCCGGGCGATGGCATCAACGGAGTGTTTGGCGCCTTGAACCGGGCCAAGGGCAAGATCCGTTTCATCCAGGCTCGTCATGAGGAAATGGCCGCGTTCATGGCCTGCGCCCATGCCAAGTTCACCGGCGAGCTGGGGGTGTGCATCGCGACGTCTGGCCCGGGAGCGTCGCACCTGATCACTGGCCTGTATGACGCACGCATGGACCACATGCCCGTCCTCGCAATCAGCGGTCAGCAAGCACGCAATGCGTTGGGTGGGCATTATCAGCAGGAACTGGACCTGGTGAGCCTGTTCAAGGACGTTGCCGGCGCGTTCGTCCAGCAAGCCAGCGCCCCGGCCCAGGTCCGCCACCTGCTCGACCGCGCGGTACGCACCGCGGTGGGCGAGCGCCGGGTCACCGCGCTGATCCTGCCCAACGACCTGCAGGACCTGGAATACACGCCGCCGCCCCACAAGCACGGCACGCTGCATTCCGGGGTCGGCTACCGCAAACCCAAGGTCGTGCCCTACGAGGAAGACCTGCGTCGGGCCGCCGACGTGCTCAACGCAGGCAAGAAAGTCGCCATTCTGGTGGGCGCCGGGGCCCTGCACGCCACGGACGAGGTGATTGCCATCGCCGAAAAACTTGGCGCCGGCGTCGCCAAGGCCCTGCTGGGCAAAGCCGCGGTGCCCGACGAATTGCCCTGGGTCACCGGCTCCATCGGGCTGCTGGGCACCGAACCCAGCGACAACCTCATGGCCGGTTGCGACACCCTGCTGATGATCGGGTCGGGATTTCCCTATGCCGAATTCCTGCCCGGCGAGGGCCAGGCGCGCGCCGTGCAGATCGACCTTAAGCCCGACATGCTCAGCCTGCGCTACCCCATGGAAGTCAATCTGCAAGGCGACAGCGCCGACACCCTGCGGGCCTTGTTGCCCTTGATCGAAGAAAAAACCGACCGCGCGTGGCGCAAGAAAATCGAAGGCTGGCGGACGGACTGGGACCGGACCCTGGAAAAGCGCGCCCTGGTGTCGGCCAAGCCGATCAATCCGCAACGCGTCACCTACGAACTTTCCCCACGGCTGCCGGACCGCGCCATCATCACCAGCGACTCCGGTTCCTGCGCCAACTGGTATGCGCGGGACGTCCAGATCCGTCGCGGCATGATGTGTTCGTTGTCCGGTGGCCTCGCCTCCATGGGCGCCGCCGTGCCCTACGCCATCGCAGCCAAGTTCTGCCACCCGGATCGCCCGGTCATCGCGCTGGTGGGCGATGGCGCGATGCAAATGAACAACATGGCCGAATTGATCACCGTCGCCAAGTATTGGCGCACCTGGACCAACACCACTTGGATCTGCGCGGTATTCAACAACCAGGATCTGAACCAGGTGACCTGGGAGCAGCGGGTCATGGAAGGCGACCCGAAATTCGAGGCGTCCCAGGACATTCCCGACGTGCCCTACCATCTGTTCGCCGAGTCCATTGGCCTCAAGGGCATTCTCGTCGATCAGGAAAACGACGTGGCCAGCGCCTGGGAACAGGCCTTCGCCGCCGAACGCCCGGTACTGATCGAGTTCCGCACCGACCCCGACGTGCCACCCTTGCCGCCGCATATCAAGCTGGAACAGGCGAAGAAATTTGCCTCCACCCTGCTCCATGGCGACCCGAACGAAGGTGGCATCGTCGTCGAGACGGCCAAGCAGGTGCTCGGCGCTTTGCTGCCGGGCCATCGCAAGGATAAAGAGTGATCATGCAGACCCGAGCGAGCCGTTATGAGCTGATACTGCTGGGAAGCTTCATCGCCCTATGGACATGGCTGGCCATCGCCCCGATGAAGCGCAGCGACTGGCTGGCGGAAAACCTGCTGGTCTTCGCGCTGCTGGCGGTCCTGGTGGCGGTCCATCGCCGGTTCAGCTTTTCCCGGCTGTCCGCCTCGCTGGTGTTCGTGTTCCTCTGTATCCACGAGGTCGGCGCCCACTACACCTACGCCAAAGTCCCTTACAACGAATGGTGGCAGGCCCTGGCTGGCGGACCGTCGCTGGACCAACTGCTGGGTTTCCAGCGCAACCAGTTCGATCGGCTGGTGCATTTCAGCTATGGCCTGCTGCTGGCCTACCCGGTGCGCGAGGCGCTGTTGCGGGTCATGCCCGCCCGGGG
>Ga0308169_10006233_pt1 | contig 10577 bp, 9 predicted proteins | sample PhyBR1_2_FD_202139 | JGI IMG/M metagenome (GOLD analysis project Ga0308169, IMG submission 202139) | Phyllosphere microbial communities from UC Gill Tract Community Farm, Albany, California, United States - DLSLSB.R1 | ecosystem: Host-associated > Plants > Phyllosphere > Unclassified | place... | reverse complement strand
ATCACGCTCAACGCAGCCAGGTCCAGGTGTTGCAGCTTGGGCATCAAGGCCAGGTCGGCGGCCAGGTCGGAGCTGATGCCTTCACGCAGCCGGGCGATGGCCTGGCGCACCGGCAAGGAACCGCCGTATTGCTCGCGGGCCAGGAACAGGAATTGTGAACGGTTGGCTTGCACCACATCGAGAAAGATCCGCACCGACGCATCGATAATGCCGCCCATGACGAATTCATTGTGGCGCACCAGGCGGATGGTTTCGCGGAAGGTCTGGCCGACTTCGCTGACCAGGGCCAAGCCCAGTTGGTCCATGTCGTCGAAGTGCCGGTAGAAACCCGTGGGCACGATGCCCGCCGTCCTGGCGACTTCACGCAGGCTCAAGCTGCCGAACCCTCGGCCGCATTCCATCAAATGACGGGCTGCATCCATCAGGGCAATTCGGGTTTGTTGTTTCTGTTCGGCGCGGGGCAGCATCACAAAGGCTGACTTCTGATTCACGAGAGCGATGCACTTTAGCAAATCGGCTTTGCCGGCGTCGAACGGTAGAAGGGGGTCAGGCGGGGAAACGAAGCGCTTGAAAAGAAAAGCCCGATTGCAGGAATCGGGCTTTTTTCATGGCCACCATGGGCTCAACTCACTGCGCTGTTGCGTTCGATCACGCGGTCACCACCGTCAGCTGCCAGGGCTTCGCCCAGAGGCGTGCGGTCAGAACCACCTTCGGCAAGGGTCTGGCCTTGTGGGGTGCGGTCGGAACCGTCAGCTGCCAGAGTCTGGCCTTGTGGGGTGCGTTCGGTACCGTCGGCTGCCAGGGCCTGGCCTTGTGGCGTGCGGTCGGAACCACCTTCTACCAAGCCTTTTTCTTCCAGCCTGTCACGGCCACCTTCAGCAACAGTCTGGCTGTAGGCAGAATGGCTGTCCTTGACCTGTGGGATAGCTTGTTCGGAAGCTGGCAGGGCGAAGGCGGTAGAGGCCAGCAGTGAAAGGGAAAGGCTCATCAGTAATTGGCGTTTCATGATCGTTGCTCCTTGGGAGGGCGATAAAGTGGGTACGGAGGCAATGCTACTCTCGATAAGTCGATATAAAAGTTCATAAAGACAATGGTAATAATCAACGGAATTGATTGTTCTGAGGGAAGGCTCTAAAACGGGCCTTCTGGAGGTATGGTTTTGCCCTGTGATGGGTATTTTGTACCCACCGCTGCTTCGCAAATGTGCGGGTGCGGTAACAACAAGCTGGCTGATCGGTCAGGATTTCGACATTTTTCAGACCGTTCATCGTGTCTGGTGTTAAACCTGTCAGCCGTTTCGCCAGTCCTACTATTCGTACGAGCCGATTACAGGCTCGCCTTCAAAGCGTCGCGGTCTGGACGCTGATTCGTCATCAGGAGCCTTGTGCATGACGCGCACCTCAAAAATCCTCGCCTGGAGCTTCGCCAGCCTTGTTGTCCTGCTGGCAGTGCTGGTGCTGATCATCGCGTTTTTCGATTGGAACCGCGTCAAACCCGCGCTCAACACCAAGGTTTCCGAGGAGTTGCATCGCCCGTTTGCCATCAACGGCAATCTGGCGGTGATCTGGCAGCGCGAGCCGGAGGAAGGCGGCTGGCGAGCCTGGCTGCCGTGGCCCCATGTGGTGGCCGAAGACTTGAGCCTGGGCAACCCGGATTGGTCGAAAACTGCGCAAATGGTCACCCTCAAGCGCGTCGAGTTACGCATCTCCCCCTTGGCGTTGCTGGCCCGGCGCGTGGTGATTCCGCGCATCGACCTGACGGAGCCCGACGCCAACCTGCAACGCCTGGCTGACGGACGCGCCAACTGGACCTTCCAGTTCGACCCGAAAGACCCGGACGCCGAACCGTCCAGTTGGGTCGTGGACATCGGCGCCATTGGCTTTGACAAAGGCCACGTCACCTTGGACGACCAGACGCTGAAGACCCGCCTCGACCTGGTGGTCGATCCGCTGGGCAAGCCCATTCCGTTCAGTGACATTGTTGGTGACAAGGCCGCTCAAAAAGCCCGGGACCAGGGCGCGGCGCCGCAAGACTATGCGTTCGCCTTCAAGGTCAACGGCCAATATCACGGGCAAGACCTGAGTGGATCCGGCAAGGTCGGCGGCCTGCTGGCGTTACAGGATACTTCACGACCCTTTCCGCTTCAGGCCCAGGCGAAGATCGGTAATACCCGCATCGAATTGGCCGGCACTCTCACCGACCCAACGAACCTCGGCGCCCTCGACCTGCGCTTGAAACTGGCCGGTAACAGCCTCGCCGGTCTCTATCCGCTGACCGGCGTGACCCTGCCGGATTCGCCGCCCTATGCCACCGACGGCCGCCTGATCGCCAAGCTCCACGAACCGGGCGGGGCGCTGTTTCGCTATGAGGCGTTCAACGGCAAGATTGGTGAGAGCGATATCCATGGCGACCTGGCCTATGTCGCCAGCCAGCCCCGGCCGAAACTCAGCGGCGCGCTGGTCTCCAATCAACTGCTGTTCAGCGATCTGGCGCCGCTGATTGGTGCCGATTCCAACACCGAGCAAAAGAACCGGGGCGGCGCCAGCAAGCAGCCTGCCGACAAGGTCTTGCCGGTGGAGGAGTTTCGCACCGAGCGCTGGAGCGTGATGGATGCCGATGTCGAGTTCACCGGCAAACGCATCGTCCACAGCGCGCAATTGCCGTTCACCGACCTCTACACGCACCTGGTGCTCAACGATGGCCAACTGAGCCTGGAACCCCTGCGCTTCGGCGTGGCCGGGGGCCGTCTCGATGCGCAGATCCGTCTCAATGGGCATGCCCAACCGCTGGAAGGCCAGGCGAAGCTGACCGCGCGGGGCTTCAAGCTCAAGCAACTGTTCCCCGGCTTCGAACCGATGAAGACCAGCTTTGGCGAGCTGAACGGCGACGCCGATATCAGTGGCCGTGGTAATTCAGTGGCGGCGCTGCTGGGCACTTCCAACGGCACCCTGAAAATGCTCATCAACGACGGCGCCATCAGCCGCGAACTGATGGAGCTGGCGGGGCTGAACGTGGGTAACTATGTGGTGGGAAAGGTCTTTGGCGACAAGGAAGTGAAGATCAATTGCGCGGCAGCGGACTTCGACATCAAGACAGGCCTGGCGACCACTCGCCTGTTTGTGTTCGATACCGAGAACGCGATCATCTACATCGATGGCACGGCGAACATGGCGACCGAGCAGTTGGACCTGACCATTACCCCGGAATCCAAGGGCTGGCGGCTGATTTCCCTGCGCTCGCCGCTGTATGTGCGCGGCGCGTTCGCCAAGCCTGCCGCCGGCATCAAGGCGGTGCCGCTGATGCTACGCGGTGCCGGGATGGTCGCGCTGGGCGTGATCGCCGCGCCGGCAGCCGGGCTGCTGGCGCTGGTGGCCCCCAGCGGTGGCGAACCGAACCAGTGCGCGCCGTTGCTGGAGCAGATGAAGGCAGGCAAGGCACCGGTGACCGTCAAGCCAACTCGGTAATCTGCGCCAAGGCGACTGGCCCTATCGCGAGCAAGCTCGCTTCCACACCGGATCGCATCATTCCTGATCCGATGTGGGAGCAAGCTTGCCGGCAATTACAAATCGGCCAGGATGTCGGCCATGTCATCGGCATGCTCTTCTTCCTGGGCCAGGATGTCCTCGAAGATGCGCCGGGTGGTCGGGTCTTTTTCGCCGATGTACTGGATGATCTCTCGGTAGCTGTCGATGGCGATCCGTTCGGCCACCAGATCCTCGAACACCATCTCTTTCAGGGTGTTGCCCGCCACGTACTGGGCATGGGAGTGACGGGTCAACAGGTCGGGGTTGAACTCCGGCTCGCCGCCCAGTTGCACGATGCGCTCGGCGAGCCTGTCGGCATGTTCGGCTTCCTGGGTCGCGTGTTCGAGAAATTCGCTGGCCGCGACGCTGGCCTTGAGGCCGGTGGCCATGAAGTAGTGGCGTTTGTAGCGCAGCGTGCAGACCAGTTCGGTGGCCAGCGCTTCGTTCAGCAGGCGGATGATTTCCTGTCGATCGGCGTTATAGCCTTCGGTGACCGCGCCATTCTGGACATTCTGGCGCGCACGTTCGCGCAGGGTCGTGACGTCGGTCAGGTGCATGTCGCTCATCTCGTTCTCCTGTAGGCTGATCCGGTGAGGCGTCACGCTCTGCTGGCGTGATCGCTTTAGTTCTGAGTGATGCGATCCGGAAAAAGTTTTACTGGATGATTCACTGCGTAGCGCGCGGCAACTGACCGAGACGGGCAGGCTGAAGCGATGCGGGTGTCATAGACTGGTCATCATCGCTACCGATGCTGACCCCCTGTTGATCACAAGGATGTCGCCATGTCGCAACGCTGCGCCACTCGCTACCCGCTTGTATTGGTCCCGGGAATGCTCGGGTTCATTCGCCTGGTGTTGTATCCGTACTGGTATGGGATCGTCGAGGCGTTACGCCGGGATGGGGCCGTGGTCGTGGCGGTGAAGGTGTCGCCGCTGCATTCTTCCGAGGTGCGCGGTGAGCAGCTGCTGGCGCGGATCGAGGAAATCCTGCGACAAACCGGTGCGCAAAAGGTCAACCTCATCGGCCACAGCCAGGGGAGCCTCACCGCCCGCTACGCTGCGGCCAAACGCCCGGACCTGGTGGCGTCGGTCACGTCGGTGGCCGGCCCCAACCACGGCTCGGAGCTGGCCGACTATCTGCAAACGCACTACCCGGCCGACAGCGCCAAGGGCCGTTTGCTCAGCGCCGCGTTGCGATTGATCAATGCACTGATGAGCCTGTTGGATACCGGCTATCGCGGGCCGAAGCTGCCAGTGGATGTCCATGCGTCCCATGCTTCGCTCACGACGGCAGGGGTGGCCCTGTTCAACCAGCGTTTTGCCCAGGGATTGCCTGACACTTGGGGCGGACAAGGGGCGGAGGAAGTCAACGGTGTACGTTACTACTCCTGGTCCGGGACCTTGCAGCCGGGCAAGACCGACAAGGGACGCAACCTGTTCGACGGCACGAATCGCAGCTGCCGCCTGTTCGCCCGCACCTTCGTTCGCGAGGCGGGGCAATGCGACGGCATGGTGGGACGCTACAGCTCGCACCTGGGCACGGTGATTGGCGACGATTATCCGCTGGATCATTTCGACATCGTCAACCAGTCGTTGGGGTTGGTGGGCAAGGGCGCCGAGCCGATCCGGTTGTTCGTTGAGCATGCGCAGCGGTTGAAGGCTGCGGGGGTTTAGATCGTCAAACAAGACCGCGTTATCGTTCTTCGCGAGCAAGCCCGCTCCCACAGTTGACAGCATTCCTTCTGAGGAACTCCGGTCGAATGTGGGAGCGGGCTTGCTCGCGAAGGCGGTAGATCAGGCATCGAAGCAGATGAAGGTGTAACAGGCTTTGTCTACACTGCATTTCATCGCCGTTCCGTTCGGGCGGCCACCAGGAGAAACACCATGAAGATGCTGCGTGTGCCTTTGTTGATGATCGGTTTGCTGCTGTGTTCCCAAGGCTTCGCCGCCACGGCCCAGCAAACCAAGATGACCACTTGCAACGCCGACGCCACGACCAAGGCCCTCAAGGGCGATGAGCGCAAAGCCTTCATGAGTACTTGCCTCAAGGCGACTCCAGCCGCCACGGCCGCCACACCGAGCACGCCGCAGGAGCGCATGAAGACCTGCAATGCCACGGCGACCACCCAGGCGCTTAAAGGCGATGCCCGCAAGGCGTTCATGAGCGATTGCCTGAAGAAGAAGTGAAAGCCTGGGTTTGCCTGAGCCTGTGAGGATCCTGTCGCGAGCCAGGCAAATCCAATGTGGGAGCGAGCTGGCCCGCGATGGCGCTCCCACAGCCGTTGAAAAAATACCTGAACCCCGACGAAAGTCGGCCGATACAATGCCTAGTGCTGCCAGTGGAAGGCTGGCAGACTGCCAATCCTTTCACGCCGTTCCGTTCTGAGGCTGTATGCCAACGTTTTCTCAGCGTCATGTGTTGTTGGTGATCAGTTGGGTCATCATTTTCGGTGGGTTGCTGCTGGTATTGCCGCTGCGCCTGTTGCCGAGCCTGTTGGCCGGGTTGCTGGTGTTCGAGCTGGTGAACATGCTCACCCCGCAATTGCAGCGCCTGATCGAAGGCCGGCGTGCCCGCTGGTTGGCGGTGGCGTTGCTGGGCACACTGGTGGTCAGTGTGCTGACGTTGATTTTCGCCGGCGCCTTCAGTTTCCTGCTGCATGAAGCGGAAAATCCCGGCGCCTCCCTGGACAAGTTCATGGGCGTGGTCGACCGCGCCCGCGGGCAATTGCCACCGTTCATCGATGCCTACCTGCCGGCGAGCGCCGCCGAGTTCCGGGTGGCGATCGGTGACTGGATCAGCAAGCACCTGAGCGATTTGCAGCTGGTGGGCAAGGACGCGGCCCATATGTTCGTGACGTTGCTGATCGGCATGGTGCTGGGGGCCATCGTCGCGTTGCAGCGCATCCCCGACCTGACCAAGCGCAAGCCCCTGGCCGCCGCGCTGTTCGATCGCCTGAACCTGTTGGTCAAGGCGTTTCGCAACATCGTCTTCGCCCAGATCAAGATTTCCATGCTCAACACCTTCTTCACCGGGATCTTCCTGGCAGTGGTGCTGCCGCTGTTCGGCATCAAGCTGCCGCTGACCAAAACGTTGATCGTGATGACTTTCCTGCTGGGGCTGTTGCCGGTCATTGGCAACCTGATCTCCAACACACTGATCACTATCGTCGGGCTGTCATTGTCGATCTGGGTCGCCGTGGCGGCGCTGGTTTACCTGATCGTGATCCACAAGCTCGAATACTTTCTCAACGCTCGGATCGTTGGTGGGCAAATCAGCGCCAAGTCCTGGGAACTGCTCATGGCGATGCTGGTATTCGAAGCCGCGTTCGGCCTGCCGGGGGTGGTGGCGGGGCCGATTTACTATGCCTACCTCAAGAGTGAGTTGAAGCAGGTGGGGATGGTTTGATCTGATAGGCGTCGCTTGTTTTGACGCCATCGCGAGCAGGCTCGCTCCCACAGTTGACCGAGTTTCTTCAGATGGAATGCGATTCAATGTGGGAGCGAGCCTGCTCGCGATGGGCGCGCCGCAGAACTTGGATCAGACCTGCGTCCCGTAACGCTTCATCGCTTCAATCGCCAAGCCGCTGCCGATGCTGCCGAAGATGTTGCCTTCGACATGCCGCGCCTGGGGCAGCATCGCCGAGACGCTGTTGCGCAGCGCCGGGATGCCGCTGGAGCCGCCGGTGAAGAACACCGTATCGACCTGATCGACACGCACATTGGCATCGCCCAGCAGTTGCGTGACGCTGGCACGCACGCGCTCCAGCAATCCACCGATGGCCGACTCAAACAGCGCCCGGCTCAGGTCCACGCTCAATCCCGGCTCGATCCGGTCCAGGGGGAGGTGACGCTGGTCGGTGTGGGTCAGCTGGATCTTGGTCTCTTCCACTTCCATCGCCAACCAATGCCCGGCGCGCTGTTCGATCAGGTGGAACAACCGGTCGATGCCACCGGTGTCCTCGATGTCGTAGCGCATGCTGCCCAGGGCCAGGGTGGATTTCTGCGAGTACACCGCGTTGATGGTGTGCCAGGTCGCCAGGTTCATGTGGTGGCTGGTGGGCATGTAGGCGCCGCTTTTCATGCGGCTGCCATAGCCGAACAGCGGCATCACGCCCTGCAAGCTCAGTTGCTTGTCGAAATCGGTCCCGCCGATGTGCACGCCGCCGGTGGCGAGGATATCGGCGTGACGGTTGTCGTGGGTGCGGCGCTCCGGGGACAGGCGCACCAGGGAGAAGTCCGACGTACCACCGCCGATGTCGACGATCAGCACCAGCTCTTCTTTCTCGATGGTCGACTCGTAGTCGAAGGCCGCCGCGATGGGCTCGTACTGGAACGAAACGTCCTTGAAGCCGATGGCGCGAGCGACGTCCACCAGGGTGTTTTCCGCTTCCTGGTCAGCGAGTTCGTCGTCATCGACGAAAAACACTGGGCGACCCAGCACCACTTCTTCGAATTCCCGACCGGCGGTTTCTTCGGCGCGCTTCTTCAGTTGGCCGATGAACAGGCCCAGCAGATCCTTGAAAGGCATCGCCGTCCCCAACACGCTGGTGTCGTGCTTGATCAGCTTGGAACCCAGCAGGCTCTTGAGCGAACGCATCAGCCGGCCTTCGTAGCCTTCCAGGTATTCGTGCAGGGCCAGGCGGCCATACACCGGGCGGCGTTCCTCGAGATTGAAAAAGACCACCGACCGTGGAGTTGGACGTGCCAAAGTCGATGCCGCAGGCACGGGCCGGGGATGCGTTTTTCATGTCTTTCGGGTTCCGGTTGAAAAAACGGCCGCGCAGTGTATGCCAGTGTGGGCCGGATTCGAAGGCCGGTTATCTGCTAATTCGCAAACGCTGGCCTTGAAAGACGCCTCAAGACCCCCAAACTTGCTGGCATGAGCCTGGTAGCCACAGGGCGGGTACAAAGAACCGCCACCGGCTGCCGATAAACTTCTGCTGCACCGCCCGGTCACAAACCTTGAGATCGGTCAAACTCCAGGACTTGTATCACGAGCATGCTGCGGGTGGCGGTGCGATATCGATAACGGATGGTGATCCTTCAATGGACTTCAAAGATTATTACAAGATTTTGGGGGTGGAGCCGACGGCGGACGACGCCACGATCAAGGCCGCCTATCGCAAACTGGCGCGCAAATACCACCCGGACGTAAGCAAGGAAAAAGACGCCGAGACCAAATTCAAGGACGTCTCTGAAGCCTATGAAGCGCTGAAAAGCGCCGACAAGCGCGCCGAGTACGACGACCTGCGTCGTTATGGCCAGCACGGCCAGCCGTTCCAGGGCCCGCCGGGCTGGCAGAGCCGTGGCGGCTTTGGTGGCGGCCAGGACACGGGGGATTTCTCCGACTTCTTCAGTTCGATCTTTGGTAATCGCGGACCGGGTTTCGGTGGCGGACATTCAGGGCGCAGCGCCGGTCGTCGAGGGCAAGACGTGGAAATGGAATTACCGATCTTCCTGGAAGAGACCCTGTCGAGCGAGTCGAAAAAGGTCAGCTTCCAGGTGCCGCAGTACAACGCGGCCGGCCAGCACGTGAGCAATACCAGCAAAAGCCTGAACGTGAAGATTCCGGCCGGTGTGACGGACGGCGAACGCATCCGCCTCAAAGGTCAGGGAGCGCCAGGTATCGGTGGCGGTGCCAATGGCGATTTGTACCTGACCATTCGTTTCGCGCCGCACCCCAAGTTCGACGTCGAAGGCCAGGACTTGATCATCACGTTGCCGCTGGCCCCGTGGGAACTGGCGCTGGGCACCGAAGTGGCGGTACCGACCCTCACCGGCAAGATCAACCTGAAGGTCCCGGCCGGCAGCCAGAATGGCCAGCGCATGCGCGCCAAGGGCCACGGCCTGCGCAACAAGGCTGGCGAGCGCGGCTACCTGTTCGTGCAGCTCAAGGCCGTGATGCCCAAGGCCAACGATGAGGCGGTCAAGGCACTCTGGGCAGAACTGGCGAAGAAAGCCGCGTTCGATCCGCGGGAGAATTTCTGATCGGTTGAACACAGCACCTGTGGCTAGACTCGACCGCTAAGGCATTGGGAGAACAGACCATGAACAACCCGATCATTGAACTGACCCTGACGGAGTTCTGCGAGGCCGCCGCGTTGCAGGATGTCCACGTGATTGAGATTGTCGCCCATGGCATCCTCGAGCCCCACGGCGCGGCCCCGACGGATTGGCGTTTCACCGATTACGAACTGGTCCTGGCCCGCCGTGCGGCTAAGCTACGACGCGAACTGGAGCTGGAATGGGAAGGCGTCGCCCTGGCGCTGGATCTGCTTGAGGAAGTGCAGCAACTGCGTACCGAAAATCGCATGCTCAAGCAGCGGCTGGGGCGGTTGGTGGAGTGACTCGGATCTGAGTCAGACACTTACCTTGAACCGCAGATACCCCCTGTGGCGAGGGAGCTTGCTCCCGCTGGGTTGCGCAGCGACCCTCGCTTTTTGGCGGTCGCTGCGCAACCGAGCGGGAGCAAGCTCCCTCGCCACGGGTGATGTGTTTGGCCGGGTATTCAACTGTTCATCAAAACAAGAAATACCGCTGCGCCATCGGCAACACCTCAGCCGGCTCACACCACAGCAACACCCCATCAGCCTTGACCTGATACGTCTGCGGATCAACGTCGATGCTCGGCAGGTAGTCGTTGTGGATCAGGTCAGTCTTTTGCACATCGCGGCAACCTTTGACCACGGCGATTTTTTTCTTCAAGCCCAATTGCTCCGGTAGACCCGCCTCGGCGGCGGCCTGGCTGATGAAGGTCAGGCTGGTGGCGTGGCGCGAGCCGCCGTAGCTGGCGAACATTGGCCGGTAGTGCACCGGTTGTGGCGTCGGGATCGAGGCGTTGGCGTCGCCCATCAGGCTGGCCGCGATGGCGCCGCCCTTGAGGATCAGGGTCGGCTTGACGCCGAAGAACGCCGGACGCCACAGCACCAAATCAGCCCACTTGCCCACTTCGATGGAGCCCACTTCATGGCTGATGCCATGGGTGATCGCCGGGTTGATCGTGTACTTGGCGATGTAGCGCTTGATGCGGAAGTTGTCGTTGCCTTCGCCATCG
>Ga0308169_10006231_pt1 | contig 10582 bp, 10 predicted proteins | sample PhyBR1_2_FD_202139 | JGI IMG/M metagenome (GOLD analysis project Ga0308169, IMG submission 202139) | Phyllosphere microbial communities from UC Gill Tract Community Farm, Albany, California, United States - DLSLSB.R1 | ecosystem: Host-associated > Plants > Phyllosphere > Unclassified | place... | reverse complement strand
TTTCGAAGGGCCACCAGAACTCAACGGCGTCGAAGCCCGCTGCCTTGGCCGCCGCGGGGCGCTCAAGCAGGGGCAGCTCCGTGAGCAGGATGGAGCAGTTCACTGTGTACGTCATCGTAGGTCCTTCCGGGAGGGCTTTGATCTATCTTCCCTTGCGTCCGGCGCCTTCACCGTTTCCGCTTTGTGGAATTTAGATTCTGCTTTATGAAAAGTGTAGGGAAGATGGGCCGGGGTAGTCAAGGGGAAGCCCGGGCAGGAGACTGGTATGGAACAACCCGCTTGGCAGGAACAGTTGGGAGTGATCGTGGCCGGCAGCCGTCTGCGCCTTGTGGCCTGGCTCCTTGCCCTGGCCGGATTCCTCTCTGCCTGCACCCAGGCGGCCGGTCCGGAGCAGTCCGTAAGCGCTCCGCCGTCCCAAACGGCCACAGCCGAAGGCGCGGCCGGCCCGCAGCAGGGAGCGCCCGGCGCGGCCCTGGCTCCGCCGGAGGATGCCATTCAGACCGGGGCACCTGCACCTGCACATGCACCGGTGCCTGCACCTGCTCCCGCACCGGTGCCGGTCCCGGCTCCAGCCCAACCGCCGGTTCCCGCCCCTGTCCCGCAGCCGTTCGCCCTCAATCTGTACCGGGAGGGTGACTTTGTTCCGCAGTACACCTTCGACTGGTGCGTGGCGGCGAGTATCCAGATGGCCCACAACCTGATCGATGACACGGGCGGAGGTACGTGGGCGGACTCGGCGCAGCAAGGCCAATTGTGGGAGATGGCGCGCGCACGCTCGTCCGACTCCTTCAATGGTGCCAACCCCTTCGGCTGGGCGCAGGTCCTGACGGAATCGGGGATGGGGCCGTACCGCGTGGTGAGCATTGCCGACTATGGCGAGGCAGTCCGGACGGCGGCACGCGCCATCGCGGAAACCGGCAGGCCGGTGGGACTGGTGATGTGGAGCGGACGCCACGCCTGGGTGATGAGCGGGTTCGAGTCCCTGGGCGACCCGCGGCAGTTCGCTGATTTTTCTGTGACCGGCGTCCATGTGCTGGATCCCCTGTACCCGTACGGCAGCGGGCAGTGGGGTCCCTCGCCCGTCCCCAACAGCCTGTTGACCCCGGAAGAACTGGCAACCCAGTTCGTGGTGCGGGAGCCGCGCCGCTGGAGCAGTGGCCTGTCGGCGGGGTATCTCCTGGTGCTGCCGGTCGCTGCCTGATGCAAGGAGCGGGCTAAATGCCCTGTCCTCCTGCTTTAGGCCGTTCCTGCTGGGTACCTCCAGGGCAGCGAGCTTTTCGCCAGCGAAAGGAACCCGGCATGATCGTCCCCAACGTGGCAGACGGCGTTCATATGATGACCCACGCCAACGTCAACTGCTACGTGATCGAGGACGACCATGGGCTGACCCTGGTGGACGCGGGGCTGCCCACCATGTGGCCCATGCTCACGCAGCTTCTTGAGGAGCGGAACCGGCGCCCGCGGGACGTCAAGGCCCTGGTCCTCACGCACGGCCACTTTGACCACGTCGGGTTCGCCCTGCGGGCCCACCGGTAGTGGGGGATTCCAGTGCTGGTGCACCAGGGGAACGCCCGCCTGGCGGCGCACCCCTACCGGTACAAGCCGCAGCGGAACAGGTTCCTCTACCCGTTTACGCATCCCAAATCCCTCCCGCGGCTGGGCCGGATGGCGGCGGCAGGCGCCCTTGCCGTGAAGGGCATCCCCGACACCCGGCAACTCGGCACCGGCGTGGCCGACGCACTGACCGGACGTCCCGCCGTCGTCCATACCCCGGGCCACACGGACGGCCACTGCATCCTGCACCTGCCGGACCGGGGCGTGGTCCTCACCGGCGACGCCCTGGTGACCCTGGATCCCTACACCGGAAAGACCGGCGCGCAGATCGTTGCCTCGGCCGCCACCAAAGACACCGGCCAGGCCTTGGCATCGCTGGACGCGATTGCCGCAACGGGTGCCACCACGCTGTTGCCGGGGCATGGCGAGCCCTGGAGGGCGGGCGCCGAAGCCGCGGTGAAGGAGGCGCTGAGGATCGGCGCACACTGACGGCGGCGGCCGCAGCAACAAACGCGAAAGGTTCCCGGCGCGCTGGACTGCGCCGGGAACCTTTCTGCCGATGGGATGCCTAGTGCGTCAGGTCCTTGCCCTTGGTTTCGGGGATGGTGAACACGAAGGCGGCACTGACCACCAGCAGCAGCACGGCGTAGATGTTGAACACCTGCGGTGCCCCGAGGGAGGAACCCAGCCACTGCTGCAGGTAAGGTGCCGTGCCGCCGAACACTGCCACACAGATGGAGTAGGGCACGCCCACGCCCACGGTGCGGATGGACGTCGGGAACAGCTCGGCGTACACGGCGGGGACGATGGCTGCGCTCGCGGCGATGAACACGAGCATCACGGACATGCTGACCGCCAGCTGCCAGGCAGAGTCCTTCAGCAGCCAGGTCATGGGGAAGTGGAACACTGCGGAACCGATCGCACCGGCCCACAGGACCTTCTTGCGGCCGATCCTGTCCGAAAGCTTGCCCCACACCGGCAGGGCTGCGATGAAGACGATGTTGCCGACGACCCCGGCCCACAGTGCCTCGCCCCGGTCGATCTTCAGGGCCGTGGTGGCGTAGCTCGGTGCCACGACGCCCCAGATGTAGTAGATCACCGTCAGGCCTACGGTCAGTCCGATTACCTGCAGCGCCTGCTTGCGGTAGCGGACGATCTGGGGCCAGATCGGTGCACGCCGCTGGGAAGTGGCTTCACCTTCGAAGGCTTCGGTTTCATGAAGGCGCGAGCGCATGATCAGGGCGTAGAGGCCCATCGCGGCGCCGATCAGGAACGGGATCCGCCAGCCCCACGCGTTCATCGCCTCGGTGCTGAGCGCCATATTCAGGACCGCGCCCAGCAGGGTGCCGAACAGGATGCCCACCGTGCCGGACGTGTAGATCAGGGTTGCCCAGAAACCGCGGTGCTCCTTGGGTGCCATTTCTGAGAGATAGGTTTGCGACGACGGCAGCTCACCGCCATGCGCCAGGCCCTGCACCAGCCGGGCCACCAGGAGCAGCAGGGAGGCGAAGGCGCCCACGCTGGCAAAGGTGGGGGCGACGCCGATCAGCAGGCTGCCCAGTGACGCAAGGCCGACCGCCAGGGTCATGGAAACCTTCCGGCCCACCCGGTCACCGATCCAGCCGAACAGGAAGCCGCCGAAAGGCCGTGCCACGAAGCCGACGGCGAAGATCGCCAGGGTGGACAGTACCGCGGACGCCGGGTCCGCCTTGCTGAAGAGCTGGCTGGCGATGAACGGCGTGAAGGTGGCGTAGATAGCCCAGTCGTACCATTCAACGGCGTTGCCGATGCCGGTGCCGACGATTGTTTTCGCGGTGGACATGCGTCCAGTCTGGGGCTTGCTTACTGCAACGGGCATGGTCTTCTTCCTGGTGGGTGGGGTGGGGGGTGGCAGCGGCGCTGCTGCCGTTGACGGAAGGGGCGCCTAGGCGGCCCGGGACAGCGTCGCCAGCCGTGACATGGCGAGTTCGGCGTAGAGGGCTGCCCCGTCAGCCAGCACGCCGTCGTCGAACGTTGCGTACGGTGAGTGGTTGAAGGGCGAGGTGGCGGGATCGCCGCCCGGGGCAACGGCGCTGAGTCCCACGAAGGTCCCGGGCACCTCGGCGAGCACGCGGGAGAAGTCCTCCGAGCCGCTCAGCGGGGTGGCCCAGCGCGAGAGGCGGCGCTCGCCGAAGAGTTCCGTGATGACCTTTTCGGCGGTATGGGTTTCGTCCTCGCTGGTGATGGTGAGCGGGTACTCCTGGAGGTAGTCGACGGCGGCCTCCACCCCGTGTGCCGCCGCGATGCCTTTAAGCAGGCGCGGAACGGCGTCCATCATCTTTAGGCGCGACGCCTCGGAGAACGTCCGGATGGTGGCCTCGATGCGGGCTGATTCGGGGATGACATTCCGCTTGGTGCCGGCATGGAGCACCCCGACGGAGAGGACAACAGGATCGAACATGTTGAACTGCCGTGTGACCATCACCTGCAGTGCCGTGACCATTTCCGCGGCCACGGTGACGGGGTCCTTTGCCGAGTGCGGGGCCGATCCGTGGCCGCCGGCGCCGAGGACCGTGACTTCCAGCCCGTCTGAGGCGCTGAGCATGACGCCGGGCTTGGTGCAGAACGTGCCGTGCGGCTCCAGGGACGAGAACACGTGCATGCCGTAGGCCGCCTGGACGCGGGGACCGGCGGCGTCCAGCACGCCTTCACGGAGCATGTAGCTGGCACCGTCGAAGCCTTCCTCGCCGGGTTGGAACATGAGGACGACGTCGCCCTGCAGCAGGTGCCTCTTCTCGGCCAGCAGGGTGGCGGCACCGGCGAGCATGGACGTGTGCAGGTCGTGGCCGCAGGCGTGCATGGCGCCGTCGGCCCGGGACGTGAAGTCCACGCCGGTCTTTTCCTGCACCGGCAGCCCGTCCATGTCGGCGCGGAGCAGGACGACGGGGCGTTCGCCGGCTGCCTTGCCGCTGTTGTTGCCCGCGGCGTGGTTTGCTGCGCCGTTCCCGGCAGCGGGCCGGCCTCCCCGCAGGACTGCGGTGACCGACGTCGTGTCCTTGCCTAGCGTGATCTCGTACGGAAGCCCGTCCAGCGCCTGGAGGACCTTTTCCTGGGTGCGGGGAAGGTGGAGCCCGATTTCCGGCTGCCGGTGGAGGTCGTGGCGAAGCCGGGCCAGGTCGTCCTGCAGGTCTTTGGCATCGTCGGTAATGGGCACGTACTGCTCCTTGGAAGGTCGGTGTCGGGGCTTGTGGACTATTCTGAAGTGGCGCAGTTCACATGCTTTAAAAGCGCTGGAATTATTCTTGAAAGTGGCTATTGGAGCAGGATTCATGCAAAACGATTCGTTGATGGAGCTCAGCGAGGAAGACCTTGCCCTGATCCAGGTCCTGCAGGCCGCTCCCCGGATTGGCTGGGCGGACGCAGCCAAGGTGCTGGGCGTGCACGCCACCACACTGGCGGCACGGTGGGAACGCCTCACTTCGAGCGGGGCGGCATGGGCCACAGCGCACCTGGCGGGCGACCCGAAGCAGATGCTGCTGGCCTATGTGGCGGTGGACTGCGAGATGAACCGCCGGGACAGCGTGACGGCGGAGCTGGCCGGCATCCCCGAAATCGTCACCGTGGAGGAAGCAGCCAGCAACCGCGACCTGATGCTGACTGTCATCACGCGCTCCCTGGAGGAATTCAGCGAAAAGATTATCTCCCGGCTCAAATCCGTGGAGGGGCTGACGAAATACCAGGTGGCCCTCTGCACCCGGCTGCACAGCAGCGGCGACGACTGGCGCCTCAACGTCCTGAGCCGGTCACAGGTGGCGCTGCTCCGGACCCTCGCCTCCCCGGCAGTTCCGGAATCCCTGCAGGCGGCCCAACTGCCGCAGAACCACCTGGACCTGCTGCCCTTCCTCGCCCGGGACGGCCGGGCCACGGCGGCCGAAATTGCCCGCTCCCTGGGCCGTCACCCGGCCACCGTCCAGCGCCAGCTGAACCGGGTGCTGGCCAGCGGCATCCTGTCGTTCCGGTGCGAAATCGCTCAGCGATACTCGTCCTTCCCCGTGACCTGCCAGTGGTTCGTCAATGTTCCGGCGGGCCAGCACGAAGCCGCGGCCGCGGAGATCCGCACCATCAGCAATGTACGGCTCAGTGCCTCCACCACAGGGCCAACCAACTTCGTGATCATCATGTGGCTGCACACGCTGGCCGACGTCCTGTCCGCCGAGCTCGCGCTGCAGCAGAAGGTCCCCGGAATTGAGATCGTGGAGAGCGCGGTGATGCTGCGGACAGTCAAGCGGGTGGGCTGGATGCTGAAGGAAGACACGACGGCGAGTGGCGCTGTCGTGCACGGCGGCGGCCTGGGTGCTGCGGAGTGAAGGCTTAGGACTGAAGGCCCATGACTGAAGGCGCAAGGCTAAGGCGAGGCTCCGCCGTCGTGCCCTGTTCCGGCGGGCCCGCTGTTCTTCCTGGCCCCGATGCTGTGCATCCCGCTTGACCGTGCAGGGAGCCGCTGTAGTAGTTCAGCGGTTGGACTATTTCTTTAATAGTTCCGCATTATGGATTTATCTTTCCGGAAACATGCGTTTCCTACATTTGTCGTGATCGTGCGGCGTCCATGGCGCCGCCTTCCCAGAGAGACCCCCCGTCCACGCGGCGTCCCTCCAAACGAACAGGCATAAGCATGAAGACCACGGCAAGTGCAGCGCGACGGCCACCGGCAACCCATGGGCGCAGGGAGCCCCTCTATAGATCACTGTTCGTCCAGATCCTGGTCGCGGTGGTGGCAGGCATCCTGGTTGGCCACTCGTGGCCTGACTTCGGGGCAGGGCTTCGCCCGCTCGGCGACGGTTTCATCCAGCTCATCAAGATGATCATTGCTCCCCTGATATTCCTGGTGATCGTCACCGGCATCGCTGCAGTCAGTGACGTCAGGGCCGTTGGCCGGGTGGGCGTTAAGGCCCTGGCCTATTTCACGGGTGCCACGCTCTTTGCCTTGGTCTTCGGGCTGGTGGTGGCCAACCTGGCGCAGCCCGGGGCGGGCCTGGACATCGACCCTGCATCCCTCTCCCAGGACGCTCTCAACGCCAAGACCAGCACGGCTCCTCCCAAGGACGCCGGCGCTTTTCTGCTCAGCATCATCCCCACCAGCGTTGTAGGCGCATTCGCCGGCAACAACCTCCTGCAGGTTCTGTGTTTCTCGGTGTTCTTCGGAGCGGCGATCGTCGTCGTCGGACGTGAAAGGTGCTTGCCGGTCATCGCGCTGATGGAGACCGTGCTGGAACTGTTTTTCAGGATCATGGCCTGGGTGATGCGCTTGGCGCCTGTTGGGGCGTTCGGGGCCATGGCCTTCATCATCGGCCAGTACGGCCTTGATTCCCTCAGCACCTACGCCGTGCTGATCGCCGCCTGCTACGGGGCCGCCGCAGTGTTCGTCGGGCTCCTGTTTGTCGTCGCATGGGCGTACCCCCGGGTGCCGCTGTGGCAGTTCCTGAAGTACACCAGGGAGGAATTCCTCCTGGCCCTGGGCACGGCGTCCACCGAGTCTGTCCTGCCACGGATCATGACAAAGCTGACCAACGCCGGCTGCTCCCGCGCCACCACCGGCCTGGTGGTTCCCACCGGCTACTCGTTCAATCTCGACGGCGCCGCAATCTACCTGTCCATATCGCTGCTCTTCCTGGCGCAGGCATTCGGCTACAGTCTGGACCTGGGCCAGCAACTCGCCGCCCTTGGAGTCCTGATGCTGACGTCCAAGGGCATGGCTGGCGTTCCGGGATCTGCCTTCCTCGCCCTCTCTGCCACGGCAGGCGCATTGGGGATCTTCCCGGTCGCCGGTGTTGCGCTGCTTCTCGGGGCCGACAGGTTGATGGACTCCATGCGGGTTGTCGTCAATCTATTGGGGAACTGCGTTGCAACCTTTGTGGTGGCCAAATGGGAAGGCCAGTTTGATCGCCAGGCGATGCTCGACGCCTTTGCAGCTGAGCGAGCCACCACGAATCCGGCGCAGCCGGTGCCCGGCATCGTGCCCGACGGCGGCCCGGCCTCGGGTGGCGCCGCACTGTCCCAGCTGGGAACGGCCGTTGTTGACCGCGCTCGCTAAGCAAGCGGCACCCGGCAAGTTCCGTGGCTGTTGTCCGGGTGTACGGCACACTGTCCCTATGACGTTTGCCAATGTTGGACTGCTCGGAACCAAGCCCGGCCAGCGGGACGCCCTGGTGGCCATCCTGCTTCGGCCAAAGCCCGGGATGAAGGAAGCCGGCTGCCTGCTGTACGAAGTAGGGGTCAACGACGACGCTCCGGACACCGTGTTCGTCTCCGAGCTGTGGGAATCCGCCGAGGCGCACCAGGCCTCGCTGCAGCTCGACAGCACCCGCGCAGCGATTGCCGAAGCCATGCCTTTGCTGTCCGGGGAAATGGGAGGCCACCGGTTCACTGTCCTCGGATCCCCCCTGCGGTGACGTGACGCCAGGACCGCAGTGGCCTGCTCCGGGCATTGCGCCTGCCCAAAAACGAAGGTGTTCCGTGCTGAGTGTCCTGCTGCGATTGGGGTAAGGGAAGACACATGAAACCCTTGCCCGCACTTGAGCTTGTAACCCGTCTCGAGGATGCCGAATGGCTTGACCCGCTGGCCAAGAGCGTCCGCAAAGCCGTCAAAAAGGTCATCAAACCGCGGTGGGCCCGCGATATCCTGCACGGCGTTCCCATTGGCCACCCTGTCCATCCCCTGGCGGTCCAGGTTCCGATCGGCGCCTGGCTTTCGGCCGGTGTCCTTGATGCCGTTCCAGGAGCAGAGAAGGCCGCGCGGTTGCTGATCGGGGTGGGTGCACTCAGCGTGGTCCCGTCCGCGCTCGCGGGTTTCACGGACTGGTCCCAGCTCCATCCGCAGCAGCAGAGGGTGGGCCTGGTACACGCAGCGGCCAATGTCACCGCGACCGGCCTCTACGCCGCGTCCCTGGTCCAGCGGGCCAGGGGCAGCCAGGGCAGCGGCAAGGTCCTGGCCTACCTGGGTCTCGCGACGGTCAGTGCAGGCGGGTTCCTGGGCGGCCACCTGTCGTACCGGCAGGCCGCAGGCGTCAATCACAGCGAGGAAATCCCGCACCGCTTCCCGTCCGGCTGGCACTCGCTCGCACCGCTCGTTGAGCTGCCGGAGGGTGGCCTCCACAAACGCGAGGTAGCCGGAATACCCCTGCTGGTTCACCGTGAGGGCGACACCGTCAACGTCCTGTCCAACGTCTGCAGCCACCTTTCCGGGCCGCTGAACGAAGGCAAGATCAAGGACGACGGCGGGGAGGCCTGTGTCGTCTGCCCGTGGCACCGAAGCACCTTCTCACTCCGCACCGGAGAAGTGAAGGCCGGCCCCGCCACGTCCAGGCAACCGGTGTTCCAGACGCGTGTGAGCGGGGAAGTGGTGGAAGTGTGCCTGCCCGGAGCCGACGGGTAGAGAGGCCGTTAGCCCCTACTGGGTGAGGTTCGGCAGCGGAAGACTGGGTCCGTGAAGGGGGCCAGGGGAGTGCACGCCAGGTGAGCAATCTTCGCGGGGATATTTCGGTCCTTTACAAGGGACGGAAGGGGTCGGTGGATTTCGTCGACGTACCGTCTTTGCTCTTCGCCGTGGTGCGGGGCCAGGGTGATCCGGAAGCGCCGGACTTCGCCGCGGCGCTCCAAGCGCTTTTCACCGTGAGCTATGCCGCGCATTTCGGGCTCAAGAAGCAGACTGGCGAGGTCACTAAGGTCATGCCGCTGGAAGCACTGTGGTGGTTTGACATGCCCGGACAGCCGGAGGGCATGGAGGGCGTGGCCGCGGGATTCAGCGGTCTTGCGGGAATCGGCAGGGAATCCTGGCAATGGCAGGCCATGATGGTGCAGCCCGAACCCATCGATGAAGGAGTGCTTGACCGGGCCAGGGAGCAGTCCCGGGCGAAGGGACTTCCGGCATTGGACCTCCTGCGGTTCGAACGGTGGGAAGAGGGCCGGTGCGCGGAGACGCTTCATGTTGGGCCGTACGCTGACGAGGGTCCAACAATTGCCCTGCTTGATTCGGCGGTTACGGCAGCTGGTTTGAAGGTCCGCGGCAGGCACCACGAAATCTACCTGGGCGATCCCCGGCGGAGCGCACCTGAAAAGCTGCGCACGTTGATCCGCCACCCCGTGGTGTAAAGGCATGACCATGCGCGTTACGGAACCACGGGAAATTGCCGATGGCGTCGTGCTCATCACCGCCGGCCGGGGGCCGATGGCATCAAACCTTTACCTTGTCCGCTCGGGGCCCGCATGGGCGATGGTTGACTGCGGCTGGGCCGGCAGCGCCGAACCGGTCCGGCGGGCAGCGGAGGAAGTCGTAGGGCGTGGGAAACCGCCTGACGCCATCCTGCTGACGCATATCCATCCCGACCACTCCGGCGCGGCCGGTGCCCTGGCCCGGGGGTGGAAGGTGCCCGTATATGTCCACCACGCCGAAATGCCTATGGCGGCGGGGCGATACGTACCAGGCTTTTCGATGCCGCTGGACCGCTGGCTGGTAGCTCCGTTCCTGTGGGCCCTGCCGGGCAGGGCCCGCCGGAAGATTGAAGCGGCGGGGGACATCACAGACGTCGTCCGCAGCCTGCCCAGATCCGGAGAGGTACCCGGTCTTCCGGGGTGGGCAGTAATCGCCACCCCCGGGCACACCCCCGGACACGTTGCCTACTGGCGGTCCCGGGATGGTGTGCTGATCACGGGTGATGCAGTGACCACGGTGAACCTGAATTCCGTCAGCGGAATCCTGCTGGCAGCGCCCGACCTCTCCGGGCCGCCCCGGTACACCACTTGGAACTGGAAGCAGTCCATGGACTCCGTAACGCGGCTGGCCGAACTGGGTCCCAGGTTGATCGCGCCCGGCCATGGGCAACCACTCGCTCTTGGAGCTGTTCCGCGGCTCCGCGCCCTGGCCAGGCGGGAGCGGGCGCAACGGATGACCCGTCGCCGCCGCCTCGCCGGAGCACCCAGACCGATCTGACGAGGGCTTCCCGGGCAGGCCTGTTTGACCATGGCCGGTTATGGGCAAGGCAGTCACGGCGAG
>Ga0308169_10006230_pt1 | contig 10583 bp, 19 predicted proteins | sample PhyBR1_2_FD_202139 | JGI IMG/M metagenome (GOLD analysis project Ga0308169, IMG submission 202139) | Phyllosphere microbial communities from UC Gill Tract Community Farm, Albany, California, United States - DLSLSB.R1 | ecosystem: Host-associated > Plants > Phyllosphere > Unclassified | place... | reverse complement strand
TGATCCCAGTACATCCTCGGCTCGTGGTACAAGGACTCTGAACTCGGCGCCCGAACCGCTGTTGTGAGTCCGTTTCTGACGTTCCAAAGACAGATCCTGATCCTCTCCAGTTCGCTACCGCCGCGCAAGTCGGCACGCTCTTCTCCGGTGTCATGCAAGGGGCCATCATCTCCACGCTCCACGAGAAGAGTGGCCTGAAGGGCTGGCAATGGTTGTTCGTCATCGATTTCATCATCACCATCCCGATCGCGATCTACGGATTCCTCATGTTCCCTGACACCCCGCACACTGTCAAAGCCTGTGAGCAGTCTCCGATGCGCTAGGCGAGGATGGCGGCTGATGAACCAGTCTGGCTCTCCGAAGAGGAGAGGCAGCTGTGTGTGAAACGCCTGGGCCACCGAGAACACACGAAGATGACTTGGGCCACCTTCCGCCGCTCGCTCAAGCGGATCGTCTTGTCGTGGCAGTGGTACCTCTTCTCGTCGCTGTTCATGATCTCTGCGACCTCGTTCGAGAAGACGGGTGTTTACTCCGAGTTCCTCCTCTGGCTCAAATCGACCAAAAAGTACACCGCTTCTCAGATCAACTACTACCCGTCAATCTTCACCACAGTTGCCATCGTCTCCACCTACGCCCTGACCGTCATGAGCGACCGCACCAACAACCGATTCATCGTCAACCCCATCATGTTCGGTGCCGTCTTCATCTCTTCGGTCATGTTGCTGGCCTGGAATCTCCCCACCGGGGCGCACTGGTTCGCGTACATCATTGCCGGATTCGGATACGCCGGTCAAGCCTCAAACGTATGTCCACCTTCTCCACCCCTCGATCCAAAGGCTCTCGCTGACGACAGTTCGCGTGGGCCAACTCGATGTGCCGAGAAGACGACGTCCTCCGGGCGGTCACCCTCGCCTCGATGAACATGTTCAGCAACATCTGGAACATTTGGTACGCTATAGTCGCCTGGCCGATTGTCGATGCCCCGAAGTTCAGGAACGGTCAGATCGCCACTCTGGTGACCGGCGCCGTTTCCGTGGGGATCGCCTGCGCTATCGTTTACTGCTCGCGTCGCTTCGGTCCCCACCCGCAGTCGCAGGTGGAGTCGATGGACGAGACGGGCGAAGGGGAGGGTCATGCAGATGCCGAGATTGATGCGAAGACAGGGGAGCACGCGGTGCACACCGCCCCTTACAACCATTGATCGTCGAATGACATTGCGCCGCGCCTCTTGTTGTTTATAAAGAGGCAAATTACGTCGTAGAGCAAGGACTGGCGCAGCGCCGTCAGTGAAAAAGGTGTATGTGATTGTATAGGGTTATGTGGCTACTGGAAGGGGAAGCCTGCGTTCGGTAGGGAGCGAGTTCTACCGGGAAGCGACAGATAGCTCCACTTATAGAATCTTGGAATGAACGGGTTTACATCAGACTGCACCGGCGGAGCTAGAAGTTGCTTGATCGTCGCTTGAGAACCCGGCGTTGACGTCGCCTGCCCGAGAGGTCCGGATCGGGGCGAATGGGTTGTGGAGAACAGTGTGGGAAACAGCCATGAAGGCCGCCAGCAAGTGTACGTTTCCGAGTCTCGACCAGAGATCGGGAAATGCGAGACCCGTCGCCGTCCTCGATGTCTGGCGCGTGACTTACGGGCGGCGGGTCCGACAAGAACCAATGCACAGTCGAAGATGTCGAGGCCCAGCTGCTGATTGACGCAGAGGTGGGCCAGCGGGCACCCTGGGAGGTGGCAGTGTATCTAAGGCTTGACCTGTCGTCTCTTCCTTGCGCAACAAGCGATTTCTCATGACTGGTCAAGGTCTGACCGCTTGTGGGTGGTGAGAGGGCAGGACGGAGTGGCGCGTAAGAGTGTACGGGCCCATTGAGTCGGGCAATTCTGCTTCCCCCCCCCGAGGCCTTATACCACACTGCACAATGATATAATTGCATGACGCATGGCATAATGCTCATGCTGTAGAGGGGGCACCTCTTGGAAGATCATCTCCTTGGCCGGATGTAGAGTGGCAACCTGAGTGGCGAACCCATTGTTTGAGCCCTGTTTCAAGACTGATAGCACGCTTTTGTGCCCGGCAGCACTGGCAACAACAACGATTGCACCCACAAACGCGAAATAGCACAAGACCCCTCTCACCTTCCGCCCCTCTGGGGGTCCGATGTGATCGTTCATTGATCCGTGGTCGGTGATGGCCTTCGGGCGAGATCTGAAACGACGGAACCAAATTTCAGGTACGACGAAGGTGCTTGCTAATCGATGATTGACATGTCCTCGAGGATGACGCGTCGAAGACAGTCCATCTTCTGCCAACTTCTGTAATGATGCTTCTGATCATCACCAACAATCTCTCGCCCAGGCGGCATTGATACTTCCGGGAGGCAACTTGCGGTGGAACGGCTCAGTGACCCGCCAGCAACCTTATTCAGGGCTCGTCTGACCTGCTCAACGACCTACCGCCATGTCTCTCATCGGCCGCTTCGAGCACTTGCCCAATCGGCCAAAATCAGACGAGGCGAGGTGAGTACAAGAATGATCAGACGGCTTCCCGCTCACCCTAGACCTCTTTTGGAGAAGATTGCGAGTCAAGTCAAGCCGATCATGAGCAAGCGCGGATGGAAGGTGGGCACTTTGGCCGAGGTGAGTTCGATGTTGCCGCCGGCTGCATTGTGGACAGGCGAAGCGGCTCTTGTGCTGACCGCAAGTTCCTACCGTCGAATCCAGCATTGCTCGGGAACAACATGAACGCCGGACAACGAATCAACCTCCGCCTTCGGCCGCCGGGCGATACCTCAACGTTCTACGAATACGACCAACTCGTCTTGGTCATGCTACACGAGGTGAGCTTGGGAGTCCGTTCATATGGCCAAGCTGACGCGCAGCTAACGCATATCGAGCACGGGCCTCATGATGCTTCGTTCTACAAGTTGCTGGCGGTTCTAGAGGAAGAGTACTACGACCTCAAGCGCAAGGGGTACAGCGGTGAGTCGACGTCTTCTCCTCGTGAACACAACCCACACAATGTTTTGTTCTCCAGTTCCTCGGAGCTCTTAGACTGGTCAGCAACGGTCAGAACTAGGCTGACTCGTAGGCGAGGGCTTCCATGGCGCGGGGAATCATCTATCAGGCTTCAAGGTGCCCGAGCACGTTGGCAAAGCGAAGGGTCTCGCCGCCGCTCAGAAGAGACTCGAAGTGCAGAAGAAGATTGGCAAGGGTGGAATGCTTGGTGGGAGCGACTATAAGGGTCGAAGCATGAAGGACGTCCTCGCTGAGGTGAGCGGCTTCGATCGATCGCTGATGGATCAAGCACTGACGACAGGCGGCGGAGAGACGAATGCGCGACGACAAGGCGTGTCAGAGCCAGAATGCCGGTCATGCGAAAGAAGTGGAGGAGGAGGTGCTTAAGGCTCAGGAGGAGAGCGTGGGGATCGACGCGGTGGATATAGTCCATGAAACGATGGACCAGGATGGGCCATCATCAAAGCCAACAACGGACAGTGGGAAGCACGAGAACAATGACCTGGAAGAAGAGGAACGGGAATCGTCGCCCGAGATACAGATCATCGACGCGCCTCCGATTCGCAAACCCAGCTCGAAGACACGACCGAACACATCGGCCAAAACGGACGGATCGCTGCCGCGCAAGCGCAAAGAGACTGCATCGACAGACATCACCTCCGAGACAGCTCGGTCGACCCCGGTGGCGTCAGGGAAACGAGCCCCGGAGACACAGTCGCCGGTGCCAGCGTTAGACGCGGATGAATGGTCGTGTCCCACTTGCACTCTGATCAACCCTTCCTCGTCATTATCATGCGACGCTTGCACGACATCCAGACCCGTGAAGCTGGTGACGACCAAGGAAGGATGGTATTGCGAGTTTTGCGGAAGTGGGCCGAGGGAGATGGGCTTCTGGAGCTGTGGCGAGTGCGGATGGGTTCGCAAGTGGGGCTAGGTGCATACGTATAGAACGCATAGTAACCACCTACCTACAATTGTATATCACGCATGGTCAGAGTATGTAGCATATGGTGACAACAAGGACTGCATCGCACCGAACATCAGACCTGACGGTCGCGCGATCGTCATGGTGCCTATCGCCGGCCCATCGTGCTGGAAACGTGAGCCGGCTTTTGAATCTCGGTTGGGCACTGGCGGGCATGACCGATTCTTCTTGTCGTTGTGCCTCTCCCCAGTCATATCACCACACCCTTCAGTCATACGCCGCCCAACATGTGCAAGCAAGTGACCTGCCCGAACGATGGACGACCGACGTGGTGGGGATGCGGTGAGTCCGTCCCTGATTCAAGTCAGGCCGTCACTGACTGGATAGGAGCTCATATTGAGATTGTCAGCTTATCCGTATCGCTCTCGGCCCAAGGCGGATCGCTGACAGGCAGGCCCTAGCCGGTGTCCCAGAGGCGGAGCGATGTACCTGCGAGCACGTCCCGGCCTCGATTCCCGGCGTGTACGAAGTGCCCAAGCGGGACGAGGGTGCGCCCATCAAGATCGCTTACGAAGCGGAGTCACCGGAATGAGCTTCATGCTTGCACCGGCATTTGCGGACGATGGCTGAAAGGCCCGAAACGCAGTAGCGCAGTAGCAAAGTCACGCCTGGAAGTCCAGTCAGTAATGCAGTACAGTACATCGAATGGCAGTATGACTTGGACAACATTATATGGTACAGCTGAGTGAGCCCCGTCGCAAACGGCCTACGCCTCCAGGTCCATCGGCCTAGCCTCCACTTCGCCGTTCGTCCAGTCCTCGCCCTCTCCGACCTCGTCTCCGAACAACAGGCCCATACCCGCCGTGCGCCCCGGCTTGGACACAACGACCTCGTCCGGCGAGTTCTTGAACACCCGGATGTGTTTGCACAAGTCGACGTGTGATGGCTGCAAGGGCGTGTCTCTGTCGAGCAATGTGAACAACAGCTTGGCCGTTGGGGGATGCGTCAGATCCAGCACCTCTGCACATGAGCGTCTAGTCGTCGCGGTACCCGTCTCAGCTGGACGTGGGAGTGCCGAATCAGGATTGAAGAAGACAGTACTCACCGATACCAGTCTCGTACTCGGCCTCTTCCCGCCGCCTCTGCTCCTCCAGCTCCAGCTGCTCCTTGACCTTGGCCCTGCCTGCTCGTCGCTCCGCGTCGAGCTCTGCTATCCGCGCATCGTGTCTAGCGAGGTACACCGTCGAGATGAGGGCGCGTAAGGAAGGGAGGGTGAGGGGGTGGGGAGAGGTGAGGGAGTGCTGGAAGAATAGCGGCCGTTGCACTTCACGTCAGCTCGAACCCCCTTCGAATATCATCCAGAACTCACATCGCGTCGAGTTCGCGTTCTTGCGGTTGCGCTTGTGGACTGCCAGCTTGGTCACGCGGAGGTGAACCCGGTTGAGCTGGCCGGCTGGGTGCGTCAGCTACGGGCGGGCTGAAAGGGAATGATGGGTAGAGGTACCTTTTCGCGATCCCGGATGCAGACTCTCCTTGTGCTTGATCGTCTTTGCTGTGATTTTCCTGTTTCCGGGCATGATGTCTGTTCTCGGTTGAACGTCAAAAGGGGCCGTCGACCTTGTTGATGGGCAGGGGGGAGGCCGGCAATGATATGAGCAAAATCAAAATATCTAAAATGGTGCACGCAAACAAAGAACGCGTCGACCCGGCGGGAGGTGATGCGTCCATGCATGACCATGACGGGGGGTCCAGCTGTCCACTGCTGCTTGCGAGCTCGGTATCGTCCCTTTGCAGAGCTCGCAGCGATTCTACTTCATTGAGAGCGGGCAGTGGGGAGTATACGCGAGTCGAACACCCGCTCGACCTCACGATACCCCGCGGAGCGCGGCCAGCTTCATCAGGATAACCGCCATGACCGCCCCCACCCCTCCCCATCCCCTCTCATCCCTCTCGGATCCCGTCTCGCTGGCAAAGCTCCAGATCCTCCTCGTACCGGTCAACACCCCATCTTCGTCCATATCGGCGCACACCTTCTCGCATTGGTCATCTCTTATCAGGCGGCATACGGTCCTACGCGGAGACGAGCTCGCCAGACCTCTACCTCCCGCTCCAACAAGCCATGCTCGGGGAAGCACCGGCAACCCGCGGACACGTTTCCTCCCCGCCTCGAGCTCGACCTCGATTTCGAGAGGTGGCGCCCCCAACCATGTCCATTTGGTTTACCCGGCGCACCCGCCTGCCCGACACCTGTCGAACCTGTCGCTGTTGCGGGTATCGGCTTTCCCGCTGGTCGTACTCGGCATAGCGGCAGAGGATGAGCCTGCGCAGGGGTACGCCGTCAGCGGGGATGAAGAAGGGGACATTGGAGAGCCTAGCAAGACTGCAACGACAAGGGGCGCGGGAGAAGGACTTGACGAGAGCTTTGGAGAAGTTCTCGCTGGATCGTTTCCCCCAACCTCGCCTTTCCCGCTTGTGAAGCGATTGATCGTCATTCCGAAAGATACGGCTGCGCCACATAGCTCGCACAGCTCACCAAGGAAGAACCGAGCGAGCGCTCATGGTACGCGAGACTCTGGGCATAACAAGGGGAAATCAGGAGTCGAGATGGTATATGCACCTGCCGAGGGCGTAGAAAGCTGGCTGGGAAGATTACTGGGTGAAGTGGTTGGAGATGTGCTCGGAGAGCTCGGCGAACTGGTGAGTGGTGGACTTCTTGCGGTACGAACATGCTCTGAGTCCAGGCAACGGCGTTGGAGACGCCTCAGGGACTGAAGACGCTCTCATCCACGTTACTACCCTCGCTCACTTCGACCCTTCCTCACCCTCACCTTGAGACCCTCTTTCCGGGCCAGGCGACATCGGCCACGCCTACACTGGAGCATCCTCGGTCCCGCTCCGTTACACCCGTGTCACTTCCACACTCGCAATCGGCGGACACGCTAGCCACACAGAGCGGTTTGGGCATATCTCTCACACGAGCCCTCACGCCCGGCGGTCGACCTACATCCGTCGGACCACCATCTTTACCGCCCATCCAGACCAGCGCTATCGCTCCGACGTCAAATCCATTCCGCCGGTCGACGGCACTCAGCAGCCCCTTCACCCGGTCTTCGTCCTCAGTCTCGCTCGCTGCGACGGCAAACTCCAACGCCGCACCGCAGGTCCCCAACACTGGCACGAAGTACACCTCGGCGCCGCTCAGTGGTTTGGCTGGCGGCAGGCTGTTGAAGCTCTTGGGAGATATGTATCTCTTGGCGGGAATGTACTCGGACGCGATCAAATGCTTCGACGACGGAGCTGAGCGATGCAGAGCCGTCGGGGACGTGCTGTGGGAGGCCGTAGCCCGTGAGGGCCGCGCAGTGGCGGGGATCGGCGACGCTTGGGAAGGACGCGATGGCTCGGTGAGCGCTTTGCTCGTAACAAGGATAGACTCGTGCTGACAGCAGAACATGACGCAAGCCTTTCCCAGCTCGCCGATTCCCGTGGAGATCCTCTCGCACTTCCTCTCCGCTCTCGCGTGTCTCTCGCGCGCACCAATGCCTTATCCACCGACGATTCTCTCGCCGTCGCCGCAAGCTGTATCCGGGTCGATATCATTCGCTGGTCCCGCAGCTAGTGTGCCCGGCTTCATCGGCACCGGCGAGGGGCTATTGGCGTACCTGCACACGGGGCTCGCACTGCGCATCAGCCACTTTCTGCTCATCATATGGGCGGCCAGTGGCTGGGGCTCTGTAGCGCTTTCGTCTCTCCTCTCGCACACCCTTCCCCGGTCGTTCCCGCAGCCCCTCTCGCCGGAAGAAGTCCGCGATTCAACCTCGCGGCGGAAGCGGAAGCGGGCTCTGGGTCTGCTCGGGTCGAAATCATTGCTCTCTCGCGCGTCGATATACGATCACGCGGGATCGGCGCTCGGCCCGCACCATCGAGCGATGACCAAGATGGAGCAGCTTGCAATACACGTCGAAGTCGCATGGCTGGCGCGATGGCTTGATCTCCCCCGCAAAGAGGCTTGTGTGACGCGCGAGGTGGTCAGGCGTATAGGCGTCATGGTCGTCGAAGCCAGAGAGGAGAACCGAAGACAAAACGCTGCCGGGTTTGCAAAGCGCACGTCCGTGTCCTCTGCCGAAACGACGAGCGGGCTGTCGGCCAATGCCGCGGTCGGGCTGGGATTGGGTATAGCTGTACCCTCACCTTCGAGCGCTGTGGCGGTCCGGCGGCGGGAATCGACGGAGGGGAACGAGGGCGTGATGGCGCTGTTCGAGCGGGCCTTGTCGCTCATGGGTCTGGACCTGCTCGACTTTGCGAGCAGCGAGTCTGAACCGGTGTCGAAAGGGGATGAAGAGGAAACGCTACCGCTCAGCCGGTTCGGGTGGCCCGAGCTCCAGGTGGAGATGGTGAAGGAGGGGATCGCCGTAGCTGAGGCGCTTCCGGATCATGTCGCCGTGGTGAGGTTCTGCACCACCGCCTTAAACGTCCTGTATCGGCATTTGAATCCGCCGAGCCAGGTCCATGTGGCGAAGATGTTCCCGGCAGCGTTGAGCGTAATCAAGAGACGAGGTATGGACACGGGCGCCTTGCCGTGGTGGGTCCCGGGTAAAGTGGTGTTGAGCTTGGAAATCGCTAGGTGAGCGCCGCATCATATCGCCGGGAAAGGAAGAGGGACTGATGGCAGCCTACCACCTAATCGGCTTCCGATCGAGCATTCGAGCGCGGAGATCAGTATGACGGAAGGCAAGCGGGACCCGTTCTTGTATAACCCCAGAACAAGAGCCGCTGAAGCGGGCAAAGTGCGCACACGCTATCATCGAGTAGGCCGAACCAGAGCTAATCAAAGACCGTCATCGTTGCGAACGAACAAACAGAGGTGTTCGTCACGATGCAGAATCCCTTTGCGTTTGATCTGGATGTGCAGGACATCTCGCTCATGTAAGTGTTTGGGTGCCGCTCCGTGATCGGCATCTGACGACAGCACGACCGGCGTGCCGTTCGTGACCAATCCGCATCCCATCGCCCTCGGACCTGGTGGCTTCCAGACAGTCCGACTATCCGGCGTGGCCACCACGCCCGGCTCTCTCGAGATCCGCGGAGTCACCCTGCGTTTACAAGACGGCTCGACAACGGACATCCTCTTGCCTCACATCAGCGACAAAGAAAGGTCGAAGAGGGATAAGCGCAAGTCCCGGGTCATTGCCGATGCGGCCAAATCCAAGCGCCAGGGAATGGAGGCGCGGTGGTCGATGGCATCACAAAGCTCCGGGCAGCTCGACCTTGACCGCCGAACTTCGACATCGGCGTCGGCGCCTGCGACCAAGTGGCTCGAGTGCAAGGTTGTGGAAGAACAGCCGGTCGTGTGGATCAAGAAGACCAGTCTAACGCATGGGACGGTGATGCTTTACAACGGAGAGACGTGAGCTGTCTTCTGTCTACGGGGAAACAAGCTCATGCCAGATCCACCATCAAGATCACCCTCGAGAACTCTTCGTCAACCCCCGTCGACTTCGTCAAACTCTCTTTCGACGACTCCGCGTCTCGTGCGGCTGCAGCCATGCTGGCCGAGGGGGAGTCAACGGGAGAGAGGGCATATGAGCTTGAATGGGATGCGATCCATCGGCCTGTCTTCACGTGGAACGGGGAGACGGACGTGGCCATACCGCCTGGGAGCCGGACCACGCTCTCTATCACTTGCCTCGGCAAGGTGGGATGGTAGGTTGTCTGCTTGACTCCTCGTACCCCACTGATGAGCAGTACCGACGGAACGATCCGCATCGACTACGGATATCTCCACCGGCAAGAAGGCGGAAACGTACCTAAGACCTTCCAGACTCGTCAGATCACCTTCCCCGTCCTGTTCACGGTGTACCACACGCTCGATGCTCATTCTCTTGACCTGGTCAAGCTGGTCCCGGCGGATCCGACGTCGCATCCAACGGAGAATGAATACCTCGCCGCGCCACCCGCCCTGTCGAGGAAGAGCTCAGGGGGTATCACACCCCGCGGAGGTTCTTTCCCTGCTGTAGACGATGCGCTGGCGAGGGAACAGCTGGGATCCACCATGGACGGCAAACATTGCTTGGTCGGGTTGAGTATCAGCAACTCATATGGCGTGCCTTTCGAGGTGTCGCTTGTGAAGAAGGCACTCGCTGGCGATGCGGACGAGGGCGAGGTCGGCGAGATCAGCACAAAACGGCTTGTCCCGCCTGGGGCCACCGAACGGTGAGCCCACCAATGGCTCTCCACTGACCGGTGTCATGCTGACATCCAGGCTCATCTTACCCGTTCCGAGACTGTCCATCCCGGTTGAAGAGCTCGCGCGGCCTATTCCGAAGCTTTCGGATCGACAACATGTCGTCGAGAAGCTGAAGAAGACGGCTGAGCAGCTCCGGGCGGACCGCGAGTTGTTCTGGTATCGCGAAAGACTGCTTTCGAGCCTGGAAGCGACATGGGTAGAGGTGAGCCACAGCTCCGGGACCAAAGGAAGGACATAGGACATAGCTGATAGCCCAGCCGGGATCGCGGCGATCCGGGACGATCTCTCTCCGAGAGCAAGACCTCACTACGGCGCAGCTGGATGTGCTCAGAGTGGACGCGCTGGATATTGTCCTCGAGGTTGTTCCCAGAGAAGGTGACAGGTGCCTGGCTACAG
>Ga0308169_10006229_pt1 | contig 10584 bp, 12 predicted proteins | sample PhyBR1_2_FD_202139 | JGI IMG/M metagenome (GOLD analysis project Ga0308169, IMG submission 202139) | Phyllosphere microbial communities from UC Gill Tract Community Farm, Albany, California, United States - DLSLSB.R1 | ecosystem: Host-associated > Plants > Phyllosphere > Unclassified | place... | reverse complement strand
TAAAGCCCCGCTGGTCCAGCTGCACGACCATAATTACCCCCTCCAGATTGACCACCCTCGCCTTCCCGACCACCCGCGCGCTGCTCCCCCGCTGCTCCACCTCGGCCCGTACAGCCTCGACGTCCTCCGGCGTGATCGGAAAGCAGTCCGCGATGAGTATCTCCGAGGACGGATCGATCCCCCAGGCGTTCGTGCGCAGCGCGGCGGTCAGCTCGGGGATGGGGTTGAGGAGGATGTTGGAGTTGGGGCCGGACATTGCGTTACGGGTCCGACGGAGAGGGAACCAGTGACGGCGGTCGGGTTGGGCGCGGTATCGAATCGACACTGCTTGCGAGGCGACGTAAAGCGAGCGGGACTGTCTTCGCACACGTCGGGGGCGTCACGAAGATGAAGATGGGGCGAGTTGCGGTGCGGTGATGAGGTCAGAGCGGACGCGAAGTGGTCCACCTCCACCGAGTGGGGCATTTGTAATGCCAATTACAAACCTTCCGTGGCCTATTACACCGGAAGTTGTAATGTTCGGTCAACTTCAGACCCTTCCCCGTACATGCAAGTCGTCCTGCTTGATCGCGACACCCGCTGTGATCGTCATCATCGTGCATTCGTACGCTTTCGTACACTATAGAATCTAGTCTAGTACGTATATACATCAGACGTCCACTTCACGGCTCTCACGCGCGCCATCTTATCTTGCAAGACAGTAAACCTGGTGACGATGTACCTGCTCCGTCGCGATCCGTGCCGTCGCGCTCCTCTTCTCTCTCACACTCTCCCTCCCTTGCCAATCGTGAAACCAATACCCCTCGCAGCTCACTGTCCCGCGGCGCGCCGCGCCACCCTCTCCGTCTCCCACTTTCCCTTCAAGTTCCTCTGCGCGGCGTCTCGTAATTTATCGATGCTCCTAAGCATCTCCCACACGCCCGCCGCATCCAGGTTCCTCACGGCCTGTTCGGCCTTCGAGGCGTCCTCTAATAGCTTGAGCAGGCGCGTTTGCTGCGCTGTACGGTGTACCGGCGTGGGCGGGATAGTTGGTGCGTCCGTATCGGCTGCGGTCTGGCGTCGTTGAGATCGCTGGGACTCCTCGGCGTCCTCGAATTGACCCGACGCGGCGGCTCCGGCCTGCTCTGGCCCGTGCGCGAGCTGAGACAGCTGAGAGGCGATGGATGAGAGAGAAGACTGCGAGGCTCGCTTGCCCCGGCCTGACCTGGACGCTTTGGACGTTGAGACCGATGCGGCTGCTGCTGCCGCGTCGGCCGGGGCGGTCACCACGACGCCGCCCTCGGCGGCGGGCTGCTTCTGCTTGCTGCGCGTGCGAGCAGCAGCTGGGGAAGCAGGCTGCGAAACATCTGGATCGTCAGCTCTGTGCACGATTTGGCAAATCGGGAAGCTCACTCCGCTCGAGAGCCGCGGCGATATCCCCCTCCTCCTCCTTCCGCCTCTTCCGAGCGGACTCTGGCGAAAGGAGCAGCTCGTCCTCGTCGTCTTCGAGCACTTCCACAGCGACCGCCGCCTTCCGCTTCGAGGTCGTTGCCGTCGGCTTTGTCGAAATCGATACCGGATTCGGCTCGCTCTTGAGTGGCTCGACAGGTGCCGCGGACACGGTGGCGGTAGCGGTCGCGTTCGCAGCCCTGCGCCCCTTTCGTTTCTTCTGCCTGCGGCTGGTTGACCCCTGGCTCTGGGATTGGCTTTGACTCTGACTCTGGCTCGAGCTGACGCCCTGCGATTGTGAGGGCGTCTCAACGGACGGCGTCGAACTTGCCGACCCGGACTCGGAACGTCCCGCCGGGAGGCGCGGCTCGAGGTCGTACCCCTTCCAACGCCGATACAACTCCTTCTCCTCCGGGGTAGCCTCCTTGCTCGCATGGCGGGCCTTAAGCCGAGCGAGCAAGCCGGGCGTCATGACGACGCCAGACCGGTCCACCCATCGGCGTTCTTCCTCGTCCCAGCCCTCCTTCCGGGGCCGAACGGACTTGAGGTCGGACGACGCGGACTCGACGTTCACCTGCAGCTGCTCGGCGACCTCGGCGCGGTCGGTCTTGGTGTGGGCTTCGTCGATGCCAGCGCCAGCGCCGGTGACGTCGCTGGCATCCATGGGCGCGGCGGGGTGGATGGGCTGTACGAGGGTCGTCGGGCTAAACAGCGAGGGCACGCGGGCCAGCCATCCTTTCGCCGAGGTGAGCAGGGAGGGACGGGGATGCAGGTCGTTCTGGCTCGCTTGCGATTGCGGCGGCGAAGCGATGGCGGATTCTTGCTCGTGGTCCGTGTCGGGAGTCTGCGACATGTCGATGACATCGCGCGGCGTGGATGAGCGAGCACGCGGTTGGGCCTGTGCTTTCGGGTTCTGAGCGGCCTTGACGGCCTTGCTCGCCTTCTTCGCCTGGGCCGCCGAGGACGGGGGGGACTGGTACACCGCGATACAGTCCTCCTCGTCTTCATCCTTTTCCGCTTCAGCACCCGTGCTGTTCATGCCCGATGCAATGGGCGTGAAGAGCGTCGGAAGCGGAAGCGAGTGAGACGTATCAGCTTCGACCGGCGGTGAGACAGTCTTCGTCCTCTTTGGCACCGGCAGACCTGGCGATCAGTCCCGATCCCCTGTTTTGTGAATTCGCATGACTCACTCTCTGAATCACCCGAGGGCCGGCTTGACGAAGCCCGCTTCTTGCCCTTCCCCCGACCCTTCTTCGCCTTGGCGATACGTCGGCTCGTCGGGCCGAAGACGTCCTCTGAGTCTTCCGGGGCGGGTTGTCCAGGGGCACCGGCGCTCGCTATGGACGTCTCCGCACTTGCTACGTCGGAGACGGCTGCAGGAGGCGCCGGTTCATTGATCGTCTGAGTGCCCAGATCGGCTTCCGACGCGATGGGCGACAAGGCCGCAGCGGCTTTTCGGCTCGGTCGGCTCGCCCTTGCGCTGCGCTTGGGCACGACCTGGACGACCATCTGGCTCTGTGTCTGCGAAACGTCCGCGTCGTACTCTTCGCTGATGCTGATATCCTGAGCGTCCATCTGCTCCATCGAGACGTCCCCGTCCGCGTTCGCATCGGCCCCCACGGTGACCTCTTCGGGCACCGCGGCGTCAAGTGTCGTTGCGTTGACAAGTGCCGTTTGCACAATAGGCTCGTCCACAATTGGAACGAACTCTTCCGTTTGGGGCTCGACATCCTGCGCGTGGGGGAACCTCGCCTGGCTCTCCTCCTTCTCATCAGCACAGTTCTCGTTTATTCTTGCCTCCGCCGAAAACGAAATCCTTCACGCGTGCCGAACAGGCAACTCACCTGGGAGAACGTATCCTGCACCTGCAATCCTGGCACGTCGATCATGCCCGGAACAGCAGCGACCACCTCCTCGAAGAACGTTCTGACCCTCTCGGACATCTCGCCCGCTCGTACAGCAGCAAACGCGCCCTCGTAGAACGCATTGAAAGCGGCTGGTACCGCCGTAGTGACGCCTCTGTTGAGCCGCGGTGCGAAGATGTCGATGAGTTCGTCCATGGTTTTCGGTGAAGATGGGAAGACTCCCGCTTGGATCGCATTTCCAAGGGCTGCGAGGAGCGAGATGTACAGCTCATCCAGCTATCGTTAATCACCATCGATCACGGAATGTCGTCAGTCACTCACGGCCGTTGCGTCGCTTTGATCATGCACGAGGCGCAGGTCATCTCGCATCCACACGGCCAACGCATCCTTCAACTCCCCAACCACGTCGCCCACAACCTCCGCCGGCAACGCATCCACCACGCCCTTGACACTCCTCAACAGATCGAAAACTGCCGGGCTGATCTCCGCGCCGTGCTCGGCATCCTGTGACCCCAGGCTCTCCGGCCGCGGATAACTTTCCAGCAGAGCCGCACTGACGACCGCCAAAAAGTCTTTGGGAACATAACTCTCGTTGACGCCATAATGATCATCGTCCCTCCCCACCGGCTTGTCCGCGAATCGCATATGTCCCATTGCGCTCGCGAGGCACGAGAGCGTGATGGTCGTACTTGACGTCTTCTCGTTTAGCTCTAGGAAGTCTGCGAGGTGTCCCGCGAGAGACTCAAGAACGCCCAAGTTGGGCCCGACCTGGCGAGCGCGGAATCGCTGCACAGTGGCCGATAAGAGGGTCTGCCAGATCCGGAGGTCGGAGAGGTCGGCCTTCTGGTGCCATGTGGAAGTGACGGCTCGGTCGCGGAACGGGCAGGACAGGAGCGAGACGAGGAGGGCGCCCGTGTGGTTCGTGGACGACGAGGTTGTTGTCTGCGTCTGCGCATCGAGGACATTCACCCAGGTGGCGGCTGTAATGAGCCAGATGTCTCGCAGCACGTCTCCATCACTCACCGAGTACGCGCCACACCACAAGCTGCAGCTCTTCCTGGTCGTGGAAGATGAACGGCATAGCGTTGGTTAGATCGCCCAGTAACTTCGCCGAGTATCGAGACGCCGCGCCTGCTTTCACGACAGTCTCGAGCACAATCTTGAACGACGCCATCGCGGCCGGCTGGAGCGGGAAAGACAGCACCTGCGCACGCAACAACTGGCCCAAGAGGCATCCAGCCATCGTAGCTTGCTTGGCGCCTTCCGACCCCGTGCTCCCGAACGATGTGTTGAAAATGACCGTGTCGACTTTATCCGCGCCCGAGCCAAGTCGCATGCGCGTCGCGCCGACAACGTCCGGACCCAAGATTTCCAAGGTCAGGTCTAAGAGATGCGCAAAGAGGCCAAGGCGGAGGGTATCTGCGTCGGCGACGGTCGTCCCGTCGATGCGGAGCGAGCTGACGGGTACGTGCGTTGTTGGATCGCGGTTGAACACCTGGAGCAGGTGGCGCGTGATCAGTGTCAAGGCCGTGGTGTACTCGGGCGTGTCAGCTGGGTGGGCGGCCACGGCGCGGAGAATGTTCGTCCACATGCGCGAGAAAGTGGCGGGAACGAGCTTGGTATTGTCGGGGCCGGACCATCGAAGAAGCTCGGGCTCGGCGAGGCCGCCTATACCTGTCAAGAGGTCCTCGAACAGGGCGAGGACACTATCGATACGGCGCACGATCCAGCTGGATCCCCAAGCCGGGATCTCGGCAGGTCGGATCGACTCCTTGTCGACAATCTCCAGTAGTGTATCGATGGTCTCTTCCCTGTCGGCTTTGTCGATGCTAAAGATATCACCATTCAGGTACTTGGCCGAAACGAGCCGGTCCAGCGACCACGCCTCCGCGCTGCTCGTGCTCGAGGCCTGGCTAATGATCGCGTCGAGGATACCCCACCCATGCACTTTGACGCGGTCCACGCCGCAGACAGAGCCCAAGGACTTGATCAGAGGCCGAACGACTCGGTCCCACGTTCGGTCAAGACGCTCCAGCGTGGCCTCCTCGCGCGCCGAGTCCGGCACAGCGGCCCCGTCCGAAGATGGCAGGCCCGACAGAGCCATCATCTCCTTCGCAGGCTGGTCCTGGTGGTACAGCGCCGTACCGGAATAGGTGTACACCACGGCCGCGGCGCCGAGTCCACACGTGTTCAGCCACTGGAACTTCTTCGCCTTCTCTGCGCGTTGCCACGCCCAACGCCCGTCCTTCTCGATCCGCGTAAAGTTCTGCGAGTCCAGGGCGAGTGATAGAGCGAGATCGACGGGCATCTGGATCGTCTTGATGCGTTCAGTGAAGTCGCCGGAGATCGACGGCGGGAAAGGCTTGTAAGACATGACGAGTTTACCATCATCAGACACCGAGATCGCCGACCCGGCGGAAAGATACGAGTAGATGGCGTGGGACCAGGCAACACGGGCCAGCAGTGGTCGCACAACGTTGGTCGACGGCTGCAGAGATCGCTGCCATCAGTCTTCACCACTATAACGTATTACCGGCCAACTCACATCCATGATATGATCAAACGACGAGGCGAGGCCCGACGAAGCATACGCAGAGCCCATGAGACAAACGATTATGCTCCAGGTTGCGCACGCCCATGCGACGTCATTGGCATTCCCTACCGTCTCTTTGAACACCCGTTCCAGCTCGTTCCACTCCGTTTTCTTCTCGCCCGTGGCCGTGTACACCGGTGCCGCCTTGCTCCGGACGACACTGCGGAGGTGAGAAATCACGAACAGCTCGAGCTTCTGCGCCGCGACCTTGTTCCTGTTCCAGGTATCCCTGTCGCTCGTATCCATCAGCGCATTGAGCTTTGCGGTCGTGATCGCCGCGAGGAGGGCGGATGAGCGCATGCGGGTAAGCGGGAGGGTGGAGTGCAAGCCGCGCAGCGCGGTGGGGACGAACTCGGCATGATGGGAGAGGAATATGGTGGGGTACGAGGAGAAGAGGTTGACGACAGCGATGTGGGATTCCTTCTTGATCTGCCCGCCGTTATCCTTCGCGGTGGGAGATCCCTGACCTAATCCAAGTCCGTCCGTGAGGGCCGATTCGAGAGCGCGGGCAATCTTCTCCTTGAGGGGCAAGACGGACGCCGGCGAGACTTTCAACCCGCCCAGGACGGTGAGGGCGGTGTAGTAAGTCCGTTTCGGGTTGGGTGTCGGGAGGCTCGGTGTCCGCAAGATCGACAAAACCAGGTCGAGGAGCGAGGTGATGTCCGTGTCGGAGAAACAGCCATACAGTGCCGGGATATGCATGACCAGCGCGATGAACCGTAATGTCGCCGCGCCCACTCCGGCCGCTTCCCGGCGATACCGCACCTCTGCTTCGGTGTATCCCTTCTTTGCACCGGAGCTGTCGATGCGCTTAGAAGACGGAGCAGGCGTCGGCGAGGGCGTAAGTCGAGAACGCGGCGTAGTATCCCTTAGGGGCATCAGCCCGCGAAAGGGCGAGGATTCGCGCGTCGAGGATCCAGCCTCTATACCTGGTATCTTGCCCAGTACGCGTTGCAGGTCCCGTTGCATCGCGCGAACCATCGCCGGCGCTTCGTCTCGAATCGGCGCCACGGCGATTTGTAATTCCTCCCGCACGTTTGCTGGCCAGTCGGTGATTGGGACGTTCGTCGGTATCCGCGTCCGCAAGTTCGCGTTCAGCACAGCATAAGCCTCCTCGAGCGTTAAGAGATCCTCTGCGCCGTCGAGTATGATGCCGATCAACGATGTCTGCGCGAGCGGTCCGGGCTCTTCTATTTCCTCTTCCATCTCGCTGCTTCCTTCGTGCCCGGCCGCGCCCCGCGGCAGGTCATCAGAGGACGCACTATCGTCCGATCCGGGCGCTTCGTCGGATGCAGGCATGTCATCTGACCCCGCGACCGATTTGCCCTTTCCCTTCCCCGTGTCCATCCCATCCGCGGCGGCCGTGAGCATCGTAGCGAGCTGGAACGAATCGCGCGCGAGAAGCCTGGGCCGCTGGCCGCAGACGAGTAGTCGAGCGGGCTCCTTGTTGTGAAGTGTGCCCTCTTCGACCGAGGCCGCTACGCGTATGCGTGATGCGCGCGACTTGAGGATCGAGCGGACGTTGACAGGCGTGCCGGACCGGGATGACGAAGGCGCGGGTGACGACGAGCAGATAGGGTCGGATGTGGCGTAAGAGCGTATTGAAGGTGGAGGGGCGTCTTTGAGCGGGAGGATCGAGTCGTGCAGGTCAAACGTGCGGGTCTCGTTCGCTGGCGAGAAGACCACGCCGCGGCGGGTGGTCAGTGCCACTGCGCATCAGCTTGCCCGATTCTTCGTCTACATGACAGAATGTATGTAGTGCGGTAAATGACCCCACTTACCGACCGTCTTTGCCGCGCCGAGTGGGACGATTCCGTCCCTTCCACCGACAGCTACCGATCGTCCAACTTTACTCGGCGACGAGGTGATACTGCTCCGAGGCGATGATGGTCCAGCTTCATCCGAGAAAGACACAGCGAGCGCGGACATGGATTGAATCGATGATGGGCAGAGTGACAGGATAGATCGCGTCCGCGCGCGATACGATAGGGAGGGATGGTCGTACAAGGAAACAGGTCGAGGTCGTTACAGTCGGTGCGATGCAGATGATATCGTTACAGATGAGCCAGGTGGAGTGGGCAACGGCGATACGGTGTATGTATGAGACGTAGCAGGTGGACAGGATGATGTGAGGGTGGTGTGCAGGAGAGCGAAAGGCTGGTCGGTGGAAATGTAATGTCATGTCATGGCCCACCAGACGCGACATGCTAACCCTCCCCTGAACGCGTCTACCGTGCCTGAACTGTCCTGAAGCCGAGCGTGGCTCAAGCGGCGATCACCGCTGATGTCTACATCGCGGCCGCCACAAGGGATCTGAGCCCGTCTGTCAAAAACTCCGAGAAATGCCGCTGGCGAGAACCTCTCCTGGTAGCGGGCCTCGCCGCGACTTGGGGCTGGCTCTCCCCGTCGGTGCAGGGTGAGAATTCGTGGCGAGCGAGGCTGAGCACCGACAGCAGCAGCATTGCAGGAGCAACGGCGTACCAGCGTGACCGCTAGACAGCAGTGACCTCCTCACCGAAAACACCCCCCTCTTTCACCTCTACATACATCTACCAAAACACATCCCGGCAAAATGGGTTAGTCGCGCTTCTCGTCTGCGGCTTGTTCGGGGGAGACTATCGAGGACGAGGAGGAAGAGACCGAGAAGGGGACGAAAGAGACCGGCGCGAGCAAGGATGATGGTCGCGTCGAAGGGAGGGTAGCAAAGACAAGGCGACTTGATGGGAAGGGACCTGCTGCTCTCGAGACGCAGAGAAGACCTGCCAATAAGGCATCCGTCCGGCGAAGAGGATCGGTCGAATTGAGTTGGAGCGCAGATCAGAACGGCCGGCGCGGATACGTTGAATTGGGCAGTCGCTGACAATGTAGAGAACGACAAAGGTGTCCTCGTTGACCTGTACATCCCCCGACACTGCTCGGCCACCAGTGCGTACTCTCTGAGACAGCTACAGTCCAGCGACTGACGCCAGACCGACTGATCACGGCCAAGGACCACGCCTCGATCCAGATCCAGGTCGCCGACGTCGACGCCGACGGCAAGGCCATCAAGGGCAAGTCTACGACCATTGCCATCTGCGGACGAATCAGGGCTCAGGGTGACTCGGACGACTCGATCAACCGAATCGCTACCAAGGAGGGTCGTGAGTGACATGCCCTTTGTGTGTTCGGGCTGGAACACTGACCCGCAGTGTTGAAGAACACCTGGACTTACTCCCGCTAGATTGGGCATACGTGTACGATGGGGATGTATGCAGCTGGATCATGAGACATGACATTGCGATGCGCTCTTGCTGCGTGGTTGGGCGTGGTAGACGACGGTACTGACGGGATTCCGCGAGGCAAAGAGGCAGGCATACATCAAGGTCGTAAAGTTGGCTCGCTCGAATTGGAGGATATGGATGCGCTGGCGTCGACGACCTCGACAAGGTAGCGCATTCGGTGGAACTGTTCTCGCGTTCGCTCTAGCCGTCTCATTCGCCGTCCCCGCCGTCATCCGCATCCAGGTCGTCCTCCAAGCCCGCCGACGCCCGCTCGAATATGAAGTGATCATCATCGTCCCCCTCCGGCAGTCGCTCCAGGATTGCCTCGCACTCGCATAGCAGCTCGGTGCAGAACAAGTCGAGATTAAGGTCGCACGGGTCGCTGGGATCAGCTTATGCTCAAAGCTAAATTCGTCCACCAGTCGTCCACTTACGTGCCGAAGGGCTGTTCCACCTGAGCCGCGATGCCCTCGATACCTGTGCATCAGCTCATACCCACTGAAGAGACTCATCGCTCCGACCCGCCGTCGCTCACCCATGTAGATGAGCGCAATGAAGAATATGAGCGGGACCATCTTCCACGACAGGGCATCGACAAGCGTGAACGGCAACACGAACAGCAACATCGTCGTCGCTTGCTTCATGTGAACAACAATGATATACGGCATGGGCGTTTGCCTGGCGTGAGTACCGGTTTGTTCTTCCTCGGCGCTCCCGGCGGACGACTTACACGACCCGCTCCATCGCTCCCAGCTGGTCCGTCATGCTGTTCACCAAGCCCTGCATCGTATTCAGACCCTACCGTCAATCTCTGGGCCACGGACCACGACGAACTCACAGCTGGCCCGACGGCCTCGATACACCCCATACGCCTAAACTTGAACAACGTCTTGCTTATCTCGTGCGCGCTGCCGTCAGACCCCTCACGCCGCAGCACCATCCACGCACATGATCAACGGCAGACCAAGCTCGACCATCCTGCCAGCCCCACTTCCGCTCGGCGCATCACCGCCATGGCCTGCGTCTCATCCACCGACTTGCGATAATCCGGCTTCACGCCCGCTTTGATCAGCGGGGTGCGCTCGTTCGCCTGGGACCTCGTCGTCTTCCCGTTGAGGCTCGCATGGCGGGTCTGAGCCTCATCTTCATGATCGTGTCGGTCTCGTGTAGGATGATCGCAGAATTCATCCGGTACGACGACGCGCACCGCGGTCGGACGGCGTTTGAGCGGGTGCGTCAAGTGCGGCCGGAATCGCGAAAGCGGGGATCTGGGCGTTTCCGACCGATGCGATTGTAGAGACGCATGCGAGGGTGAACGCTGCCCAGAGCCGATGGCAGCTCGGTGCGGAAGGCTTGCCGAGCCTGGCAGGCCCAGGGAGGCCTCCTCGTCCGCTCGAGGTGAAGCGGAGCGAGGGAAGGTGGAATGTACAGGACCCCA
>Ga0308169_10006225_pt1 | contig 10587 bp, 11 predicted proteins | sample PhyBR1_2_FD_202139 | JGI IMG/M metagenome (GOLD analysis project Ga0308169, IMG submission 202139) | Phyllosphere microbial communities from UC Gill Tract Community Farm, Albany, California, United States - DLSLSB.R1 | ecosystem: Host-associated > Plants > Phyllosphere > Unclassified | place... | reverse complement strand
TGAGCATCTGCTGGGCGGCGCTCCTGCTCGGTGAGGCCATTACCTGGACCACCGCCATCGGCGCCGTCACCATCATCCTCCTCGCCGCCGCGGCCGTCCGGGTCCGCCTCAAGCCCACCTCCTGACCCGTCGAAAGGAACCCCTCCCATGTACATCCCTTCCCACTTCGCAGCAGGCCCCGGGGCCGTCCAGGACCTTTTGTGTTTCCCCGGTGCCGCCAACCTGGTCACCATGACGGACCAGGGCCTGCTGGCAACGCTGCTGCCCTTTGCCTTCGACCCCGCGGTAGGGGAGCACGGGGCCCTGCAGGCGCACATGGCGCGGAACAACCGGCAGTGGGCCAGCGCGCCGACCGGTGAGGCACTCGTCATCATCCAGGGACCGGACGATTACATCTCGCCGTCGTGGTACGCCTCCAAGGCCGAGCACGGCCGGGTGGTCCCCACCTGGAACTACAGCACCGCCCACGTGTACGGCGAGCTGGTGGTCCATGACGACGCCGGGTGGCTGGCACGGCACGTCCGGCACCTGACCGGTCTGCACGAGGGCGGCCGGGAGAAGCCGTGGGCTGTTGACGATGCGCCGGACAAATTCATCGCCGGGCAGCTGCGGGCCATCGTGGGCGTGGAACTGGTGATCACCAGGATCGAGGCGAAGGAGAAACTGAGCCAGAACCGCTCCGCCGCCGACGCTCAAGGGGTGGCGGCCGGGCTCCGGGTTGCCGGGCGGGAAGCCGGCGCGGCCGCCGTCGAACGCGTCCGCGCCTGAGGGTGGTGAACTCGGCCGGCGCTAAGCCGTCCGGTCCAGGAGCACCATCACCTCGTAGTGCGTGGTCTGCGGGAACATGTCCAGCACCCGGGCGCGTCGGGCGGTGAAGGAGGGAAGGGCGGCCAGGTCGCGGGCCAGCGATTGCGCGTTGCAGCTGGAGTACACCACATGCTGCACATCCGACGACTCCAACCAGCCGCACAGCTCCTTGCCGATGCCGCGCCTGGGCGGGTTCACGATCACCAGCTCCGGCGACTGCTCCGCCGCAAGGGCAAACGCGGTGGCGTCCCCGGCCTGGAACTCCATCCCCGGCAGGCCCGCTTCGTTGCTGCTGAGCCGGGCCGAGACGATCGCTTCGCCGCTGGTTTCGATTCCCGTGACTGTGCGGGACGGCGCGGCGCTGTGCAGTGCGAACCCGCCCACGCCGCAGTACAGGTCCCACACGGAGGCCGGGGCCAGTTCATTGACCCACTCGCGGCCCTGCCGGTAGAGAGCAGCGGCCATCTCCGTGTTGGTCTGGAAGAAGCTTTGCGGGCGGAGGTGCAGGTTGATGTCATTGACCCGCATATTCAGCGTGGACTGTTCCGTCAGCAGGATCTCGCGCTCACCCTCCAGGACGGCCTTGTGCTCCGGGAGCAGATTGATGGAGGCCACCTTGATCTGCGGAAGGGCCGACAGGAGCTCCGGGAGATGTTTCCGGATGCGCGGCACCACCTGTTCGGAGCGCAGGACCAGGCGGAGCATGACCTCGCCGTCCGGGGACTCGGTGATGATGACGTGCTTGAGTTCGCCGGTGCGCTTCGGCACGTCGTACGGCGTGAGACGCACGCGGCGGATGAAGTTGGCCAGCACCGGGAAAACTGCCCGCAGGCCGGGGGAGCAGACGCCGCACTTGCGCAGGTCCACGCCATGGCCGTCGGCGTCCAGGATCCCGATGGTGGGGTTCTGCGCCGTTCCGCCGATCACCATCTTGGCCTTGTTGCGGAAGCCGGACTCTTCGCTGGCAACGGGCGGCAGCCATTCGAGGTCCGTGTGTTCGGAGAGGAGGGTCTGGCAGTGCGCCTGCTTGCCGGCCAGCTGTTCGCCGTAGGGCCGGCCCATCTGCGTGCAGGAGCGGCAGGTGCCGGCATCAAAGTAGGAACAGTGCATGACTGCACAAGTTTACCCGGTTGCCTTCCCGGCCAAGGTTCACAGGTACGACGCCGGCACACGGGGGAGTGCCGCCGTCGTACCTTCGCCAGTGCTTGCCTGCCGTAATGCCGTGCAATATGAGCATGCCTCCATGCTTTTGATGCTGCTAAATTCGGCAACCGTGCTACTTTCGGCACTGATAACGTGCATTCCTTCGTTTGGAGACCCGTGGAACCCACACCCCCGCTGACCCTTGACCCGAGGCCTGCGGCGGCGCAGCCTGCGGAGTCCGCCCTCCGCCGTTCCATGGGGCCCCGGCACCTGGTGATGATCGCCATGGGCGGGGTGATCGGATCCGGCCTTTTCGTCAGCTCGGGGTACACCATCTCGCAGGCCGGACCCCTTGGCGCCGTCATCGCCTACCTGGTGGGTGCGTTCGTGGTGTACCTGGTCATGGCGTGCCTGGGGGAGCTGGCCATCGCATACCCCGTATCAGGTGCTTTCCACATCTACGCGGCACGTTCCATCGGACCTGCTACCGGGTTTGCCACCGCCTGGCTGTACTGGCTCTGCTGGGCCGTGGCCATCGGCTCCGAGTTCACGGCGTCCGGGCTCCTCATGCAGCGGTGGTTTCCGGACGTGGACGTGTGGGTCTGGTGCCTGGTCTTCGCTGCCATCCTCTTTGGCTTCAACGCCGTCTCCTCCCGGTTCTTCGGCGAGGCCGAGTTCTGGTTCGCCATCGTGAAGGTGGCCGCCATCATCGGCCTGATCGTCTTGGGCGGGGCGGCGCTGTTCGGGTTCCACCCGCTCAGCAGCGGCGGCAACCACCCGCTCCTGCTCCAGAACTTCGCCACGGAATCGGGCCTCTTCCCCAACGGATTCACCGGCATCCTGGTCACGGTGCTGGCCGTCTTCTATGCCTTCTCCGGGTCGGAACTGATCGGCGTCGCCGCCGGTGAGACCAAGGACCCCGCAACCGCCATTCCCAAGGCCATGCGCACCACCGTGATCCGGCTGCTGATCTTCTTCGTGGGCGCTATTACCGTTATCGCCGCCACCATCCCGTACACCGAGGTGGGCCTGGACGAAAGCCCGTTCGTCACCGTCTTTTCCGCCATCGGCGTGCCCTTCGCGGCGGACATCATGAACTTCGTCATCATCACGGCCTTGCTCTCGGCGGGAAACAGTGGCCTCTACTCCTGCGCCCGGATGCTGTACTCACTTGCCGACGAAGGGCACGCACCCCGCGCTCTCAAGAAGCTGAGCCGCCGCGGCATCCCCCTCGTTGCGCTCTGCGTCAGCATGGTGGGCGGCCTGGCCTCACTGCTCAGCAGCGTGGTGGCCCCGGAGACGGTGTACCTGGTCCTGGTCTCCGTGGCGGGCTTCGCCGTGGTGGGCGTCTGGATGTCCATCACCGCCTCGCACTACTTCCACCGCCGCGCCTTCATCCGGGCGGGCGGGGACGTCTCCGCCCTGCCCTACCGCGCGCCGCTGTTTCCGCTGGTCCCCATCCTCGCGTTTTCCCTCTGCGTTATCTCCTTGGTCGGCATCGCGCTCGACCCGGCCCAAGCCACAGCCCTCTACTTCGGCATCCCGTTCGTCGCCGCCTGCTATGCGTACTTCCACTTCCGGCATGGACGCAGGGCGGTGCGGGCAGAAAGCTAGGCCGGGAACGGACGACGCCGGCAGCACAGCAGGTGCCCCTGCCCGCCTGCGTGGGCTGGCGCCGTCGTCGGTATCCTGCCTTGCTGGCAGCCGGCCTTTCCGCAAAGAGTGGGACAATGGGGCCGTTGTCAGCGGCCGGGAGGGACGAAAGCGTGGAATCAACCGCCGAGGCGTCCTCGATGGCCCAGGGATTGCGGATCCTGCGGCTGGTGGTGGACCGGGAAAAGCGCGGACAGCCACCGCTGGGGGTTTCGCAGCTCGCCGCGGAACTTGGCATGGAGCAGAGCCGGGTGTCGCGCCTGGCGCAGGAGCTGTGTGGCTTGGAACTGCTGGAGCGCCCGGAGCGCGGGCCGTTCCGCGTCGGTCCGCGCTTCTTCAGCCTGGCAGCGTCCCTGAACTCCGGCTGGGTCCGGGGAGCGAGACCGCAGCTCGAGGCGCTGGCTGCTGATCTGGGACTGCGCGCACGGCTCTCGGTCCGCGACGGGTACCGCGTCATCCTGCTGCGCGCTTCCAGCAATGAGGCATTGCCCGGCAGCTTTGTGGTGCCGGGGATGGTCACGCCGGTGTGGTGCACCGGAGCGGGCAGGGCGCTGCTGTGGGACTTCGACCGGAACGGCCTGGCAGAACTGCTTGCAGGCGTGAACTACATCGGCATCGGCGGGCCCGGGGCTGCCCACACCACGGACGGCATCTGGGATCTTTTAGTGCGCGACCGGACGGCGGGCTTCATTGCCGCTGAGGAGGAATACGAACACGGCGTAGTGGAGCTCGCGGTCCCCGTGCGTGATGCAGTTGGTTCCATTATTGGCGCGCTCAGCGTCCTGGGAAGCCGGGCAGAGCTGGGAGCGGACTTCGGCGTGGCGGCAGCGGTGCTTGCGTCCGCCGCCCAAAGCCTCGGTGCCCTCGAAGGCTGAGGCTTAGCCCCGGAAACCGAGCCTCGATTCCAGCCATGAGCCCCGGGCCATGAGCGCGGCAGTGCACTGTTCCCGCCGCGGTTCCAGCCGGTCTTTAATCCCGACGATTTGGAGGGCGGCCACTATGTCGCCCTTGAAGTCCCGGACGGGCACGGCCAGCGAGTACAGCCCGGGCTCTGCCTCTTCATCCACGATCGAGTAGCCCCGGCCGCGGGCTGCCTGCCGCCGCTCAAGGAACTCTTCCACGCTTGCCGGCGTATTGGGACCATGGCGCGTGAACTGCACCTTTGAAAACACGCTGTGGACTTCTGCGTCCGGAGCTTCCCACAGAACCGCCTGGCCGGCGTCGCTGCAGTAAGCGGGGTAGGGGCGTCCCAGCCATGATCCCACCAGGTTGCTGCTGGGCGGGACGCTCTCGCCGATGGTTACCGTGCTGTCCCCACGGAGCATTCCGAGGAAACAGGCCTCATCCGTTTCGGCGGCCAGCGCGTCCAATGCGCTACTTCCGTCCCGCTGGAGCCGCCGTTCCGTGAGGAGTTGGGCGTCAGTGAAAACGGTCCAGTCCAGCGCGTAGGTTCGCTTCGCGGTGCGGCCAAGGAAGCCTTCCTGCTCGGCGGTACGCAGGCTCCGGGATACCTGACTGCGGTCCCGGCCCAGGTGGGCGGCGACGACGGCTGCCGTGACGCCGTCGGACCCGGCTGCCTGGCGGGTGCCCACAGCGAGGAGAACCTCGATTCCGCGGCCCATGCTGGAGGTCTTCGACATGGATGCGAGTCTAACGATCCGGGCAGCCACCTGCGGTGAGCCGGATCGCCTGGATAGGTAACACTCAGTAAAAGCATGAGTACATGCCTATAGTGATCAAATGCCTACTGCTTCTGCTCTTTCCGCTGCCCTGGAACCTGCTTCGATGCTGATCTCCGACGGTGCCCTTGCCACGGAACTGGAAGCCCGGGGCTGCGATCTGAACGACCCCCTGTGGTCCGCCAAGGTTCTCCTCGAACAACCGGCACTCATACGGGACGTCCACCGGGACTACTTCGCTGCCGGCGCCAACATAGCCACGACGGCCAGCTACCAGGCAACGCCCCAAGGCTTTGCTGGACGGGGGATGGGCAAGCAGGAATCCCTCAAGCTGGTTGCGCTGTCAGTCCGGCTCGCGGATGAGGCGCGGCAGGAGTACCGGGCAGGCCACCCGGACGCCGGGCCTCTGCTGGTTGCCGGCTCGGTGGGCCCGTACGGCGCCTACCTTGCAGACGGTTCCGAGTACCGGGGGGACTATGCTCTGACCCCGGCGGAATTCAGGGACTTCCATGCTGCGCGGATCGCAGCGCTGGTGGAGGCCGGCGTGGACTTCCTTGCCTTCGAGACGCTGCCCTCTTTTGCCGAGGCAGAGTCGTTGCTGGCACTTGCCCGGGAACACGGCGTCGACTCCTGGTTTTCCTTTTCCCTGCGCGACGGCGCCCACATCAGCGACGGAACGCCCCTCGCCGATGTGGCGCAACTTGTCAGCGGAAAGCCGCACGTCGCGGCGGTGGGGGTGAACTGCGTTCCGCTTAGCCTGGTTGGCCCGGCGCTCGCTGCGCTGGCCGGCCATACCGACAAACCGCTGGTGGCATACCCCAATTCAGGGGAAACTTACGACGCTGCAACCAAGACGTGGAACGCGGACGGGAACGATGCCGCTGCAAGCCTTGCCGCCGGTGCCGGGGACTGGTGGAAGCTGGGTGCACGGGTCATTGGCGGCTGCTGCCGGACCACGCCCCGGGACATCGCCAGCCTGGCGGCCCACGCCTAGCTTCCCGGGAACACCACTGTCTCCTCAAGTGTTAAAACCAGTGGAGACAGAACGATGGACAACAGAACTTACACAGCACTTGTAGTACCGGCCAGCAACTCCGAGCCCATGCGCATTGAGCAGGTGACGGCGGACCTGCATGCCCTGGAAGCCCTGGTGGGTGGCCCGCTTGAGTCGGTCATCCGCGGCGACTGGCATGTCTACCTGAACGTGGAAAGCCTCACCATGCTCCTGCCAGTCAACTACCGGGCCGGGCAGCTGATGCACGAATGCGGGCTGGACCTGGACGGAATCCGCGGCACCGCCGTCTTCCTGGGCCGTGGCGAACACGGCACCGAAGCGGACATCCCGGAACACCTGGCCCGCCTCGCGGAGGAGCTGTTCGGATCGCCGCTGGCCGCCTAGCCGCGCATCCTGGCGGCTAATCCGACGCTCGGACCCCGTAAGTGCTCAGGACATTGCCTTTGCTGGTGGTCTTTTGGTCCTGCAGCACCAGCCGCGTGAGCGGGTCGCCATCCTCGAACAGCCGGCGGCCGCTGCCCGCTATCACCGGGTGGGTCATTAACTGCAGGGAGTCCAGCAACCCGGCGAACAGCAGCTGCCGGACCACGGAAATGCTTCCGCAGACGGCGATCTCGCCGCCGTCGCGCTCCTTCAAGCCAGCCACGAACTCTTCAAGCGGCGCGTCCATCAGCTGGGAGTTCTGCCATTCCAGCGGCCCCGCCAAGGTGCGGGAAGCGACAAACTTTTCCACGGGGTTGATGAACGCCGCAAAGTCCTGGTCTGCGGAGGCATTCGGCCAGTAGTCGGCCCACTCCTGGTAGCTGACGCGGCCCAGGACCACGGTGTCCACGGTGTTCATCATCCTGGTCAGCCCCTCGCCAAGCTCGTCGTCGAAGCTGTCGAACTGGAACTTGAACGGTTCGGATACCACCCCGTCCACGGAGTGGAACAGGCCGGCCGTGACTTTACGCATTGGAGCCTCCAGAAATCGAGCGGACAGGCTTTACGGTATGCGCCGGAAACGTTTCGCGGAAGGGTTTCCGGGCCGCCTTTTCCGCCGGGGTATTCGTACGACGACGGCGCTTTCGTTAGCTTCATCACTCGCCGTGTTGTCTTGCGCAGTTTCGTACCGGCGGGGCCCCATACTGGTCTTTGAACGGCTTTTGCCGTCCCCCGGCCAGGCAGGAGGAAGTGCATGGAAACCCTGAAAAAAGTCGTGACCAACCAGTATTTCCCCGCCGGCGCCGTACTGGCGGCCGTGCTGCTGTTCTGGATCGTGGGCATGTTGGGCGGGCTGTCCCTGCTCAACAACAATCAGCCGCCGTTGACCACCCTGACCTGGATGCTGTTCGTCTATGCGGCCGCCGTACTGACCCCGCTCGCAGGGCTGCTGGCCGCCGCCGACCTGGTCCGCCGCTGGCGCCGAAACCGCGCTGCCGCTTCTGTCGCCGCTGCCAACACTGTTCCGCCTGCCGGCAATGAAACTGCTGCTGCCCCGGTTGGTGGAGTGGCGCCGTCGGACGCTGACACTCCCGCTGCCTCCGCGCCGGCCGGGCCGTCGCAGCCCAAAGCTCCCACCCCTGCGCCCACCAAGCCGCAGCGCCCGGGGCGCCAGGAAGCAGCCTAGGTCCGCCAAGCGGGTCGCGCCGGCGCTTCTGCTTACCGGCCCTTCAACGCGTTGAGGGCCTCTTCGGCATGATGAAGGGCCTGGCCAAGCCGGCTGCCAGGCTCCGGCAGTGAAAACAGGTAGCCCTGCAGCGAATCGCACTCCAGCGCCGTGAGATAGTCAGCCTGCGCCGCCGTCTCGATTCCTTCCGCGGTGACGGTCAGGCCCAGGCTGTGGGCCATGTTAATCATGGAGCTGAGGATGGGCAGGCGTTCGTTGCCCGTCCGCACCATGGACACAAACGTCTTGTCGATCTTGACAGTGTCCACGGGCAGGTCCTGAAGGCGGCCCAAGGAGGAATAGCCGGTGCCAAAATCATCGAGCGCAACCCGGGCGCCGGCATCCCGGAGGGTACTGAGCTGCTGGATCAGGCTGCAGTCGGCGTCGAAGAAGACGCTCTCGGTGACCTCAAGGACCAGCTGGTACGGCGCCACCCCGCTCGCCTCCGCCAGTTGCAGGACCGTCTCGGCGAAGTCCGGTTCCTGCAGTTGGACGCCGGAAACGTTCATGGCCAGGGATCGTGACGGATCTTCGCTGAGCCAGCCTGCGAGCTGCACCATGCCGGTGGCCATCACTTCGGCACCGATTTCACCGATCAGCCCGGTGCGCTCCGCGAGCGGGATGAAGATCGACGGCGGCACCCGCTCCCCGCCGCGGTCCCACCTTGCCAGCGCCTCCAGCTGGACCACCTGCCCCATGCGGTGGGAGACGATCGGCTGGAAATCCACGGTGATCTCGCCGCGCGGCACGGCCAGTTGGAGCCCGCTCTCCATGTGCGTGCGCTGCACCAGCGCCTGCATCATGTCCGGGTGGAAACGCAGGAACCGGTTCTTGCCCGCAGCCTTGGCAGCGTACATGGCGATGTCTGCGTGCCGCAGCAGTTCGGAGGGGCCCACGCTGTCCTGGCCCAGCGAGGCAAGGCCCAGGCTCAGGCTGGGACGCAGGACGGTGCCGCTGATGGTCACGGGGACGTGCAGGCAGCGCACGATGCAGGCCGCGATCGCATCCGCGTCGGGGCAGGCGGTCAAAAGGACCACGAATTCGTCCCCGCCCAGCCGGGCCACGACGTCGGCGGTAGGGACGCAGCCGCGCAGCCGGCGGGCCACTTCAATGAGCATGTCGTCGCCCGCCTGGTGGCCAAGGATGTCGTTGACTTCCTTGAAATCGTCCAGGTCGAGGAGCAGCACATCCACCGTCTTCAGCCGCGGTTCTTGCAGGGCCTCGGTCAACGCATCGTTGAACACGGCCCTGTTCGCGAGCCCGGTCAGCGGGTCCTGGAACGCCATGGCGCGCAGCTTTTCCGCTTGGACTGCAAGGTCCATCATGGCCCGGTTCGCCTGTTCCTGTGCTTTCCGCCGAGGGGTTACGTCACGGAAGCTCCACACCCGGCCCGCAATCTTGTCTCCCACCCGCTGTGGCCGGGAGTACCGCTCAAAAGTGCGCCCGTCGAGAAGCTCCACCACGTCGTGGCTTTCGGCGGCCGGGTCCTCCTGCAGTTCACCCAACCGGGCGGTGAAGGCTTCGGGTTCTGCCACCTGCGCAATGACCATCCGCACGGCAGGCTCGTCACTGTCCGCTTCCATGATTTCGGGTGGAAGGTTCCACATGGAGAGGAACTGTTCGTTGAAGCCAGCCACCCGGCCGTGGTTACTGATGACCAGGATGCCGTCGGCGGTGGATTCCAGGGTGGCTGTGAGCAGTGACATGGCCTCGCGCAGGTTGGCGTCGGCTGCCCTGCGGTGGGCCGTTCCGCGCGCGGAGAGCAGCAACCGCGCTGCTTTGTGGCCGGTAGGGGCCACGAAGGCCCCATGGATTTCCGGCCGGGGGAGGAGTGCTGCGGCTACTTCCAGGGGGAACTCGCTGCCGTCTCCCCGCCGTCCGGCAATTTCCCGGGGTGCTGGATGTTCCCCGGGCAGGGTGAGGACCTGGTGAAAGAGACGGGCTACGTCGTCCTGGAAGGCCTCGGTAATGAGCAAGCGGTGGTCCAGGCCGGCGAAAGCGTCCTGCTGCAGCCCGAAGAGCCTTGCTGCTGCAGCGTTGGCTGCCACCACGGTGCCATCCCCCGTCAGGGCTAGGAGGGCGTCCGGACTTGCGTCCATAACGGCGCCAAAAGTTTGCAATGCCACATTGTTGCCACGGCCGATAAATTCGGTCATTACACCACCCCTTCGACATCATAAAGGCCGGAGGCGGATATTGGGCGGGAATACAGAGCCGCAAATTGGAACTCCGCAGTTTGCGGTTGCGGACGTAAAAAGCGCCGTCCTCCATTTGGAGTCCGGCGCTTTCTACTAATGGATTAAGCGGGATCGGCTACACGCGGCGACCGCTGCGGTTGGTCACGGCGCCGTAGATCAGCAGCACGATGATTGAGCCGAGGATCGCCAGCAGCCAGGTCCTCAGATCGAAGAACTCGGCCAGGCCGCCGCCAAAGATCAGGGATCCGATCCAGCCGCCCAGAATGGCCCCAACTACGCCCAGGACCATGGTCACCAACCAGCCGCCGCCTTGGCGACCCGGCAGAATGGCCTTTGCAATGGCTCCAGCAATCAGGCCCAAAATGAGAAATCCGATAATGCCCATGTTGCCACTCCTTGTCAGTAAGTTGTGCCGGGCCCCCATTTCCGGTGCCATCATTCAAT
>Ga0308169_10006224_pt1 | contig 10588 bp, 18 predicted proteins | sample PhyBR1_2_FD_202139 | JGI IMG/M metagenome (GOLD analysis project Ga0308169, IMG submission 202139) | Phyllosphere microbial communities from UC Gill Tract Community Farm, Albany, California, United States - DLSLSB.R1 | ecosystem: Host-associated > Plants > Phyllosphere > Unclassified | place... | reverse complement strand
CATGCTGGGCTGGGAGGGAGGGATGCAGAGGTGATGGATAGTAAAATGCAGACGAGGCGATTGGCGTTTGATCCGGTTGACGTGTGGGCCGATCCAGGATTCCGTCGGAAGTAGTCTCCCGTCACGTGTACGCCTCCCTTGGCTGTTATGCATGGATAGAAGGGGACTCGTGAACCCATCGCTTGAGACTTGCCGATGCGCTCGCGAGAGGCCTATGGCATGCGTGCGCCACGCTGCAATGGCGACTCGGGTGCCTGAGGACTTGACGGATCAGTGTCAAAATCGCGTGTCACTCCTCTGGTGCGGAAGGACCGGACAAGCGTCGAGCTGTCAAGATCGGCTCCGTGGAACTCGTAACGTGAGTCCAGCTCAGGACCTTACAGGGGCCTTTCTGCGCGAACCCAGGGGATTGATATCTGTCAGTTCCTTTGTCTTGACCTCCGCTCAGCTCCTTTGTCATGTCTTCTTGGTGGAGCTGTACTTGGGCAAGCTTTAACCTCTATGGTCTACTGCCGCCCTCGAGCCCCAACAGCGCTCTTTTAGCACAGGAATTCAGAGAACCCGCAGCGGGCACTTATCAGGAGTGTGTAACATCAGCCCCAGATCTAAGCTCCCTCTCTGCACCTTCGCCCTCGGTCTCGACTTACTCGTAGCGTCGGCATTTTCATCCAGTATGTCTTACACTGAGCTCATCTCGACGATCCCCGATCTATTCGACGTCAGCGACAGTATCAAGGTCGTCGAGGTTGCCAAGAAGTACGATCAGCCCTCGGTGAGCGGGGTTTCATTTTGCTGCTTACCTATGCTCAGCCAAATGGGGTCGGCCAAACTCGAGGGTACCCGAGTATACTCCGCCCGGCGAGTCTACGCAGTATCACTGCAGCGAAGGTGAGCACGGCTCCTTTGTCCAGGGCCGAGAGCCCCAGTTGACAGGTCGTGGACCCCAGGTTTCTTTCCCGGGATGCTCTGGCTACTGGAAGAGCGTCGACGATTGTGCGACTCCTACATCGCACCAGAATACTCGTCAGAGGACCTCGTCCATTATGCCCGCAGGTTCCAAGAAGGCTTCGAGCACATGGCTGCCGATGCGTATAATCACGATCAAGGTTTCCGCTTCCAGCTCAGCTACGGAAAGTAAGCACACGCACTCCCACCTGCGCTTTTAGATCTCCGGCGTTGACGGACAGGGATATGGAGCTGACTGGATCGGCACTTGCGCGCGAGGTGGTCATCACGGCGGCGGACATTTTGACGAGACGTTACGATCCCGAGGCAAGCTCGTTGAACATGGACCACCGCGGTGCTCACGGCAGATTGGCTGTATTAGGAGCTGGGACTCGATGTGCAGAGTTGGCGAGCCGGACCTCTGGCGAAAAGACAACATGAACGAGCATTTTCTGAGTATCATCGACAACATGGTGAGTGGCGAACGGCTGTCGTCTCGACGCGCTCGCTCCCTCGCTCGCAATTGACGGCCCAGATAAACCTTGATCTCCTGTACCTTGTCTCCGAGCTCACCGGAGACAAGATGTACAGCGACATTGCGACGTGTCAAGCTTGGAAATCGATAAACACGTTCATCCGCCCCGACTACACGACCAACCACGTGATCGACTTCAATCGGGATGGCACCGTGAAACGGGCGAGGACCCACCAAGGTATCGATCGTTGGAGTGACGAGAAGCGTCGCTGATCCCCAGGGTACAACGACAACTCGACCTGGTCCCGTGGTCAGGCCTGGGGCATGTACGGCTACGCCCAGTGCGGTGAGCAGCCTCCTTGACCAGTGGCGAACGGTTCTGATTGTCAGCCCTGAGAACCGGAGAAGCCGCATTTGTTCAGGCTTGTCGTGGTCTCACTGACAAGTTCATCGAACTTCTCGGAGATCAAGCTGTCCCCCCATGGTTCGTCACCCCGATATTCCAGTGTTGACCAGGAAGGGACTTTGACGCACCGCGCCCTTGCCCCTGCGATGCGTCCGCCGGTCTCATCGCGGCACGCGCCATGCAGATGCTTGACACACTCTTGAGCGCAAAAGACCCCATGGCGGCCGAGAGGTACCGTCGACGAGCGTTCAAGCTGGTGGGGGACACGCTTCGGGCCTGTCGGACTGGCAAGGCCAGCGTGCAGGATGGCGAGGTCTGCTGGGGCGAAGGCGGTTGGGAGACCATACTCACGGTCAGCCTAGTCTCGCCCGCTGCGCTGCGTGAGCTGATTCGGCTAGCACTCGACCACAAATGGCAACCCTCGTGCCCTTCACAGGAGAATGGACCACAGTCTGGTCTGTGAGTCCTTCCCCCTCAGTCTTCGGGCTAGAGCTGAGTATCCGATGCCGATTACTATTTCATCGAGTTCGGGAATGAGGTACTGAAACACGCGATTGCTGAAGGGGCTGAAGCGGGAGCGTGACGTGTTCGTTCGCAGAGACCTTGCCTAGCATGCAGCTGATGCTCCCTCCTCATGGTCGAGCGATGAATGCTGAACTGCCGTAGTTGTTCGCGCTTTAGCATCTTCTATGGGCAAACGAATGCGCCCTTGCTTCCTCAACTAGCTAGCGCCTGTACAGTAAGCCACGATGTGTACAAAAACAACAAAGTGCCAGCGATCACCCATTCAGCCCTGTCCAGGGTCTTCCCAGTGCACCCAGTCCGCCTACAGCCTGGCCTCGATCTTCGGCCCCTCGCCATGTCGCCAGATAGCCTTGCCGAACACCTCCTCGAGCAACTGATCAACAGTCGAAATGAACACAAACTCGACATCCCTCTTGACCGACTGCGGCAGATCCGCCTCGACGTCCTTCTTGTTCCGCTTCGGGAGTATCACCCTGCGGGGTCAATTGTGCTCGCTCTGCATCCTCTGTTTTTCGGCTCACCTGGTGATGCCCGCACGATGCGCACCGAGGACCTTCTCCTTGATACCGCCCACCGCCGTCCTTTGCATCAGCCCAGGCCCCCATCAGACCGTCGAAACTTACACAGCTCCGCGAAGCGTAATCTCGCCCGTGACGGCCGTGGTGGATGGCATGGTTCTCCCCGAGAGCAAGCTGACAAAAGCCAGAACCATCCCGACTCCAGCACTCGGTCCGTCTTTCTTCACTGCCCCGGCCGGGAGGTGCAGCTGGGGTCAGCGCTAGTTTTACGAATAGTATAGACCCACGTGTATATCCATGCCTTTGATGGGGTCTTCGCCTGGCTCGCTCATCAGGTCGAGCGCCACCGCCCGGCTCTTCACGAGCGTCAGCGCTAGCTCGGCTGATTCCGATATGACTTCGCCCAAGCTGCCTGTCATGACGAGCTTGCCCTTTCCGCCAGGGACGAGTGTGCTCTCGATGAGGAGGATGCCGCCCATGCCCGAGCCGGAATATGCCATCCCGCTGTGGTCAGCTCTCGTCTGGTCGTGCGTTGTCCTCGAAGCCCTCACGTCACCACGCCCGGCCTGTACGACTCTTCGCGCCAGTCCTGATCGAACTTCGCCAACCCAAGGATACGGGACACATCGTCCGCCGAAATGCTGGGGTTATACGCCTTCGACGCATCCGCGCGGGAGGTCGAGTACTCCACCGCCTTGCTCCTGCACAGCTTGCCCAGTTCCCTCTCGAGCGTCCGCACTCCAGACTGAGCATCAGCGACCGGCCATCGGAAGCGCCCGCAGGAAGCTCACCTCTCTGGTATATTCCGTGATGACCTTCAACACCGCCTGCTCCTCGACCTTCACCAGCTCTTCGTTCAGACCATTCTCCTTGATCTGCTTCGGCAGCAAGAAACGCTTGGCGATAGCCATCTTCTCGTCCGTCACATAGCCCGAGCATTCAATCACCTCGCACCGGTCCAAAAGCGGCGGTGAGATGGTATCGAGCGAATTGGCCGTCGCGATGAACAGCACCTGGGATAGATCAACAGTGACGTCGCCTCCGAGGTAATGATCGTGGAAACTCCAATTCTGCGCCGGATCGAGCGTCTCCAACAGCGCAGCCGAGGGATCGCCGTGCAAACTTGACGAGCCCACTTTGTCCAGCTCGTCGAGCAATATCAGCGGATTCGCGACCTTGACCTTCCGCAAACCCTGGACCAGTAGCCCCGGTAGGGCACCAACGTACGTCCGCCGATGGCCCCGGATCTCTGCTTCGTCCCGGACGCCGCCGAGCGATATGCGGTGGAACTTGCGCCCAAGGGATTCGGCAAGCGATCGCGCGATCGAGGTCTTGCCTACTCCGGGCGGACCGACCAAGAGCAGGATGGGGCCCTTGTCGCGGTAGACATCTCTGGGTGGGCCGTCCTCCATCTCGAGGTTGCTGGGCCTTGGCGCCTCGCGCCGATCCTCATCAGGTATAAGCTCTAGCAGGTCGGACGCGGTGTTCTCATCGATCGATCCCTCAATCTTGGGCTTGACATCTGTCTTGCGCGCCAGCTCCTCCTCGAACAGCTGCTTCTTCAGGCTGCAAGTTAGTACTGGTATGTCCTGACTTGGTGTCGTACCGATAGACAGCGAGATACTCCACCACCCTGCGCTTGACAGCCTCCAGCCCCTCATGCTCCGCGTCCAGGCGTCTTCGCGCCTCTTCGAGATTGATCTCCGCATCGACCTCGCTGACTTTGTTCCATGGCAGAGCTAAGAGCCACTCGATGTACGTCCGGACTTGCGAGTACTCGGCCGATTGCGGCGGGATGCCACTCAGCCGGGCCAGTTCGCGTTCGGTAGCCTGTCGAGCCGCCTCAGTAAATTCACCCCTCCTCTTCTCGAACAAAGCCTGTAACGGCTGCAAATCCCCGCCAGCGGAAGGGGGAGCAGCGGACGCCGGGCGGGGCGGCCTGCGCACCAGCACATTCGACCTCGGCACCAGCGCCTTGGACGGGGCGGACGTGCTATCTGGCGGCGCGATACCCCGCTTAGCCATCAGAGCCAGCAGGACCTCTTTGACCTTCGCCATCCTTTCTTCTACATCCGCCATGCCGAGCAGCTCAGCGCGGATCTCCCAGTCCACTCCAAGGAAAGTGACGAGCAGATCCGCCAACAACGAGGGCGGGACGATCTCCAGCCGATCGTGTAACTGTTTCGGCAGTAATCGTACAGCCAGTGGCAACAGCTCGTTCGATGACGAAGGCGGATTTGTGGGTAGTGGCAAGGAGAACGTCGAGATCGGCAAAGGATGCGGCGGAAGGATCGATAGGACAGGCGGTAGGGAGCGAGGTAAGCGGATACGAGCGAGCCCCTCAAGGGTGACGCTGTATTCCCCTGTCTTCTCGGTCTTCTCGATACGTTTGATACGCGCAGCTAGGATCAGCGATCACTCGCCGGTCCGGCGGGCTTGCACTCACCGCACGCCCAGCGCCCGACGCGGCGATCGATCTCGATGACGGGTACGACGGCGACCATCCGGCTGCCATCTTCGCCTCTGCGGTCTTTGACGTTCTCCGCGATGGAGTTGAGGAGGATGACAAGGTGGCTGGATGGCAGAGCTGTTGTCACTTGGAGGAAAGGGTAGAGTACTTGAGGTGGAGGGAGGGGTAAGAGGGGCAGGGTGGAAGGGAGGAATGGAGTAGTCGACGACATGGTTAGGGAGTGACCCAAGTCACAAGTCTTTTGACGAATGGGACGACGCTCGACTTGTGATGCCTATCCCCCGGGCGTAATCGAAGATCGAGCGGACAAGTGAAGACACGACGATGTCGCCAGGAGGTGAGATGGACGGTGGAAAGGTGGATGACTCGGCTAACTTCGGGCAGCTAATTCCCGGCTCAACGATTGCTTCCGTCGCCTACGCTTCCTCACACATTGCGGAAGGCATCCACCTCAAGGGACACCAAACGTTCGACTGGACGGCGCTCCCACCGCGCGTGGCGATCATCTCACCAGAAGAAGATACGGGCGAAGTACCACACATTCCATTCAGTTTGCCGAGGCGCAGCACAACTGCGCCGCGCGGTCTGCCACAGCCTTGGATGGCATGGAACGCCCCAGGTTGGGGTCGACTGGGTCACTTCCCCCTGACAAGACCTCATCGAGCCTCGCCGAGTTGATCATGGCCATGCATCCAGCATATTACCGCGTATGCGTCCTCATCCTCCTCATGCACGTCCGAACGCCCATCTTGTCTCGGCAAAGACGTGTCTATCGTGCTCGGGAAGTACCCGTCACCTCGTCCACACCGCCAGCCGCTTATCGGTAGAACTGAAGTCAGCGCCCAAGCACATGTCAGGATGGTTATAGCTCACGTGGTCAGACTGCAGGTTGGCCTGGATCTCCGACTCGGCCCGGTCGCCGTTCGACAGCAGCTTCTCCTTGTTGTACAGCAGCTCCTCCCTCGTCTCCGTCGAGTACTCGGCGTTTTGGGCTGGCGTCAGGGACCATCACTACTCTTGAACTCCTGACTCACTCTCGACGATGGCGTCGACGGGGCAGGCCTCCTGGCAGAAACCGCAGTAGATACACTTGGTCATGTCGAGATCTTGGATCAGCCCTGACCTCGCGCCACCGCGACGACGAGGACTCACCGTATCGGGTCGTACGCCTCGATCCGTCCTCTCGCGCCTCCGACTCGATCGTGATAGCCTGAGCGGGGCAGATGGCTTCGCAAAGCTTACACGCTGGAAAATCAGTATACGGTCGAGAGCTGGTCAATGGCCGCCGCGTGACTCACCGATACATCGCTCCTCGCCATTCGGGTACCGCCTCAGCGCGTGCTCTCCTCGGAATCGCGGTGAGATTGGGCCCTTCTCGAATGGATACATGATGGTGTAGGGTGGTCCTGCGGGTTAGTCGAGAAGCCTTCACGTCACACATCCCGTTCAATCTTTCGCCGCCCATCCTACAAAGCCCTCGACCACCTCGCAGACCCGGGTAAGGCAGCTCATGCGCCGATCGGCGACGCAAACGCTACAACCCATATTGCAAAGCCGAGGGCAGGTCAAGCGCGAAGCGAGCAAGAATCTTCTTGTAAACTTACGGAAAAACTGCTCGAGGACAATGAACATTCCCCTAATAATCTCCGTGAAGAAGAACAGATGTGCCGCCTTCTCAATCGCGCTCTGTCCCTTCGAGTAGTCCGGGTAGGCGTCCGTCGCCTGGACAGCAGCCGCCGATCCAGGCTCCGTCTCGCCCGGATGTCTAGAACCGGGGGACTGGGCGTCCGTGCCGCTCACATCGCGCGGGAACAGGGCCGCGTTCTTGGGCGCGGACTTGAGATCGCGCGGCGCCGAGGGCGGGGCGGGGTGGGTCACCGGCGTGGCGAGCTGGGAGCGGGACGACTGCGAGAGGAATCGCTGGGCGGTGAGAGCGGGGAGGGTTCGCGAGCGCGCGGCGAACGCGAGGGGGGCGACGGCGGGCTGAAGGGGAAGGGACCGGAGCGTCCGTATCGTGGCGAAGGGGTTGGATCGGACCATGTTGGGTATATGCGAGATGAGTTGGTGGTGGTGTGTATACGACGATGAGATGTCTGCTCGATGGTTGGTTCACCACCACCAACTGGCTTCCAAGCGTCGTCGCCGCCCAAACGGCATTTTGACCCAGTGTGGCACTTTTCAGCCAATCACATCGTCCCCGTTTGCTCGACGTGCATCCACCCCTCGGCATCGTCATAACGCCATGCATGCAAGCTCTGCTTCGCACGGGATGTTTGGCGGTGGTAGAGCATGTACGGGTCACCCGGTTGGCTGACTTCCGAGAGCGTGAAAAGCAGGTGCAAAGGCCTGGCTGATGTCGCCACGCCATCAAGAACCCGTCGCGCTCGGTCGCAACACCTGCCTCATGCCTTATATGCCTTGTCGTGTTGCCATGCGGCACCTTTGGACGCTCCTGACCCATCATTGCATATCTGACAGAATATGACAATCGGATATGCTATCATGTTCGACGTCCGATATGCTCCTCTTCCATTATACAGCTGTGCCGATCTCGGCCAGCTCACAAGCTACTACAGATCCGGCGCGCGCGCACCGCCCCGTCGCTCAACGCCCAAGACCGCCCACCATCCGCCTCGCGCTCCCCACAGTCCCCACCACAACATTCGCCCCCTGTCGCACTGCAGTCCGTCCAAAGCTGAGCAGATCAAACGCCGCCGGCGTGGGCGTGAATCTCGCCAGGCTCCGCGTCAGAGGCGACGTGGGCGACAAAGATGTGCTCGCCGATCCCAGCCGGGTCGGGTCCATCTCCAGTCCCAGCGCGGTGTTACCCGGGGGGTAATTCTCCGTCTGCGCTGGGGCGTTCCGTTTCTTGAGCACGACAGGTAACAATGTCAACCCCGACAAGAAGACCAACTTGGCAATCAAGACCGGGTCGCGTAGCAGGCTCGTAAGGCTTTCGCCGTCGATCATCTCCCCGGCTCCGCCCGCTCCACTTTCCAGCGCCGCGGGAGGGATGGCTAAGCGGGAAAGGATATTGCCGACCGAGGCGGTGACGTACGACCACGATGCCGAGCCCGCTGCGGTCGTGAGCCAGAAGACCTTCCAGTCGACATTGACCACTCCGCAGGCAACATTCATTCCGCTCCATGGCACGAAGCCCATCGCGCGCATGATGAGCAGCCGGCGCCATACGGAGCCTGATGGCGATTGGCCGCCGACGGGAGGCGCCGCGGGGTCGGACGAGAGCTGAACAGCGGTGATCTTCTCGTTGGCGCCGGAGGTTGAGGCGGAAGCGGGCGGGGAAGGGATCTGGTCGGGCGCCAGGGCGGCGCGGACGAGCGCAAGGGGTTTGGGGAATAAGACGGCGATGAGCGGCGCGAGGGGGCGAGAGAGGAGGTACGAGAAGAGCGAGCCGGTTGCGGTGATTATTGTGAGGAGCAACAACGCCGGCATCGGCTCGAGTACGGATCCGACGAGGATGTTCTGCATGTCAGCAAGTCGCCATGCTCATCACTGTCTGCATACCAGGACGACCGCGCCAGGCACACTCCAGGCGTGTTTCCAGCAACCGACGAACGTAAGGACACCGACGGTGTGCCACCACCCCACTTCGCTCGACGCCATATAGCTCCGAATCTCCGCGCTGAGGAGCTGCAGATCCGTCGTCGACGTCGGTAGGTGCTTGAGCTGGGTACTGGCGTGAGCTTGACTCACCATGCCCCACCTTTCGGTAGGCGCACTCACATTGGCAACGCCTGGATCATCCATAAAGCCGTAGCAGCCGTGACGACAAACAGCCCGACCAGCAGGGCCACCGTCCAGCCCAGGTCTCGCAACACCTCGGCAGTCTTGCCTCCGCCCCCACGTCGGCCGCTTCCCAGATGGGTCCAGAGCCCGTATACCGTCGTCAACCACCCGTCCCTTTCTGCACCCTCTCGGTCCCTCAAATCAGCGCCTCTTCTGCTCTTTGAACCCGTTCTTGACAGGCTCCGCGTCGACAGCGCGGGCGTGGGCAGGCTCGCCCCGCTAATGTTGGCATCCGCCAAGGCTGCCTCAAAGTCCGCCAGACTGGCCTGCGCCTTCTCCTCAGGCGGCGTAGGGGGGAGCGAGAAGTAGCCATCCTCTTCTGGCTCGTTCTTGTCCCATACGCCCCAGTACCGCCCGTTCCGCCTCAGGCTGTCCTCGCTCGTCCGCGCGACGGAGCCGCCCGAATCGGCCGAGATATCCTCATCGGCATCCAGGCCCTTCTCCGAGTCGTCGTCGGATCCCCGCCGGCGCAGGTGATGCGCTTGACTCGGCCGAACCCACCGTGCCAGGCGCTTGAACGACGCCTCGCCGAGATCGTACGCAGACGTCAAGATCCCCGTTGACCTGTTTGTCGCGCGGGGATGAGGCGCGTACGGCAGGTCTCCTGGCCGAGTGGTCTGAGCCTCGTCCTCTGCGGGCGATGCCGGAGTGACAAAGATGGGCGCCCACGGTGTAGGCGGCGTGGGTTGAGCGGGTCCCGCTCTATATGGCGATGCTGAGCCTAATGCGGCGTACGTGCTCGGTCCGGCGGCGCGGTTCAGGAGCGTCTCGTCCGGGACGACGATACTGGTCGATGTCGACCTCGCCCTGCTTGCGCTTTCGCGAACTCCCGCTACTGCTGTCCCGGGCGTCCCCGCCGTCGCCTTCAGCTCGTCCTGCCTTTCCGCCTCTTCCCGCTGCGCGACCAGGCTCGGTGTCGAGATCCGGCGCTTGAGCCCTTTCCGGGGATTTATCGCGTCCGTAGGCGAGGTAAGCAAGCTGGGGATGGGCATGGTCGAGGGCCCGGCCGACAGACTGGGGGAATGATATGATTTTGTCCGTTGCGGGGTGGACAAGTTTGGGCGGGCGTTTGTAGTGGGTCGGACGTTGGATACCGATTTGCTGGCCTTTCGGCCGTGCTGGGGGGCCGGATCGTGCGTCCTCGGCGGGAAGAGTCCCGGCGACGGCAGCGACTGGCCCAGGCCTGCATTGTCATGGTGGTCCTGCACGTCCTCGAGCGAGTTCTCGCGGGACATGACAGGCGGCAAGGGAGGGGTGTACGAGATGGTCGATGTCCTCGATCGGACACGACCCGTCCGCGTGTGTATGGGCGAGTTGAAGGAGCGGCCTAGAGAGCTGCTCGAGCCTCCCGCCGAAGTACCGACGTGGAAGGATGTCGAGCTGGAAGGGATGGGCCGGGCCGGGATTGATGTGGATGCGGACGAGGACGATGATGTCGATGA
>Ga0308169_10006223_pt1 | contig 10589 bp, 10 predicted proteins | sample PhyBR1_2_FD_202139 | JGI IMG/M metagenome (GOLD analysis project Ga0308169, IMG submission 202139) | Phyllosphere microbial communities from UC Gill Tract Community Farm, Albany, California, United States - DLSLSB.R1 | ecosystem: Host-associated > Plants > Phyllosphere > Unclassified | place... | reverse complement strand
CACGGATCCAGCCGAGATCGCCGCCGACCGCGCGGGTCGACGCTTCCGAGAACTGCCGTGCGTAATATTCGAACGGCTGCGCGCCCTTCTGGATTTCCTGCAGGATCTGCTTGGCGTTCGCATAGACCTGCTGGCTGTTCGCCGGGGTCGCCGCGAGATAGATTTCCTTGAGGTTGAACTCGTCGGTACCCTTGGCCGCCTGGAGACGATCAATGATCGACTTCACTTCCTCGTCGCCGACGTTGACGAACGGCTCGACGCGGCGACGCAGATAGCGCTGCCACGCAAGCTCGCCCTCGATCTGGCGCTTCAGCGACCGCTCGGACGATCCGGACTCGCGCAGATAGGCGCGCATCGCGACCGGCGTACGATTGAAGCGCTTCGATACGCCGTCATAGCTCTGCGTCAGCTCGGCAGGGGTAATCGTGATGTCGGCGGTCTTGGCTTCCTGAATCTGCAGCGTCTCGTCGATCAACTGGCGCAGGACCTGCAGCTTAAGCCGCTCGCGATCTTCGGGCGACAGCTTCGCCTCGTTTGCCATTGCCACCAGGGCGACGCGCTGGTCGACGTCGGTACCGGTAATGACGGTATCGTTGACGATCGCGGTCGGCTTGCGGACGTTAGGATCGACCTTGCCGAAGATCTGGAGGTTGGTCGGGATATCGAGACCGGTATTGTCCGGAACGCTCTGGTCCTGGACGGTCTGTCCCGGAGCCGAGGGCGCCGGCTGAGCCTGGGCCGGCTGGGCCTGAGCGGGCTGGGTCGGCGCAGGTCGCGCGCCGCGCTTGCCCTGCGCAGCCTTGGGAGGCACCGCCTGAGCGATTGCGCCTGCTGCCAGCGCAGCCAGAACCACAGAACCGATCACACGGCCGCCACGCGCCGCCAGTCGAACATCATGCTTCAAGTGTCGGTATCCCATCATCGCACGCCGTAATCCGCACCGTCATTGCCATGGCGGCGCATATCCGGCGACGTTTGCCTCAAAGTAGCTGAACGCGGGCTTAGCGGCCGAGGTTGGTGAAGGCCAGCGTCAACAGGAAGCTGTTGCCCTTACGTGCGTCGCCGGTGTCGTTGTACGTCCGCCGCCACGTTCCGCCGAGACGCAGGCAGTCGTCCTCATACTGCACGCCCAGCCGGTGGCGGATCGGCGTGAAGCCATCGCTGCGCGACAACGGATCCTCCGATGCGTTGGTCAGATCCACCACGCCGGAGCCGAACGCCGACCAGAACCGCGCGAACTGCACTCGGCCTGCGACGCGGACTTCCTCGCGGTCGCGCAGATCCTCGATCGATGCATCGATGTTGCGGTTGAGCTTGAGATACCCGACCAGCACATAGGTCGCGCGCGAGCCGATCGTCGCGTCCAGCTCGTTGCGGCGGATCGCGAAGCCATCCTTGTCGAGCCGGTAGCGATGGACGATCGAGACGAAATCGCGGAACCGAAGCTCGCTGCGCCCGACGATGTCGGAGAACCGGTCGCTGAGCCCGGTGCCGTCGGGCAGGATGGTCGGCCGCTTGTCGACACGATAGCTCTGGCCGACGTTGGTGGTGAACGCGATCCCCGGCAAATCGAGCGCCCATTCGCCACCATAGGTGACGCGTGACGAATCCTCGAACCGATCATAGCCGGCGAACCGGTTGAGCGAGAACAGGTTGGTATCGTCCAGGTCGACGGCGCGCGAATCCTCGTTCGGCAACGAAAGATTGGCGACCTTCGGTGCCGCGACGAACTGCACCTGCGGCGTAAAGCGCTGCGTACCCCCCAGGAACGTGCCGATGAACGGCCATTTCACGTCCACTGCGGCCGCACCGATGGCACGCTGGCGGAAGCCGCCGAACCCGCGATAGGTCGGGTTGATGGTCGCATCGATCTCGTTGCTGTTGTACAGGTCGCCCCGCGCGAACGCGGTGAAGGTGACTTCCTGGCCCCAGTTCGTGAAGCGGCGCAAATCCCATTGCAGACTCGCGAACGCGCGCTGCGTGTCCTGCCCATCGGTGCGGGTCAGCGCGACCGTGTTCAGTTGGAGCTGGAATCGGCCACCGACGAGGCCATCGTCGAACCGCTTGCGATAATCGATCTCGGGCAGCGCGATCGGCTGCTGCCCCTGGCTGTCCGCGACGCGCAGGGTCTGTGCGTACCAGCCGCTCAGCGAGAAATAGCTGCTGTCGTCGATCCGCTCCAGGCTTGCCGTGGTGCGCAACCGGTCGTCGCGCGAAATGTCGTAGCGGCGCAGGAACGTGCGGTCGGTCGTCAGGCGGAGCGACCCGCTCGCGGTCCAGTTCGGCGTCAGCTGATAGCGTGCCATCCCGTCGATATAGCCGCGAAACGCCATGCTGGTGTCGGTCGGGGTGGCGGTCGTCAGGTCGTCACTGCGCCGGCTTTCGGTCGCATAGGCACGTACCTTGAACGCGCCTTTGGAATTGAGTGCGGAATAATCGACCTGGGCCATCGGCAGCACGCTGCTGTAGATGTGCGGCGTGATGACCAGCCCCTGGTTCGGGGCGAGCTTCCAGTAATAGGGGACGCTGACTTCGACGCCGTTGACGCGGCTATAGCCGCCGTTTGGCGAGAGCAAGCCACTGTCGCTGCCGCCACCGACCGGGTTCGAGAACTCGGGAAGCGGCAGGCTGGGCAGGCCGAACAGGTGGAGCCGCGCGCCCTTGTAGAAGATGCGCTTCCGCTCGGGGCGGTAGGTAACGCGGACCGCAGTGATCTTCCACGTCGGCTCCTTTGGACAACCGGCGGTGTTGGTGACGCTGCACGGCGTGTAGGCGGCGGTTTTCAAATTGACCGTGCCGTCGGCGTCGCGCGTGCCCTGCTTGGCGGCAAGGCGTCCGCCCTGTTCGAGCACAACGAGCATGTTGTCGACCACGCCGTCCTTCAGCGAATCGGTCAGGTTGATTTCGTCGCCGTACGCGATGTCGCCTTCGGGATTGGTGACCGCGATGTTGCCGGTCGCGACGACCTTGCCGGTCTTGCGGTTCCAGACGACCTTGTCGGCGCGCAGCCGGCTGCCCTGGCGGAACATCCGGACTTCGCCCGTCGCGGTGACGATATCGGTGTTGGTGTTGTACTCCAGCGCGGTCGAGCTGAACTGCACCTGATCTTCGGCCGGCGTCGCGGTCGACGCGTTGGCGACGGGCGGGTCCTGCACCGGAGGCGCGACCGGGCGGTTCTGGAAATCCTGGGCCTGGGCAGGCGCAGTCGCGATCCCGGTCGCCAACGCGAGCGAAAGGGCGCAACCCGTCAAAAGGTCGATACGCAACACGATCCGAACCAACCCCTTTGGCACTGGGCAGCCGTTTGCCGCCATATCGCCCGCCTATCGCATCACCGGCGCTTCCCTGCAATCGCCGTGAGATGACAGGCCGCCACCTTGCTTTGCCGTACCCGCGGCATCAACTTATGGGGTACGCACATCCGTTCAAAAGCTTCCCGAGGTTTCTTCATGCAGATCGTCTTCGCCCCGACCGTTCCCGCCAACGCCCCGATCCTCGCTGTCCCCGTTGCAAAGGACGGCGTGGCAAAGATCACGTGGAGCGCGATCGGCGGGGATGTCGAGGCAGTGGCGACCAGTGCGGCGTCTGCGGCACGCTTTGCAGGTGAAGCAGGGTCGGTCGTCGAGTTGTTCGTGCCGGTCGACGGCGCGGTTCGGCAGGTCCTGCTCGTCGGAGTCGGTGCCGGCGAGACCGCCGATTGGGAGAAGGCTGGCGGTGCGATCACCGCACGTCTGCTTACCTCGGGTGCAACAACGGTCGTCGCCGACCTCTCGGCCGGCGCCACGCCGACGCCTAAGGCCGCCGCACACTTCGCTGCTGCCGCCGCCCAGCGCGCATGGCGCTACGACACGTACCGCACCAAGCTCGCCGAGAAGTCGAAGCCGACGCTGACCGAGATCACTATCGCCGGCGCGCCCGGCGGCACCGATGCAGCCTGGACCGAAGCGGCCGCGGTCACCGAGGGTCTCGACCTGACGCGCTGGTTGGTCACCTCGCCGCCGAACGTCGTCTACCCTGAGAGCTTCGTCGAGAAGGTGACGAAGGACGTCGAAGGTCTCGGTCTCGAGATAACCGTGCTCGACGAAGCGCAGATGACCGAACTCGGCATGGGCTCGCTGCTCGGCGTCAGCCAGGGTTCACGCCGTGAAGCACGCATCCTCGCGCTCAAGTGGAACGGGGCAGGGGCCGATGCGCCGACGCTTGCGTTCGTCGGCAAGGGCGTGACGTTCGATTCGGGCGGCATCTCGATCAAGCCCGGCGCGGGCATGGAAGACATGAAGTGGGACATGGGCGGCGCAGGCGCCGTCGCCGGCGCGATGAAGGCGCTGGCCAGCCGCAAGGCGAAGGCGAACGTCGTCGGCGTCATGGGCCTGGTCGAGAACATGCCCGACGGCGCCGCGCTGCGTCCGAGCGACGTCATCACCTCGATGTCGGGCCAGACGATCGAAGTGCTCAACACCGACGCCGAGGGTCGCCTCGTGCTCTGCGATTGCGTGACGTGGGTGCAGCAGGCGCACAAGCCGACCACGATCGTCGATCTCGCCACGCTCACGGGGGCGATGATCGTCGCGCTCGGCACCGAGAATGGCGGCATCTTCGCCAACGACGACGCGCTCGCCGACCAGCTGATCGCGGCGGGCAAGACCACCGGCGACACGCTGTGGCGCTTCCCGCTGTCGCCCGCCTACGACAAACTGATCGACTCGCCGATCGCCGATATGAAGAACGTTGGCCCCCGTGGCGCTGGCTCGATCACCGCCGCGCAGTTCATCAAGCGCTTCGTCGACGAAGGCGTGAAGTGGGCGCACCTCGACATCGCCGGCATGGTCTGGTCCGACAAGCCCGGCACCAACCACGACAAGGGCGCAACCGGCTACGGCGTGCGGTTGCTCGACCAGTTCGTCGCCGACAATTTCGAGGGCTGACGACAAGGATTCCCCTCCCGCTCGCGGGAGGGGTTAGGGGAGGGGCCAACCGCGAGCGGTATCGAGCGAGGCAAGGCCCTCCCCCGACCCCTCCCGCAAGCGGAAGGGGAGTAAGTATGCAGGTCGATTTCTACCACCTAACCAGCCCCCTCGACCGCGTCCTCCCGCGCATCGCCGAGCGCGTCGTCCAAACCGGCGGCCGCCTCCTGATAGTCGCCGAACCTGAAGAACAACGCGTCGCCCTCGACCGCCTACTCTGGTCCTACGCCCCGGAGAGCTTCCTCCCGCACGCCCAGGCCGGCAGCAGCGACGACACCGCCCAACCCATTCTAATCGCTCAAGACATCCAGGAAACCGCCCCCGCCAACGCCGCCCGCAACGTCGCGGTGGTAGACGGACGTTGGCGTGACCTTATCCTAACCTTTGACCGCGGCTTCCACCTCTTCGACGACGAAGCGATCCAGGAAGCGCGCCTCGCCTGGAAGGCGCTCGCCGACCGCGACGATGTCGAACGCCGCTACTGGAAGCAGAACGACTCCGGCCGCTGGGAACAGGCCGCATAGGTTGCTTTAGCGCCCCGCCCCGCCTAAGCGCCGCGCATCCGATTACCGTCAACACAGGAGCCCGTGACCATCATGGCCGCGAACCGTACCTTTTCGATCATCAAGCCCGACGCAACCCGCCGCAACCTGACCGGTGCGGTCACCAAGATGCTTGAGGAAGCCGGCCTGCGCGTCGTCGCTTCGAAGCGCATCCAGATGACCCGCGAGCAGGCTGAAGGCTTCTACGCGGTCCACAAGGAGCGTCCGTTCTTCGGCGAGCTCGTCTCGTTCATGATCTCAGGGCCTGTCGTCGTCCAGGTTCTCGAGGGCGAGAACGCGATGCAGCGCAACCGCGACATCATGGGCGCCACCAACCCCGCCAACGCAGAGCCCGGCACGATCCGCAAGGAACTCGCCGAGTCGATCGAAGCCAACTCGGTCCACGGGTCGGATTCGGACGAGAACGCCGAGATCGAGATCGCGTACTTCTTCAAGCCCGAAGAGATCGTCGGCTGATGACCTGGCGGCTGCGACGGGCAGGGCCGGGCGATGCGCCCGCGCTATCGCTCGTCGCATCCGCCACGTTCCTCGATACCTATGCGACCGTGCTGTCCGGGGCGGATATCGTCGCTCACTGCACGCGCAACAACAGCATCGCCGCGTTTGATACGTGGCTATCTGATCCCTCGACGATCGTGACGCTGGCCGAGTACGAGCCCGGCCACGCGCCCATCGGCTACACGGTGCTGACCGCGCCGGACTTTCCGATCGAACCCGGCCCGGCGGACATAGAACTCCGCCGCATCTATCTTATGAAGCAGGCCCAAGGCTCAGGCCTTGGCGCCGCCCTGATGACCCGCGCCCTCGAAGACGCCGCGGCGCACGAACGCACCCGCGTTCTGCTAGGCGTATGGGACCAGAACACCCGCGCCCGAGCCTTCTACGAACGCCACGGCTTCAAGGTGATCGGCGCCCGCCAATTCACGGTCGGTACCACCCTCCACGACGACCCGGTCTACGCGCGAGCGGTCTGAGGAAGCCGGAGCCCGCGCCTCCTTGTTCTCCCGCGAAGGCGGGAGCCCAGACTGAGCCCCCGCCTTCGCGGGGGAACAAACTATACTTTTCCAGTAAGTGCAGCTTACGTCGCAGGCTTCTCTTTCGCCCAGATCGCATCAAGCTTCGCCTGATCGCCACCACGCTGACGAACCCGTAAGCCCTCAAGCTTCAGCGCACGACCGCGCAACATCCGCCCCTCGGTCTTCCAGATCACATCGTAGATCCCGCTCGCCGACCGCGTAGTATCCCCATCGAAATACTGCACCCTCACCAAAACCGGCAGCCGCCCCGCACGATCGTCCGACCCACCGTCGGTAAGCTTCAACAACGGCGCCGAAAACCACGACCCATCGATGACCGGTTCCGCCGGCGGCCGCTGCGGCGAAACGCCCAGAGACCGCGGAAACGTGATCGTCACGTCCTGAAGGTCATGCCGCGCATCCTTCAGCAACAGCGTGTCGCCGCCATCCTGCACGATCGCCGCCAGGTCGATCTTCGTCCGCTCGCGCGCCGCACTCGACTGCGCCGCGATCTTGTCGGCCTCGTTAGCGCGGTGATCCGACCAGTTGGTCCACAGCGTCAGCGCGGCAATGAGCACGCCCGCAACCGCCACGACCTCCGCCAGCGTCACCCAACGCCGCCGCGTCGCCGCAGCCTCGCGCCGTTCGGTCGGTGTCTCGGTGCTCATCGTCCACCAGCCTCCAGCAAGCGGGCAGGGGCCGCCAATTCCCAGCTACGGGCGATACGATCCTCGACTAGCGCCCAGTCGGGATCACCGGCGACGTTCATTCCAATCCAACCAGTCGCACCAAGATACGCCGGCCGCGAATACACCGCCGGATTCGCCTCGATCAGCGTCGTCTGTTCATCGGTGCCGCTGGTCTTCACGCACACCATTGTCAGTCCATCGCCGTGATGATCCGCCCGAAACTGCGCGAACTGCTTGTCGGCCACGAAGAAGGTTGGCTGGCCGTGTGAAACCTTCTCCTCGGTCTCGGGCAAGGCAAGCGCCGCCGCGCGAACGCGGTCGAGGGGGGACAGATCGGTCATCGCGTCACGAACTCCGCCAAAGTCTTCGGGTACAAAGCATGTTCCGCCGCCAGCACGCGATCCGCAAGCGCATCCGCATCGTCGCCGGCAAGGATCGGCACCTCGGCTTGGCCCAGCACCACGCCGCCATCGAGTTCCTCGGTCACGACATGCACCGAACAGCCTCCGACCGCATCACCCGCCGCAATCGCTCGGGCGTGCGTGTCGAGGCCCTTGTACTTTGGCAGCAGCGACGGGTGGATGTTGACGATCCGATCCCGCCACGCCGCGACGAACCCGTCCGACAGCAACCGCATGTACCCGGCGAGCGCAACGACCTCGACGCCGGCCTCGCGCAACGCCGCATCGATCGCCGCCTCGTAGGCCGGCTTCCCCAGACCCTTCGGCGAGAGCGCGAACGTTGCCACGCCCTCAGCGCGGGCCCATTCGAGCCCGGCCGCCTCCGGCTTGTCGGACGCTACCAATGCGATCTCGTACGGGCACGCCGCCGCGCGTGACGCGCCGACCAGCGCCATCATGTTCGATCCGCGCCCGGAGATCAGCACGCCGACGCGCGTCTTCTCAGCCATGCGTCGCGGTCCAGTCCTCGCGCGCGCTCCAGGTGCCCGCCGATCCGCGCACCGTGCAGCCATGCGCCCCAGTCTCGATCCGCCCGATCATAAATACCGTCTCGTCCGCCACTTCCAGTGCCGCGGTCACCGCCTCGGCCTCGTTGGCGCTGACGATCACGACCATGCCGATCCCGCAGTTGAACGTCCGCGCCATCTCCTCCGGTTCGATCGCGCCTTGAGCTTGCAGGAACGCCATCAACCGCGACTGCTCCCACGCATCCGCATCGACCACCGCACGCACGCCGTCGGGCAGCACGCGGGGGATGTTCTCGAGCAGGCCACCACCGGTGATATGCGCCAGCCCCTTGATCCGCCGCTCGCGCAGCAGCGGCAGCAAGCTCGCGACATAGATGCGAGTCGGCGCCATCAGATGATCGATCAGCAACTTGTCCTGGTCGAACAGCGCTGGTCGATCCAGCTTCCACCCGCGGTCGGTCGCCAGACGGCGCACCAGCGAGAACCCGTTCGAGTGCACGCCCGACGACGCGAGCCCAAGCATCACGTCGCCCGCCGCGATCTCACGCCCGGTCAGCACGTTGGTCCGCTCGACCGCGCCGACGCAGAAGCCTGCCAGATCGTAATCGCCGTCCGCATACATGCCCGGCATCTCGGCGGTCTCGCCCCCGATCAAGGCGCAACCCGCGGTCTTGCACCCTTCCGCGATCGAGGCGACAACACGCTCGGCGACCGCCGCGTCGAGCTTCCCGCTTGCGTAGTAATCGAGGAAGAACAGCGGCTCGGCGCCCTGGACGATGAGGTCGTTGACGCACATCGCGACGAGGTCGACGCCGACGCCCTCATGCCGGTCCCATTCGATCGCCAGCTTCAGCTTGGTGCCGACACCGTCGTTCGCTGCGACCAGTAGCGGATCGACGAACCCCGCCGCCTTGAGGTCGAACATCCCGCCGAACCCTCCAAGATCGGCATCCGCGCCCGGCCGCCGCGTCGAGCGCGCGAGCGGAGCAATCGCCCGCACCAGCGCGTTGCCCGCGGCGATGGAAACGCCCGCTTGAGCGTAGGTGTAGGAGCCCGTGTTCGGCGCGGCATTCGGGGTGGCGGAGTCTGGCGTATCGGTCATGATCGGTGCTGCTAGCCACATCGCGCTTGGATTTCCACGTCTGCTTCGCCAAAAGGCCCGCTTGATGCGTATCCGTACCCTTCCCACCGCGCTTGCTGGTGCCGCCCTGCTGCTCAGTGGCGGAACCGTGCTCGCGCAGATCGAGGGCGGCAGCCGAGGCGCAGCCCCAGTCGACAGCGGCAGCGCGTATGAGGTGAGCGGCGTCACCGTCGATGTCGCCGGCAAGACCGCCGACGCCGCGCGCTACAGCGGCTGGCGGCTCGCGCAACGAAAAGCCTGGGTCCAATTGTCGAACCGGCTCGGCGGCGGTGGCGGTCTCGTATCCGACGGCACGCTCGATTCGCTGGTCTCGGGGATCGTCGTCGAGAACGAGCAGATCGGCCCGCAGCGCTACATCGCCAAGCTTGGCGTGTTGTTCGATCGCGGCCGCGCCGGATCGATCCTCGGTATCTCGACCTATGCCGATCGCTCGCAACCGATGCTGGTCATCCCCGTCCAATATTCGGGCGGCGTCGGCCAGGCGTTCGAGCAGAGCACGCAGTGGCAGCAGGCCTGGGCACGCTATCGCACCGGCAACAGTAGCATCGACTATGTCCGCCCGTCCGGTTCCGGCCCCGACGCGCTGTTGCTCAACGTCGGCCAGACACAGCGACCCGGCCGAGGCTGGTGGCGGACGATTCTCGACCAATATGGCGCGAGCGACGTGCTCACCCCGGTCGTGAAACTCTATCGCCAATGGCCAGGCGGCCCGGTGATCGGCGTGTTCGAAGCGCGTCACGGCCCCGACAACGAGCTGATCGGCAGCTTCACCCTGCGAGTCGGTACGGCTGACGGCCTGCCGCAACTGCTCGACACCGGCGTGAAGCGGATCGACGACCTGTACCAGCAAGCGCGTCGCAACGGCTCGCTCCGCGTCGACTACAGCCTGTCGCCACCGCCGCCGCCCGAAGCCGCGGTGATCGAGGACCTGCCGACCGACGAGACTGCCGACGCTAACACGGCGGTGCTGACCGGCGGCGAGGGGATCTCGGTCGTCGTCCAGTTCGATACGCCGGCCGCAGCCAACGTCTCCTCGACCGAAGCAGCACTTCGCGCGATCCCCGGTGTTCGCTCGGCGGCAACGACCAGTCTCGCGCTCGGCGGAGTCTCGCTGATGCGCGTAGCCTATGACGGCGACCCGGCCGCGCTCAAGACCGCGCTAGAGGCGCGCGGCTATCAGGTATTCGGCTCCGGCCAGACGATCCGCATCCGCCGGGTCGCCCAACTTCTTCCGCCGGACTTGCCCGCGGACAATGCGACGACAGGGTGAGCGCGACCAAGATGACTC
>Ga0308169_10006222_pt1 | contig 10589 bp, 7 predicted proteins | sample PhyBR1_2_FD_202139 | JGI IMG/M metagenome (GOLD analysis project Ga0308169, IMG submission 202139) | Phyllosphere microbial communities from UC Gill Tract Community Farm, Albany, California, United States - DLSLSB.R1 | ecosystem: Host-associated > Plants > Phyllosphere > Unclassified | place... | reverse complement strand
ATCGGTCGGCACGGCGCTCGGCAGCGAGCCCTTGTAGGGCACCGCCTGCAGCCATTTCTGGTCGTCGGCATCGAGGTCGAACAGCTCGGCGACGATCGCCGCCTGGCTGGAGGTGAAGGTCATCTGGCCCAGGCAGGCGGCCGTCGTCCATTCCTTGGACTGGCCCACCCGCTCGGCCACGCTGGCCCAGCTGATGCCCTTCAATACCTTGGCGGTGATGATCTTCTCGGTGACTTCGTTGCGGCTCATGGAATCGACTCCGGTTTCTTATGGAGCCGTCGGCCAAGCAAGTTACGTACCCCCGGCCGTCTCGCTCTCCTGCAGCAGGCGCCACATCACCTTGCCGGCGCCGCTCTTGGGCAGCGCGTCGACGAACTGCACCCGGCGCGGGATCTTGTAGACCGCCATGTGCTCGCGGCACCAGTCGATGATCTCCTGCTCGGTGGTGTCGCGATGGGTCGGTCGCAGCACGACCACGGCCTTGACCGATTCGCCGCGATAGGCGTCCTTCATGGCGATCACGCAGGCCTCCTGCACCGCCGGGTTCCTGAACATCAGCAGCTCGACCTCGGCCGGCCAGACCTTGAAGCCGCTGGCGTTGATCATCCGCTTCAGGCGGTCGGTCATGAAGAAATAGCCATCCTCGTCGACGCGCGCCATGTCGCCGGTGCGGAAGAAGCGCTGGCCATCGATCTCGACGAAGGCGGCGGCGGTGGCGTCGGGGCGCTTCCAGTAGGCCTGGAAGACCTGCGGCCCGCGCGTGACCACCTCGCCCGACTCGCCCACCGGCATCTCCGCCAGCGTGTCCGGATCGACCACGCGCGAGTCGACGCCCATGAACGGGATGCCCAGGCATTGCTGCTTGGGATGCTCGAACGGATTGGCGTGCGAGGGCGCGGCGGTCTCGGTCAGGCCGTAGCCCTCCTGGTAGCGCAGGCCGTAGCGCTCGAACAGCCGCTGCGCCACGGCCTGCGGCATCGCCGCGCCGCCGCCGCCGATGTAGGTCAGGCTGCTCAGATCGAAGGTGTCCAGGTTGGGGCTTCCCATCAGGTCGATCACCATCGTGGGGATGTTGGTCCAGTTGGTGATGCGGCGCACCGAGATCAGGCGGCCGGCCACCTCGCGGTCCCAGCGCGGCATGATGACCAGGGTGCCACCGGCGTAGATGGCGGTGTGCATCATGCTGACGATGCCGGTGATGTGGAACATCGGCACCACCGCCAGCACCACCACCTCGGAGGACACCACGCCCCACAGCTGGCTGGCCACGGCGTTGTACATCAGGCTCGAATGCGGATGCACGCAGCCCTTGGGCAGCCCGGTGGTGCCGCTGGTGTAGGGCAGCAGGGCCATGTCGCCGGCGCCCACCACGTGCGGCGGCGGGGCGTGGCCGGCGGCCAGCGCGTCGCGCCAGTGCAGGCAGGTGCCGCCCTCCAGGGCCGGCAGCGGATAGTCGGCAGTGAGCCAGTCGCGCCAGGCCGGCGCCGGAGCCTCCTCGCCGGTGACGTCGCGGTCGAAGGCATCGGTGAACTGGGTGACGATCAGGTGCGACAGGCGCTCGGCCGGCGGCAGCGCGTTGCTGGCCTTGGCCAGCTCGGGGGCCAGGTCGCCGGTGGTGATGGCGACCCTGGCGTCGGGGTCGACGATGTAGTGCTTGAGCTCCTCGGCGCGGTTCATCGGATTGACCGGCACCACCACCGCGTTGGCGCGCAGGATGGCGAAGTGCGCGATCACCAGCTGCGGGCAGTTCTGCATGTCGAGCACCACGCGGTCGCCGCGCCGCACGCCCAGCGCGTGCAGGGTGCCGGCCAGGCGCTCGGCCTGGTCCATGAAGTCCCGATAGCCGATGGCCCGGCCGAAGAACACCAGCGCGTCCTTGTCGGGATAGCGCGCGGCCGAGGTCGCCAGGTTGTGCCAGAGCGAGGTCGCCGGCACCGTGATCGCGCGCGGCAGGCGCCGCGGCCAGAACTTGAGATACGGACGGTCCATGAAGTCTCCCTAGAGCCCGCGAGCCTACGCCGCCGGGCCCGCGCCGGGCACCGGGAGAAGCCCCGAGCGCGTCGCGCAGGCGACGCGGATCGGAACTCCGCCGCTATGGCAAGCTCCGACCCGCCATGCAACGACGCTCCCTCCCCTCCCGCCGCCTGTTCCTGCGCCTGGCCACCGGCGGCCTCGCCATCCCGGCGCTGCCGGCGTTCGCGGGCTTCAACTTCTTCCTCAGCGAATACACGGCCACGCGCGCCGAGCTGCAGGCGCAGATCGACAAGCGCTTCCCGGTGCGGCAGCGCTATGCCGAGCTGTTCACGGTCGAGCTGCGCGATCCGCGCCTCGGCCTGGATGCCCCGGCCAACCGCGCCGCCATCACCGCGCGCATGACCATCGGCAGCGCGCTGATGCAGCCCTCCAGCATCGAGGGCGTGGTGAGCCTGAGCAGCGCCCTGCGCTACGACGCCGCGGCGCGCGCGGTGCGGCTCGACCAGCCCAAGGCCGATCGCATCGAGCTGCAGGGCCTCGGCGGCGGCGATGCCCAGCGCCTGCAGCGCATCGGCGGCCTGGTCGCGCAGGAACTGCTGCGCGACTATCCGCTGGTGACCTTCAAGCCCGAGGACCTGACCGTCGGGCGCAAGACCTACGAGATCGGCGAGATCACGGTGCAGGCCGACGACATCAAGGTCGAGCTCAAGTGACGGCCGGTCGCCACGCCGCGCGCCGCGACCGCCCCCGCGCGCCGAGGGCACTGGCGGCGCTGCTCGGGCTGCTGCTGGCGGTGGGCGCGGGCACGGCATCGGCCTTCGACCTGCAGGCGCATCGGGGCGGACGCGGGCTGTGGCCGGAGAACACATTGGCCGCGTTCTCGCAGGCGCTGGAGCTGGGCGTCGACACGCTGGAGCTGGACATCGGCCTCACGGCCGACGACGTGGTGGTGGTGTCGCACGACGGCGCGCTCAACCCCTCGCACACCCGTGGCGCGGATGGCGCCTGGCTGGTGGCCGAGGGAGCGCCGATCCGCTCGCTCACGCTGGCCGAACTGCAGCGCCACGACGTCGGGCGCATCAAGCCGGAGACGCCCTATGCGCGCCAGTTCCCGGCCCAGGTGGGACGCGACGGCGAGACCATCCCGACGCTGGCGGCCATGTTCGCCCTCGCGGCCGCGCGCGGCGCGACCACCGTGCGCTTCAACATCGAGACCAAGATCGATCCGACCCGGCCCGATGCCACGGCATCGCCCGAGGCCATGGTGGATGCCCTGCTGGCCGAGGTCGACCGCGCCGGCCTGGCGCGGCGGGTGACGATCCAGAGCTTCGACTGGCGCACGCTCGCGCGGGTGGCCGAGCGGGCGCCCGCCCTGCCGCGCGCCTACCTCACCAGCGCACGCGGCAACCTGCGCGACCGCCGCTGGACCACCGGGCTCGATCCCGCCGCCTTCGCCTCGACGCCGGCCCTGGTGAAGGCCGCCGCCGGAGCGGATGCCGGCGCGGTGACGTGGTCGCCGTCCGCTGGCGACGTCACGGCCGACGCCGTGCGCGAGGCCCATGCGCTGGGCCTGGGCGTGGTGCCCTGGACCGTCAACGACCCCGTCGCCATGGCGCGCCTGATCGGGCTGGGCGTCGACGGCCTCATCACCGACCGGCCCGACCTGCTGCGCGACGTCATGCGCGAACGCGGGCTGCCACTGCCGCCCCCATCGGCCGCGCGCTGAGCCGGCCATCGCGCGGCGATGGCGCTCAGGACGCCGAGCGCTGCAGCCGCATCGAGACCGAGAAGCGGTCGGCCGGGTGCACCGAGACCGAGACCTCGAACAGCTCGCCGGCGGCATCGAAGTAGCGCCGCACGATTTTCAGCGCGGGCGCGCCCACCGGCGATCGCAGCGCGGCCGCCATGGCGACGTCCTCGACGGCGCAGGCCCGCACCTCCTGGTGGATCTCGGCGATGTGGCGGCCATGGCGTTCCTCGATCAGGGTGCTGACGAGGATCTCCGGCGACGCCCGCACGACATCGGCCAGCTCGGCATGGACCGGATCGACATACACGTCGCTCCAGCCGATGGGGATGCTGTCGTCGTCGTCCATGCGGCGCAGCGTGGCGAAACGCAGCCAGGCGGTGCCGTCGGCGCAACCCAGCTCGCGCGCCAGCGGACCAGTGGCCGTCACCGGCCCGACCGACTGCACCACGCGCAGGTGATCGGCGCCGAACTGCACCAGGTCGTCGACCGAGGCCAGCGACGGCCGGAAGCCCGCGCGCGGCCGCGACGCCACCACGCGCGTGCCGACGTTCTTGCGCCGCGACACCAGTCCCAGGCGCTGCAGCTCGGCCAGCGCGGCGCGCACCGTGTGGCGGCTGGTGGCGTAGTGCTTGCACAGCGCCAGTTCGGTCGGCAGCAGCGTGCCGACCCCGAAGTGACCCGACACGATGGCATCGGTCAGGTGGCGGGCGATGTCCGAGAAGTTGGCCTTGGGGACCGCGGGTTGGGGCTTGGCGTTCATGTCGTGAGGGTTTACCCCGAATGTTGGTTATGTCCGAACATATTAGAGTCGATATGTTCGGACATATGAATGTCCATCCTCCACTGCTCCCGAAGGCAACCGATGTCGACTTCCTCCCTCCCGATGGCCAGCACGGTCGTCGATTCCATCCTGTTCCGTGATGCGTTCGGCACGCAGAAGATGCGCAAGATTTTCTCCGACGGCGCGCTGGTCCAGCGCTACATCGATGCCGAGGTGGCATTGGCCCGTGCCGAGGCCCGCTGCGGCGTGATCCCGGCCGAGGCGGCCGAGGTGATCGCGCGCGAGTCGCGCATCGAGCGCATCGACTTCGAGCACATGCGCCACGAGACCGACATCGTGGGCTACCCGATCCTGCCGCTGGTGCACCAGCTCGTGGAGATGTGCGGCGAGTCCGGCCGCTACGTGCACTGGGGCGCGACCACGCAGGACATCATGGACACCGCCGTGGCGCTGCAGGTGCGCGACGCGCTCGACGACATCGACGCCGACATCCGCGAGCTGCGCGCCATCCTGGCCGCGCTGGCGAAGAAGCACCGCGACACGCCGATGGCCGGGCGCACCCACCTGCAGCAGGCGCTGCCGGTGACCTTCGGCTACAAGGTCGCGATCTGGCTGGCGATGTTCGACCGCCACCAGCAGCGCCTCTCCGAGCTGCGCCCGCGCGTCGCGGTGGTGGAGTTCGCGGGCGCCGCCGGCACATTGGCCTCGCTGGGCGACCAGGGCTTCGAGGTGCAGCGGGCGATGGCCGAGGAGCTCGACCTGGGCGTGCCGGCGACCACCTGGCACGTGGCGCGCGACGGCTTCGCCGAGGCCGTCAACCTGCTGGCGCTGGTCACCGGCTCGCTCGGCAAGATCGCGCTGGACATCATGATCATGGCCTCGACCGAGTTCGCCGAGCTCTACGAGCCCTTCGTCAAGGGCCGGGGGGCGTCGAGCACGATGCCGCAGAAGCGCAACCCGATCTCCAGCGAGCTGATGCTGGCGGCCTCCAAGGCGGTGCGCCAGCACGCCGGGCTGATGGTCGATGCGATGGTGCAGGACTTCGAGCGCGCGACCGGTCCCTGGCACGCCGAGTGGATCGCCATCCCCGAGAGCTTCATCCTGACCTCCGGCGCCCTGCACCAGGCCAAGTTCGCGCTCGGCGGGCTGATCGTCGACGAGGCGCGCATGAAGCACAACCTGGGCATCAGCCGCGGCCTGATCGTGGCCGAGGCCGTGATGATGGGCATGGCGCCGCACATCGGCCGCCAGCAGGCGCACGACGTGGTCTACGACGCCTGCCGCACCGTCAACGAGCGCGGCGGCACGCTGGCCGAGGCGCTCGCGGCGCTGCCCGAGGTCACGAAGCACTTCGACCGCGCCGCCATCGACCGCCTCACCGATCCGGCCAACTACCTCGGCCTGGCGCCGCAGATGGTCGACCGCGCCATCGCCCTGTCGGCCGGCATCGATGCCCGCGACGTCACGCAACGAGAAGGAAGCATCGCCTCATGAGCAATCCAGCCACCAACTCTTCCTCCACCGCCGCCGCCACGGCGGTCCTGGCGCCGACAGCGCGGCTGCCGTGGTATCGCAAGCTCGGCACGCAGGTGCTGATCTCGCTCATCCTGGGCATCCTGGTGGGCTTCGCGTTCCCGCGATTCGCTTCCCAGCTCAAGCTGCTGGGCGACATGTTCCTGTCGCTGATCAAGGCCGGCGTCGCGCCGCTGGTGTTCCTGACCATCGTGCACGGCATCGCCTCGGCCGGCGACGTCAAGAGCGCGGGCCGGGTCGGCTGGCGGGCGATCCTGTACTTCGAGGTGGTGTCCACGATCGCGCTGGTGGTGGGACTGTTCGCCGGCAACCTGCTGGGCATCGGCAAGGGCATGACGACCGTGGCCTCCGGCGCGGCGGCGCCCATCGTCGCCAAGGCCGCCGCGCCCCAGGGCTTCCTGGAGTTCATGGCGCACATCGTCCCGGACAACTTCGTCGGCGCCTTCGCCAGGGGCGAGCTGCTGCAGGTGGTGGTGCTGGCGGTGATGGTCGGCATCGGCATCCTGTCCATCCCGCAGACGCGTCGCGTCAGGATCAACGAGGGCCTGGACAACATCTCCGAAGTCCTGTTCGCGTTCATCAACCTGGTGATGAAGCTCGCGCCCATCGGCACCTTCGGCGCCGTCGCCTATTCGGTGGGCAGCAACGGCTCGGCCGTGCTGGTGGCGCTGGCGCAACTGGTGCTGAGCTTCTATGCCGTGGTGCTGCTGTTCATCGTCGTCGTCATGGGCCTGATCGCGAAGCTGGCCGGTTTCAGCCTGTGGCGCTTCCTGCGTTTCATCAAGGACGAGATCCTGATCGTGCTGGGCACCGCCTCGTCGGAGAGCGCGCTGCCGCGCCTGCTGATCAAGCTCGAGCGCCTGGGCTGCGCCAAGCAGACCGTGGGACTGGTGCTGCCCACGGGATATGCCTTCAACCTCGACGGCACCTCGCTGTTCATGGCGATGGGCGTGATGTTCATCTCGCATGCCTACAACGTCCCGCTCACGCTGGACCACCAGATCGGCATCCTGCTGCTGATGCTGCTGACGTCCAAGGGCGCGGCGACGGTCTCGGGCGGCTCGTTCGTGGTGTTCGCCGCGACGGTCACCTCGACCGGCATGCTGCCCGTCGAGGGGCTGGCGGTCATCTTCGGTGTCTATCGCTTCCTGTCGATGGCCATCGCCACCTGCAACACCATCGGCAACAGCGTCGCCACCGTGGTGGTCGCCAAGTGGTCGGGCACCTTCGATCCAGCGGTCGCCGAGCGCCATCTGTATCCGGAGCGCCATCCCGCCGCGGCGGTCGATGCCGCGCTGGCCGACGGCAACCTGCTGCCCGAGGATGCCGACGATGCGCATCCGCATGCCGCCGGCACGGCGTTGGGCGGGACGGCCCGATGAGCACCATCCGCATCGAACGCGACGCCTTCGGACCCGTCGAGATTCCGGCGGACCGCTACTGGGGCGCGCAGACGCAGCGCGCGCTGGGCGTCTTCGAGATCGGCGAGGAGCATTTCCCGGCCTGCCTGATCCGCGCCTTCGGGCTGCAGAAGATGGCCGCGGCGCGCGCCAACATGCGCTGTGGCGCGCTCGACGCCGGCCTGGGCGAGGCCATCGTCGCGGCGGCGGCCGAACTGCGCGACGGCCGCTTCGACGACCACTTCCCGCTCACGGTGTGGCAGACCGGCTCCGGCACGCAGACCAACATGAACGCCAACGAGGTCGTCGCCAACCGCGCCAACGAGGGCCTCGGCCAGCCACTGGGCACCAAGGCGCCGGTGCATCCGAACGACCACGTCAATGCCTCGCAGTCCTCCAACGACAGCTTCCCGACGGTCATGCACCTGGCGGCCGTGCTGGAGCTGGAGCGGCGCCTGAAGCCGGCACTGGTCCTGTTGCGCGACACGCTGGCCGAGCGCGCGGACGCCTTCGCCGACGTGCCCAAGATCGCCCGCACGCACCTGATGGATGCCGTGCCGATGCGGGTCGGCCAGACCTTCGATGCCTTCGCGCGCCAGATCGGCCATGGCATCGACCGCCTCGACGCCTGCGCGCCGCGACTGCGCTCGCTGCCCCAGGGTGGCACCGCCGCGGGCACCGGCATCAACGCGCCGGCCGGCTTCGATGGCCTGTTCTGCGAGGAGGTCTCGCGGCTGACCGGCCTGGCCTTCACGCCCAATCCGAGCAAGTTCGAGGGCATGTCGGCGCACGACGCGCTGGTGGAGCTGTCCGGCGCCCTCAACGTGCTGGCCTCGTCGCTGGTCAAGATGGCCAACGACATCCGCCTGCTGGGCTCGGGGCCGCGCTGCGGGCTGGGCGAATTGCGCATCCCCGACGACGGGCTGACCAGCTCGATCATGCCGGGCAAGCGCAACCCGACCATCGCCGAGGCGCTGGTGCAGGCCTGCCTGCAGGCCATGGGCAACCACGCCACCATCACGATGGCCAATGCCTCGGGGCTGTTCGAGCTCAACGTGGCCAAGCCGGTGCTCATCCACAACCTGCTGCAGTCGCTGCGCGTGCTGGCCGATGCGTCGCGGGTCTTCGCATCGCGGCTGGTGAAGGATCTCGACGTCGACCGGGCGCGTCTGGCGGCGAATGTCGAGAACGCCCTGCTGCAGGTGACCGCGCTCAATCCGCTGCTGGGCTACGACACCGTGGCGCGCATCACGGCGCAGGCCCTGGCCACGGGCGACACGCCACGGGCGGCGGCGCTGGCGCTGGGCGTGATCGATGGCGAGACCTACGACCGGATCGTGGGCGGCGCGGCGGCCTGAGCGGCGGCCGGCGCGCTGGCCCGAGGGCCATGGTGCCGGCGCGCGATCGCGTCGCGGGTGCACGCGACCCATGAAAAAAGCCTTCCAGATCGGGGGATCTGGAAGGCTTTCTTGTACCAACGGATTCGTTGGTAGGCGCGATTGGATTCGAACCAACGACCCCCACCATGTCAAGGTGGTGCTCTAACCAACTGAGCTACGCGCCTGCGTTCATTCGAGACATCGATTATAGCACGCAAAAATTCATCTTCTCAACGTCGACGTGCCGATCGCACGCCCGAGACCGCCGCGACGATCCCCAGCACGTGCTGCAGCCGCGCGGCATTGGCGATCTCGACGGTGAAGGTCATCCAGGCCGTGCCCTTGACCGACTGCGTCTGCACGCCGATCACGTTCATCTTCTCGCGTGCCAGCACGTCGGAGATGTCGCGCAGCAGGCCCTGCCGGTCGGCCGCCTCGACCGCGATGTCGACGGCATAGACCGGCTGCTCGGCCGAGGCCTTGGGCATGCCCCATTCGACGTCGATCACGCGCTCGGCGCTGTGCGCGGCCATCGTGCGGAAGTTGCTGCAGTCGGTGCGGTGCACGCTGACGCCATGGCTGCGCGTGACGAAGCCGCCGATGGCATCGGGCGGCGCCGGCCGGCAGCACTTGGCCAGCTGCGTCATCAGCGACGACACGCCCACCACCAGCACACCGCCCTTGCCGGACTTCTCGCTGCCCCTGGACTTGCGGATCAGCACGCCGTCGTCCGCGCCCGGCTGCGGGCTCGGCGGACGCAGCAGCATCTCGATGTTGCGCAGCGAGAACTCGTCCTTGCCGATGACCTCGAACAGGTGGTCGGCCGACTTGAAGCCCAGCTGCGAGGCCAGGTCCTCCAGCTTGAAGGCCGTGCGGCCCTCGCGCTGCAGCAGCTTCTCGACCGCCTCGCGCCCGCGCGCCACGGTCTCGTGGGTGGCCTGGGCGTTGAACCAGGCGCGCACCTTGGCGCGGGCCCGGTGGCTGGCGAGGTAGCCCAGTTCGGCATTGAGCCAGTCGCGCGAGGGGCCGCCCTCCTTGGCCGCGATAACCTCCACCGTCTGGCCGTTCTGCAGCGGCGTGTTCAGCGGCAGCATCACGCCATCGATGCGCGCGCCACGGCAGCGGTGGCCGAGGCTGGTGTGCACGGTGTAGGCGAAGTCGACCGCCGTCGCGCCCTGGGGCAGCTCGACGATCGAGGCGTCCGGCGTCAGCACGTAGATGCGGTCGTCGAACAGGCCCTGGCCCTGGCGGCCGTCGGAGAGATCGCGCTCCCACGCCAGCAGCTGGCGCAGCACCGCAATCTTGGCGTCGTACTCGCCGCCGGCCCAGACGCCGGCATAGCCGCGCGGGCCGGCTTCCTTGTAGGCCCAGTGCGCCGCCACGCCATGCTCGGCGTGGTCGTGCATCTGCTCGGTGCGGATCTGGATCTCGATCGGCTTGCCGACCTTGCCGTCCTGCACCTTGCGCACCACGGTGTGGAGCGACTGGTAGCCGTTGGCCTTGGGGCGCGCGATGTAGTCGTCGAACTCCTCGTCGATCGGCTCGAAGTGCGTGTGGACCCAGGCCAGCGCCGCATAGCAGTCCTTGACCTCCGGCACCACCACGCGCAGCGCCAGGATGTCGAAGACCTGGTTGAAGTCGAGCGACTTGCCGCGCATCTTCTTGACGATGCTGTAGATGTTCTTCGGCCGCCCCTGCACGGTGGCGCCGATGCCCTGGCCGTGGAGTTCGTGCTCGAGCTGGCTGCGCAGCTGCTCGACATAGCCCTCGCG
>Ga0308169_10006220_pt1 | contig 10590 bp, 18 predicted proteins | sample PhyBR1_2_FD_202139 | JGI IMG/M metagenome (GOLD analysis project Ga0308169, IMG submission 202139) | Phyllosphere microbial communities from UC Gill Tract Community Farm, Albany, California, United States - DLSLSB.R1 | ecosystem: Host-associated > Plants > Phyllosphere > Unclassified | place... | reverse complement strand
GAATTGAGATGTGAGATTGTGTCTCCCGCTGCGAAGAGCTGCCATGAGTTCGATCGACGGCATGACTCGCTTACCTGATGATGATGATTGTATACGAGGGAGTGCCGCGAGCCTTGCAGATTGCCGATGTCTACGATGAGTTTCATGTAAACCTTGGACCGCTCACCTGCGGATAACGATGTGACGGTTTGCATCAGTTCGGGCAGCGTGGCTTTGGCAATCAAGGCTTCATAGTATGCTTGCGAGTCGAAAGTGGGATCATCTGTCATCAGAACTCCTTGGTCGCGGAAGACCGCCAGATCATACCGAGTGCCGAGATGGCGTTTGAGGGCACAACGGGCTGATCAAATTGCTCGGCGGCCTTGGACACGTCACCCGCCTTGAGTCCATAGAATTGGCGCAACTCTGCGCGTCGAGCGCGCCGCTGCTCGGAATTACTCTGATGGGCCGCGCCTGAGTGACCTGCGACCATAGACGCGCTCATCGTACAGCCGTTGCAGGGCGTAGATGCAGTTGAGGGATGATGAGTGTCACAATGCCAAACCGGTTCCGGCGTTGTTTTAGCCTTTCTTTAGCCGGACTGCGCGTTTTGATCATGTGGTTTCACATCCATCACTACGGCATGAGACGGCCCATCGCATCGCCCCTTGGGCTCTCCGTTCATCCGCCTCAGCGATAAATGAGTGCTGTTGGTCTTTGATCCTCGGTAGAAGGCGCTCTCGTACTCAACTCGTCATGACGGACGACGGAAGCATCTCCCTCGCAGCACTGGGTCGCGAGCTCGACGACGCTCGAAGGGTTCGCGCCGCTCCGCCAGAGCCAGACCCAATCCCGGGCATGGCGGGCGATGCCTCGGTCAGAGAGCTTGCCGGTGTGCAGAAGCCACATTCACACGCCACGGCAGCAGAGCGTCCCGAGTCGCTTTGCGTCTTATGCCTCATACGCCCACCGACGGCCGTCCTGCTGCCCTGTGAGTTGCGGTCAAGGCTGCTTCGGACAAGGTCGGACGTTTTGAGCGACTCTCTCCCCTTCAAGTGGTTACCTATTCCTTGCTCCTTCCCACCTCATCTTCGACTTATACCTGAGGCTGACGTCTGTTTGTGTGCTGATCTCCTCGGTGGACACTAGCTGACAAAAGGCTGCCACCTCAATCTATGTCACATCTGCGCGCCATTGCTTTTGTTGCGGCGTGGTCGCGACATGCCAGCTACCGAGGGCTCACCTGGACAACGCAGTGATGACGGGGCGAGATTCGCTCTTCATTGGAACCAGATTCTCGCTCGGGCAACCGCGAATCACCCAAAATCCCGGCGGCTCAGCATGGGCGGAACCCAGCCGATGCAATCTCTCTTGGAAACCCCTCCGGAAAACTTATGCGCGTCGCGGATGAGCTCGATCGCCTCGAACACAAGGCCACTGACGTCAACGCCCACGATAGATATCGACGGTCGCGTCCGTCCTTCGCAAACTGGGGACGAGCAAGGCGGATTGGGTGCAACCTGTGTTATGTGCCGAGCCGATGTGTCTGGATGGCTGCGGGTGTACCCGGGTTAAGCGCAGGCCCTTCACTGTCATCCAGGTGTAGCACGCGGAGATTTAGGGCGCAAGTGATACATGAGGAGTCGGGACCATCGGGGATCCTCTTTCAAGCTGAACTGCTGTACGTTTTGCTTATATGTTGTCCTTTTTTTTTTAACATGCTCCGTGCTTCTCTGTATGCCATCATCCAGCAGAGCGTTTTCCAGTGAATCGAAAGCCACAAGTATTTGCATTTGCGGCGGGAGTCAGAGCATACATTGAAATTCTTCGGCGTCCACTACACGAAGCAGGAGCGGATGTGGATATCAAGGTCGCCCGCAACAGACCCTACCGCGAGCTGAACAATCCAAAACCAGATGGGTGCCGTCGAGACCACGTCTCAGAGCTGGACGCTCGGAATTAGATGACAAGCTTCTTCTTGTTCCCCTTCTTTTCAGAATCGCTGTGCATCAGTGTCGAGTGACCGACTTACCGCCAACGAGGCTGACTCACGAATGGCTCTCAAAAGTCATCTGTTCGTTAGCGAAATGTCCGCAAGACCAAATGCCAAAGGCTGCGTGTATTATCCAGAAGATGGCGACATGCCAGTAAATGGGACCCATTCACAAGCTCGGCGGACTGTTTTCTTTTTTTTGGGGGGGGGAGGGGGGGTGGGGATTACACGGCAACTTACCTCGGTTTGAAAACCACCCGTAACCAGCTTCTGCTCCAGCTCATAGCCCAGAACGGAGACCTTGAAATGTCTCCCAATCGTCATGATCCGCGCCATGAGCTCGTCCTCCTCCGTAAGCGTTACGTCTGGGGCGTTCCGCGTCCAAATCGCGAGTCGGTAGCTGGGTTGATGAGCTTTCTTTGAATCTATAGGTGACAATACTCACAATCCAGGTCTGGCAGAGACGATTACTCCAGTCACCAAATCAGACTGTACAGGGACTGGGCTGTCGTCACCTTCCTTTGGCAGCGGCGTTTCAAACGTCTCCCCTATAGCGGCGAGCATCTGAAGTGAATAATGCGTACGTTTGGGACTATCGCAGGCTCGCTCACCGTGTAAAGCCACATCTTGTCGATGACACCCTTGTTCTTGTCCCTTGGCACTTGGATGGCCCACTTGCCTCCGTTCTTGTTTGCCGTGTCCTCCCATGCTGGCATGATTCCATCCTACAGTAAGCCGGCGGGCGCAAGGCATATTGACGTACTTTGAAAAGGTAGTAGTTGGCCTTGCCGGGAAGCTGACTAGGGGGGACAATATTGTTGTAAAGGCCCCAGAACTCCTCCACCGAGTCAAACGCAACGACTTTGCGGATATCATCCATCCAGCCCCCTGCGTTTCAGCCAGATGTATCAGTATGCGTAATTTCATCAACTGACCATGACTACCGGGAGTCACCGGAGTAGCAGTGGAAGGGGTTTTTGGCAGGTGCTTCGTAGCGGGCGAATCGAAGTACATGGTCCAGTTTGAATACAATGGATGCTGCGAGGGTCAGCATCATGCAAAGTGCAGGCAGTCAGTCGAGATCAATGAGGAGAACGAGTGAGGGACACGTCCAGAATCGGCGGGACGTGTCTTTGATCGTGCCCGATATACCTCGTACCAGGGCAACGGTATTGAGACCCACCTTGACATTGAATTTCTTGGCCGAGTCGAACACCGTCTTCACCTTTCCGTCATCCTCTTCGTCCTCCTCACGTATCTCTCCATCCTCCAAGTCTGCTTGGTCCTTTACGTCCTTGCTGTCGGCATCGTTACCGTTCAACTCCTTCGGCTCGGACGAGGGCGAAGGTGTATCAGACAACGAAGCCGCTGCCAAGGCATCGGATAGAGTGTTGGCGTTGGCCTTCTCGGCGGCTGGTGGCAAAGTCGAATTGGCCATGATTCGTTTGAACCGATAGGGCCAAGGTAGTTAGGAGGACGATGGAAAAAGTAGGGTTCAGAACGCCAGGACTGGCAGTTGAGCGATTCGCGATCTCGCGAGCTTCCTAGTCGATCTCTCGTTCAGCCGGCGTCTGGGAGAGCGAATATAAGCACCCGGATGCGCGCGATAGACGAGTTGTGTCAGATGAACAGCGACAAAGTCGAGAATATGTCCCAAATGACTACGGGACTAACGAGTAGTGCTCGCTCCGTTGTCACAGACAGGGCGGGAAATTGCATACGTCACGTGGTTGCTTTCTCAGTGTGGCACCAACCACCCTCCCTCAACCGTCCCATTGTGCCTTCTCCCTTTTCTTGCTCATCGCGTTCAAGGGGTTGCGAGAAAGGATGCTCTACATAGCGGTTGTAGAGGTACTCGTAGCTGCTGTAGGAGCACGATACATGCACGACTAGCTTTTGACGGACAGGTCAATGAGGGATCTCATACGTTCAACATGGGTTCGTCTTCCAAGCACCACGGCTGCTCCTTGTTACTCCGCGATCAGACATTGCTCAGATTGTTACCCATATGCCTGCCGATGGCTGCGATAGCGATTCTCGCCTGCGCGGGCACATGGACAATATCGGTATTCAGGCTCAAGACTAGAAATGCCGAGTATCAGATTGGCGCACAGCGGTATAAAATGACCGGATTCGCCCCGAGGTGCGTTGTTGCCGTGCAAGGTTGTGCTGACCAAAGTACCGCTTTGAGGTTCGCCTATCCTGCTCCCGCCGATTGGCCTGACGAGATCAAGCACATATCGCTGTGGTTACTCCTCCACTTTATCTTGGCGATCCTGCTGCTGGTATACCTGATCGCCGTACTCGGCTCGCTATTCTCGCCTGGGTACCGCTATCACCGTAGTGAAGCGATTCTTCGACCCCCATGGTGGACATCTGTCCCGGCAGCCATCCTTGTGTGCCTACTGCTCGGGTTGGCGAGCCGGGATGCGGCTTTCTGGGGCGTCGGTGCCAAAGTCGGTTTAAAGCCGGACGTTCTCGGTTACTTGTGGGTGTGCGATTCTTGATATAGCTGAAGCCAGTGTCATCATTGGCGGAATGACCATAGGCATGCTGTGGGCCTGGACATTGGTATCAGCCAAGCTCTTACCAAGGGAATACACCGGGAGAAGCCGAGATGGGTCGGAGGTCCGCCGATACCGGTCAGAAAATGAGGGCCGCCGCGGGCCCCGGCGGAAGAAGACTTGGTGGGATCGTATGACCCATGAATAGGCTGAAGGCGATCCCCGTCGCCTCACGCGATGGTTGCATGTATCGCGTTCTGGTACAGAATTACATCTCACCTTGTCAATGCGGAAAGGGCGAGTACAATATTGTGTACATGACAAGTTGGAGAGGCGCCCCATCGTCCATCTGACATGGTGAGCCAAGACTCGCTGTGGGAGTCTGAAAAAGGGGAGTCGCTCTACTCTTGGTCTTTCTCAAACTTGTGTTTGCCCATTCGCTCGTATTGCGTGACTCCGGCGCCCGAACCGGTCACACCGACTGCAGATTAGTGCCAGACCCGCTGAGGAATGGAGCGACGTACCACGGCCTGGACGTCAGTAAGTGTGATCGGGTTGTGGAAGACCACTCACCATACACATTGTCGGGGGTTCTGAAGACACTCTTCCCTTCGAGTCTGCCATCAACACACGCCTGTCGTCCCAAGAAAACGGACCTACCCCGAGATGTGAATCCCCTTCTTCTGGGCCTTCTTGCCAAACTTGTCCCACGCCGTCTTCTTCTCCTTCATGTCATCAGCCCGTGCCTGCTGATTCTCCATCCACTTCTCGCCCTTCTTCTTCTTCTTCTCCTTTTCGCGCTCGCTCAGTTCTGGTGCGGACCGTTTGTTCGGTTGAGGAATCGGCGCGCTGGGATCGTGCGGTTTGAGTGAGGATAAGGGGACGTTTGTGGATGAGGAATAGCCTTTGAACGTAATGGTGTATAACGGAGAGTCCTGCGATCCGGTGACCGCGTTGATCTTGGCCGGGTAGCTAATGGTCAAAAGAGCGATGGTGCCATATGTTGTTCGACGTACAATTTGCCGTCCTTGTACTTGGCCATGCAGTCCATACCGGCAGTATACTTGCCTTTATCCTGCCAGAGTACATCTTTACCCTTACCCTTAGCGTCCGGCTTGACGTCTTTGGGCTTGTCGTCTTTGGTCGGTTTGGACGAGGACGCAGCCGGTTGTATCAGCTCGATGAGCTCAAGCAGCTCGGTCTTGAGCTTGATCAACTCGTCGTTTGTCGGATCACTCTCGAGAGAGAGATTGACAAGGGCGAGCTGATCGCGGGCGGTTTGTAATTCTGACATGGTATGGGAGGACAAGGTGATATGTTGCGACGAACAGAAGGAGATACGACTCGCTGAACGCATGAACTTCATATGCCCGACAGCTCCACACGGGTCTGGCTTGAGGATTAGAAAGCAATACAATTCCGTTTGTAATCACCCAACCGGCTTTGTAATCCCGTTTGCGTTTGCCCAACAATCAGGACAATTTCGGAGCGACCATTCGTTCAACTGGGCTCACATTGCACTTTGCACCCAACTCACAATGTCCCGCTCAATACGCACGACAGTCACGCTTGCACGCCAATTCACCTCGACAGCGACCTCGTCGTTCGCCTCGTCATCGACATCACATGCCGACGGGGAGCGGAAATCGACGGTGCGCGGTGTCGACCCGGACAAGCTTGCCGGGGGCGACATCGACCCCTTCACCAAAGTCAACGAGCACAACGATATCCCATGGATGGGGTACCTGAAGATGTTCAGCTCGACCGAAAACCTCGCCATGGCGGAGAAGATCCACGCGCACGAGGATGCGTTGAAGGGTGGGTTGCTCATATCGGTTCATACTGACTCTCAGCGCACCGCACTGAATTCGTGCCGCCGACGAAGCCCATCCGGATGACGCAGACCATCGACCTGATGTGGCCCGAGCATCGGATTAACCATCGCCGCAGCGCCATCATCCCTGTCGCGGCGCTGCCCCTGAAGGACGCTGACGCGATCAAGCGGTGCAAGCTGATCGCCGGGCCGCGGTGGACGCCGGGACGGCCGGGCGTGGACGAGACCGTGTACCAGACGAACCGGGGGTACAACGGCGGGCCCGAGGATATCGGCAAAGAAGGTTGGCTGAAGATGACGGGGGAGAAGCTGGATAATGGGCGGATGAACAGGAAGATGATCTCGGATAACCTGGACCGGCTCATCCAGGCTGCCAACGTGGGTTTGCAATGCTGAATTCGGGGCGCTGACCGCAGGATCCCAAATCACCGGTGCCGGTGGACATCCCGCTGGACACGAGACATATCGTTGCGCGGGAGCGGAGGCGTGAGACGGCGTTAACGCACGCGCAAAAGCTGGCTAAGGAGAGCAGGGAGGTGGACCTGAACGGCTTCCCGAAGGAGTGGTTGAGCGACGAGGTCGCGGTCAAGGCGTTTGCAGGCAGGCCCCGGCCGTCGTCCAAGTCGCAGGTGCAGACGCAGACGGCGTAGTAGTCTCTCCATGCATTGCATTTGATCGGTCAAGCGGGGGGGGTGCGGCGACCATCGATCCGCCGGCATGCAATGAATTCCGTTTCGTATTTGATAGTCTCCCCGCGTCATTTGTTGATACTCCCACCATCCACTCGTCACGCCTCGCAACATGAACTTCACGTCTGGTGCAGCCGCGTCCGAGTTGCTCTCGCTCGAGCATATCCGCTCGCAGCTGATCAGGCTGGAGGACACCATCATCTTCTGTGAGTTGCATACCGCACATACACCCTCCGTGCCGAGCTGACCGACCCAGCCCTGATCGAGCGTGCCCAGTTCGCCCAGAACCCAAAGATCTACGAGGCTGGCGCGTTCGAATCGGATACGGGGTTTGAGGGCAGCTGGCTCGAATGGTTCTTATTCGAGATCGAGTGTTTCCACGGTGGGTACCCGTGCGACTTGTGAGCTGACCATCAAGCTAAGGCGCGACGTTACACCAGCCCCGACGAATACCCGTTCACCCCGATCGACCGCTTACCCAAACCCATCATCCCCGTGCAGGATTTCCCGAGGCTACTGTACGAGCCCGCTGCGTCGCATCCGTCTGTCAACGTCAATCAACACATCCTGAAGTTCTACGTGGAGAGGATAGTGCCGGGCATCACGGCGCACACGGACGATGGGAACTATGGGAGCGCGGCGACGAGGGATGTCGAGGTGTTGCAGGCGCTGTCGAGGCGTATACACTTCGGTGCGTGTTCGAGCTGGTCTCCTAGGTCATGAGCAGCAGCACGACGCGAGACCAGGGCTCACGCCCAGGCATGTTCGTCTCAGAGTCCAAGTTCCTCTCCGCCCCGCACGACTTCATCCCCCACATCCAAGCCTCTCCACCCAACACCGAAGCCCTGGCTGGGCTGATCACCAAGCCCGAAGTCGAGGCGAAGCTGCTTATACGCCTCGAGAACAAGGCAAACGTGTACGGCGCTGAGTTGGACGGTGCGGGCAAGGTCGTCGAGACGGGCAAGACAAGGATCAACGTTGGAGAAATCGTCAACATGTACAGGGACTATGTCATCCCGTTGACCAAGGATGTCGAGGTGGGTCAAAGAGAGACTGAAGGGGGCCAGCACTAAAAGCAGGTGGACTACCTCGTGCACCGACTGGATGGCGTTCCGCAGGAACAGATTGACGCATGGATGGCTGGCGCAAACAAGGCGTAGGGTTGTGGGGTGCGGAGCACACTACGGATACGATGTGACTACGACACCGAGTCATGCTCGGCTGGATAGCTGCGAGAGGTAGCGAACAACATGAAGAGTCTCCGGGCCAGATAGAGCATTCCAATATGCAGATAAACCCTAGACGATGTACTGGAGAACCCGCTGGACAATCGTCTACTCAGAGGCTCCCATGACCTGCTCTGGATCATGCACATTCGTCATTTCATAACGGTCATCGACTCTATCGCTTCGCGATCTAGGCTTCATCCTGCTTCGGTGCAGCATCGATATACTTTGTGTACGGCTGCCAGCCATCTTTGCCATGCCACATCGCCTTGAGCTGTCGTCAGCACCTCTCCATCACGCCTGCAAGCCGACGCGCCTTCTCTTCGTCCACGAACGCATGCTGCGAGGGCTCCCAGCCCGGGACAACCACCTCGCTGATGAGACACCCGATACGCTCTCGCAGCTGGTCATCCGCGTTCGGAGCGTCGAGCAACAGCATGTCCTCCTCCGGAATTTCGGACGCCTTCCACCATCCTCCCGGGACATACAGCTGCGTGACCTCGCCATTGAGCACGTCCGGGCCCATGACGACGCGGTATACCTCCGGCTCAGCATCGTCCGAGGTCGGGGGCTTGATGAGGGTGTAGAGGGCGCGGCCGGCGTGATGCAGGTGGAAGTGCTGTCCTCAGCTCCGGAGATGTGCAGCACTGCGTTGACTCGGCTCACCGGGTAGAGGTTCATGTGCATCTTGCCTTGGTACGAGTCCGGCGTGATGAGGTAGTATATCAGCGTCGCGTCGACCTCCTTATCGTTGCCGTCCACCTTGGGCTCTGCAGCCGGGCCGGCCAAGACCGTCGCGCCAGGTCCCCATCCGGTCTGTTCGCGATCACCCAGCGCTGGACCGGGCTTGGGGTAGTCGGACGGCCAGGAAGAGGACTTGGGCGCCCAGGTGGACTTGCTGGGAACGAGAGAATTGATAGCGACGGTCTGAACAAGGTAGCCGCCTTCGCCGTAGTTGGAGAGGTTGTGGTGTTTGATCAAATCGGAATTGGCGACGGGGTAGGGGTAAGGGGGGCTGATCGACGTGCTCGTCTCCATCGAGGCGGACATGGCTTTTGACTAGGTGTCCGTGTGCGAAGGGAAGGAGTCAGACTTTTGCGAGACTGGAGTCGACGTTGCAATACCAGCTAGGGCGCTGAAGAGTGAAATAGGACAAAGGTGAGAGGCAATGCCTGATCTTTTTGTATCGGTGAGATCAGTACTCGTCATCACCGGCGACCCGGGCATCCCGGCCATTCGGAAAACCTATTGCCATCATTGTCGAAGCTCGCTGAGAAGCTTTAGAAGCGACGCAGTTGTCCCCGCCTGCCGCGAGCAGATTACATCGCTGCATATGCGAACACACGTCTACAATCGCGCCGCATGGACGCCCGCGAACAAAGTCCTCTAGAACAACCACCCAATAACCTTCTGCACCTTGCCTTCCGGGGCAAACTCGACCGCGTCCCTCGCCTCGTCCTCGTCCAGCTCACGCCTACCCGTGTCGAAGTCGATCTCATCAAGCGGGATCCACTTGGTGCGCTTAGCGGCCTTCCATCCGACCCAGCACACGGCAAAGACGGGAAGGGTGATGTAGGCCGTGAAGAACTTGGCGACGCTCCAGTTGCCCTTGAGGAAGATGGTGAAGCCGTTGAAGATGAGGACGAGGGTGAAGAAGATGAGTCCGACCCAGGAGAGGTACGGCTGCAGCGGGGCGACGTACGGCAGAGTTTGCCGGTCAATGCCTTGCTTTTTCATGCCGTAGTAGAACCTGAGGTAGGCGAGGAGGATAACCCACCAGGTGATCACACCTGACGTCGTGCCGATATTGTACAGCCAGTCAAAGGCCTGGACGGCGGCGTCGCCACCAGTGTTGAGGTACGCGAGTGGACCGAAGAGCGCAGTGATGATGATGGCGGGAAGGGGGATGCCGCCTTTGGTGCAGCGTCGAATGAATCGAGGGGCTTGGCCTTGGAGGGCCAGGGCGTAAAGCGTTCGCGAAGCGGCGTAGCAATCGGCCTGTCCAGCAGACAGCGCCGCGACGAGGAACGCTGCATTGGCGACAGAGGGGAGGCCCTTGATGCCTGCGTTCTGAATGGCGATGACGAAGGGGGAAGCCGTGGCGTCGTTGCTACCTCCAAGAAGGCGGGGCTCGTCATAAGGGACAAGAACGGAGATGACGAAGATGCCGAGCACGTAGAAAGCTGCCAATCGGAAGAAGACGCGCTGCCCGTCAGCACAGGCATCGCATTTCCTGTCGGGCTATGACTCACTCGGATGGCCTTCGGGACGGTCTTCCTCGGGTTCTGCGCCTCTCCGACCGTGGTCGCGATGATTTCCGTGCCGAGGAACGAGAACGCCGCGGTAAGGAAAACGGACCAGAAGG
>Ga0308169_10006219_pt1 | contig 10592 bp, 10 predicted proteins | sample PhyBR1_2_FD_202139 | JGI IMG/M metagenome (GOLD analysis project Ga0308169, IMG submission 202139) | Phyllosphere microbial communities from UC Gill Tract Community Farm, Albany, California, United States - DLSLSB.R1 | ecosystem: Host-associated > Plants > Phyllosphere > Unclassified | place... | reverse complement strand
TTGACCGTAGGCCGGGCCAGTCGCGCATAACTGTTCTTGTCCAGCCGCCCCTGCCCCGCCCGTACGCCAGCGACCCACTTGTCGAAGCCCGCCGCATCGGTGGCCAGGGTCCGGAAGTGCATGTCGGAGAAACCCGGGCCGTTATAGTTGGCGGCGATGCCTCGGTATTCCCCCGCCTCGTTGGCGATCAGGTGCAGTTGGGTCTGCATGCCGGCCATGGCATAGATCTGCCCACCCAACGCAGGAATGAAGAACGAGGTCATGGCGCCGTCGGACGTCACGCGAAAGTTCACCGGCGTGTCCAGCGGCATGGCCAGTTCATTCACCGAGGCGATGCCCAGTTCCGGGTAGATGAACAGCCACTTCCAATCGGTGGCAACCACCTGCACCACCAACGGCTTCACGTCGGAATCCAGCGGCCGGTACGGGTCAAGCGCGTGGGTGGACTTCCAAGTGACCACGCCCAGAATGATGATGATCACCAGCGGCACACCCCAGACCACGGTTTCGATCTTGCGCGAGTGGCCCCACTCCGGCGTGTATTTCGCCTTCGTGTTAGAAGCCCGGTACTTCACCGAAAAGATGAACGCCATGACAATCACCGGTATCACCACCAGCAACATCAACAGCGTCGAGATAATGATCAAGTTGCGTTGGTCAACGCCGACCTGTCCCTTGGGATTGAACAACACCATGTCGCAACCGCCGAGCAACAGGATCCCGCCGACCAACAACAACCTTGATACGTAACAAGGCAGTCGAGTTCGCATGTCTTGGGCTTCGCTTATGGGTTGTTTGCCAGTTGCCGCGCGATCTTGTCTTTGATCGACAGGCGCTGCTCCTTGAGCTTGCGGAGGTCGTCATCCTCGACGTTGCCCGCCGAAATCGATTCGGCCGCCAACACTTGGTTATCCACATCCGTGTATTCATCGAGCAGGCGATCAAGTTCCGGGTCTTGCTGGCGCCGCTGTTGAACCGCCTCTTTGCTGCAATTCAAATCCTGGTAGAGATCGTGAGAAGCAGGCATGGCCTTCTCCTTTCAGCAGTGTTGTTGGGTACACGATTTTTAGAATTGGCCCCCACGCCTTAGTTGAGAGAAACATCCTGATACGGTGACGAACGGCATCGCTGGCAAAAAAAAAGCCCACGAGACGTGGGCAAAGGGAAAGCGGATATATCGAGGGCCGCCTCAGGAGGATTGTCTACCTGCGGCCGAGGGCATTGCCGTGGAGTCCGCCCGGACCGTGCGTGACAGAAGTATTGCCTTCTCCCACTCCCTGGCATCGTGGCTGCAAAAGATTTCGACGTGCCCGTCCTGGACCCGCGCCAGTTCCCGCAGGCGATCCTGGTTGCGCATCCGTGCCGAGCGGCAGGTGTCCATCATGTATTGATAGAACTTCAGGCCCGGCGGGCAACGGCGCTCGGCTTGATGCACTTCATCGTGAAAAAAATACGCGTCGCCGGCATGCAGCATCCAGCCGTGAGGCGTGCGCAGGGCGATCCCGGCGTGGCCGGCGGTATGGCCCTGCAGCGGCACCAGGAAAATGTCCTCTTCTTCGGCGCCGATCAACGCACGCACCGAATCGAAACCGAACCAGGTGTCGCCGTCCGGGGCATAGAACTCCCAATTATCGACGCCCTGCCACTGCCGCGCCTCGAACCGGCGTCGGCTGATCCAACTATCGGCGGCGCGCGCCGTCGCCATTTCGTCGCGCATTACGTGCACCCGCGCCTGGGGGAAGTCCTGCAGCCCGCCCGCGTGGTCGAAATCCAGATGCGTCAGCAGGATATGCCGCACGTCGTTGGCATCGAAACCCAGGCGCCGCACCTGATCCAACGCCGTCAGGCGATGTTCGAACTTGATGTTATTGAACGTTCGGAAAAATCGACTCAGTCGCTCGGGCGTCTGCACATCCCGCTGGCCAAAACCGGTGTCCACCAGGACCAGGCCGTTGCGGTCGGTTTCAATCAGCAGGCAATGACACACCAGGCACGCCGTCAGCCCCCGGCTGTAGCCGTCGAACAGTTTCCCGCCCACCGGGCACATGCAACCGCAGTTCAGGTGGTGGATATGCATGGAGGCCTCCTGCACGAATGGCGCGTCGATTTCCGTTTTTTTCATGGACTCTTTGAAATCGACAGGAAGGCGACAGGTGCAATTCCGCAAAGGCGACAGGCGGTGCCCATGCCCGGGCGAACACCCATATTGTGGGAGCGAGCCTGCTCGCGAAAGCGGTGTGTCAGTCAACAATAATGTTGGATGTTCCATTGCTTTCGCGAGCAGGCTCGCTCCCACAGGGACAGCGGTGATTGATGAAAAAAAAACGGGAGCCCCGTGGGGCTCCCGTTTTTTTATAACCCAAGCCAATCACTTCGCCTGGTAGATGATCCCCGGGCTGCATTGGACCATCTGGTAATGATCCGGCAAGCCGTTCAACGCCTCGGAAGCCCCAAGGAACAGATAGCCGCCCGGCTTCAGGGTGCTGTGGATACGCATCAGGATGTCCTTCTTCACTTCCGCGGAGAAGTAGATCAGCACGTTGCGGCAGAACACGATGTCGAACTTGCCCAGGCTGGCGTAGCTGTCCAGCAGGTTGAACGAACGGAACTCCACACGGCTCTTGATGGGCGCCTTGACCACCCACTTGCCCGGCCCTTTCGCGTCGAAATAACGCTGCAGGCGATCGGGTGACAACCCACGGCCAATGGCCAGGCTGTCGTACTCGCCGGTCTTGCAGTTATTGAGCATGGTCCCGGACAGGTCGGTGGCGACAATTTGCACGCCCGCCTTCAGCTGGCCGAGGTTGGTCCGCTCGAACTCATCGATGGACATCGACAGCGAATAGGGTTCCTGCCCCGACGAACACGCCGCCGACCAGATCCGCAAGCGTTGGCCCGGGCTGGCCTTGATGGCCGCCGGCAATACTTTGTTCTTCAGCACTTCGAAGGGATAAGTGTCACGAAACCACAGGGTTTCGTTGGTGGTCATGGCATCCACGACCATTTCGCGCAGGCCACTGCGCGGCTGGCTCTGGATACGCTGGACCAACTCGCCCAATGACTTGATGCCCTGTTGTTCCATCATTTTATTGAGACGGCTCGACACCAGGTACTGCTTGTTTTCACCAAGCAAGATGCCACAGGCTTTTTCCAGGAAGACCCGGAACTGTTCGAAATCCAAATTACCCGTAGACAAGATACCGCCTCTTTTCACTGTGTTGACTTGCCGGGCGCACAATGCGCCCGACCTTTTTAGCCTGCTGTCTTGATTCGCTCGACGACCCGGGAAGCCAGGTCATCAGGCCGGAACTTGGCCAGGAAGTCATCGGCGCCGACTTTCTTGACCATCGCCTGGTTGAATACCCCGGACAGCGAAGTATGCAAGATGATGTGCAGTTTTTGCATGCGCGGGTCGCTGCGGATCTCCGACGTCAGCGTGTACCCGTCCATCTCCGGCATCTCGATGTCGGAGATCATCATCAGGAACTCCTCTTCCGGCCGCTTGCCCTCGTCGACCAGGTTGCGCAGGTAATCCAGCGCTTGCCGTCCGTCATTCAGGGCGATCACCTCGACGCCGACCGTCTGCAGGCAACGCGTGACCTGCTTGCGTGCCACCGACGAATCATCGACGGTCAGCACCCGCAGGGAAACCGCCTTGTGCTGCGTCTCGGCATCCACCACGCCGACGGAAATGGTCTCCGGCGTTGGCGCGACTTCGGCGAGGATTTTCTCCACGTCGATGATCTCCACCAACTGGTTGTCGACCCGCGTCACCGCCGTGAGGTAGTGGTCGCGCCCCGTCCCCTTGGGTGGCGGATGGATCTCTTCCCAGTTCATGTTGACGATGCGCTCCACCGACCGCACCAGGAACCCTTGGGTCTTGGTGTTGTACTCGGTGATGATCACAAACGGATTGCTCTGATCCAGCAACCGACCGGAACCGGTCGCCATCGCCAGGTCGAGAATCGGGATCGTCGCTCCCCGGATGTTCGCCACACCGCACACGACGGGACTGGATTTGGGCATCAGGGTCAGCTTAGGGCATTGCAGCACTTCGCGAACCTTGAATACGTTAATTCCATACAACTGTTGGCCATCGAGACGGAACAACAACAGCTCCAGGCGATTCTGACCCACCAGCTGTGTGCGCTGGTTTACCGAATCCATCACTCCCGCCATGCCCTGACTCCTAATCACGCTAATGTGTCCGTCGCGTTCATCACTAAACGGCACGGGGCTTGCTATTGAACCGGCATGAACGCACAAACGACATTTTCTCGACGCCTGACCACTCACTGCCGCCACTGGCTCGGTGCACTGCTGGCTGCCTGCCTGCTCGCGTCTGGCGGTCCTGCCGTCGGTGCTGCTGAAGTAACCTTGCCTGATCTCCTTATCGGCGTCACTCAGGGCTTTCTTGAGTTCACCGTAGAAGACTATCTGGCAACCAGTCAAACCGAAGGTCGCTACGAGATCGAAGTCAACCAGCTCGACCCGCGCCTGCGGATGCCAATGTGCGACAAGGAATTGACTGCCTCGCTGGAGAGTCCGGCCAGGCCGCTGGGTCGCGTCACGGTGAAGGTTCGTTGCGACAGCGCGGCCCCCTGGACGGTGTTTGTGCCCGCTCAAGTGCGCCTGTATCGCGAAATTGTCACCACCACTCGCCCGCTCAAGCGCGCCGGGATTGTCGAACCCCAGGACGTGGTGCTGCGTGAACGCGACGTCAGCCAGATCAGCCAGGGCTTCCTGACTTCCGTTGATGAAGCCATTGGTCAGAAACTTGTCCGACCAATGGTCGCTGACCAAGTGATCACGCAGGTACATCTGGAACAGGCCGAAGTGGTTCGCAAGGGCGACCAGGTGGTCATCACCGCCCGCAGCGGGACGTTAGCCGTGCGGATGCCGGGCGAGGCCCTGTCCAACGGCGGCATGCGCGAACAGATTCGAGTGAAGAACCTCAACTCCCAGCGGGTCATCAAGGCGCAAGTGATGGCGCCTGGCCAGGTGGAAGTGGCCATGTAAGGAGGGTAGACAGGCTGGCGCTTGACCTCGGTGTTCCCTAGACTGTGCCTTACGCAAAGGCAAGCGCAGACGTGCGCTCGTTCATTGAAAAAATGAGCCTAAAGTTTTTTTGGGGATGGCCGAAAACATGGCAAGCGTCCAAATACCCAGAGGTTTTTACCATGGTCATCGATTTCAATCGTTTAAACAGCTCCTCACCTGTGACAGGTACTGCGCGTACCAGCGCCAGCAAGGAAACCGCCGAAACCGGCAAATCCAAGCCAGCCGAACAGGCCGCCACTGTCAGCAATGGGGAATCGGTACACCTCAGCAATGAGGCTCAGCAGTTGCAGAAGGTCACTGACAAGCTGCGCGATCAACCTGTCGTCGACAACGCCCGCGTGGCCGCGTTGAAAGCAGCAATCGCCGATGGCAGCTATCAAGTCGACAGCAACCGTGTAGCCAGCAAGCTGATCAACTTCGAAGCCCAGCGCTAGGCCGTCCGCCGGCGCCAGGCTTTTGGACGCTAAAGACCAAGGCCAGCCATGCACGACACAAATTTATTGCAGTTGATCACCGACGACTTTGCTCCAGCGCAACAATTGCTGGAGCTGTTGCAGACCGAAGCCCTGGCACTCCATGGGCGGGACATGCCTCTGCTGGAAAATATCCTGGCGCAGAAACAGGCATTGATCATTTTGCTCGATCAGCATGGCCGCAAGCGCAGCGAGATTCTCGCCAGCCTCAACCTGCCCGCAGACAACAACGGCCTTGAACAATTGGCCAGCCAATCGTCGGTTGGCGATCAGTTGTTGTCCCAAAGCGCAGTGCTCAACGACCTGCTCAGCCAATGCCAGGCCGCCAACGCTCGAAACGGCCAATCCATCCAGATGCAACAGGCCGCCACCGCCAATCAGTTGCGCATCCTCAATGGCGGCGAAATCCCGACGCTGTATGACGCTCGCGGATCGACCGCGAAACTGGTCAAGCACCGTCCGCTCAGCCAGGCGTGACGCGAACGATGACTGCGCACTATCAACGCGCGAAACATGCTGGCAAAATGCTGGCTCTTTGTAGTCGTATTTTGCTTGGAGATTGACCCACCGTGTTCAATGCCTCAAACGCGGAAGATGCTCCGCAGCCACCGAAGGTCCTTACCACGCCCCTGGAAATCTCCGGCAACCTGCGGATGCTGCAAGACAGCCATGATCCGCTGATCATTACTTTCCACGAGCGCAGCCAGCGCTTCCAGAGCTACCTGGTGGATGTTGATCGCGAAAAAAACACCATGGCCCTGGACGAGATGATCCCCCGGGACGGCGAACGCTTCCTGTTGGCGGGCGAGCCGTTTCGTGTCGAGGGTTTCCATGACGGTGTGCGTATCGCTTGGGAAGGCAATGGTCCGCTGACCATAGACGACTCCAACGACGGTCGCTGCTACCGCGGCGCCCTGCCCGAAGAAGTGGTCTATCACCAACGTCGCAACGCCTTTCGGGCTGCATTGAAACTGGCGCAACTGGTGAACGTGGAGATGGGTGGCGACAAGCTCAAATCACCGGTGAGTGGCCAACTCCTGGACATCTCCGCCACCGGATGCAAGCTGCGCTTCGATGGCGATATCACCGAGCGACTGCAATTGGGCCAGGTTTATGAACGCTTCATCGCCGCCCTGCCATTCGGCAACATGACCGCGCCGGTGGAACTGCGCTACCTGCATTTCGAAGAGCGGATCAATACCACGTTCGCAGGTGTTCGCTTCCACAACATCAGCGGGCTGGTGCAGCGCCAGGTTGAACGCTTCGTGTATCAGTTGCAGCGTGAAGCCCGTCGGTTCGATAAAGACGACTTCTGATTTTCGCTGGCATAAAAAAACGGGCACTCCTTGCAAGGGATTGCCCGTTTTTTCATGCCCGGCTCACGGCCTGGCCTGGGTGAAATCGGAGGACGGCGGCTCGTCGTCCGCACCTTCAGTGACCGGCTCCGACTCCGGCTCTGGCTCGACGTCCGGATTGGGCGACGTTTGCATTTGATCCTGCACGACCTGCTCATCGACCCGTGGATCGAGGCACGCTACGAGCGGCGAGCTGGTCATGTTGTCCGGCATGGCCACGTGGTGCAGCGGTGCATCGTCGACCTGGTGCAGGTTGGTGACCGCTTTCGGCCGGATCCGCCACACCAGCACCAACGCAAACAAGGCGAAGAAGCCATACAGCATGTGGCTGCCGAACAGTTTCATCAACACGCCAGCCACCAACGGGCCGATACTGGCGCCCACACCGTAGGTCACCAGCAACATCGCCGTCAGCGACACCCGGCGATCGCCTTCGACATGGTCGTTGGAAAACGCCACCGCTAGCGGATACAGGCAGAACTGCACCAGCGAGCAGCAGAACCCCGCAACGAACAATACTTCCAGCGGCACCTGCGACATGATAGCCAGCGGCAACGCACAGACCGCCAGGGCCAGCGCAAAGCAGCGGATCAGCAACGCACGATCATAACGATCCGATAGCCAGCCCAACGGCCACTGGACCAACAGGCCGGCAAAAATGCAGCAGCCCATGAACAGACCGACCTGTTCGGTGGTAAGCCCCTGTTGGGAGGCGTACAGCGGTGCCAGGCCATAGAACGAGCCGACGATCAGCCCGGAGCCCAGAACGGTGGTCAACGATTGCGGTACACGCTTGATAAAGAAGCGCGGCTCCATCGGCGCCGGACGCAGCGGTGCCGGGTGGATCCGACGGGTCAACGCCACGGGCACCAGGCACAGGGCAAAACACAACGCCACCAGCATCAGCAGCTCCAGCCCAAGGGCCGGGTGCATGACCAGGATCAACTGGCCCAGCACCAGCCCCAGGTACGAGGCGATCATGTAGCCGCTGAATACCACCCCGCGCTGCTTGGCATCAGCCTGCTCGTTGAGCCAGCTTTCAATGACCATGTATTGGCACATCATGCCCAGGCCGACAATCATCCGCAGCACGATCCAGGCCGGCAGCCAATCCACCAGGCCATGGCCCAACACCGCCGCGCCGACGATCCCGGCACACGCCGAATAGGCACGAATATGCCCAACACGGGCGATCAGCCGATGGCCGATCTTGCCGCCCAGCACCAGGCCGAAATAGTTGGCGGCCATCAGCGCACCGACCCACAGGCTGTCGACATGGTCGGCGGCCAGGCGCAATGCCAGGTAAGTACTCAACAGGCCCGAGCCGATGAGCATCATCAGCGAGGCGAAATAAAGCGCTCGAAAAGGTTTCCAGATTTGGCGCATCGGCGTTCCGAGCGGCTCCTTGAGGTCAGTGAGGGCCATCTTGAAGATAGCCCTGATGCAACGGGTTCGTTATGCCTGGGCCGCCAGCACACGCCGTTCCCAAGGCGTGATCTCGTCAAAGAAACTGGTCAGTTCCAAGGTCTTCGACGCAATGTAACCTTCGATGAATTCGGCCCCGAACAGTTCCTTCGCCAGATGGCTACGCTTGAGACGCTCAAGGGCAGCGTGCAAGGTACATGGCAAGGACAGATTATCCGGCACCTCGAACTCGCCCTGGATCGCGGCAGCCGGTTCCAGGCGATTTTCAATGCCATAAAGTCCCGCCGCCAGACTCGCGGCAATCGCCAGGTAAGGGTTGGCATCGGCCCCTGGCAAGCGGTTCTCGACACGCCGGGCCTCGGGTGAACTGGCGGGAATGCGCAGCCCGGCCGAGCGATTGTCATGGGACCAGCACGCATTGTTTGGCGATGCGAACGGATGGCACAGGCGCTGGTAGGAATTCACGTTGGGCGCGAACAGCGCGGTGAAGTCCGCCATGCCGGCCTGCTGTCCGCCAATGAAGTGTCGGAACGCAGCCGTTGGCTCGCCGGCCTCGTCGCTGAACACATTACGGCCGCTGCCCAGTTCGACGACACTCTGGTGGATATGCATCGAACTGCCCGGCGTTTGCGCCAAGGGCTTGGCCATGCACACCACAATCAGGCCATGCTTGAGGGCCACTTCCTTGAGCAGATGCTTGAACAGGAACGTCTGGTCGGCCAGCAGCACAGGATCGCCGTGGAGCAGATTGATTTCGAACTGGCTCACGCCCATTTCATGCATGAAGGTGTCGCGCGGCAACCCCAGCGTCGCCATGCATTCATAGACTTCATTGAAGAACGGCCGCAAGCCGTTATTGGAACTGATACTGAACGCCGACTGGCCGTCTTCACGACGACCGTCCAGGCCCACCGGCGGCCGGAACGGCTGCGTAGGGTCCGAGTTGGGCGCGAACACAAAGAACTCCAGCTCCGTCGCCACCACCGGCGCCAGCCCGAGGGCCGCATATCGAGCGACAACTGCCTTGAGCTGGCCGCGTGTCGAAAGTGGGGAGCTTTCGCCGCTGAGCTCGTCGGCATCGCAAATCGCCAAGGCACGGGGCGGATGGCTCCACGGCAAGCGATAAATCAGCTGTGGATCGGGCACCAGCGCCAGATCACCGTCATCGCTGCCATAAAAGCGCGATGGCGGATAGCCGCCCATGATGCATTGCAGCAGCACACCTCGCGCCAGTTGCAACCGCCGGCCCTCGAGGAAGCCTTCGGCGCTCATCACCTTGCCCCTGGGCACGCCATTCAAATCCGGCGTGACACATTCAATCTCATCAATGCCCGTCAATCGCTGTGCGAGTGAACACTGGCCATCGGTCGTCATGACGCAATCCTTGTTATGTGCGAGCCGCGAACGGCAACCCGTACAAAATAGGCTCCGGCTGTTCGGAATATCAAGCAGCTACAAAAATAAACAGCAACTACCGAAACAATTGTGGGAGCGAGCCTGCTCGCGAAGGGGTCGGTCCAGCCAATACCTGAGCTGGCTGATACGCCGTCTTCGCGAGCAGGCTCGCTCCCACAGGGATCGCGTAGGTAACGCTTTTCTCAGGGCAGATAAAGCCTGAACACCCCACCACCCAGCACACCGCCATTGGCAATCTCGGTACGCCCGCTCAAGCCGCCACGCTGGTGCAGCCCGGCAATCCTGGCGGCGAAATACAGGCCCAGCCCGGTGCTGCCGCTGCTGTGGTTGATGCCCTGCACGTACTCGGCCTGACGCTCGATCATCCCGGGCGGGTACCCTTCGCCGTCGTCGTTGATGGTCAACACAAGCTGCCCAGCCTCGTCGCTCACGCTGATCAGCAATGCCTGCCGGGCATGGCGAATGGCGTTGTTGATCATGTTATCGAGCACCGACGCGATCAGCTCACGGTCGAAGAAACCCAGCGGGCTCAGCGGATCGACTTCGTATGTGGCCATGATCCCGCGACTGCGAAACACGTCCTGGTGGCCGGCCAGTTGCGCTTCGATGAAGTCATCCAGCTCGTGGTACGCCGGATGCAGGGGCAACTGGTTGACGCCCAGTTTGTACAATCCCAGCAATTGGACCAACAGACCGTTGAGGTGGGCGAACTCGAACTCCATCACGCCTTGCTCCGAGGTCTGCCGCTCGCGCTCCGGCAAACGCTCGAGCCATTGCGTATGCGCCTGCATGAGCAAGGTCAGGGAATTTTTCATGTCGTGCACGGTAGACGCGATCACCGTGGAAAAATCGAGTGCCTGTT
>Ga0308169_10006218_pt1 | contig 10597 bp, 8 predicted proteins | sample PhyBR1_2_FD_202139 | JGI IMG/M metagenome (GOLD analysis project Ga0308169, IMG submission 202139) | Phyllosphere microbial communities from UC Gill Tract Community Farm, Albany, California, United States - DLSLSB.R1 | ecosystem: Host-associated > Plants > Phyllosphere > Unclassified | place... | reverse complement strand
TGAAGCCACCTTATAGAGGCTCATGCATGCGGGTCAAGAAAAAAATGCATTTGTGCATAATTTTGTTTTTTATTGAGGCTGATACGTTTCAGCCTTGAGCGTTCGCAGAAGTTTGTTATCGGGCAGATCGACGACGTTGCCTGCACGCTCTGCGCTCTGAGCCGCTACTCAGTAGAACGCTTGCGTAACTGGCAACAGGTGGAGGTAGTGCATAGAGGGATTGCTCGACTAAGCTTGGGCGTCGTGCGCAAAGCTCAACAAGGCGGGGAATCAGCTCGCGGGCAAGCCTTGCTCCCAAAAGGGTTTGGCTTGGTTGAAGGGTTGGATTGGCTGGCCTCTTCGCGAGCAGGCTCGCTCCCACAGGGATTTGGCATGACGGGCTCTTGGTCGGTTTGGTAGAAAATTCGGAAATACCGATTTTTCTCATCACCTGTTCCGGCACCCGTTCGCCTTCCTCGAAAACGTTCTAAGTGCGGGCGAGCGTTATCGCCGGCAAGCCTTGCTCCCAAAAGGGTTTGGCTTGGTTGAGGGGTTGGATTGGCTGGCCTCTTCGCGAGCAAGCTCGCTCCCACAGGGTATGCGGTGGTTGTGTGGTTTGTGCAGAAAAGCATCGGGCAGGTGACCAAACCTGCCCGATGCCAACGACCTGAACCCATCACCCCAACGTATTCAAACAAACCACCTTCGGCTGGGTCATTTCTTCATACGCAAACCGCACCCCTTCCCTGCCCAAGCTGCCGTACTTGGAACCGCCAAACGGCATCGCATCAAAGCGAAAATCCGACGAGTCGTTGATCATCACACCGCCCGCCTCGATCCGCCGTGCAGCGCTCATCGCCGTTGCCAAGTTGTTGGTGAAGATCCCGGCATGAAGGGCGTATTCAGGTTCGTTAGCCAATTCCACCGCCTCATCAAACGTCTCGAACGGCTGCAACACCACCACCGGCGCGAAGACTTCGTTGCGCCATAGCCGGCTGGCGTGGTTGACGTTTTCCAGGACGGTTGCGGCGTAGCAGGCGCCTTGGCGGCGGTGGCCGCAGAGTAAGGTGGCGCCTTCTTGCAGGGCTTCGTTGACCACGTGCTCGGCGTTTTGCGCGGCTTGGTGGGTGATCATCGGGCCGATGTCGGTGTTGGCGAGCAGCGGGTTCCCGACGACGAGGGCCTTGGTTTGCTGGACGAAGCGTTCGCGGAAGGCTGCGTAGATCGGTGCCTGGATGAGCAGGCGTTGGGTGCCGATGCAGTTTTGGCCGGCGGCCCAGAAGGCGCCGGAGACGCAGCTTTCGACGGCGGCGTCGAGGTCGCAGTCGGCCATGACGATGACGGGGGCGTTGCCGCCCAGGTCCATGGCGAGTTTTTACAGGCCGGCGGTGCGGGCGATTTGCTCGCCGGTGACGAAGCCGCCGGTGAAGGAGATCATCCGTACTTCGCGGGCGGCGACCAGGGCTTTGCCGAGTTCGGCGCCGCCGGTGGCGACGGTGACCACGGATTCGGGCAGGCCGGCCTCGACCAGGCAGGCGACCAGTTTGAGCGCCGACAACGGGGCCAGTTCGGACGGTTTGAGGATCACCGCGTTGCCGCCGGCGATGGCGGGGCCGAGTTTGTGGGCGACCAGGTTCAGCGGGTCGTTGTAGGGCGTGATGGCGACGATCAGGCCCAGGGGTTCGCGGCTGAACCAACCCTGGCGCGACTCGGCGCCTTCGTAGGCGTCGAACGGCACGACTTCGCCGGCGTTGCGCTTGGCTTCTTCGGCGGAGAGCTTGAGGGTGTTGATGCAGCGTTTGACTTCTTTTTCCGCCTGTTTGAGGGTCTTGCCGGCTTCGTCGACGATCAGCCGGGCGAAGGCTTTGGCGTCGCGTTGGATGTTCGCGGCGGCATGTTCGAGGATGCTGGCGCGGCGATGACGTGGCAGTGCGGCGCAGGCTCGCGCGCCGCTGCGTCCGGTCTCCAGCAACTGCGGCACTTGCGTGGCGCAGACGTCGGCCACGGTGCCGACGAGGGTGCCGTCGAACGGGTTGAGGACTTCGATGTGCGGCTCGGCAATCGCCAGGGCCAGACGTGAGACGTTCATTTGGCTTTACTCCTGGCTGCGCGTAGCGGATTGGTGAATGTGGATGATGTCGGAGAGCAGCGCGAAGGCGGTTTCGGTGCGGCCGGCGCCTGGGCCGGACACGGTGACGGCGCCGAGCAATTCGCTGGTGAACGACACGGCGTTGGTGGCACCGCTGACGCTGGCCAGCGGGTGGTCGTTGTTCAGCAGGCGCGGTTCGACGCTGGCGCTGATGGCGCCGTCGGCGTTGCGGGTGGCGGCACCGATCAGTTTCCAGCGGGCGCCGTCCTGGCGGGCTTTTTCGATGTCGTCCAGGCCGAGGGCGGAGATGCCGCTGCAGGCGACGTCGTTGATGGTGAGTTTGGCGTCAAGCAGTTCGTTGGCGAGGATGACGACTTTGAGGCGCACGTCATGGCCTTCGACATCGGCGGTTGGGTCGGCTTCGGCGTAGCCCAATTCCTGGGCTTTTTTGACCGCTTCGGCAAACCCGAGGCCGCCTTCCATGCAGGTGAGGACGAAGTTGGAGGTGCCGTTGAGGATGCCTTCGAAACCGGTGATTTCACTGCCGGCCAGGGACTGTTTGGCGAGGCGAATCACGGGGGTGCCGCTCATCACTGAACCTTCGTATTCAAAGGCGACGTTGTTGCGGCGGGCCAGGGCTTTGAGTTCGGCGCCGTGCAAGGCGATGGGGCCTTTGTTGGTGGTGACGACGTGTTTACCGCGCTCCAGGGCCCAGCGGCAGAACGAGGTGGCGGGTTCGCCGTCCACCGGGTTGGTGAAGGTGGCTTCGGCGATGATGTCGGCGCCGCTGTCTTTGATCACGGCTTCGTTGAGGGCTTCGGCGTTGCCGCCCGGCCATTGAGCGAACGCGCCTTTGGTCGCTGGCAGCTTGGCCAGCAGTGCGGCGTCCAGGCCTTCGCGGCCGATGATCGAACCGAGGAACAGGTCGGTCACGCCGACGATTTTCAGAGTGAAGCCCAGCTCGGTTTTCCAGCGGTCGTTGCGCTCGGCAATCAGTTGAGCCAATGCCCGGTTCACACCGCCGAAGCCGACCAGCGCCAGTTTGTATTCAGTCATTTTTGTTATGCCCTTGATCCGGGGGATGGGTTTGTTGGGATCTAGGTTAGGGCCGTGGGGTGGGCAGTGAAATATGCCAATTTGCTCTATTTTATGGGCGATTTGACCAGGGGTTGGGCAAGCTGTCAGGCCTGGAAAAAGTCAATGAGGGTTGGCTTTGTAGGTCAGGCTGATGGGGTTTATGTGGCGAGGGAGCTTGCTCCCGCTCGGTTGCGAAGCGACCGCCTGAAAAGCGGGGGCTGCTGCGCAGCCCAGCGGGGATAAATCCCCTCGCCACAGGTTAATTCTTTGCCATGAAGTGGCCGCCTAAAAGCGGGGGCTGCTGCGCAGCCCAGCGGGAGCAAGCTCCCTCGCCACGGGGGGATGACTGGCTTTAGACTACCGATGACAGCACGAACGAAGTCACGGTGTTTTCCACGCCGGGCAACGCGGAGATGTCCTTCCAGACTTTGTGCACCCGCTCCGGACTGGCCGCGCCGACGCGCAGCATCAGGTCGAACTCGCCGCTCATCACGTCGCACTGGAGCACTTCCGGCATGGCTTGCAGGGCTTGCAAGACTTCGGCGCCGCGCATGCGGTCGTAGCGGTAGACGAAGATCACCGCGTTGATGTTTGAAGACGCTTGCCCGCTCTCCCCCGTGCGCACGGTGTAGCCCTGGATCGCGCCGTCGCGTTCGAGGCGTTCGATGCGTTGGCGCACGGCGTTGCGGGACAGGTTGACCTTGGCCGCCAGCTCGGCGTGGGCGGCGCGGGCGTTGAGGCGCAGTTCGGCGATGATGCGTTCGTCGAGCGGGTCGAGAATTCGCTTCACGGGGCCTCCTTACAGCGTGCCGAGCAGTTGACGGAGAGTGTCGAGGTCGTCCGGCTGGATGCGATGAATCTGCGCCGGGCCGTGGTCCGCTAATGGGCTCTGGTGCGGCGCAACGTTGATCCCCAGCTCGCCGAGCAGTGCCGCCGATTTGGCCGGGGAGATTTCTCCCAGGGTCACCATCGGCGCCACCAGGCTGCGCCGGTACAAGCGCGCCGCGAGCACGCCGGTGGCGGTGTGAGGATCGATCACATAACCGGTGTCGCGGTACAGCGAGGTGATTTCTTCCAGGGTCTGTTCATCGCTGACCGCGTAAGAGTCGATGATCATCCGCGCCTGCAACCAGAACTCGTTGGCGATGGTCATTTCGCCGCTGGTTTCGAAGGTCGCCATCAACGCGCTCACCGCTTGGTCATCGTGCCCGTAGAGCTCCCAGAGAAACCGCTCCAGATTGGAAAAGATCGACAGGTCCATGGCCGGCGACAAGGTCTTGTTGGCGCGCAACCGGGAGTAGTGATTCTTCAAAAACAACTGGTGCAGTGCGTCATTCTGGTTGGTCGCCACGATCATCTGGGTGATCGGCAAGCCCATCTTCTGCGCAATGTAGCCGGCGTAGACCTCGGCAAAACTTGCCGCCGGCACGCTGAAACCAATGGGGCGCTGGCCACCACCCAGTTGCAGCACGGCGTGGAAATAAAACACCAGTTGCGCCAGCACGCTGACCCAGTTGCTGGAGTTGAAGCTGATCGCCTCGTGCCCGGCGCAAGGCCAGTCCCGGAACAGGCGGGTGACGAGGGTCTGGCATTCGTCGAAGCTGCCATCGATGGCGAACAGATGAACCCTGGGATAGGCGGCCGCTTGCAGATGCTGGAGTTGTTCGTGGGGTACGCCGGCCTCGGGATAAATCACCACGACGGCGGTTTCTTCGCAGTGCCTGAAAGCCTCGGTGGCCGCCAGGCCGGTATCGCCGTTGGTGGCGCCGATCACCACGGCGCGACGCTGGTGTTTCTGCAAGAAGTATTGCACCAGTCGCGCCTGCAATTGGGCGGCGAAATCCTTCGAGGAACGGGTCGGTCCGTGGAACAACTCCAGCACCCACTCGTTGCGATCCACCTGATGCAGCGGCGCCAGGGAGCGGTGGCTGAACTGGCTGCCGGCCTCCTTGAGCACACGCTTGAGATCGGCCTCAGGCATGGCTTCGCCCACAAACGGGCGCATGACCCGATAGGCCAGTTCGTCGTAGGCCAGGGTCGACCAGTTGGCGATGTCCTGGGGTTCGAACAGCGGCAGTTCGAGGGGCACGAACAGCCCGCCATCCTCGGCGATGCCAGACAGCACGACCTTTTCGAAATCGACCTGCACGGCCGAATTTCGGGTACTCACATAACGCATGCTTGGCTCCGGCCATTTATTTGAAACGGTGTGCCTGTTCGACCAACCAGGTGGAAAACATCGCCGCGTCGGGGTGCTGATCGGCCCCGGAACTGCGCACGAGGTAGAACGATTCGCTGGCTTCGATGCGCAGGGTGAAGGGCTCGATCAAGCGCCCGTCGCCGAGCATCTCATCGACCATCGACGAGCGCGCCAGGGCTATGCCCTGCCCCAGCTCAGCCATGCGCAGGGTGGAAATCAGCGTGTCGAATTGCATGCCGGTGGAGGAGTCGACGGTGTCGGCGCCGACCCGGTTCAGCCAATAACCCCAGCCTTCTTCGTAACCCAACACGTGCAACAGCGGATGTCGCGCCACGTCCGCCGGCACCTTCAGCGGCGAGCTGGCCATCAGCGCCGGCGAGCACACGGGAAACAACGTGTCCCAGGTCAGTCGCTGTGAAACCAGGCCAGACCATTGACCGTGGCCCCAGCGAATTTCCATGTCGTCTTCGCCGTCCAGCTCCTTGACCCAGATGTTGCTGATGTAGCGAATGTCGACGTGGGGATGGGCCTGGCGAAAGCCCACCAGTTTGGGCGCCAGCCAATGGACGAAGAACGCCAGGCTGCCGCGCACCTTGATCGGCCGGTGTTTATGCTGGCCAAAAATCTCGTTGGTGCCGACTGCCAAGCGGGTGATCGCATCCTGCACCACCGGCAGGTAAGCCTGGCCTTCTTCGGTCAGGCCCAGCCCTCGGGGCAAGCGCTTGAACAGCGCCACCCCGAGATGGCTTTCCAGTTGGCGGATCTGCTGGCTGACCGCACCTTGGGTCAAGAACAGTTCTTCGGCAGCGTGGGTGAAGTTCAGGCAGCGGGCCGACACTTCAAAGGCCCGCAGCCAGTTCAATGGAGGTAACGTCTTTTGCTTCATCCTACGGACCTCATTGACACCTCTTTTTGCCTGCCCCGTCGATGGCTAGAACGCATCGGACGGCTGGCCCAGGACGGCCATCGACAAGCGCCGCTCGCGGCTCCTGCGGGTAATGTAATACACGAAGTAACACCAGGCGATGAAGGGCAAGCCGAAGTACAGCGCCACGCGCTGCTCCGGGTCGAACGCGATGCCGACACAGGCCAGGGCACAGCAAGCCAACGCTCCCAGCGGCACCCACGGATAACCGCGCACGCGGAACTTGAGGTTGCGCACATCACCGCCATTGGCGACGTAGTGGCGGCGAAACGCGATCTGGCTCGCGGCGATGCTCATCCACACCACCACCACGGCCAGGCCGGAGATCGACACCAGCGCCAGATAAATGGTGTCGGCGGCAAACACGCTGCTGAGCAACGAGGCGGCTCCGCCAGCCATGCTGACGATGATGGCGTTGAGCGGTGTGCCCATGCGGGTCAGTGAAGAGAACTGCTTGGGCAGGTGACCTTGGTCGCTGAGGGTCCAGAGCATCCGCGAGGCGGCGTACAGACCGGAGTTGGCCGCTGACAGCAAGGCACTGATGATCACGAAGTTCATGATGTCGGCGGAGTACGGAATGCCGATGTAGGTGAACACAGTGACGAAGGGGCTCTCGACGATCCCGGCCTGTTCGCGGGGCAGCAAGGTCGCCAGGACAAAAATGGTCCCCACGAAGAAGATCGCCAGGCGCAGCACGGTGGTGCGAATGGCGCGCGGCACGTTGCGTTGAGGGTCCTTGGTTTCACCGGCGGCGATGCCGATCAGTTCAGTGCCCGAGAAGGCAAACGAGACCGCCAGCAGCGTCATGGCAATCGGCATGAAGCCGGTGGGGAACAATCCTTCGCGGGTGAAGTTGCTCAGTCCGATGCTGTGGGCCTGATCGATGTGCAGCAGGCCGAGGATGGCGCCACCGCCGATCAACAGGAACACCACCACGGTCATTACCTTGACCAGGGACAACCAGAACTCGGTCTCGGCGAACAAGCGCACCGACACCACGTTGGTCAGGAACACCAGGCCCGCGAACAGCGCGCTCCAGATCCAGACCGGCGTGTCGGGAAACCAGCGCGACATGAGGATGCCCGCTGCGGTGAACTCGGAGCCGATCGCGACCGTCCAGGTCAGCCAATACAACCACGCCACGGTGTAACCCGTGCCGGGCCCGAGGTATCGCGTGGCATAGGTGCTGAACGAGCCGGTTTCCGGCATCTGCACGGCCAGTTCGCCCAGGCACATCATCACCATGTACACCATGAGCGCGCCGATGATGTAGGCGATTACCGCGCCCAAGGGCCCGGCCTGGTTGACGGTGTAGCCGGAGGTGAGAAACAGCCCGGTGCCAATGACGCCGCCCAACGCGAGCATGACGATATGGCGCGTCTGCATTTCCTGTTTGAAGCCGGTGTGTTGTTGTTCTTTTATGGACATGGTTGTTCTCATGAAAGTTGTTAGGGCGCGCCGTTACGTCTGCGATAAGTCACAAGGCAGAGTCAGAACGCGTCGCCGCTAAGTTTTATTATTATTCCTATTCATGAACGCCCCACTGACAGCCTTGTCGTGGGGTATCACCGGTGAAACTTCAGTTCGCGGTCGCGGTACGTGCGTGATGCGTGGAGGGTTGTTTGTTGGCCGGTGCCGGTTCATCCCGCAAAGACCTGACGAAGGCAAATGCCTGCTTCAAGTCGTCGAGCAGATCGTCGGTGTCTTCGATGCCGACCGAGACCCGCACCAGCCCTTCGGAAATGCCCAGGGCCAGGCGTTCTTCCAGGGTATTTTCGACGTGGCTGGTGGTGCGCGCCGGGCCGTAGATGGTTTCCACCGCACCGAGATTGCCAGCGCAGTGAGCGAAGCGCAGACGTGGCAAAAGCGCCTTGACCGTGTCCATGCCGCCGACCAGCACAAAGCTGACGATGGCGCCGAAACCGGCCATTTGTGCACAGGCGACGGCGTGATTCGGGTGGTTGGGCAAGCCGGGATAATTGACCGACTCCACCAGCGGTTCAGTGCAGAGGAATTCCGCCAGGGCCCGGGCGCTGGATTGCTGCTGACGCATGCGCAGCACCAGGGTTTTCATGCCACGGATGATCATGTAGGCCGAGAACGGATCGAGCGTCGCGCCGTTGATTTCGCGGTAGTGCCGAACCTTGGCCATCAGGGCTTCGCTGCCGCAGACCAGGCCGCCGAGCACATCGCCATGGCCGCTGAGGAACTTGGTCGCGCTGTGGATAACCACGTCCACGCCCAATGCCAGCGGGTTCTGGTTGAGTGGCGTGGCGAAAGTGTTGTCGGCCACGACCACGGCGCCGACACGCTTGGCCGCCGCCACCAGGCGTTGGATATCGAGAATTTTCAGGGTCGGGTTGGTCGGGGTTTCCAGGTAGACCAGTTGGCAGCCCTTGGCGATTTCACGCTCGATTTCTTCGTGATCGAACGTCTCGCACAACGTCACCGCCACGCCGGTGCGCGGCAGGAATTCTTCGAAAATCTTGTTGGTGCCGCCGTAGCTGTCCTTGGTCGATACCACACGGTCGCCATGGGCCAGGAAGGTGTAGAGCACGCTGCTGATCGCCGCCATGCCGCTGCTGAACGCCACCGCGGACTCGGCCATTTCCATCTCGCCGATCTTGGCTTCGAGGGTTTCGACAGTAGGGTTGCTCATGCGGCTGTAGATAAAGCCCGGGGCCTTGCCCAGTGCGACGTCGTACCAGACGTCGATGTCGTCATAACCGTACGCGGCGCTGACCACGATGGGGGTTTGCGTGGCGTTGTAGGGATGCCTGACTTGCTCCCCACCCCAAACCGCCCGGGTCCCCGCTCCTGCGTTATCAAGCCCTGCGCTGTCAGGTTTTTTATTCATTGGGACTACTCGCACTGAGGAGGCGGACGTTGAGCCATCCGCCGGATCTGAGGGCCAATATAGGGAAAAGCCGCGCGGTCGAGAAACGATGTTATCGGTGCCAAAGGGGTTGGTTTTTTAATGGCTGGGGGGTGAGATAGGGGTAAGTTGGTCACTGATTAACCGAGTTAATCGAAAACTGCCATCTCATGTTCACAGCTATATCAAACGAGACTCAACCCATTCTTTAAAGAAAGTTTCTTGCTCACTTGGATCTTCAGCCAAGTTACTATCATCATATTCAAATATATAAACAACATCATCGAGAGATGGAGCGACGCCCATACTCAGCTCATATGCTTTTAGCCCAAGCGACATCTGTGCCGACATACCGGATGGATGAACATTTCTCTTAGCGCCTTTACAAAAAAAGGTGACATCCGGGTTATCTCGCCGAAGATTCGCAAAGCACCTATAAAAATTTCTATCTACATACGTCCTATCGACACGATCTTTCGCACGGAAAGTGATTGCGATTTTTTCCGAATCACACTCCAGAAAAGCGCTTTCTTTTTCTTCTCCCGTAGATATATAGACCTCCACCTTAGAAATCACTTTTTTATTCTCCTATTAGGGTTGGGTATGGAGTAACCGAACTCCTTTCCATTATCAAGTATCAAAGTCGCGCCAAGCACATCTTCGTTATTTATGCGACCTGGGATCGCAATTTCTTTTTCAGCCCCAAACAAATATGCAGCTCCTAGTTCCTTTTGCAGATCATGCCCTGGAATTTTCTGCAATGTATACAAATACCCTATCCTTGTGTATTCACCGGTAGCAAACTTCTTCCCCACATCTCTTGAATAGGAGGTACTAATATAATAACTAGGAGGCCAATCACTATCTATAGAGTGCAAAAACAGATCTTTACTTTTACCTTTGCTTTTAAAACCGTTTTCGAAAACATCTTCTGGATTTAGCTCATCACCGCGATACAGAAAATCCTCTTCTTTTTTAGGAATAGGTAGCTTAGGTTCCGTTTGACCAACCGCTACCTTAACCGCCGGATCCTGCTCCCCAACCGCCGGCTTACACCCACCCTTCCCCGGGCAGTCCACCAACCCCAACGGATCCACCCACCCCGTCGGGTTCACCGTGTACCGATACCCGTTAAGCCCACCCGCCAACTTGCTCGGGTCAGGCGTCAAGTAACGACCGGTCTCGGGATTGTAGTAGCGGTGCCGGTTGTAGTGCAGGCCGCTTTCCGGGTCGAAGTATTGGCCTTGGAAGCGCAGCGGTTGTTCCAGTTGTTCGCCGCCGCCATGAGTCAGTTCGGTGGTTTTTCCATAGCCGTTGTAGCGCGCCGACCAGACAACCTGGCCACCGTAGTTGGTCAGTTCCTGGGGCGTACCCAGGTGGTCGAGGTGGTAGTAGAACGGGCAGGCGTTGAGGCCTTTGCCGTCGAGCATGGCCAGCGGGCGGAAGGTGCCG
>Ga0308169_10006217_pt1 | contig 10598 bp, 18 predicted proteins | sample PhyBR1_2_FD_202139 | JGI IMG/M metagenome (GOLD analysis project Ga0308169, IMG submission 202139) | Phyllosphere microbial communities from UC Gill Tract Community Farm, Albany, California, United States - DLSLSB.R1 | ecosystem: Host-associated > Plants > Phyllosphere > Unclassified | place... | reverse complement strand
AGATCGGAAGGGAGTTCTGGATTCGCAGTTGCTACGGTGTAATCGGTGAAGTGTTGAAGAGTCTCTCCGAGGACTTGAGTCATGTAAGGAGGAATGAGACCGGCTGCGATAGATAGGGTGAGAGCGGGTAGGACGATCGTGAAGAATGTGGGACGAGTAGTCAGGGTGAAGAGGAGGGCGAGAGAGGGTTTGATAGTAGATTGATCAGATTCCTTATTTGGTGTCGAGGTCGCGGCAGAGGAAGACGTGGAGGAAGGGGTTGGGGACAAGGGAGGAGAGATCGAAGAAGAGGTCTTGGAGTAGCGGAGGTTGGGAAGCATGGTTTGGTTGCTCGAAAGGGTGAGAGCTGGTGGTCTGACGAAAGTTTCCCTCTTCCTAGCCGTCGGTCGTTTCATCTCTTCCTCTTCCTCTTTCCTCTGTTCGCCTTCTTCTTCGTACACTTCGCTCAGGTCTTGCTCCCTTCCAATTCCGAGAGGTGATTGCTCGTCTGCGAAGAGTTTCCGAGGTTGCATCAAACGAGGTGATCCCGTACCGCAAGCGACTGATTCGTCGAACGAAGCTTGACCTAGTCGTGGAGAGCGATTCGACAACGAGTCTGATCTAGGTGGAGTGAGGTGCTGAACCGAAGGATGATTGCGAGGCGGGGTCGTCGGGTGAGAAGGGTGAGAATTTTGCGAATCCGAGAATGTCGATAAAGTAGGATAAGGTGGTGGAGTTTCAGACATGTTCAAGTTGATAGTAGAAGTATCAGGGAAGCAGGAGGAGGGAGAGGATAAAGCCCTTTTCTTGTTTGTCCGAATTTTGCGAACAAAGGGATCGCAACAACAAAAAGGTGACTTGCCTTGTCTCGGAACAGCGCTGCCGACTGATTTCCTTTCTCCTTCACTCCATCCCGCTTGTGGATAGTTCCATCCGTGCCGTGTAGAGCGTTTCAATCCTCCCGAGCAGCGAGAGTCGTTTCTACGAGCGAGAATCCTCCTCCGGCCAAATAGGGTAGCAAAGCGTAATCGAGGGCTGTCTGTAGATCAACATGGGAGAGTGCCATGATCATTCCCATGTATGAGTGGAGTGAGAGAGCGAAAGAGAAGTTTGAGATTTTAAGATCTTGTTTCTGGAATCTGCTCTCACCACTTGACTATTCGACTTGACTGATCAAGTGCATGCTTGGACGCATCTCCACCTTTACATTACGAAGATCAGCTACTCCTTTCAGACCGATACGCCTTTGCTCTAGCACGAGTTGTTCCCCTCTTCTTTCGAAAAAGATGGCTACTTCAACTTCGAAGTCTACCAAAGTCACTCAAGATAGCTGGAAGTTACCAGTATCGACCTCTCCCGTACCAGAATTGAAAGTATACAACTCCCTCACTCGTACAAAGGTCAGTTTCGATTCTCTCCTCTCTCTCAACATGACTCAACTCATCTCATTCAAGTTCACACGAAACAGGTCGAGTTCATCACGAAGAAACCTGGAGTCGTCACATGGTACAACTGTGGTCCAACCGTCTACGATGCATCCCATATGGGACATGCGAGGTAAATATTCATCCCTCAGTTCATTCGACTTGCTCAACGAGCTAACAATCTGAATCTACTGCTAGGAACTACATGGCACAAGACATCATGAGACGGATTCTGAGGGATTACTTTGGATATGAAGTCAACTTCGTAATGAATATTACAGATGTTGACGATAAAGTGAGTAGTTCCCTCCTCAACCTCATCGATTCGAACGCGCGTTGACCCCGAGGTTGTGACGCAGATCATTGTTCGAGCACGTCAATCACATCTCTTGACCAACTATCTCGCCGACATCTCATCCTCTTCAGCTCCTCTTTCATCCCGAATTCTCCAAGAAGTTTCGACTGCCTGGACTGCCTACTTTTACAAGACCCTCTCAGCCGCATTACCTTCGCCACCATCTCCCGAAGCACCTCAGAGCTACGAAACCGCGACATCTCTCTTCGCAGAAATCAGAAATCTTGCGAAAGATCCAACCTGGGTCGAAAAACAGAAAGAGAGGGATGAGAAGTTCAGTATGTACTTGACGAGCGTCACTTTGGGCTACGAAGGACTTGGAAGAGCGCAAGTGCAGGAGAAGAAGGGAGAAACGAGTCTGGAAGCTGCGACTGCATTGGTTGAATCGAACAGGGATGCTGTTGGACTCTGGTTAGACAAGCAGGTAAGCAAGAACTGTTCTCTCTTCTTTGACATTTTGAAAGAGTGATCTGACGCTGCGATCTATAGTCTGGAGCGACCGTCACGGATCCTGCCGTTTTCCGTGATCTCGCAGCGTATTGGGAAAACTCGTTCTTCAAATCGATGGCCGCCCTACACGTCGAGCGACCTACCACCCTGACTCGCGTATCCGAATACATACCAGAGATCGTCACTTTCGTCGAAGGTATCGTTGAGCGAGGCTTCGCTTATGAAGGAGGAGGAAGCGTTTGGTTCGACACGGTCAAGTTCGAGGGCGCAAAGGGTGCAGAAAGCGAAGGTAACGAAGAGTGGAAGCATACTTATGCGAAGCTTCAACCTTGGAGTAAAGGCAATCGGGAACTGCTCGAAGATGGCGAAGGTGAGTTTCCTTTTCCCACTTTCTTCCTTGAGAACAGCATGAAGTGATGCCTTTTCCGATTGGTCAGGCTCTCTCACGAGTACAACCGGTAAACGATCCGCATCCGACTTTGCCTTATGGAAGTCATCGAAACCTGGAGAACCTGCTTGGCCGTCAACTTGGGGTCCCGGTCGACCTGGTTGGCACATCGAGTGCAGCGTCATGGCGAGTGCGGTACTAGGAAACGGCATGGATGTACACTCTGGGGGAGTGGATCTGGCATTCCCTCATCACGACAACGAAATCGCTCAATCCGAAGTGAGTCTTTGCTTTTTCTCTCCTCGATTCTGAAAGGTACCTCGCTGATGAGCGGCTTACTTCAATTAGGCGTTCCACGATTGCCGTCAATGGGTCAACTACTTCCTTCACACCGGTCATCTCCACATCGAAGGATTGAAAATGTCGAAGTCACTCAAAAACTTCATCACCATCGACGACGCTCTCGAAAAATACACTGCTAGGCAGATTCGTTTCGCCTTCCTACTACAGAACTGGAACGCAAGGTTCGATTTCAAGGAGGACAGCATGCGAGAAGTCAGAAGCGCCGAGGGTATCCTGAACGTGAGTTGTCATGATCGAAACGTATCCTTTCCTTTACTGATCTTCGCGCCCATCCTTGTAGAACTTCTTCGCTGTAGTCAAGGCTCTCGTTGCCGAAGCAAATGAGAACTCGACAGCATCGGACGGACAACATCATTTCGAAGCGGCCGAGATTGAGTTGATGGCCAAGTACGCTCTTCAGATTAAATCGGCTTCTCTCGACTCGTCACTAATCTTGCATCTCGTTTCCGATAGGCTCGAAGCTGCTCAACTCGACTTCCGAGCCTCTCTCGCCGACTCTTTCGATACGCTTCGAGCTCTGCAGATCCTGCTCGACCTCGTTTCAGCCAGCAACGTTTACCTTTCTCGCGGACGACAGAACGTCAACGTCGGTGTTCTTTCGGCAGTGAGCGAGTGGGTAACGAGAATGTTGAGGATGTTCGGTTTGGGTGAAGGGTCAGCTACGGATTCGAGAGGAGAAAAACTAGTCGGATGGGGAGCTGCGAGTCAATCAGGCGAGGGAGAGACTGTAGACGTACGTACCTCACCCAATAGCGAGGGAAGGGGAAGCCTAGCTGATCCCAGCATCTCGATAAATGTACAGCGAGAAGCGACTCTGATGCCTTACTTGAGGGCTTTGTCATCGTTCCGAGATCAAGTTCGACAACTCGCCATGTCTGGCGCCCCTTCATCCGAAATCCTCGCTCTCACTGATCGATTGCGAGACGTCGAGATGGTTGACCTTGGAGTCGCCCTTGATGATCAAGATGGTAAGCCCTTCGTCCTTCGTACCTCTACCGCTCAACGACGAACGGTCATTGATCAGTCTTGTCTTTGCATCAACAGACGGTAAGGCTATGGTCAAGCTCGTCCCCTCCGAGACGCTGCGTGCTGCTCGAGACGCGAAAGCAGCTTTGGCGAAGGAGAAGGCCGATCGTAAAGCTGCTTCCGCCGCTGCTGCTGAGCAGAAACGATTAGATCGATTGGAGAAAGGTCGACTGAGTCCATCCGAGATGTTCAAACCACCAACGTCAGAAGAGTTCTCCGAATGGGACGAAGCAGGTCTACCGCTGAAAGACAAGGAGGGCGTCGAGATCGCCAAGAGTCGAGGCAAGAAGTTGAAGAAGGAGTGGGATATGCAGAAGAAGTACGTCTCACGGTCTGACATCTTTCGCAGCCAATGTTTGCTGACTCTGTTCTCTTTTTAGGCTTCACGACGAGTTCCTCAAGGAGCAAGAAAAGACACAGTAGAATAGTCATGCAATCTCACGCATGTGCCTCACGTCTGCTTTGATGCGAACAGAATCGGTTGCGAGGATAGATCTCGTAGCAATGCGAACAAAACAGAGAGCGAACAAAAGAAACAAAGATTACCCAAATAAACCGGGAAAACAGAGGATGCGACGAATCAAATGGGATCACCTCGATTCGAACTAAGCGTACCGTGCGAGCATATCGCTCAACTGTGGGTGAAGATCGAATCAGCCTTCGCGCGAGTGATCTGAGAAGCGTTCCGAAAGACATACCTTCATCGCTCCATTCCTTAAAGCATTCTGAACATCGCTCAAATCATCGATTCCTGCAGCATCCATAACTTGTCTCACTGCGTCCCTCGCGCTTTGCTCCAATGATCCTAATCCATTAGCGTCTAAAATTGAATCCTCGAGATCTTGCTCTTCCTCTGATCTACCAAAGTATGCGCTGTTTTCACAAAATTCAAGCATGTCAGGACGTCGGCTCAAAACGGTGAGTCGGATGAAGATACATACTTGGAAGAAATGGCTGACGCTCCCGAAAAGCTTTGAAGGCGTTGTTGCGCTTCTCGAGAGGCAGAAGCATCGTAGGAACCAGTTTGATGATACATGTCCGACGAAATACCTGTCAAAGAGAACGACATATCAGCTGCTGGGCGATAGAGACGATCCGGTGAGATGAAAGCGAACCCTTTTGATTGCCGAAAGTTTGTCGAGCATAGTTTGATTCCTCTATCAAATCGAAACATCAGCGAGTGCGGTCAATCTTGACAAGAGTCGTAACTCACCAGGTTCCACGTATCCACTCGCTGCTCTCGCAGCCTCCTTCTTCCTCCTCTCTGCTGCTTTCGCTGCCTCTTCCCCGTTCAAACCCTGAATCTGACCAAATCCTAATTTTCTCACTCCCATTCCCAATCTCTCGACATCGCTGTCCTTTTTGACTGGAGCAGCTTTACCACTTCCATTTGTAGATTGTCTAGCAGGAGCATTCTTGGCGGCGAGAGCAGCGGTAGCTTGTTCCTCTTCTTCCTTCCTTCGATCGTAACCCAATCGTTTAATTCGCTCTTCTTCGTCCTGCGCTCGCTTCTCTGCCTCTTCAAAGTTGATCGCTCCACCTTTCTTGACTCCTCCCAATTTGGACGCTCCCATCTTGGAAACTTTCGTTGCGCCGAGGGAAGAAGTTGTCGGGGTCGAAGAGGTCGAGGAAGTTTGTCGAGTCGCACCCAGCGTTCTCGGTCGACTCGTCGAAGAAGTAGAAGTCGAGTTGCCGGAGGGGGTCGAGGAAGTTCGCAGAGATGAGGAGGTGACGGTTCGAGGAGCAGCTGCAGGAGTTGGCTTCGCTGCACCACCGAGACCGAAGACTGGGGGAGATGAAACGGCAGGAGAGGAAGTGGAAGAAGTCTTTGGGGTTTGAGCGGGAGTCGAATCCCAAGATTCGAAGAAATCGTCGTCCTTTTTCGAATTTGTCTGATCCTTCTTCCCTGTATCCGCTCCCTCGACGACAACGTTATCCTTTCCAAACAACCTCTCATCCTCCTTCATACGTTTCGCGAGTTCTTCCTTGTAAAGTTGTGCTCCTCTCGAGAGATATTTCTCTTTCGTGTCGGAAGACGAAGGGTTGTAGGAACCTGGATGGCGGGTGAGGAAATCGAGGAATGAAGCGTTCCCTCCAACCTTCATCGCTCGTAACTGCGGCCAGTACCAGATGTCGAGATTTGTAGAACTGAGAGATAGATTGATTCGATTGAGTGCGTGCGATAGAGTGAATGAAAGATAAACTCGACTGACCGAACAAAGGTGATGTGTACTCCCGCATTTCGGTGTACCGATGAACAATCCAAACAAATGTAGACTCCATAAGTTACGGAAGCCTAAACGAGCGAGGTTTAAGGAAAGATGAGTGATCGCGTGTTGGAAGCGATTCGACAGAGCGAGAGAGAAGCGGAATCTCACCCAGGTTGGATTCTTGGCTTTACAATCGACACACATCTATTCATATGACAATACAGACACAAGAAGTGGAAGGTGAGTGATGAGAGGAAACACGACATGATGAGGAAATAGGAGAGGGCTCACCTTGTTTGCCTTTTGATTGCGGAGTACTTGGAAGATAGCATCACGCTCTTTTGAAGTAGCAGACATAGTCCTCGTCTGTAGCGAGTTGAATGTCGGGATTGAAAGAGCAAGAGAAGCGAAACGTCGAGTCTCCGATCTCCCTCTCTCTCCTGCAACACACACCTAGTCACAGCCGACGCATCACTAGCCTTACAGAGCATGGCGGAACCACCTCCACATGTAGTACCTTCAACTTCAGCAGCCCCTCTCGCAGCGAACCCTCTTCCGACTCCTCCTTCTCTTCCAGTTCAACTTCTCATCGCTCAAGCCGTATGTAAACTCGGGACAGCGGCTTCATGGGAATCCATCTCACAACTACTCGACCAAGCCGAAGATTGGCCCGCTTCTGCACCGAAAATGACTACAAATGTTCGTTCATTCGCTCTTTTCCTTCTCCAAACTCCTTGCCCTCAAAGACTGACGCGCTCTCTGTACGTTGACAGGGTCTCGAACAAGCTTTTATTGATATGATGAGGACGCGAACTTTGGATCCGTAAGTCATCATCTTGAATCTCTAAACGAGGCGAATTCTGAAGCTAGATTAGGCCTCTTCCCGATCGACAGAGCCGCCTGTACAGAACCACACGGTGCGTCCTGTTAGTGACAGTACTCTGATAGGTTCATGAGCTGACTCCGATGGATCCGATAGCTCGACCTGCACGAAAATTGATTCATTCTCTCTACACGACTCTCCTCATCACCCTTCGAGACTCTCTTCTGTCCGGACACGCTCAAGAAATGTAAGGCTCTACAACATCTCGACTATGAAGGATTGCAGCTCATCTATTGATCATTGTACAGGAAACTCAAGGGTGAAATCAGTCAAATTCGGAGTGGACAAGTCGATAATCTCCTCGTCGGTTCAGCTCCTCAAATTGTCAAAGACAGGTTCCAGGCAACACAATTACTAGACGCTCAAGCTGCGCAAGCTCAAGTGCAAGCACAGATGGTCCAGCAACACTCGGCTTCACCGCCAGCAAAACCTGTAGAAGCTTCCTTGCCTATGCCCGAGGAGATCGCAGATAACGAGAAGGACGCGACGAATTCGGCAGAACAGATCAAGGCCGGTGATTCTCCGGCGAGACGGAGTGGGAGGAAGAACAGCAGACAAGCGGATGATGAAACAGCGAAACCGACCTCGAGTCCTCGTCGAACCGGACCTGAGCTAGTCGATGACGACGTTGAGATGAACGGAGTTGATGCTACACAGCAAGCAGAAGAGAGCAGTGCCGTAATGAACGAGTCAGCTGAGAAGGAGGGAAAGAAGGAAAAGAAAGGCCGAAAAGCTGCAGCAGGTAGAAAGGGGAAGAAGAAAGGCGGTAGGCGGAAGAAGGGAGAGGAGGCAGAGTCGGAAGGAGAGGGTGTCGAAGGCGATCAAGAGGCGGAAGAAGAAGACGCTACCGTGAATGATCAGAACGGAGAAGAACCCGGAGTCGAGCAAGAACAAGACCTTGAACACGAGCAAGAGAAAGCGGAAGAGGAGGACGAGGAAGAAGATCTTGAAGAAGTCGAGGAAAGTAAGAAGCGACCCGGGAGAAAGAGAGTAGGAGGAAGGACAGGTTAGTTGTTCTAGATTCTTTCGCTGTTCAAAACGCTCCTCTACTGACGTTCTCCTACATTGACCCGTCTAGGTGGACGGCCAAACAAACGCAAAGCTTCAGCTCCTCCTTCGTCGGCAGCAGCAGGGTCTCCGAGCGCCGAAGCTGAGAGATCCGCAACTCCGGCTCCGAAGAGGCGAAAGGGGCGAAAGTCAAAGGCGGAAGGTGATGCAGAGCAAGAAACCCTAGACTCGCCTGGTATGTCCCTCACTCTTACAATTTTCAGGCGCTGCTGTATTGATGTGAGCACTCCGGGAACAGAACCGAAAGAATCGAAAGCACTCACTTCGAAACGCAAAGCTGCCTTCACTCGTATTGTCGACTCGATCCGATCATTACCCTTCTCCAACTCTTTCGAATCCAAGATCACTCGTTCGATAGCTCCGAATTATCAAGCAGCAGTCAAACGACCGATTTGCTTGAAAGATATCGGCAAGAAAATCAAGAGCGGCGAAATCAAGGATAGCGGTGAACTGATGAGGGACTTTGCGATCTTATGTGCGAATGCGGTTCAGTTCAATGGAGACGAGGGAGAAGGTTCTGTTGGGAGACAAGCGCAAGAACTCTGGAAGCGTTTGGAGAGGTGAGTCAATCATCTCAATCCGACTGCTGTTCGCCTCGACTAACCCCTTCTCGACGTCCAGATTGATGGACGAAACGTTGTCTACCGAATTCAACATGGAGAACACTGGATCATGATGTCGATTCTTCTGCTTGCCTGTTCTTTCGCTTTTCATTCTTCGCAATGTATCTGAGTTCTACTTGCAACTTTGTCTGTGCTTCTCGACAACGCGAGTAATGTCTTCGATCGATACGACTCTCCAGTGCTGTAAGACAAGCTCTCAGATCTTGCGAATCCCTCAACTTCAACTCAAGTTGATTCACCGCTTCTTCCCTTCCCTTCCCCTTCATCTCGCTGTCCTTTGCATGTCGATATCGCTACCTTTACCTTCGACTGCACTCTCGACAGAACCGCTACAACTCACCTTCTCTCTCGATCAAATCCTCTCTTCTCCAGCAGAAACATCATCATCATCTCAATTCTCAAACAACGACCGCAGAGGACATGCAGTCGATATCTTCGAAGAGCTAGATCGAAAGAGAACGGGATGGAGTATGGCTGGTAGTCAAGAGGGAGGCGCCAATGGAGATGAAAGTGAGGAGGAATTAGTAGATGAATCATCCAATTCGGCTCATCGACGAGCCAAGACTGGCTTTGAGTACGCTCTATCAGATGCTACAAGTCTGCTCTACCCTTCGACCGATTACGAGCTCGAGAAGAAGCTATCTCAGATCGGAGGAGGGCGAGGAATTGAGGGAGAAGGAGGAGGAGATCACATCGAAAGACTGCCTGACTGGCTCAAGGAAACGTCTGGAAGGGTGAGAAAGATGGCAGTGGGTCATATCTACCAGGAAGAGCGAATAGCGGGAGACGACGAGGGTACAACCCGGAGGACGAAACGACGGAAAGTGAGAGTCGCGGTTGGCTGTGAAGATGGGACTCTTTGGTTGTTCGGGACAAAGGATACGGAGGTCAGTCATCATCGGGATGCGACAGCTAGGCCGAATGGGCAAACGAACACGGAGATCGGACGAACAGTTCCAAGCGTTTTTCGAAATCAACGAAACCCTACCACCTCCTCTCGACCCATCACTCCGCCATTATCCCCGACCAGCGACAATGGCTCCGTCACTCTTTCTCCTCGACTTCACACTCGTCATTCTTCCGCAAGTCTCTCTACCTTGTCTTCCTTCGCCTCCCAACCTGGTCGAGTTACCTCTGGCCCTCCTTCGGCTAACGGTTCCCAGTCCTACTCTGAGATCAAATGTCCCGATCAACGACTACGGAAAGCGAGCGCCACCGTATCTGTTTCGACCACTTCCGCGACTCCTTCCTCCTCTCACGCCCATTCGCATTCCCGTTCCTCAGCAATCGATAACAACGCTACACCGATTCAGAACCATGATGACCATGCCTTACCGCCACTATCCCCAGTCTCTCACTCTCCCACCTACCCACTGTCGCCGATCCCTTCTCATCCAGCCTCTTCTACTCTCCCTCAATTCCGATTCTCTCCTTCGGCACAATCCTCTCGAAACCCCTCACCTCGACAGCATCCAACTGGTTTAGCGAGTAAGAAGGAAACAAGATCGTCCTCGGTCTCGACGGCAGCGACTAGCGGATCATGGGTTCCACCGGGCAGTAGCGGTGGAGAGCGAAGAACTCATTCGAGAGCGAAGGAGAGTATGGCGAGTGGTATAGGTCTATGGGAAACCGCGAGTATAGCTTCTCCTTTAGAGTCAATTACTGGCGAGGGAAATGCGGGGAGCAAGAAGGGACTCGCGATCTTCACAGAGGAGGAGTCACGGTTCGAGGAGGTTATGGGAAATTTGGAACCTCTCGCGAAGATTCTCCCTGCTGGTCATGGTCCCGTAGTAGGCCTCTCTTGTGTTGATGGCGAAAGGCTTCGACTC
>Ga0308169_10006216_pt1 | contig 10598 bp, 9 predicted proteins | sample PhyBR1_2_FD_202139 | JGI IMG/M metagenome (GOLD analysis project Ga0308169, IMG submission 202139) | Phyllosphere microbial communities from UC Gill Tract Community Farm, Albany, California, United States - DLSLSB.R1 | ecosystem: Host-associated > Plants > Phyllosphere > Unclassified | place... | reverse complement strand
ATCAGAGCGGTGATGAATACGGGAGTACGCTTCATGAGCTAACACCTTCGAAAATCGTCAATAATCAGGAAGGAAATTCAGAAGAACGCACCAGCGCAACCATCCTGCGATACGGATCGTCATTACCAACACAAAGCACCGGCGCACCACGCTCAAGAACGAAATACCGCCCCAACGCCAGCGCGGCAAAAAATGGAACAGCCCCACATCTCCCGCTGGCGACGCCAACGCGGACCACGTCATCCGTCTCGTCCAGCCGGGATAACCCAGCCGCTTTAAGCGCCAGCAACTCGAGTACGCGGCTCGGACGCTGCCCGGTATCGGCAACCACCATCGCCACATTGGAAGCATCGATCCCGCTGCGTTGGAAGGCACGTTCCGACAATTCCCGCAGCAAGCTGGAATCGACACGCTTGGTCTCGTCGGCCGACGAATCCAGGTACGCTTCCTCGACTCCATCCAGCACCGCAATCGTCGAAGATTCGGCCAGGCTGAGCCGATCCGTCATCAAAAGCCCGACCGCGCCTTCGCCCGGGATATGTCCGTGCGGCTGCGATGACGTGAACAGCGAACCATTTGCCGCCCATCGCTCTACCGACTCGTCACCAATATACGAAGCAAATGCCACGACCATTGCGATCAATGGCGCACTCTCCGCACCAGCACTTTGGGCCAGCTGATTGATTACCGTCGACGGAGATACATCGTCCGCAAGTACAGAGTGTTCCGTCATCACGATGACATCGTCGCCTGGCCAGCCGTAGCGTGCCACGGTCTGCTTGAGCCACATGCCGGCCGCGCGGCCTTGTGCGGCACCCCATTCAGCCGGCAATAAGGGTATCAATTGCAGCTTTGCCTGCGTATCCACCTGGTACAGGATTGGTCCCGCAGCCTGTGCGGCCAGTTCGGCAACCACGGCGCTTGCCAGCGTCAACGCACGCCATTGCTCGTCATTGAACTGCAGTCCGGTCATGCCATTCAGGGCCAGCCATTCACCCATTTCGTCCCGCAGCGTTTCGTCCAGGGCGTACTTGCAGCGCGCCGCCATGATGGGAAAGCCATCCTCATCGACCAATTCCTTGTCGAGATCGGCGCGCGCCTTGTTATCGGCAATGGCCGAAGCCAATTCCTCTGGCGACGCGCCATGCGGCAACCGGAGCGAGGCCGCCAATATGGCCAGTGGACGGGTTTGCGACGGTGCGGCCGATGCTTTTGCTGGCGTGGGAACGGCGGTAGCGGCTGGCGCGGCGGCCGGTCGGGGAATCAGCTTTTGGCCGATGAATCCCACCAGGACCAGGCAGGCCGGCAAGCCGAGCAGGTAGAGCAGCAATTCACCCGTCGTCGGGTTGGCTTTAGTCGTGCGCCAGTAAACGATCGCGCTTCCCCAGCAGGCGACAACGATAAATGTGGCCAGAAAAAGGGATTTGAGCCAGGGGGGCAGTACGCGCTCACCGGCTGGCAGGGCAGGATATGTGGACATCGTCGCGCTCAGATCTTGTCGATGGTGGTTTGCTGACCTGCGATCAGGACAGCGCCGCAAGAAGTCTTGTCGCCGTCGCGCGCGGCCGGCTTGCCGTCGACGATCAAGGTCGTGTCTCCGCTGGCGATCGTGACCGTGCCGTGCTTGGAACAACTGACCTTGTCACCCATGCGCGCGATGCCGACGCCATCGATATCGCTGTATGGCGACGCTTCGATGACGCTGCCGCCGTGGGAGATCTTGTCACCGAGTCTGATCAATGGTCCTGCCATATGAATCTCCTCTCAAAACATTCCACATTTAATAGCGACTCAAAGCAATCGCGATGACGTCGCGCAAGTATTGACTTTAGCGCTGCTATATCTTGGCAAGCCTTGGTCCCTGTTTAAAAATCCCGATCACTTTGCATGGAGGCGCACATGAAATATCCAAAACTGCTGGTGTTACTTCCCCTGCTGGGCTCCCTGGCTGGCTGCGGCAAACCCGTTCCAAAAGAAAAATCCTTGTATGTCGGCGAGTGGCAAGAAAAGGCGATGTATCTGCTGATTACGCAAGACGGCTCCGTCAAGTACAAGCGTTTAAAGAACGGTGGCATGACCTCAGTGGATGGTCCACTAAAAGGGTTCAACGGAGACAATATCGAAGTAGGGTTGGGACCAATGGCAACGACTTTCGTCGTGAGCAAACCACCGTATCAAGATGGCGCGCAGTGGAAAATGGTCGTCGATGGCCTCGAGCTGACGAAAACCGATTAATCCCTGAAGCTGCTGGCAGCAACGAAACCTGCATCTGAATACCTATACATTGCCGCCAGGGAGAGGCACCAGCACCGCAGGTGCACTCGCCCCGCCCTCAAACAAATGCTGCCCACCCCTCACACTGAACTTCCCTGAGCAGGCAAACGTAATATCCCCACCCGCCAGCGTCACCGCCGCCTGCCCCGCCTGCAGCACGATCTTGTCCTTGGCCTTGATCTCGATGCCGTCGTTGACGGAAATGACCGTCACCGCCCCTTCCGCCAGGATCTCCAGCTGGTCCGTATGCGCCTGCAGCGACACCGGCCCGTTGCCGGCGATGGCCTGGATGCCGCCGCCATGCGTGAACAGGCCGGCGGCCTGGCCGGCCACCGAGGACACCGTATGCGCCGCCGTCATGTGCAGGTCCGATTGCGTGGTCCAGTGCAGCTGCTGTCCGGCGTAGATGACGGTGGAGGCGGGCGTTGCCCAGTTGATGCCGGCGGCCGCGTCCATCAGCACGATCGCTGCGCCGAACTTTTCCACCGGCTGTGCCGCATCCGGCTCGCGCGTGCCCGCTTGCGCTTTCAGCGCCGGCTGGCCGCCGACCGCGCCGGCATACCTGCCCTTGGCCTGCGGATCGATCTGCTCGATGAAGTCCGCCTGCGCCTTCGCCGCCTCCTTGCTGAACAAGGCCAACTGCTGGGAGGCCGCGCCGGCCATCGCATCGTTCAGCGAACGCGCACCCTTGAACAGCGACAGGGCCTCGGCCGCATCCATCTGCGTCGATACGCCGTCGGCGCGCGCGCTGGTCGACAGCAGTACGCCTTCGCCGCCGCGCAGCACGGCCCAGGCATCGGTGCGCAGCTCGAAGCCGCTGCCGCGATAGCGTCCCCGCTGCGCCGAGCCGGGCGGCTGGTCGACCAGGTAGCCGAGGTTCAGCTGGGTCGCCGCGCTGCTGGTGGCCAGGCGCATGCGCAGCTGGCCCTGGGTGTCGTCGAGCTGCCACTGGTTCCAGCCGCCGCCGTCGAAGTTATTGGTGTGGATCCCGGACAGCACGCCCGCATGCTTGATGCCGGAATCGACGCCGGCGGCGAACGGCGGCGGGTCCGATCCGGTGTAGAGCTGGGCGACGATCACGGGGCGGTCGATGTCGCCTTCGATGAAGTCGACCAGCACTTCGGTGCCGATGCGTGGCGTGAACTGCGTGCCCCAGTTGGGCCCCGCCAGCGCTTCCGCCACCCGCACCCAGGTGCCCGAGCTGTCGTCGCCGGGTGCGCAGCCTTCGGCGTCGCTGTTGTGGGCCATGCCGCCGGGGTTCGGATTGCGCCCGCGCTGCCAGGGAAACTGGATCCTCACCTGGTGATCGCGCGTGGTGGTCGCCACCGCATCGGGCAGGCCGACCACCAGCGCCGTCTGCGGTCCGGGTGCGGTGCAGGGCTGCGGCGCGCTCACCGCATCCGGGACGATGGCAGCCACCTCGCGCACGCATGCGAAGGTATTGCGGTAGATGCCATCGATACCGTCGATACCGGCCGGCCGCAGGTTGTTGCGCGCCTCATGGCACACCCACAGCACGACGAAGGCGTTCTCTCCCCCCGGATAGCGCTCGTGCTGGCTCAGGTTGAACGCGTATCCGGCCGCCAGACGGCGCACCGAACCCGTGCCTTCGAAGCGCTTGTTGTCCAGCTCCAGCGCCTGCAGCATCAGCTGGCTGTGCCGGCCGGCTTCGTCGCTGCTGGCTGCGATGCGCTCGCCGCTGCCGTCGTAGATCGCCATCCCGGGCAGTTCGCCGGCATCCAGCTGTGACTGCTGCTCCGCGCCCGGCGCCATCAGCTGCGACGGATCCCAGCTGCCGATGACGACGCCGTTGGCCGCGGCCTGGCGCCGCGCGCTGAAGACGTCGATGCTGTCGTCCTGCTCGGTGGCGCGCACGCCGTGGAAGCGGATGGTATTACCGCCCGGCGTCGCGGGCGCTGGCGCCTTGCCGTCGAAGATGAGCAGGCGGTGCGTATCCCGGTCGTGCTCGAAGCGCCAGCTCAGGCCCTCCGACGCCAGCACCCGCATGAAGAAGGCGAGATCGCTCTCGCGGTACTGGGTGCAGACCGGGCGCGTGGACAGCGGCTGCGTCAGGTCGAAGTCGAAGCGCAGCTGTGGATAATCCACCAGCAGTTCGGTGACGATGTCGCGCGCGTTCTTGTCCTGGAAGATGTAGCTGTCGCGGCGCAGCGCCAGCAGGGACAGCGCCGGCTCCAGCCGCAGGCGGTAGCGCGCCATGCCGCCGTCCACGCCCGTCCATGAAGCCTGGGTGCACAGGCCGTGCCAGGCGCGCCGGCTGCCGTCCGGCTGCAGGATCGCCACGCTGAGCGCTTCGCCGATGAAGGGCGACAGTTCGAGATCGGCCGACACGCTCAGCGCATCGATGTCGAAGCAGAACAGTTCGTTCACGCCTTCACGGCCCGTGAAGCGCTCCGCCACCAGCGATTCGGGCAGATCGCCGTCCCGTGCGCTCGCAAGGGTGATGAGGCGCGCGTGCTGGCTCAGTCCTTCGCCGAAGACCTTCCCCATCTCAGGCCGCCACCGCCAGCAGTTCGAGCTTGAGCTCCTTCATCCCCGACGGCACGTAGATCGACACCGACTGCGCCTGCAGCATGCGCTCGTACATCTGTCCCTTCGCATCGAGCACGAAGTAGCAGGTGTCGGGACGCACCGGCACCGCGGCCGGCAGCTGGGGCGCGTACTGCAGGCGCACGCCGGGCAGGGCGGACAGCACGCATTTCTCGACGTCGTCGGGAGCGCCGACCTTGAAGCGCAGCGGCACCGTATCGACCAGCTCCAGCGCCGGGATGTCGGCCGAGACGGCGATATAGAAGGTGGTCTTGTCGTCGATCTTGCCCGAGTCGAGCATGCCGTGGTGGTAACTGGGCCGCACCTCGCTGAGGACGATGGCGAAGTACTTCGACGAGATCACGGTATCGAGCAGCTCGCGCACGATCTGGTGGAGCTTCAGGAAGGCCGGGCCGGGGTCCGCATGCTGGTAGGGCGGCAGGTCGGAAAGTAGCCAGCTCTTCGAGAAGGTCATCAGGGCGCCGGCGGTGGCGAGCAGCTGCTCGTACAGGCGCTCGGGATGCAGGTCCGGATGGTGCAGATAATGGGTCAGCGCCGCACAGGCGGTGCTGGCCGTGTGCAGCAGCCAGAACGAGGACATGTCGCCGGAACGGAACTCGATCACGTTGCGGCTCGGCTCGCGGTGGTGGCCGTACAGGGCGCCGACCTTGGCCTGCAGCGCGTCCAGCAGGCGGCGCAGCTGCAGGTGCAGGATCGGCGCGGCGCCGACCGACAGGCAGGGAGGCACGAAGCCCGGATCGATCTCGAAGCCGCCGGTGGCGGCGCGGCGCAGGCGCAGCAGCGGGAAACAGGTGTAGGCATCGCGCGGCTCGAACTCGGCCACCAGGCGCACCGTCTTCTTCAGGTAGGCCAGCTGGGCCGGGGAGGCCTGGGTGTAGAGGTCGGGCGTTTCCTGGTTCGCCTGCACGAAACGGGCCGTGTTGCTGTCCTCGCCGGGCGGAACGAAGTTGCCGCTGAAGGGTTTCAGTCCCGGCAGGGCGGCGTAATAGGTCACGCTCTGCTGGTTGGGTTGGGACTGCAGCAGGTTCAGGTCGACCGTGGGGGGGAGCTCGTCGGGCCCCGGCGCGTCGACCAGTTCGCCGTCCTGGAAGCGCAGCGCCAGCGCCAGGATCCGCAGCACATTGCTGCCAAGGGCATCGCGGTCGACTTCCAGCCGCTCCACGCCCCAGGCATAGGGATGAACGGCATCGATGCTCTTGTAGAGACGGTGCTCGTGGTATTGGTCCTGGCGCTGGAAGTGCTGCGGACGCAGCAGCAGGCCCTCGCCCCAAAGTACCTTGCTGTTCATGTCGCGTTCCCTCCTGTCGAGTCCACCACCATAGCTTTTTCGTGGCGTCCTTTTTACGGGAACCCGGTTGGGCCTTGCTCCCGCTCAATGTTTTGGTAGCGTCTTCGCAACTGAACTATTTTTTCGGCGGCGACTATGTAAGACTCTCGGCTGGATCACGCGAGGGGATGCCAATGAAGGGTTTCACGCCTGGTTTATTCGACCGCCTGCTCGGTGTGCCGACGCGTGGCGCCGGCAGCGCCACGGTGTCGCGGATCTCGGCCGAGGACTTGAAGGATGCGGTCGCGCGCGACCTCGAGGCCCTGCTGAACACCCGCGCCGTGATCCCGGAAGCGCTGCTCGAGGACTACCCCGAATGCAGCAGCTCGATCCTCAACTATGGCCTGAGCGACTTCGCCGACCGCTCGCTGTCCAGCCCCACCGACCGCGCCCATATCTGCGCCTGCCTGGAACAGGTCATCGGGCGCCACGAGCCGCGCCTGCGCGATGTGAAAGCCTCGCTCGAGATCAGGGAGGGCGCGGTGAACCGCCTGAATTTCTCGATCACGGCGCTGCTGGTGGCCAGCAGCTCGCAGGAGCCGGTCAACTTCGACGCCGTGCTGCAGCGCTCCACGCTCCAGTACAGCATCAGCAAGGCGGGACGGACGGCGGTGGCGGCGCCATCCGCGTCCGCGCCGGCGGGGGCCTGAGGTGGAGCAGCTGCTGCCGTATTACGAGCGCGAGCTCGGTTACCTGCGCCGCAACCTGCGCGACTTCGCGGAGCGCTATCCGAAGATCGCCGGCCGCCTCCTGATCAGCGGCGAGGTATGCGAGGACCCGCACATCGAGCGCATGATCGAGTCCTTCGCGCTGCTCAACGCGCGCATCGCCAAGCGCCTCGACGACGATTATCCCGAGTTCACCGAGGCGCTGTTCGAGGTGCTGTATCCGCACTACCTGCGGCCCTTCCCCTCGTGCTCGATCGCGCGCATGGACGTCGCCGCCGCCGCCGCGCAGCAGACCGGCGCCAGCATCATCCCGCGCGGCACCCAGCTGAATACCCGGCCGGTGCGCGGCGCCGCCTGCACCTTCCGCACCGTCTACCCGGTCTGCGTGGCGCCGCTCGAACTCACCGAGGCATCGTTTTCCGCCATCATCCGCTGCCCGGAAGCGGTGCGCCTGCCGGGCGGCGCCGGCGCCGGGCTCAGGATCACCATCGCCGCCACCGGCGAGCAGGCGCCCGGCCAGCTGCAGCTGGCGCGGCTGCGCGTGTTCATCGACGGCGAGCCTTCGTTCTGCGCGGCCCTGCGCGATGCGCTGTTCATGCGCACCGTCGCCGCCTGGGCCGAAGCCGACCGCAGCGGGCGCTGGGTGCCGCTGGACGCGATCCCGATCCACGCCGCCGGCTTCGGCGACGACGATGCCCTGATCGACTTTCCGGCGCGTTCCCATCCCGCCTACCGGCTGCTCACCGAGTACTTCTGCTTCCCCGAGAAATTCAATTTCTTCGACATCGACCTCGCCGCGCTGGCGGGCGTGCTGCCGGCGGGAAGCAGGACGCTCACCCTGCACCTGGCGCTGTCCGGCCTGCGCGCCGATTCGAACACCGCGCGCATGCTGGAGACGCTGTCGACCAACAACGTGCTGCTCGGCTGCACCCCGGTGGTCAACCTGTTCCGCCAGAAGGGAGAGCCGATCCGCCTGACCCATACCAGCGCCAGTTATCCGGTGCTGGCCGACGGGCGCCGCGCCTTCGCCTACGAGGTGCAGACGATCGAGTCGGTGTCGCTGGTGCGCCAGACGCCGCAGGGCGAATCCATCATCGAGTACCAGCCCTTCTATTCGCTCAAGCATGCGCAGGCGCCGGAAAACAGCGGCCATTACTGGGCCCTGCGGCGCGACGAGACCCTGCGCGACAGGAGCCCGGGCTTCGAAACCCAGATCACGATCGTCGACGTCGACTTCGATCCCGCCGCGGTGGAGACCGACACGCTGAACCTCGAACTCATCTGCACCAACCGCGACCTGCCTTCCCAGCTCGCCTACGGCCAGCGCGGCGGCGACCTGTTCCTCGAAGGCGGATCCAGCGTGAAGTCGATCGTTTTCCTGCGCAAGCCCACCAATTCCTGGCGCTTCGAGCACGGGCGCGGCACCCACTGGCGCCTGATCTCCCACCTGTCGCTGAACCACCTGTCGCTGACCTCGGACGGCATCGACGCCTTCCGCGAGATGCTGGCCCTGTACGACCTGCCGCGCTCGGCCTCGTCGCAGCGCCAGATCGCCGGCATCGTCGGCATCGAACAAAAAGCCGCCAGCGCCTGGCTGCCGGGGAATCCGTTCACCTGCCTGGTACGCGGGGTCGAGGTGCGCCTGACCATCGACGAGGAAGCCTTCGTCGGCAGCGGCATCCATGCCTTCGCCCACCTGATCGAACGCTTCCTCGCCCTCTACGTCCATGCCAACAGCTTTACCAGGCTGACCATCGTTTCGCACAAGACCGGAGAGGAGTTACTCGCATGTTCGCCAAGAAGCGGCGATTCGAGCCTGCTGTAATCGAGCGCCTGTTCAAGGAACCCTGGCGCTTCGAATACTTCCAGGCGGTGCGCCTGCTCGAGCTCTGGCTCAGGCGCCAGCGCCAGTCCCGGCTCGACCCGGTGGCGCAGGTGCTGCGCTTCCGGAATTCGACCTCGCACGGCTTCCCGGCCAGCCAGCTCGAAGCCATCCATCTCGAGACCCACGACGACGAAGGCCTGCGCCACGTCCACGTCACGCCGGCCTTCATGGGCCTGTTGGGCTGCAACGGCGTGCTGCCGGCCCACTACAACGAACGCATCGCCGAACACGAGCAGCGCCACAAGGACGAAGGCCCGCGCGCCTTCCTCGACACCTTCTCGAACCGCTCGCTGGCCCTGTTCTACGAAGCCTGGCGCAAATACCGGCTCCCCTTCAAGTACCAGCTCGAGGGCAGGGACAGCTTCCTGCCCCTGCTGCTGGGGCTGGCCGGCTTCGGCAATGCCGCGCTGCGCCGGCGCCTGGCGCAAGGACACAACGGCGCGGTGCTGGACGAATCGGTCGGCTACTTCGCCGCCGCGATCCGGCACCGGCCGGCGTCGAGCAGCCAGCTCGCGCGCGTGCTGAGCGAATACTTCGGCCAGCCGGTGGCGGCCGAACAGTTCGTCGGCCAGTGGTACGAGGTGCCGCCCGCGCAGCAGACCATCCTCGGCCAGGCCACCGCCGTGCTGGGCGCGGGCGCGATGGCGGGCGTGCGCGTGTGGCAGCGCGACCTGCGCCTGCGCCTCGTGATCGGACCGCTGGACCGCGCCGGCTTCGGCGCCTTCCTGCCCGGCGGCCTGGCGGCGAAGGCCCTGCACTCCCTGCTGGCCCTGTTCACCGGCGTGACCCTCGAATACGAGGTGGAACTGGTGCTGCGCGCGGCCGACGTGCGCGAAGTCACCCTGCGGGACGGCGCCAGCATCGGCCGCCTGGGCTGGGATGCCTACCTGGTCGACGGTCCCCAGCACGCGGACCGCCGCGACGTGCGTTACCAACTGAATTCGCTGTAGTCGCCCTCGTCGTCGAACAGGCCTGCGCCATCCCAGCAGCGCAGCCCCACCGCGGCCTGGCCCGACACCGCCTTGCCGGCAAGGCCCAGACTTTTGAGCAGGCGCGGGAAAGCGCGGCAGTAGCTCGACTGCACCCCGGCCAGGCGCGCCAGCCGGGCGTAGCTCAGCACCGTCCCGTCCGGCACGGCGCGCAGCACCCGGGCCACCCGCAGGCGCCAGTCCTCATCCCAGGCCGGCAGCATGCGGCCCAGGTCGCGGATACGGTCGCCGGGCCGGATGACGCCGCCGGCCAGCACGCGCGCCAGCACGCCGCGGCGCCGGCCGATCCGCGCCGCCACGCCGGCCTGGAAAGCATCGAGGTGGCCGCAGGCTTCGCACTGGAACATCGGCCGCAGCAGGACCGCATCGCCGATGCGCAGCACGCTGCCGGAGGCCAGCAGCGAAGTGTCAAGGTCGACCAGCAGGTTCTCGCCCAGCGCCTGCGCGGGCAGTTCGAAACCGGCATAGGCCGGCGCGCCGGCCAGCAGCACCTGGCGCGGCGACAGCGGATCGGCATGGCGCTCGCCGGCCAGGCCCATGCCGGCGATGGCCTCGGCATGCGGCGCGCCGTCCGCCAGCGCCAGCACCTGTCCGAGTCCTGCACCGGTCATCATGTGTTCATCCCCAAAAATGCGTCGTCCCCGCGAAAGCGAAAAAAGCGCCACTGGCGCTTTTTTCTCCAGGTTCTGTTCGCGCTATCGAAACGCTTGCAGACTTGGATCCCCGCCTGCGCGGGGACGACGTAGCTAAGAGTAAATTAAGCCGAAGCCAGCGCCTGGTTGAAGGTCGCGCTCGGACGCATCACGGCTTTCACCTTGGCGCTGTCCGGCTGGTAGTAGCCGCCGATGTCGACCGGCTTGCCCTGGATTTCCAGCAGCTCGGCCACG
>Ga0308169_10006215_pt1 | contig 10599 bp, 14 predicted proteins | sample PhyBR1_2_FD_202139 | JGI IMG/M metagenome (GOLD analysis project Ga0308169, IMG submission 202139) | Phyllosphere microbial communities from UC Gill Tract Community Farm, Albany, California, United States - DLSLSB.R1 | ecosystem: Host-associated > Plants > Phyllosphere > Unclassified | place... | reverse complement strand
TGTGGTGCTCCCTGACCCCTACGACGGTCGGATCGTTCGGCTCCACATGGACGAAGACGACAAGCTTCAGGTCAAGACCATGGAGCTCAACCTCGGCAAGATCAGCGGCTACGCTCCCGATGTGGAGGCGGCCATCGGATGGATGAGTTCCATCGCAGACGAGGAAGTTCGCAGCGAGCTCAAGGCCCACGGGTTGCCAGCCCGGGCTGGCATGCTTCTTCAGGGCCCTCCGGGTTCTGGCAAGACCACCCTGGCTCGCCGAGTCGCTCGAGACCTCGCTGGAGAGACCACCGTGGTCTATCCCACGCCCGAAGTCTCCATCGAGAAGATCTTCGAGTTCGCTGATCGCTACGAGCCCGTTCTCATCGTCCTGGAGGATGTGGAATCCTTCTTTGGAGAGCGCGGCGAGAGCGACTTCAGCTCCTTCCTCAACGAGCTCGACGGGCTCGACCAGGAGGGTGGCAAGATGATCCTCGCAACCACCAACGATGCCTCTGAGTTCGATGATGCGGTCACTCGACCAGGCCGGCTTGAGCGCAGTGTCGTCATCGCAGATGTGCAGCCCGGTGCCCACCTGGAGATGGTGAAGAACCGGCTCCCGAAGGAATCGGAGACCAACCTGGAGCTCCTCCTTGAGGTGATCCGAGAGAAGTGCGAGGGTGCCAAGAAGATCATCACTCCTGCCGTGATCGACTCCCTGGCTCGCCACGCCATCATGCTCCGGCTCAACGGCGAGGGACTCCTGAAGTACTCCCGTGAGGTTTGGGTTCCCTACTACGAGACGGAGTCTCACATCTGAGCTCGACGGCGATAGCATAGGCTGAGACCGAGGAAGAGGGGAGAGCGCATGGCACACGACCACGCTCTCCCCTCCTCCGTTCCCGGGGAGGCCCGGGGAATGTTGCGTTTCCGGCTCGGATCAGTGCTCATCATCGCCCTGGCAGCCTTTGGAGCACAGTTCATCGGAGCGCTACTCACCGGCTCCATCGCACTCCTGGCGGAATCTGTCCACATGCTCGTGGATCTCATTGGCCTCCTCATCGCCTTCTCTGCTGCTCTCCTGCCCCGAAAGGTCAGCGAGGGTCGGCGCCATCGACTTGAGGCTATCTCCGCGCTCACGCAGTCTACGCTCCTTGTGGGCGTGGGGATCTACGCCCTGGTCCAGGGTTTGCAGGGGCTCATCATGCCCCACAGCGTGGCAGCTCAGTACATGCTATTCTTCGCCACTGCTGGGCTCGCCGCCAACCTCACCTGCGTAGCCATCCTCTACGGGAGCAGGAAGGCCAACATCAACTTCCGAGCAGCTTTCCTCGAGGTCATCAGCGATGCGGTAGGCTCACTCCTCGTCATCGCCGCTGGCATCGTAGTGCTCACGACGGGGTTCTACTACGCTGACTCCATCGCCGCGCTCTGTCTCGCCGCACTGATGATCCCGCGGGGCGTTCGGATTTCCAGACTTGCGCTGCGGAGCCTCTTCTCCCGGAGGAGATTCTTCAGCCTCGCTGCCGCGGGATCCCTGCTGATCTCCATGCTCGCAGGCTTCGGAGTGCTGCAGCTCCATCAGTACTTCTTCCCACCTCACCTCGATCTTCCAGTGGCGGCCGTGGATGGCTACTCCTGGAGACAGGAGGATGGAGGAAAGCTCCGGCTTAGCTTCGACAGGTCCGGCGAGATCGCTGTGCTCACGGATGGATGCAGCACTGCCCGAGCTGCCTATCAGGAAGAGTACGGCGGGGCAGACATCGGTACCTTCTACCTCTCCACGAAGAAAAGCTGCGCTGGAGAAATCCCTATCTCCATCCTTCGAGACACGCAGTCTGCCTATTACTCCAAGGACTTCAAGACCCTCTACTTCTATGACCAGAGCGACAGGATCCTCGCTCGCTTTGAGTCGCCCCAACGCAGTGCTGATCAGGATGTGCTCAACTTCTGGACGCCTGCTCTCAAGTTCCTCTTCTGGCTCTAGGCTTCGCAGGAACACTGAGGGTTGCGCTTTCTCCAGGGACCATGTTACGGTTGAACTTCATCGATCGGAAGCTCCGGTCAGAGCCCAACTCCAGAGGCTCGCCGATAGGTAAGCCGAAACTGAGAGGAACGACCATGGCCATCAGCACCAAGAACGAGGATAAGCTCGCAGCCCTCGAAGAGGAGCTCAACGCTCGAGGTGACAGGCTCTCCCCCAACGAGATCGCCGGCCACGGGCCGACCCTCCGAAGCTCCAAGCTCGAGGACGGGCTTCGCGCCGCGATCTACCTCGAACGACTTCACCAGCAGGATCAGAACCAGGAGTGGGACGGACTCATCCCCGTGGATGCGCTCATGGCAACCCTCCGGGAAGAGCTCTAAGCGGACTCCGATCAGAGTCGCCGTTCCACGCCCGTAGGCTGCCCTCTAAGCGCCTCCGGGCGTGGCTTCGTTGGGTAACACATTAGATCGACTTCCGTCACAGAGAGACGCCGGGAGTAATCACCGGCCGATGCTAAGGAGCACCCATGGGAGATGGACCGGGCTATAACCCCTACAGGAAATCCAACGGCGAGTTTGCCTCAAAGGATGAGGTGGGCAGCCTCGAGGAGAAGCTCTCCGGAGATCTCGCAGCTGCCCAGAGCTCCGGAGATGACGCTTTGGAGGCTCAGATCAAGAGCTACGCCATGGACAAGCTTCCCGAGAGTGACCTCGGTAGGAAGCTTCTTGAGGATTCCTACGGTACATCGGCCACCCGGAGCAAGAGCAGCGCCTACGGGAAGCTCGGCGCCCGTGAGCTCCAGAAACTCGCCAAGGACACCGATGATCCAGAGCTGCAGCTGGAGATCGCGCGCCGGGGCAACAGTGCTGCTCGAAAGAACCTAGCTCGCAATGCTTCAGCCTCAAGCGAGGCGCTCGCCCTTGCCTATGACTCCACGGATGATGACAGTGTTCGCCGGGAGATCGCAGTCAATGCCAACAGCGACCTGGCGCGAATGGAGCCCGTCCACGCTGCCCACGGCATCGGAGAATCCGTCCACCGCTCCAGGCAGGGTGCTACCCGGGAAGTTCGAGATCGCTACAGGCGTCGAGCAGAAGAGCTTCAGTCTGCCAACTGGATCGATGATCGCACGGTTCAGGCGCTTCGAGATCGCTGGCAGAGTGAAAGTGGCGATGCTCGTAGCGCCTACCGCTCCGAAGATCCGGCTGTGGATCGTATCATGGCCAATCCCTCCAACGAGGTCTCAGAAGATCTCGCTCTGGAGTACGCTCAGAGCAGCCCTCTGGCAGCGAGCATCGCGCTGGAGTCCGGTAGGATCAATCCAGACCGACTCGGCGAGCTTCACCCCGGAGCGGCTCGATTCTCAAAGGTCACGGATGAGAACACGCTGCGGGAAGCTGCTCGCCTTGCGAGTCGAGGTCACTGGGATCAGCTCGAGTATGATCCGTGGAATCGGCCTGATCCCACTGGAAGACCGGGCCGAGATGCAGTAAGGAGCATCGTGGACAACCCCTCCACTCCCATCGATGCGCTTACTCGCTTTGCGGGAAATGGTCGCGCCGATCAGCTCGCTCTCTATCGCCATCCCAATGCCACTCTTGAGCTCAAGAAGAGCCTGGAGAATGCAAGCCCGGTGGTGCGCTCTGAGCTTCGCCTCGAGAAGGCCCAGGGTGGTCGAGATCGGAGCGAACTTAGAAGTGAGCTCATCGTCTCCGGTGAACAGACAGACACTCGCAGAGGCTACCACAGCGCTGATTACACGCTGGATCGAAAGAAGATCGAGGAGTACAGGCTCTCTGCTCGAGATGTTGAAAGGCTCATGGGTAGCGGCGTGGGCTACAGGTACGATCCAGAGACAGGTCGCTACGGCGGAAGCTACGATAGCGGCGACTGAGGCGCCGTGGACACATCCTGTGTCCATCTGTACACAGGATGTGTACGATCGGCCCAACGGCCAGAGTCCAGTGCGGGAGGACTCTGGCCGTTGCGCTGCGACCGATAGTGGTGTAGCATTGATCTCAGTAGTCCAATGCTACACCACCGCGTACCACCGACTAGAAGAGGGCTGTTCCCATGGCTATCCACTCGGCTACGGTGCTGAATCCCGGAAGCGAGAGGCCGAACATCCGGCTCTCCTCGGGTCAGACCGTGCACAACTTCCACGGAGAGGGTAGCTGCCTCGGCGATGTCTGCCCTGTCCACAAGCCCTCGGAGCACTCTCTCCGTGAGCTTCCCCTAGCCTTCACCGGCAACTACATGGTCCGTATCCTTCCCTCGGTACAGGTCAGCGAACCCAACGGGCTCCACATTCCCGAGTACTCCGATGGAACCGTGCCCGTGACCATCGATCCGGATGACTACCTCTTCCGGGCCTACGGAAAGGCCATCGTTCGTAACTCGGGCTACTGCGCCCACTGTGGAGACCACATCGTGAGCTACCATCGCCACGATTTCCGGCCCTGCTCCTGCGGTAGAAGTGCGGTAGACGGTGGCGCGAGCTACCTGAGTCGCTCCGGTGAAGTCCTCGAGACCTCCCTCGTTTTCTACGATCCAGACCGGGAGGTTGACCACTGATGGGTGTCGTCTTCCTCTTCTTGCTCATCGGCCTCGGCGTCTACCTCATGTACCGGCGCGGTCGCGGACCGGGCGAGCAGCCCACATTCTGGCAGGACCTTCGAGTCTTCTTCCGCTACATCTTCAAGGGCCGTACTCCCTCGATGGACCACGCTGATCAGCGTCCGGGAGTACTCTCCAGCCCGCCCTCCCCTGTCGGCGGCCTCCCGCAGCCCGCTCGCCCTCTCTACTGGGATCGAGACGGCCATCGCCTCGAGGCTGATCACAGTCTTACCGACGATGATCGGGCTGAGGAGATCGTGAGCCTCGATGAGCTCTGGGAGAAGAGCGGCGGAGCAGAACACGAGCACGAATCCCGGAAGGACAACTGAGCATGGGCAAACGCGATCACGAAAGACAGAAAGAGGAGCTCGCTCGGATTCTCCACGATGCCAACACTGGCAGCATCGTGCCCGATGGGAACGATCCCGTTCCCTACGGTAAGCTCGCCGAGGCAATCCTCGCAGCAGGCTTCCTGAGGATCCCCGAGGGAGAGTGGGAGTACGGCTTCGGTCGCCGAAAGTGGCTCGGAAAGAGCCGTCCCCACGCAACTCCGGCCTACTCCCTAGAGGATGCTCGAGAGATGGTAGAGCTCTCCAATGAGGGTGAGGACGAGGTAATCTCTCGCAGAAGAGCCGTAGGCTCCTGGGAGCTCTTCGAAGACCCTAAGGAGAAGAACTGATGGCCTCCATCGAACAGCCCGACGAACGGGAAGAGCTCACTCGCGTGATGGCAGACCTCGGTGGCTACGGTGGCGCCGAGAACCTGCCCGACGGGGCAGAGGAGCTCGGCCCCTACTATCCTGAAGCTGACGCAATCCTGTCAGCAGGTTTCCATCGAACTGAGCCGAGCCGGAACGCCGAAGAGCTGATCTGGGAGGCTCTGGAGCCCTATCTCGAGGGACCGATCCATCTGGACCTCAATAGCCGGACCGACAACATCGCCTTTGGCGGAATCGTGGCTGCAGTGGCCGAAGCGGTTGCTCGACTCGAACTCGAGGGATCTGAATGGGAGTACGGAATCACTCGACCCGCAATCTTCGAGGATCCCGAAGAGCCAGGATCAGCCGAGGCGCTTAGCAGCCTCGATGAAGCTCGTTCCCACACTGGAATCAGCGCTACGGATGACCATTTCGTGGTTCGCCGTAGAAAGGCTGGTCCCTGGGAACGCTACGAGAGCTGAATGGTCCCTGATGAATCTATCTCAAAATCTAAGAACGGACAATCCATGAGCAGTAGCTCCACGCCCTCTGATGACTCTACCCCAGAGAACAGCATCACAGACATCGGGATCAATCCCCTCAGCATCATCGGTGCTGCTAGCTTCATCCTCTCCATCATCGGTCTACTGGTAATCGGACTTTCTGAGAGCTGGATCATGGGCGTATTAGCACTTGGCGCTGTGATCGTTCTCGGATGGATTGTGGCGATCTTCACCGCGCTTCTTTCCCAGAGCGATGATGCAGCTGAGCTCACAGCAACAGAGAGATTTATCGGTGCCACGAGCAACTTCTTCGTCGGCTACTTCTTTGTTCCTATCGGCATCCTTTACATGGCCGCATCTAGCTAGTCCAGACTCAACTGAAGAAAGAAGTAAGCACATGACCACACAGGATGAAATCCTCGCACTGATTCAGCCAATCCGGGAAGAGGCAGATGGGGACAGGGAGCTTCTCTATGAGCTCTACGGTGGCGGTATCCGAGTCACGCTGGAGCCCCTGGCGGATCTACTCGAGGCAACCGCCGATAGCCACCCTGAGCTCGTCGAGCTCGTTGCGCTGAGCCTCCAGGATCGTGATGAGAAGCGCCGGGAAGAACTTCGAACAGCTCTCATGGAGAAGCGCGCCAAGCAGGCAGAGGCAGCTCTGATCTGGCGCTGGTCCTGGAGCATGCGGGGAGGCGACTTGGAATCTGTCTTCACTGCGACCCGGGCTGAGGTCGAGGAGCTCTACGGTCAGTACATCGTATTCGGCGAGGTCCTCGGAAAGCACTCGGATGTGCAGGGCACCCTGGAGGCAGATGAGTTCGAGGTGCTCTCAGAGGATCCTCAGCTCGTCGAACTCTTCAGGAAGCATGTGGGCTCGACGGGGCACAGCCCCTTCGACTACCTCGAGGAAGAGGACTAAAGCAACCTCAGTCGGTGGTACTTTGGTCGAGGAAGTCACTCCGGCGATTCGTTCACCGCAGACGACCATACTGAGAGAAGTTCATTCCTAATCCTGAAGGCGCAGCCTAGAGCTCAACTACTGTCGATGCTCTAGGCTGCGTTCCCAGAACAATCCTTCGGCCCGTCCCTCGTTGTTCGAGAAGCTGAAAAGTGGGCGGCAGAACTCGAGATTCCAAGTCGGTAGCATAGACTTATAGTCCACCACCAAGAGAATGGTTCTACAGTGAGAACACTTCCGCTCAATCCCAAGAAGTCTCCAGACAGCAGTGCCTTTGCTCCAATCTACGATCCTGAACTGGTCGTCTGGGCCACCAAGGTGACCCATCGCGTAGGCATTGGCCTTACTGTGGCACTTGTCTTGCTCTTTCTTCCAGTAATCATCTTCGCTCTTCCTAAGCTCAGTCCCGAAAGTTCCGTCGGAACCTGGAATCTTACGCTCAAGATCCTTGTGGATTTCGTTGGACCTTTCTTTTTCTTGATGCTAGCTGTGGTCTTGGGCTATGGCAACAGAGAGCGAGCTGCATACTCGATCTCTACTGTGAACCATGAAACCGAAGAAGCCCTCCGTGAGTGGCTTTCGGTTTGTGCGGGAGATTTCAGCCAAACCAAGAAGGAAGCGCTCGTCAGTGGCATTCAGTTCCTCCTTGCTGACGGGGAGGAGAGCCAGCGCAATGAGCTATACCGGACTGCAGAGGCCCTCGCCAAGGGTACTCAGGATACTCAGTTCGTCATCGACAAGACTGGCAAGGAAGTGCAGCTCCAGGTAGATGCTGATGGCTTCTACCGGGTGGTAGAAAGCTGAGAAGAGAGTTCACTGACCAGCTTCAGTCATCTACTATGCGCTCTCAGTTGCGCTGAGAGCAGTTCGTGTGTAGTGTAGATCCATGGACACCACCAGCCCTTCCCGCCGCGGCGCCTACTGGGCTGCCAAGAGCGCTGATGAAAAGAACCTCGAGAAGCTCATCCTGGACATCCTCAAGGAGCACGGCGCCTCTGGTTGGACCGTGATCTTCGGGCGACAGACGGGCAACATGGGCTACTGTAGCTACTCTACCCGTGAGATCTGCATCTCCAGGCGAGTGCTCCTCAACGGTTGGGAACCGGCTCTGGACACCGCTCTCCACGAGATCGCCCATGCGCTGACGCCCCATGAGAAGACAAGCCACGGTCCGCAGTGGAGCGCAATGGCTCGCAAGCTCGGAGCTAAGCCTCAGGCAAAGGTTGAGTTCCTCTTCGAGGATAAGAAGGGCGAGCTCAAGACCGTCAAGACCAACTACGGTCCGATTCAGATTCGCATCGGAGATGAGGTGGATGTCGCCGGAGGAATCGGCAAGCTCAAGATCGCCGATGTTCGTCGGACCAAGTTCACCGGCAAGAGCGCCATGGGTAGCGCCTACTTGATCTCCGTGGATCTCCTTCACCCGAACTACGGAACCAGCAAGGTTCCGCGGAAGACAATCACACTCAAGGATCGGAAGGGTCAGCCCTTCAAGATCGTGCTCGGTGAGACCATTTTCCCCTATGAGGGCAAGAACTACACGGCCGTCTGGGTCAAGGGTAAGATCGTCTGGTGTGTCAATGCCCAGGGCATCTACCTTCGAGTCAACCAGACGCTCTTCGCAGACAAGGGAGTGAACTGATGGAACAGAACGAGGCCCGAGGCGTGGTCTACTCAGACTTCGATGGAGTCTACAACATTCCCAAGCGCGATGGACTCTCCTTTGCCAAGGTGACCACAGCTGGCTCTAAGTTCTTCAGGGACGAAACCACCATTGCCTGGAATCGGGACATCTTGGAGCTCCTCGGTGAGTTCCTCGGCATCGCTGACTTCATCTTCGTCTGGCTCACCACCTGGAATGAGCACTCGCTCATCAAGAGAGCTGCGCAGGGCATGGGCTTCGTCCACAGCGACCACGCTCCCGCCGCGCTCAATCACACGGCCAAGGGTAGCAAGGAGTGGACGGAGTGGAAAGCGCTTCACATCATCGAAGATCAGCGGGCCAATCCCCGGCCCTTCATCTGGATCGATGACAAGGCCCCTCTCTTCTGGCGGGAGTTCGTCGAGGAGCACACTGAAGCCCCCTCGCTGATCATCACCACAGACTCCCATAGCGGCCTCACAAAGGACGATCTTCTCTCCATGGTGAACTGGCTCGAGGAACTGAAGTTCCGAGAGATTGTCAGCTAACCTGCCCTACGATTAGAACTTTGCTCGAAATCGTAGAAAGCTAACAGGAGGAATCAACCATGGCCGAAGGATCTGGCTACAACCCCTACAGGAAGTCCAACGGCGAGTTCGCCTCAGCCTCCGAGGTCGGCTCAGTTGAGGACAAGGTTTCAGCAGATCTGAACGATGCTCGAGACTCTGGAGATACCGAGCGTGCGGCTCAGGTCGAGGAGTACGCCATGAACAAGCTCCCGGACTCCAAGCTCGGTAAGAAGCTCCTCGAAGATCGCTATGGCTCAACTCCGAGTAGCTCCAAGAGCATCAGCACCGAAGATCGCTACGAGGCTCTCCGTGACGCCTACCGCGCCTCGACACCTCCGGGAGACTTCAGCTATCAGGCTCAGATCGACCTCGGCCACTCCCTCAAGGATGTCTCAGATAGCGAGTTCGACGCTCTCGCTGCCCACAATCGGGAGCAGCTAGCTTCGGATCGACCCGGTCGGGCCTGGGAGCAGGGTCTCCAGGGAGGCATTGAGACTGAACGCATCAGACGCTCCCACGCAGAGAGATTCAGCGAGCTCGAAGCTGATGGCTACGAGTACGATGGCCTCGGCAAGTATGTGAGTCCAGACAAGTCTCGAACCTACTTCGTTGCTCCCCGGGGAATCAACAGCGGCCAGCTAGTGGTTCGCGAAGGCGGGGGCGCGGGAAGAATGACTCGACTCGCAGCCCATGTGGACAACCCTCAGCCAAAGGCCCCGGGCTCTGCTCGGGAGCGCATTGAGGCTGCAGGAGTCAAGTATCCTCTGGGCTGGGATGACATGGGATCCTCGGAGAGGGATCTCTGGGAGGAGCGTCAGCTCCGTCAGCTAGGCTGATCAGCAGACTTAGTAGATAAAGGGCCTGGGGGATTGAGTTCCTCCAGGCCCTCTTTTTGTCGGTTGAAAGTCGAGCGAAGAATCGGTTGCGGAGACTGAGTCTTCCGCGTAGGATGAGCACTGACCACATCCGCAGACAGACCGAAAGATAGGCCCATGGCTAATCAGTTCCAGCTCATCTCGGCTCGACTCTTCGCGCTGACCAAGATCTTCCGCTACCACGGCGACAGTGAGAGCCTGAACTTCAAGCTTCTCACGGTCGAGCCCGGGCTCAAGGATCTTCCGAACTACGAGGATCGCATCGAGGATCTCCGCTCCGAGTGGTATGACCTCGAGGACTCGGAACTCCGCCTCCTCGACGAGGCTGAGTACATCCCCCTGCGGCTCCTCGAGGATCTCATCGCCCTGGAGGACCGCAACGGCACCACCGAAGGAGAGAAGCGATGACCGACCAGAGCGAGGCACGCTGCCTTCCTGAGAAGACTGGTCTGGCCGCAGAGGTTGACGCCATCCTGGCGCAGCATGCTCGACCCAAGGCTCCAGAGGCTCCTCAGCGCTTCGAGCTCCCCACTGAGGTGGGTGTCTACCGGGCAATCAATCCCGTCGTCGGTGAGGAGCTCGTGCAGCTCGATGAGACTGGACAGTGGTGGCCCTACCCCTACATGTTCAGCGGCTGGCGGAACAGTGAGCTCAGCATGTTCCAGTTCTCCGAGAAACTCGACCTCGAGCTCGATGTGCCGGAGATCCGCAACCCTGAGCTTCGAGAGGCCATCGAGGAGTTCACCGCTCGGCTGGAGCTGAGCTTCCCC
>Ga0308169_10006214_pt1 | contig 10599 bp, 5 predicted proteins | sample PhyBR1_2_FD_202139 | JGI IMG/M metagenome (GOLD analysis project Ga0308169, IMG submission 202139) | Phyllosphere microbial communities from UC Gill Tract Community Farm, Albany, California, United States - DLSLSB.R1 | ecosystem: Host-associated > Plants > Phyllosphere > Unclassified | place... | reverse complement strand
TGGTCAGCGGGCTGTGGGTGGTCAGGCTGATGTCGCCGCTCGAAGTGCGCACCTCGCCACCGGCGGGGCCGTCGCTGGGCGAGTATCCCGGCACCATCATGCCGCCCACGTTGTCGATCGTGATGGCGCCCGTGTTGGCGAGGCCGTCCTGGACCGCGCTGAGCAGGACCAGTTCGCCCTGGTTGGCGATGTTGATCGGGCGGTTACCGGTGCCGGCGTTGTACGCCACCAGGACCTTGACCTGGGTGCGGAAAGGCGCGCTGGCGCTGCCGATGCCATTGGTGGTGCGCAGCGTCAGGGTATTGCCCTGCAGCGTGCCGCTGCCGCCGATGGAACTGGCTTCGAACCACTCGCCGCTGCCGCCGCTGATGTCGGCGTCCAGGCGCAGGTTCCCCTTCACCACGAACTGGAGCGAACCGCTGTCCGTGACGACACCGGCGAGTCCGTCCACGGTCCCCACGTTCAGATCGGTCGCATTCGTCACCTTGATCGGCGCCACCGTACCCGAGCGCCCGGCAAACGTGCCGATGCGGTTATTTCCCGTCAGGAGTACTTCGCCGCCGCGCGCGGCAACGGCCCCGGCCTGGATCGCCCCTTCCGAGTACTCGTAGATGCCCTGGCCGGAATTCAGGCTAATGGTGCCGGCGCCGACCAGCGGTGCGCGGATCGCCAGCTCGCCGTTGCCCGCATCCAGGGTCAGCTTCGGCAGCACGCCCTCGCCGGTCAGGTTGACCATGCCGCTCACTTCCAGGCCGCCGGAGCTGCCGGCCAGGCCGCCGATGGTCAGCTGCGAGGCGTGGATGCGGGCCAGCGCATCCTGCCCGATCGAGAACCCGGTTTCATTGCCGGCGCCGCCGATCGTCATCTTCGTGCCGGGGTTGTTCGGCATCAGGGTCACGCTGCCGTCCGCGCCGGCCGCGTTGACGACGGCATCGATCCACACACGGTCGCCCTGCAGCAGCACCGATGTCGAGGCCGTCAGCGGACTGCTGACCTGGATCAGGCCGGAGGAACCGCCGTAGAGGCTGGCGATGAAGCGGCTGGCCGGGTTCGCGCGCAGGTCGACCGGCGCCTGGACGTAGATCTTGCCGTTGTTTTCCAGGACCAGGTTCGAGGCCGCGCTCAAGGGAGCGCCGATCGACACCGGCCCGGTATGCAGGCTGTTGCCGAGGTTGATCTCGAAGAGCCCCGGGCTCAAGCGGCCCAAGGTGGCGGCGTCGAGCCACAGGACGCTGCCGTCCGGCGTGCCGGCGCCGACGTAGATGGCGCGGCCCGGGTCGGCGGAGGTGAGGCTCAGGACCGGCAACCGGGTGCCGGGAAGGCCGCCGATGGCGCCCGCCAGCGTGACGTTGTTGGCCGCGATGTCAATGTAGTTGGCGCTCTTCAGCGAGCCGGTGGCGCCAAGGTTGAAGGCATTCCCGGCGCGGAAGTCGAGGTCGCCGCCGCTGCTGACCTGGGCGTCGACCTTGATGTCGTTGCCGGCCTGGGCATGCACGCTGCCGGCGGCATTCAATGCATCGCTGATGGTCAGGTCGTGCTGGGCCTGCAGCACGACGTCGGTGCCGGCGGCCGTCAGGGTCGCCGGGGCGACTTTCGTGACGCCGGTCGCGGCGCCGTTCGCCGCCGAGCGCACGTCGTTCGCACCCGCCGTGCCACCTGCCACGACCTCGATGTCGTAGGGGTCGAGCAGCCAGGTCCCGTTCTTGCCCGCCTTGCCGCCGCCGGCATGCACGGCGATGCCGTCGACATCCAGCAGATGACCGGAGGTCTCGACCAGGCCGCCCTTGCCGGCACCGAGGCCGCGCGCCGAGATGCTGCCCGCGGCGCGGGTCTCGCCGTCCGACCACAGCACGACCTTGCCGCCGTTGCCGTCCACGGTGGCGTCCGCACGGATGCTCGCGCCGGCATCGACGCGGGTCGACTGGGCGCGCTGCACGCCGGCGCCGCCCTGATAGTCCCCGCCCACCAGCACCGTGCCGCCGCCCAGCCTGCCGCTGGCGTCGACGCCGGCCTGGCCTTCGATGGCGACCTGCCGGCCCAGCACCTGGATCTCGCCGCCCTTGCCCACGCCCAGCGCACTGGTCACGCTGCCGGCGCCGAGCGTCGCCGCGCCGCTGGCCTTGAGGACGATCCTGCCGTTGGCGCCGACCACGGCGCTGTCCGCATTCACCAGGCCGCGCTGGTTGACCAGTGCGCCATAGATGCCGATCCTGCCGCCCTGGGCGATGACCCGGCCCAGGTTGAGCGCCTGGTCCTGCGGCGCCGACACCACCACCTGCAGGTTGGGGTCGGAAGAATCGGCCAGCTGCACGCTGCGGCCGGCCGCCAGCACGACTTCACCGTTCGGCGCGGTGACGATGCCATTGTTCTCGACATTCGGTGCGATCAGGAAGACCTTGCCGCCGCTGGGCGCGGTGATGGCACCGTCGTTGCGGACCGTGCCCGCGCCCGAAGCCGAACCGGGGCTGGCCTGGAAGTTCTTCTTCCCGGCCAGGAAGTCGGCGTCCGACAGGTTCAGGGTCGAGGCCACCAGGCCGTTCACGTCGACCCGCGCGCCCTGGCCGAACAGGATGCCGTTCGGGTTGATCAGGAAGACCTTGCCGTTCGATTGCAGGGCGCCCAGGATCTTCGTCGGGTCCTGGCCGGTAACGCGGTTCAGCACCGCGCTGTCGCTGTTCTGCTGGATGAAGCGGGCGATCTCGCCGGCCCCGATATTGAAGCTCTGCCAGTTGATGATGGTGCCGGGCGTGTTCGTGATCGAGAACACGTTGCCCTGCTGGTTGAAGCTGGCCTGGCCGGCCACCACCTGCGGCACCGTGGGCGCGGCCTGCGCCGCCGGGCCGGCGAGCCAGCAGGCGGCCAGCGTCAGCGTAGTGGGTAACTGAGCGATCCTGCGCCGGAACCCGCCCTGTTCGATTGTCGTCGTCATTTCGTTCTCCCTAGTAGGCCAGGCCTACGCGGACATGCAGCTTGTTCTTGCTGGTGGCTTGTACCTGGCCGGTGTGGATGCCGTGGCCGTAGTCGAGCTGCACGCTGGCGCGGCTGCCCGCGGCGAAGCGCAGGCCCAGGCCCACGCTCGAGATCGCGGTGCGGCGCAGCTCGCCCGGCAGGATGTGGTTGCGCTGGCCCCAGGCACTGTCGTAGAAGCCCAGCAGGCGGCACTGCCAGAAGGCGCGCGTGCACAGGTTGGGCGTGTAGAGTTCGACGTTGGTGACGAAGCCGGAATCGGTGGCCAGGTCGCGCTCGCCGAAGCCGCGCACCGTGGTCGAGCCGCCGGCGCCGAACTGCTCGCCCGGCACCAGCGCGTCGCCGGTGGCCTGGCCGTTCAGCAGCACGCGGGTCTGCCAGTCGGCGGCGATCACGTTCGCGATCGCGGCCGAGAAGCGCAGCATCGAGTAGCTGGCCTTGGCGCCCGCGCGCACCGCGGCGAAATCGCGGGTGCCGCCGCGCGTGCCGCCGGCGATGTTCTGCAGGACGGTCACGGCGAAGCTGGCTTCACCGTCGGGCATGCCGATATCGCCCGCCCAGCCGATGCTGAGCGGATGCACGGTGACGTCGTTGCCGAAGTTCTGGCCGCCGAACACCACATTGTTCTTGTAGGCCTTGAGGTCGACGCCGTAGACCAGGCGCGACTCCAGCCTGCCGCGCCTGGCCAGCGCATGGGTGTAGCGCGCGCCGTAGACCGCGCCCTTGCCGCTGACGGCGAGGTCGAAGATGCCGGCGTTGACCCTGCCGGAATCGACGTTCGAATAGCTGGCGTACAGGTCGATGGCGTCGCCCAGCGCGTACAGCGGGATGTGATAGCCGGCCGCCCACACGGCCACGCGGTCCGGGTGCTCGGCGGTGGTGACGTACTGGATCGAGCCGACGTGATCGCGGCCCCACAGATTGGCATGCTGGAGCATGACGCCGGCGTGGGTCTCGCCGGTCGCCTCGGTGCCGGTGTTGTCGACGCTGAGCATCGCTTTCCACGGACGCTCGTCGGCCACCTCGACGCGGGCTTCGACTTCATCGTCGGCATCGGCGCCGGCCAGGTTCAGCTTCACTTTCCTGGCCGGGTTCTCGTTGAGCAGCCTGAGATTGGCCGAGACTTCCTGCAGGTTCGGCGTCTGCCCCGGCTGCAGGGCCGGCAGGCCGGCGCGGATATTCTGTTCGCTGAAATAGCGGTTGCCGCTGACGCTCACGCGCGACAGGCGGGTCTGGATCACGTTCAGGCGCACCACGCCGCCGTTCAGTTCCTGCTCCGGCAGCTGGACCGTGACGAGCTGGTAGCCGCGCGCGTGATAGAGCCCTTCGAGTGCTTCGAGGGCGCGCTGGACGTCGCCGAAATCGCGTCCCGGTCCGGCATAGGGCGCGACCGTGGCCTGGACCTCGTCGGCGGACAGCAAGGTATTGCCGCTGACTTCGAAGCGGCTGATCGGAAAGCGGACCTCGTCGTCCGCCCATGCCGCGCTCACGGCGGCTGCCAGCACGGAACCTGCGAACAGGCGTGCCAGCCTTAGAGTGATGTGTTTTTTCATTATTAAACCCCTGTGAGCGCGAGTGTAAACAAAGACTACTTGCCCAGGAGAAAAATAATTGAAAATAGGTAATATTCCCCTCGCGGTGGGGTGCTATTTGTTGTCGAAAGTCGTCACCCCGTCCCAGCCTTCGCCGGGCGGCCGGGCGCGCCAGGCGGCGATGCGCTCGAGGTACAGTTCGTAGAGCCCGCGTTCCGGATGCGCCGCGCGCAAGGCTTCGATGCGCTGCCGCGCCTCATCCCATCGCCGGGCGCGTACCAGGGCCAGGGCCTGGTCCCAGTCGCGCAATTCCTCGAGCACGCCAGGTGCCAGTTCGGACGGCTTGCCGAGCGGTTCGAAGATCGCCACCGGCTCGTTCTTGCCCTTGACCCGCACCAGGTCCAGTTCACGGTAGACGAATTCCGGCGCCGCCAGCCGGGTGGCCGCGCCGACCGCGATGCCGACGCCGTAGACCTTGGTGATACCCTCCAGGCGCGAGCCCAGGTTGACGGCATCGCCCATCACGGTATAGGCGCGGCGGATCTTCGAGCCCATGTCGCCGACGTGCATCGGACCGGTGTTGATGCCGATGCCGATCTTCAGTTCGGGCCAGCCGCGCTTCAGGAAATCGCGGTTCAGCCGCCCGGCGGACGCCTGCATCAGCAGCGAGGTCGCGACCGCGCGGCTGGCGTGGTCGGGGAAGGCCACCGGCGCGCCCCAGAAGGCCATCACGGCGTCGCCGATGTACTTGTCGAGCGTGCCTTGGTGACTGGAACGGATGTCTTCCGACATCGCGGTGAGATAGAGGTTGATGTACTCGCGCAGCGCCTTCGGGCTGAGGCCTTCGGAGATGGTGGTGAAGCCGCGCACGTCGACGAACATCACCGAGAGCTCCCGGCTCTCGCCGTCCATATCGTAGGCTTCCGGGTTCTCGGCCATCTTCGCCACCAGTTCCGGCGCCACGTATTCGCCGAAGCGCGAGACCAGCGCCCTGCCCTTGCGGAATTCGAAGAACCAGCCCCAGGCGAGGTTGAGGACGAACAGCGCGGCGATCAGCAGCAGGCAGGCGAACATGTCGATCACCCAGTCCAGCTGCGTGTACATCGCGTAGTTCAGGCCGGCCACGCCGAGCAGCGCCGCGCCGGACAGCAGCACCGCGGGCAGCGGGCTCAGGGCCGGCAGCACGAAGGCCAGCAGCAGGCCGGCAGTCAAGACCTGCAGGGCTTCGATCGCCACCTGCCCTTCCGGGCGCAGCTTGAAGCGGCCATCGAGGATGGACTTGATCATGTTGGCGTGGACTTCGACGCCGGGATATTCGGTGTTGACCGGAGTGGCGCGCAGATCCTGCAGGCCGGGCGCCGTGGTGCCGACCAGGACGATGGCCTGGTCCAGCAAGGCGGCGGGAACGCGGCCCTTGAGCACATCGGCCGCGGAGACGTAGCGGAAGGCGCCGCCGTGCGGGCCACCGGGGCCGCGGAACTGCACCAGGTTGGTCATGCCGTAGCCGACCGGGATCGTGATCCGCCCCTTCGGCACATACAGGTCGATGGCCTCGGCGACCCCGGCATCCAGCTGGCTGGCGGAGGTTTCGTCGATCGTCGTGTCATAGCGCGGCTTGACGGCGCGCGCCTGCAGGTAGACCGCGGCGGTGGCCAGCGACAGCGAAGGGTAATAGGCGTCGCCGATACGCTGCAGCAGCGCAGACGATCGCACGATGCCGTCCGCGTCGGTGCTGACGGTGAAGATGCCGGCGCCCCTGGCGGCCTGCTGCAAGGCCGCCAGGTTCGCTTCATAGCCGCTGGACCGGTAGGCGACCAGCTCGCGTCCGTTCAGGTCTTCGAGCGTGAACAGCGGCTTGGGCAGCGCGCCCTTGACCATGCCGTCCGCCACGTTATAGCCGAGCACCACCGGACGCCCCTGCAGGGCCGTGGCGAACAGTCCGTCGTAGTCGAGGGCCGGCTTGAGCGCGCCGAGCTCGCGCGACAATTCCGGTACTCCCTTCAGTTCGCGCTGTGCCAGCCGTTCCAGCACCGCATAGCCGGAACTGGTGTCCGGCTCGGGAAAGGACACGTCGAAGCCGACCGCTGCCGCCTTGTAGCGGCCGACAAGCTGGTCGACCAGCTGCGCCATCACGTTGCGGCTCCAGGGGAAGCGCCCCACTTCGCCGAGGCTCTTCGGGTCGATGTCGACGATCACGATGCGCTTGTCGAGCACCGGCGCCTCCAGCCGCATGCGGGTATCGGCGATGATGGTGTCCTGGCGCGCGATCGTATTGCTGGACCAGTAGTTCAGCGTGTACAGCAGCGCGGCGAAGGTCAGCGCCAGGCCCAGGCCCCAGCGGGCACCGTATTTGCGGCACGCCGCACGCAGCTTCCCCGCCATCCGCTCCGCCCTCAGCCGCGATAACCGGGAATGCCGGCCTCGTCGACCGCATCGACCTGGCGCGCGTCCATGTGCTTCTGGGCGAATTTCAGGTAGACCTTGCGGCGCACGAAGATGTCGAACAGGTCCGGATCGATGTGCCCGTTCTCGGCGAACTTGCCGAGGATGGACAGCGACTCCGACAGCGTCTTGCCCTTCTTGTAGGGACGGTCGGCGGCGGTGAGGGCCTCGAAGATGTCGGCGATCGCCATGATGCGCGCCGGCACCGACATCTGGTCGCGGGTCAGGCCTTTCGGATAGCCCTTGCCGTCCATGCGCTCGTGGTGGCCGCCGGCGTATTCCGGCACGTTCTTCAGGTGCTTGGGCCAGGGCAGCGATTCCAGCATCCGGATCGTGACCCAGATGTGGTTGTTGATGATCTTGCGTTCGTCGTCGGTGAGGGTGCCGAAGCGCACCGTCAGGTTGCGGATCTCTTCCTCGTCGAGCAGGTCGCGCTCGGCGCCGTCCGGACCGCTCCAGCGGTGGCGGGCAATACGGTGCACGCGTTCCTGGTCGGCCGGCAGCATGCCCTCGCCGCCCACGTTGGCGCGGCGCAGGAAGTCGCGGTCGTCGCGCAGGCGCTTCTGCTCCGCGGCCAGCAGGTCGTCGATGGCGGCGTGGTCGGATCCCGGTTCCAGCTTGGCGCGCAGGGCGCGGATCTCGGCGTCGCGCAGCATCACCTCGAAGCGCGTGTCGACCATGTGGATGCGGTCGAAGATGGTCTCCAGCTTGGTCGCCTTGTCGACCACGTGCACCGGCGTCGTGATCTTGCCGCAGTCGTGCAGCAGGCCGGCCAGCCACAGCTCCTTGCGGTCGGCATCGCTCATGCGGAAAGGCGCCAGCGGACCGGTCTCGGTGTCGTGCACGGCCTCGGCCAGCATCATGGTCAGCTCCGGCACGAACTGGCAGTGGCGGCCGGTGTAGGGCGACTTCTCGTCGATGCCGATGTTGATCAGGTTGACCAGGGCTTCCAGCAGGTTTTCCAGCTGCTGGATCAGCTGCTCGCTGGTGATCGCCACCGCGGCCTGCGAGGCCAGGGCTTCGATGAAGCGCTGGTCGGTGTTCGAGAAGCTGCGGATGGCGCCGGTCTCGCGGTCCATCGCGTTGATCAGCTGGAGCACGCCGACCAGCTCGCCCTCGTGGTCGGTCATCGGCACCGTCAGGAAGGATTGCGAGTGGTAGCCGAAGGTCTGGTCGAACAGGCGCATGCCCGAGAAGTTGAAGACGTCCGCCTTGTAGACGTCTTCGATGTTGACCGACTGGCCGAAGTTGGCCGCGTAGGCCGCCACCGAGGACAGGTTCTTGTTGCCGTAGGCGTCGACCAGCGGGATCGGCGGCAGGTCGATCCCGCTGCCGCCGGCGCCGCCCTGGTGGAGCTCGAGCGAATCGTTCAGCGAGATGTGGAAGCACAGGCTCTGACCGTCCGGGCTGGGGCGGTACAGGGTGCCGCCGTCCGCGTTGGTCATGCTTTTCGCCACCCGCAGGATACGCTCGAGGAAGGCCTCGATGTCGTGGTTTTCGCCGAGGGCGACGCTGACTTCGGTGAGCAGGTGCAGCCGCTCGGCGATGTTGGAGGGGGTGAGCTCTTGCATTGAGATGTTGCCGGAGTGTAATAGTGAGCAGTGTAACCAGCTTATTGCCGCCTGTACACCTAGTGATGCAAAATTGCAAATTCCAGAAATTCCCCTCCTCGTTGGGGCTATCATTCCCCGATGCTCATGCAGTAAAAACAAGGCAGAAAAACTAGGGAACCATATGAAATTCCGATTCTGGGGCGTGCGGGGATCGATCCCCTCCCCCGGGCCGCGCACCGTCCGCTATGGCGGCAACACCACCTGCATCGAAGTGGAAGGCAGCGACGGCACCCTGATCGTGCTCGACGCCGGCACCGGGCTGTACGCGCTGGCGCAGGACCTGATGGCCAGGCGCGCCGGCGGCGGCGACATCCGCGCCAACATCTTCATCACCCACAGCCACTGGGACCACATCCACGGCCTGCCCTTTTTCTCGCCGCTGTTCGTGAAGGGCAGCCGGATCCGCCTGCACGGCGCCCACGACCCGGTGAGCGGCAAGGGCATCGAGCACGTGATGGCGGTGCAGCTGCAGAACAGCTACTTTCCGGTCAGCGAAGAGCGGATGGACGCCACCATCGACTACTGCACCCTGGAGATCGGCCAGTCCCACCAGGCCGGCGGCGCCAGCATCGACAACGTGCTGATGAACCATCCGGTCACCAACCTCGGCTACCGGGTCTCCTGCGACGGCAGGTCGCTGTTCTTCACCGGCGACCACGAACCCTTCCATAACCCCTGGCCGGAGACTCACCCGGAGCACGCGGCGACGGCGCGGGAGATCGCGCACCGCCAGCGGGAAATCGACGCCGCCATGGCCGGCGTGGACGCCCTGATCGTCGACTGCTCGTACACGATCCAGGAATACCCGGCCAAGCGGGGCTGGGGCCACGGCACCTTCGACGGCGCGCTCGAGATGGCGCTGCGGGTCGGCGCGAAAGCCCTGTACTGCACCCACCACGAACCGACCCGCAGCGACGACGAACTGGAAGCCGTGTTCGCCGACGCCCTGTCCCGCTTCGCAGGCCGCCTGGGCCGCCTGCGCGTGCACCTGGCCCGCGAAGGACTGGAAGTCGCGTTGTGAACGGGATTCGACCGCTTTTTCAACCGTAGTACCACCACAAGGAGAGAGACTATATGAAGTACCTGATCCTGCTGGCCGCGACCTGCTCGGCCCTGCTGGCTGGCTGTGCGACCGAAACGCAAGACAGTGCAAACGCCCAGCGTAGCGGCCCGGAAGAGACTTATGTCCCGACCGGCAGCTCGATCGCGCGCCGTAACGTCGATCGCACCACTGCCGTCAAGACCGCCAACAAGGAAGAACTGGAAAATTCGCGCATGATGGGTGGCGGCGCACTGAACCTGCCGCGGAACTGAGTTGTCGCGGCGCTGAGTTGCCGCTGAGCTGAAGCGAAGGGCCAGGAGCTCGTCACTCCCGGCCCTTTTCATTTTCACCTTTGACGTCGCGCCGTCAATCGTTGGCGTTCTGGACGAACACCGCGGCCGTGCGGGCCGGGATGCTGAAGCCGCCGCTGTTGCGCTCGAAAGCCGAAGCCTTCACCACCTCGTCGCTGCCGTTGCGCTGGAGCCGGTGCAGCTGCAGCTTGCGGCCTTTCAGGGCCGGCACGGCGATGGTCTTTGCCGACTTGTCGACGTTGAACACCACCACCACACCCTTGTACTGCGCGCCCTGGTATTTGCCCGGATCGTTGCCGTCGATTTCCATCACGATCACGCCCGGCACCTGTTCGGGGCCCGTGTTATGGAATTTCAGGCGCTCGATCACGTCCTGGGCGGTGCGCAGGCGGAACAGGGTCGAGTCCTGGCGGATCGCCAGCAGCTCTTCGAACACCGCCTTCGCCTGCAGGATCGCACGGGTGTCCGGCCCGATCAGCGGGTTGGTCAGGATCGGCGCCATCATGCCCCAGTTGTCCTGGTTCGGTCCCGCCATCGGCAGGCCGACGCCGAAGTTGTTCGAGGCGTAGCTGTAGTCGAGGCGGTTGAACCAGTCGCCGGCGTTGTAGCTGTCGCGGTCGAGCGACTTCGAACGCAGGATCTCCTGGCCGGCATGGATGAAGGGCACGCCCTGCGACAGCAGCACGATGGCC
>Ga0308169_10006212_pt1 | contig 10603 bp, 18 predicted proteins | sample PhyBR1_2_FD_202139 | JGI IMG/M metagenome (GOLD analysis project Ga0308169, IMG submission 202139) | Phyllosphere microbial communities from UC Gill Tract Community Farm, Albany, California, United States - DLSLSB.R1 | ecosystem: Host-associated > Plants > Phyllosphere > Unclassified | place... | reverse complement strand
TAGGGCGGATGAACAAGAAGCAAGGTCTAAGGTCAAAGTAGTCTTGAGACGCCCGGCTCAAGTGGAGGATGACCGAGCCGAGCCGCTCGCCCAGAAATTTCCTTTCATACGACCATCCTCCATCCAGCTTTACCCGTACCTATACCACAAACGACGCAACATGGACGACGAAGACTGGCTGGACGACTCGAATTCTTCCTTGCAACAGGGCCACCAGGCCGATCCGCTCGTGGATCGGGAGTGGGAAAAGCTGTCGACAAAATACAGCGATGTGCGTTGCCCAGCTACCCTTCCCCTTGCTCCATCCTGACCTCGGCATCCTTCGCTCCGACTGACCGCAGGCGGGATACCGCGAGGGCATCACCGACGGCAAGCTCTCGACGCTGCAAGAAGGCTTCGACACAGGCTTTGTGCTCGCCGTCCCATTCGCGCGGTCCATTGGTTCCCTGCGCGGACGGACCACGGCTCTGCTCAACTTCGCTCAAACCCTCCAGCCCAGCTCGACTGCGGCGCTGGTGGATGCCGTGCGGGGCCTCTTGTCGGATCTGGGCAAAGTCAGGCGAGACGACGTCTTACCCATCGATACCGAGCGAGAACAACACGAGGAAGAGGACCGAATTGCGCGGGGCGAGGATACGGACGACGCCCGGGAAGGGTTCGAGCTGGATACGAATGAGAAGCGGGACATGGAGGGTCTCGAACAAGCTCTAGAGGGCTTCGGGACGAGCGGGGAGAAGACGAGTGAGGTCAGGTGGGGAGGGCAGAAGGGGGATGAGCTGGTTGCTTGGTTCAAGGCCAGGTTGGATCGGCTCGAGGAGGAGGTAGCGGCCGCCATGGCGATGCGGGGCTGAGCTTGACCATATGACGCCCCACCGGCCACGCTCCTCGCATACTCTGGGCGACGCCGAGGCCTTGTGGCTACTTGTCGCCGAAATCGATCTTTGGCTGGTACACTTCGCCTCCGCACCCGCTCGATCTGGTGGTAGCAGCCTCGAACGTACAAGAATCGAGGTCGCCGCAGTCGAAAACGGCCGGACCGTGTTTCAGCAGGCGTTGGATGCTTTCGCTGCTGAGAAGATATTCTCTGGCCCCTGGCACTCTGCGTTGGGGCGCCCGTTTCCTCTTCTGCCATATCTGCGGCCAGCTCGACTCCGCGGCGCCGCACTCAGCGGAAGCGGCGGCTCTACAGTACTGCTATGACCCCCCGTAGTGTCCATGATGATGCATCCAGGCAGTGTCCATATTGGCTATCTACAAGCTACAGTTGTGGAGCGGATACACATATCCTCCTCTCTTTCCGGTACCTGGCAATGTCCCATGACTATTCTACGAGCTACACTTCGGCCTTCTCCTCCAGCGCGCTCTCTTGAAGCACCGCCAACCCACTGCTCCTCCTCCGATCCCACGCGAAGCGCCTCGCACTGCCCCTCCTGGCTCCCCGGCCTTGCCCGTTCACCGCGCTACTTGGGTTGTCCGCCACAGCGACATACGTCGACTTGCCGTCTTCCGAGCTCGCGCCCGCGCCTGACAGCGCCGGCGAGGAACCGTGGGCATAGTACACCGGGGGCCGGTATGCGGACGCGGGGCCGAGGGATGGGTTGAGCGGAAAGAACGGGGACGATGAGGGCGAGGGGGAGAGTCGGGTCTTCTCAGTCATCCCGGACGTCAAGGGCGGCGAGTATGACGGGAGGAGGTTGGGCTGTGTGGCGGGCTTGAGGGATGCGAGGAGGGCGAGGAAAACTACGACGAGGAGCGGGAGAGGGACCTGAGAGTTAGCATCGGTACGAGCCCAGTACAGGCAGACACGACTTACCGAGTCAAGTGCGGACATGGTCAGTTCGCCCATGACACGCAGGGCGGGCGACATTTCTTCGGCCGTCCAGCTAGCGAGGATGTCGAGCATCTGGCGATGGAGGGGCAGTGAGACGAGTGACTGTATCGAGGTAGCAATGATGAGCAGGGGAAGAAGCTGCACAGCAAAGTATCGAGACAGTCGCTAAGGGTCGGAGCGTCGAGAGATGACCGATGCGTGTGCGATTGACGCCGTATACCCGAAGAAAGAGGATCTGAAGGCGGATGACTCCTAGTGTGTAGGCTCTGAGACCGACCGATCGTTTCCGAGCCGTTTGGCCGAAAGGATGCCGCGAAAGGTGTGTGCAAAGAAGAGTGTTCCTCCGGGTCTGGACCGGGAGGGATGGCACTTCAGGATGTCCGCAACCCCGTTTCGTGACCGTTCTCTTAGCGAAGATGTCTCCAACGCTACCAGCCGAGAATGATGAGCGTTATGTGACCGTACAAGCAGAGCCAGCCTACTGTCAGTCGGCTCGCTCGGTCGGCGTCGTTGTGCAGGGACCAGGTGGTTGAGATTCGCGATGTACCCGGACAAGAGTGAGGGCATTGATGGGTGAGACGAAACATCAACCACCGAGAGTACTCACTCGATCAAGCTCGCTCACTCGCTTTTGCTTCTTCCTGTTCCCGCCGATACAATGCCCGACAATGCCAAGTCGACCAGCCTCTCTAACGATCTGAGGCGCCACTGAAATCCAGCACGAGCTTTGTGTTCCCGATCTAATGCAATGCGTCGATGTCGCCGAACCGATGGTGGATGTCACTAATGGGTAACTCTCTACAATGTGTCGTTCGTCAAGCCACCGTCGATCAGGTGGTGAGTAGGCGTCCGTGGGCGTCGAAGTGATGGCTCGCGCGAGGACAAAACAGGTATAAGGGCAGTTATGCTCTGACCGTATGCTCGGCCATGTGCTGCTGCTCCGGGCCTCATTTCCTTAGCGCTTATATTGTATAGAAGCTAAAAACAGCCATCTTGCCGTGTTGGCCGGGCCCATGACGCACAGCGGGCAACGCTTGTCGTCGGCGCGGCGTACGCCCCGGGACCACCGCCCAGGGACGAGATTTAAGGTGTGGCAGGTCCCGGGATGGCTGTGAACTGTATCGAGAGGGCTGTGAATGGCAGAGCGGGAGGCGCGGCGGGCCTGTGGATATCACGTCACGGCCCTCAGGGCGACTTGGCAGGTGGGTGTTCTGGCCGAGGAGCAACGGCGACCACGGCGACCCCGTCGTGCCGGGTCGGGAAAGATGGCGTCTCGATGTCCGACTCGCGAGGGCTAAGCGTCTACCAGGTTTATGGGAACGTTCAATTAGTTTCCAAGCAGTACGTACAGTTGGTGCGTGACAATCGGTCGACAGGCATGCATGCATGCAGTGCTGGGCCGGAGGATTGGACGAGTGGCCAAGCCCTGCGTGACGACTGCATCGTCGATGGTGCTTCCAAATTTCGATCTGGACAGCCCGAAGCGGGGCGATGAAGAGGAACGGCCGCCGCAGACGGGCGTCGCCTCGCCTCGCGCATCGCTCACTCGGCGCCCTGGTCTGCGAAATCCGGTGCAGCCAGGACCACGAAAAGAAGAAAGTTTGCTATGGTTCAATTACATACGTGCGCGCATGCTCAACCCCCGTCTCAGGGCCTCATCTGCGCACCTCCCCGTCCCAACCCGCCGAATGAATTAAGAATTGAGGGCGTGCTCGTCAGCTGTACCGGTGCACGTACAGCTGTGCACGTAGTTTTACGCCCACGACGCGCTCGAATTCGCAGAACGGCTGATCATTTTTGGTCGCCAGAGGCGACAGAGCAGAAAGTACGCGCGTGGAGCATACGACGAGATCGAGGTTCGTCTCGTTCGTCTCGTCTCGTCTCTTCAGCATGCCAAAATGTCGATCAGCTGCCGCCGACCCCTCCATGCCTCAATTGCTCGCCGAATTGCTCGCCGCGGCGCGCGTGGCGTTGACGGGAGAACCACGCATGCTCTGACCGTATCGCGACGCCTGGCCCCACTGGTGCACCCGGTACCACGGGAACAGCCAAGCCTCATTTCGCGTCAGCGGCAGGAGCTCGAGCGGGGGCCGAGTCCCAAGTGAAGTGCGACGCGTACCATGCATAGCACACGCACATGCTCAGATGCCTAAAATACGCCACACTTCGCGGAGTAATATGTCATATGTCATATTTGTATCCTGCGCGCACGCGCTGTCTCCGGGCGAATCGGATGCACAGAGCCCAACAAACGATCGAGTACGTGGTCTAAGAAGCATGTACTCCCCCGTCGCCCAGCTTTAAATTACCTGCGGGACGATGGCCGTAGAACGCCCCCCTCCCCGCTGCTGTCTCGGATGCGTTGCGTCATATTCACGTACGACGGTCCGTGTCCACATTCTATCATCATGACAACAAGCACCCAGGTCTGGCCAGGTCGTGTGAGCTGATGGGTATATCATGGTTGGCGTCGTTGGCCTCTCGCAAGCAAGGTTGCACCCGTGTGTGTGCGACGATGCTCGCTTACACCGACGACCGCAGCCGTGAGAGTACAGTGATGTGGGAATCGACGATGAGGCTCCGAAGCGTCATCCATGGCGTGTCACCCGGCCAGCGGGCCTTGTCATCGTGTGAAAGCCGCGCATCGACGGGATGGGCCGTTGCGGGACCGCCTCATTTTGTGCCCACACACGCGGCGTTTGCGGAAAGCGCGACGTGTTACCAGACTGCGGTGGTCAGAGCACGCTTGACGATTGCACGCCGGTTTGACTGCGGGCAAGGTGCCCGGAAAATGGAGCGCGAGGATGGGCCTGCTCACTCCGTCGACGATGCACTAGGACCATGTTCAGGGCACTTCGTGCCAGACACTGTGAGACTTCTATACTGATACATCCACGCGTAAAGCGGACACAGTGCACATCTAGGTTATTATACTTTGTGCTGCAGACTCGCCGCGGTGAGATGGCGTGTTTGGGACCACATCTACGCTTCCTTCCGCCGCTCGTCTCGCTGGTTCCACCGCCTACAGGGAGTCCACTGTTTTCGCGGCCTGTCGACACCCCTTCCAATCACACCTCCCGCTTCTCCATCAACTGGGCGTTCTGTGCCACCTCGCGTCGGTGCTGGTTCACGCTCTTCCGTCGGATCAGCCACGTAGAAACCGAGATGGTGATGAACGAGACGACAATCCATGCGATTAGGATACCGAGCTCCCGTCCGATTTCGTTCTTCGTGTTGAAGATGATCTGCGGGTGAGTCAGCGCTACACGTCCTCAAGGAATCGGTGGTGAGACTCACGGTTCTGACAGTCCGGCCGACATTGTAGAACGGCATAGCCACGCCGTATCTGTAGATCCACGGCTGCAGCTCGTGCGGCATAGTCGCAACGCTGCCGTCAGCTCCATCTTCAACAATCTCGATCCACTATAGCGGAAACTCACGAGACGTTGACGATGATGAGTGGGACAAGGAAGAACGCCATAAACTTGGGGCCGAGCCAGGTGATGGCGAATTCGGTCGCGAGACCAACGGCCGACATGCCGAGGTAGAGCGTGAATGCCCACAGGAAGAAGCCTCCAGCGTACGTGAAATGCGCGTCAAAGTGGACCTTGAATGGAAGCGAGACCATGGCGAAGAGGAAGGAGATGGGCAGGTAGAGGACCATGGGGACGGCCAAACGGTAGATGATGTACGATTTGGTCGTGAGGAAAGGGGAGCTGCCGGTCAGCCACTGCGTGTCTCTGCTCCATTCTCCGCTGGCAACACTTACATGATCTCCCGGACGGCGTTGTTCGTCATGGTGATGATGAAGGCGAAGATGAGCATGTAAATGAGACCGACGAGGGTGATCGCCGCTGCGACGGGCTGGTTGTACGGCCGCAGGTTGAAGAGCGTATAGGACACGGGCTGAGAAACAGTCGTGGGCGCCTGCGCCAAATTCGTCATGGCGGTCTGGTTGCCGGCTTGTTCAGACAGGCTACTCGTCAGCGACGGCACCGGTACGGTCACGCAGCGGGCAAACTTACTACGACGCGACCGACTGGGCCGAGATTTGGCTCGTGATCCCCCCCAGCGCTTGCTGCATCAACGGCAACAAGTATGATCCCACTGCATTCTCTTGGCGGGCTTGGTTGTAGTAAACGTGGATGGCGGACGAGCCGTTGTAAGACGAGTTGCCGATGGATCGAGCGAGTTGCAAATTCGCAGTCGCGCCGGACTGAACCACAATGGCGGCCCACGTTCCTTCCTCAACGACGTCGTACTCGACATCGGCGTCCGTGGCCCAGTCCGACGCTGCCGATTCGAAGTACCTCAGGTGCGGGTTGGAAAGCTGCTTGTCAGTACACATCTCTCTGTGTTCGAGCTCGGGATGTGCGACGCACCAGGCCCTGCATGACTGATTGACCGATGCTTGCTCCATCTCGGTCGATCACGCGCACAGTCAACTTGTTCGTGTACACGTTGGACTTCCATACTGCCTGTCAGTGCGAGCCACGGCCATCGCGATCATTGCGGTGTACGTACGTGAACCCCAGTACAAGGGCAGACACAGCCACATGATGATAACCATCAAGATGGTCGACGGGCCCAGGATCTTCAGCGCGATTTTCCGGAACGGCGCCATTTGCGGATCAAAGACTAGCAATCAGCCGCGGCGATCTACCTAATCAAGACAACACCACTCACAGCCATATGCGAACTTGTCAAGTTTGGGCTTGCCGGGCGCACCCGCGCCTCCTTCCTTGGCCAGTGTCGGGCCGACCCGCTCGGCTGCTGGGCGCGTGTCATTGGCTGCTTGTCCCTCAGGCAGTGCCGAGGCGTGCTCGTTGCTCTCCTTCACTTGGAGGCCTTCGTGTTGCGTTGTCGCGACCGAGTGGGTCGACGGTGATTGCGCCATACTGATGGGCTCGGGCGTGTGTGAATGTGTGCTAATGGAAGACTGTTGGCTTGTATTCAAGGAGGTCGTGCGCTGAAATTGCGTCGTGGAGAATGTGTGTGGTCCAGCCGGGGATTATGCGTGAAAAACAATCAGGAAGACAAAGATCTATGACACACGGCTAGGATGCAATGGATGCGATGTTTTGTTTCAGAGGAGAAAGATGCTCGTTTGCGTTGGGATTATTGATAAATTGCGATTGCTATCCGAGCTATTTATGTGATGTGTGAGAAAGAGTTGCGCGTCTGCCGCTTAGTCATTGATGCCGGAGAGGAGTGTGCAGTCGGTGTCCGGTGTCCGACGTTTGCGGCACTTGATCACAAAGGGCCAAGCGGCAGAAGCGGCACACGGCAGACGCCAAGGGGGGAGGAAGGGAGAGGGGATTGGTAACCCATGACCGAGGTGGAGGATTTGTTTGGCCCGCTTCACGGTGGTTCAGGTTGGTAGATCCCGCGGGACCGGGGCTCTAAGCGCCGTTTTGCGCTATTTTCGAGACGGCCGCTAAAGGTCAGGCACCACTCGGCTGACTAATTCGCTGCGTGCCGGACGGCGGGTCCTAATCACACGACTATCAGGTGTAATCTCCTCCCTTCGGTCACCGGCCGAGAGTGTAATCACCCTCTTACAATCTCTAATCAGATCCGTGGTGACTGCTCAAGCCCACGCGTCGCGTGTCTTCGTCATACTGGTACGAGCTAGTGCGACGCTCAGCTGTAGCCCCTGCCGTTCTGTAGCCGCAAATAACTCACCTCAACTCACCGTGCAGCATTTCGCTCATTCGTTCATCGCTCTCTCCTCTCATCTCATCTCCTCGGGGACCCGGTCACCGGCATGTCAAGTCGCGAGCGGCCGACCCGAGGCCTTTGTCTTCAGGCGAGCGTGTGCGGTCGCTTGTGATCCCATCCAAGTCAGAACAAAGCACGAAACTTAGCCCTCCCTCGACGGGCTCGTACGGGCGGCTGTTTATGCCATGGACGAGTACCCGGCCTCAGTCTCTCGTCTCTGCGAGGCGCCACAGCGAGCAAGTCGGCGGGCACATCTGCATCTGCGCCGGAAGCGGACGAGTGGTCACTTACGCGTCCAGCTTGCGCTGTGCGACGCAGCGAATCATGAGCTTGGTCGACGGATGCCCAGTTCCTGCCGTGCGCTTCGCGTCGAGGCAGAAGCAACGCCGCACCAGCAAGGTTTGCGGGCTCGTAGAGTCTAACTGACACATTATCTGACAGTCGGCCCCCTATCAACAGGCAATGGCGGCGGAACACAGTCAATACAAGACATTCCCCGCCTTCTCCACCCCACGAACCCTCTTCAGCAGCTTGAATCGGCCAATGAGCCGAGAACGATGATGGCTGTCTATCTGTGTACGTAGCATCGATCAGCCGCCAAGCCTTATTCGAAGACGGCCATGCGTTGTCAGGAGCATGCCCGCTGTGCTGTCTTCCATCAGGTGCAGGAATAGTTCTCTTATTCGACAGCGTTCATCGGCTGTCCCTCGCGTCAGGCATAGCACATTAGGTCGCAGTAGTTGCATGTTCATTGCCTGTCGGAGCTCGAAGCCTTGAAAGGGAAGATCTGATCTTAATGCCGATTTCTCACCGAGCCTTCCATGCACGCCCTTTCTTGATCCCAAGCTCCTTTCCGTCATTATTACACTTTTCACCTTATCCTCCCCTTGCGCCATCATCCCGGCTGGTCCTGGCACTGCCCTTAGCCTGCCCGTCTGTCTCGCAAAAACTCCGCAAGTCCGCCTAGTGCCCGTTCGTCCCGTTTCCGTTCGCCTGTACGTTGCTTAGCGCCTCATCAGCCGCCAAGAGGTCCTTCTCCGACAGCTTCCTGCCTCCAGATGGGGTAGCCGCGCCGGAAATGGCCGACGCAAGACTGTCCGACCTGTTTCGTGGCTTCATGACAAGTGGGAAGGGGTAGTGGTTGTCGTCATCATCGTCGTTGATCGCATGCCACGCTGCCAGTCAGCCTCCGAAACCTCGCATGCACTCCTCTCGCGAACAATGCTCACTCTTCGCGCCCATGTAGTCCTGCGTGCCAAGATGCTCCATCTCCTCGGTAAGGGTACCGATATCGCCAGGAGTCATAGCGCCCGTGCGGATCCTTGGGCTGCCCGGAGCCGAAAGCGGCGCGCCCACCCGCTGCACACCAGTGAAGTCGGGCTCGTCGTCGTCGAACGAATCGGGGTAGGCCCGTCGGAGAGCAAGCTGCCTCGCCTTGACGTACTCGAGGCCGAGCGACTTCCAGTCCAAGAGCTCGGACAATCGCTCAGTTCGGTTTCGCTGGTTGATACGTTGTCGTCGAGACTTAGTAGCAAAGTTGAGCATTTGGTTCGTCTGTCGTGAGCCCCGCCCCACGCCGTAATTGCAAACCACTCACAAGCTGGTTAACAGACTCCTCAACACCTTGGCCTCTTCGATCCACGATGTAGCAACCGTAGTCTTCGGGAATCTCCAACAAGTCCTCCATGAAGCAACCGAAACCAGACAAGTTGGTCGTGACGTTCGGGATACCCATCACGGTACACTCGGCCGGCGTGTATCCAAACGGCTCGTCTGCAGTTAAGCTCGATTCCTCCTTTTATGAGACATCCACTCACAGTACGAGGGGAAGACACCCAAGTGGCATCCTCGCACAAACTCCTCGTAATCCAGACCCAGGATCGGGTTGTTCGAGTTCAAGAATTCGGGGTGGAAGATGACCTTGACTCGGTCCGTTGATCGGTTGAAGAGCTGAACCCGTCGGATCTGATTCAAGATCGGGTCGGCACCGTCGTCGGCCATGTTGTGCGTCACGACCGGTGGCAGGGAGTTTCGCTTGAGAGCGAAGACTCGTCGTTTCAACAGGATCTTGTCCTCGGAGGAAAGCAGATCCTCGGGGTTGGGCACCTCGGTACCGTGCTCGCTACGCATAAGCAACTTGGCCCTGAGGCGGATACCGTCGCATCAACTCACCCCGAGTATCTCGCGGCGTGCTCGAAGATGCGCTTTCCAATCCGCTGCGTGACCTGGGCGACGGTCTCCCTGAGCTGTTGCGTGACAGCTTGTCCCTTGAGCGCCTCGATGGTGTACGAGTTCGTCGCCGCGGGCATGATGATGAACGCCACGACGGTAGTCTTTGAGCCCATCTTCTGCAGTCGGCCGTTGAGTCCTGCGCGTCAGCTGGCTGCATACGATACTCGGTGCAACTCACGAGCCAGCGACTCGATGAACATGTCAACACCCTTGTTCCTGAACTCGTATCGTCCAGCCGTGAACAAGTAGATCGTGTTCTCCAGATCGAAGTCGTAGTGGCCGTAGAAGTGTCCGCGGATGAAGTCGTTGATCTTCTCCTTGGCTTGGACGTGCAAGTTCTGGAACTCGTGCATAGCCGCAAACTTCTTGACGTTGAGACCGTTGGGCAAGACACCGTCTACCAATAAGCATATTACTCATCTTAGACGCCTTCTGACTCACCCGGCTTTCGCTTGAGAAGGTGCTCCGATTCGAACGCAGTGATGTGACTGACGGTCGTGAACACATCGGCACAGTGCGCCGCCGATCGTTCGATACAGTACCTGGCGTCAATCCAAGCCCCGCATTGATGTGCGGGTGACTCACCGGTGGTAGATCCCCCGCTTGCCGGCTTCGTGATCGACGTCAAAGTATTGGAGGTTGTTGTAGAAATCGACAGATCCAGCACATAGGTATCGTCCAAGAAGGGTCGCGTGCGTCGTGAAGATGGTCGTTACGTCGATATGACGTTTTCGGCACAGAGGGATGGCAAGGCCGGCTTGCCATTCGTGGAAGTGCGCAATAATGGCCGTTTCGGTCTCTCGAGCGGAGAACTGAGCA
>Ga0308169_10006210_pt1 | contig 10606 bp, 16 predicted proteins | sample PhyBR1_2_FD_202139 | JGI IMG/M metagenome (GOLD analysis project Ga0308169, IMG submission 202139) | Phyllosphere microbial communities from UC Gill Tract Community Farm, Albany, California, United States - DLSLSB.R1 | ecosystem: Host-associated > Plants > Phyllosphere > Unclassified | place... | reverse complement strand
CGGCGGATCTACGAGGGAGAGCCATATCGCATGGATTGGGGTATCCCAAGGCACAATGATGACTCGAGTCGGTGGTAGGGCGGAAGTGCGTGTTTGTGATTTGGTGATTTGCCCCCGTGTTAGGAGCGCATCTAGCTTGATGCGCGAATGCGAGAGAGAGGACTTGCACGGGAAGGAAGAACAATGGAGTGTCGAATATCGATGGGGTTCCTGTCGGAACTGGGTGTGTGCGAGCTCTGCGTAACGAGCGATGGTGAGAGACGAGGTTGAAGGAGAGGATGAGAGATGTTGTCATGTCCCATCCGTTGATTCAACCCAAAGATCAGGCGCGTTCCCTGGGATTAATTGGCAAAATAAACCCCTGTCACATAAAGGGGAATATTGCCACCCAATTCATTTCCCGTTCATCTTCTCCGTCCCAGGCACTCCCAAGGCGGCTCCTTGTTTTTGCCGGTCCTCGTCTGAATTTTGGCCACCGCAGCCTCACCTTGTATACCTCCATCATCCCCCCATGTCGTCCCCCGCATCCTCAGAAGCAGGGCCATCGCGCTCGGCTTCACCCTCGGGATCATCTTCCGGCTCCCGCTCGCCCTCGCCTGCGCCCGACAATGGTGTAGAGGTCTCCGACCGCACGTTCGCTTCCCTTGGCATCTCCCCCGAATTGTGCAAGTCATGCGCTCAGCTCGGCTTCAAGAACCCAACGGGCATCCAGGTCGAGGCTATTCCGGCCGCTTTGCAAGGGCGAGATATTATTGGACTGGCGCAGACCGGTAGTGGAAAGACCGCCGCGTTTTCGTTGCCCATCCTTCAAACGTTATGGGAGAACCCGCAACCGTTCTATGCGTTGATCATGGCGCCGACTCGGTGAGCGACGGACGGTGTGTTGAGAGGAAGGGCTTTCAGCTGATACCAAGTGAGCTGGCATACCAGATCTCGCAGCAGGTGACCAGTCTGGGAGCGGCTATCGGCGTGCGAGCGGCGACGATTGTTGGAGGACTGGATATGATGTCGCAATCTATCGCGTTGTCCAAGCGGCCACACATTATCGTTGCGACGCCAGGACGTCTCATGGACCATCTCGAGAACACGAAGGGCTTCTCGTTGAAGGCCCTGAAGTACCTTGTGAGTGAGGGCATGTAGCTGCAGGAGGAGAGATAGCTGACTCTCAGGTGCTTGACGAGGCTGACCGACTGCTCGACATGGACTTTGGACCGATCATCGATAAGATACTCAAAGTCATCCCGAAAGAGCGAAACACCTACTTGTTCTCAGCCACCATGACCACCAAAGTCGCCAAGCTGCAACGTGCAAGTCTGAACAAGCCCGTCCGGGTCGAGGTGTCCTCGAAGTGAGCTCAAACCCGATTTCTTCATAGTCAGTGTTGACATACAGGTACTCGACGGTATCGACGCTGCTGCAACACTATTTGCTGCTGCCCCTCAAGACCAAAGACGCCCACCTCCTCTACCTCACCAACGAGCTCTCCTCATCATCCATGATCGTCTTCACGCGGACAGTCAACGACGCCCAAAGGCTATCCCTGGTCCTCCGCCGTCTTGGCTTCCCCGCCATTCCGCTGCACGGTCAGATGTCCCAATCGATGCGTCTTGCGAGTCTGAACAAGTTCAAGAGTGGAGGGCGAAGCATTCTGGTCGCTACGGACGTCGCCAGTCGAGGTCTCGATATCCCGCTTGTCGACCTCGTCATTGTGAGTCGGGCCGGGCTACCACTGAAACATGCAAGCTGATCTTAGAACTACGACATGCCGACCAACTCAAAGGACTACGTCCACCGCGTGGGACGAACAGCCCGAGCTGGTCGATCAGGAAAGTCGATCACCCTGGTCACGCAATACGACGTCGAGATCCTGCAGCGTATAGAAGCTGCTATCGGCAAGAAGATGGTCTCGTTCGATGTGGACAAGGAGGCCGTGGCTGTCTTGTCGGACACGGTCGCCAAGGCAAACCGAGAGGCGGCGCTGGAGATGCGTGAGCAGGGAACCGGCGGAGCGGGAGGGAAGCGAGGCAGAGATCACGGCAAGAAGAGGGGCTTTGACGGGGACGATCGGGATAGGGACGATGACGTCGTGCAGGCTGGTGTGCCGAGGAAGAAGAACAAGTTCAAGCCGAATGGAGGTGGTGGTGGTAAAGGGCGCAGATGAGTCAACCTAGGCGTTGTGCCTTGCATGCATCAGCTGGCAATTGTTGCGGAGCATTGGTCTTTTCTTATCGTGGCAAGGAGCTCATTCGGTGTCATAGAACGGGAATATCCATTCAGTGTTGTTTGTTCTGCGACCTTGCAGCGCGCCCTCTTCATCGGTACATCAGACAGACAGATACCTTGGCCGACAGAAATTCTCGTCTCTTCAAGCACTGCGAACAAATCGGACCATCGAATGATCTCCGACGATCCACGAGGGTCACTGCGCAGAATCGGCAGACCTCAGATAGGTCACGATCGCATGGCGAGTCGACCCTTTCATGCCCGTTTTCGGAAGCGCAAGCCTTGCAGTCTCGGACCTGAGCTCCCTCATCTCCGCCTCGAATGTCTGTTCCGTGGCCTGTAACTGAGATATGGCGTCGTCCTGCTCCCGCGCCAGCTTTTCTTTCTCTTCTTCGGATCCCGTGCACAGCCTTCGCCTCGTGTCTGCCAGACTCGCAGTGGCATATCGGCGGCTGTCGGTCATCTTTTCAGTGAGCGAGGCAAACGAGTTGAGCGCCTTTTTCACGTCGGTGTTCGCAGCGACATGGGTCAACTCCACGATGCTGGACGTGAGTGCCTCGAGGCCTGTCTTCCGTGCACGAGAGTAGTCGGCCCAGAAACGCTCGACGGCGTCTGGGAGCGACTCGATCCATCGGTCCGCCACTCGACACGATTGCGCAAGGCTGACGGCTTCGTCGATCCCCGCTGCATCACCACGCCGTCCGAGGTCAGACATGCCCAGCCGCCTCGAGCGCTCTTCCAGCTCTTCACGCAGTGTCGTTTGTTCCTCAAACGATTCCTCGACCAGCTTGGTGATTGCACTCGTGACCGCATCCGGGAGGGAATAATCTCGGGGCAATACAGAAACACCCCATTCTCGAGGTGCGATCGAATGATCCCAGACCTTGCAATCGTTACCGAGCTTCCCAGACGCAGACACGAACAGCATGGTCTCCTCTAACCGTTTCCAAGCCTCCTTGGATATGCCTGAGAAAGTCGGATCGAGCCTCGCCTTCGCCTCGAGCCTGCCCGACGGCCACCTTTGGATCTGAATCGAGGGATTCTCCTTCGGCAAGAGGGCCGAAAGCTTGGAAGCGTTGCTCGCACTCCGCAGCCAGTCTGCACCTGCCCGCAGATCTGCCAGCTCCTCCAGCGCCGCCCGTAGTCTGCTTGATCGGTCTTCATTGGGGTCTACGATCTCCTTCCCGTGTGCATCCTGCAAGAAACGTTCAGCGAGAGTGTCGTACACTATCCGCTCGTTCTTCAGGCGTGTTTCCATCCGTTGCGCCTGGGGGGACAAACGCCCCTCTGTCTCCGTCGGGCTTGTGATGAGCCTTCCCAGCCCGACGAGTGTCAGACACTCATCCATGCACTGTCCGATCTGCTCTTTGTAGTTTTCCACCTGCTGAACTGTCATCGTAACGCGGTCGGTTTCTTCGCGGGTAGCGTTCGTGGCGGACATATCCTGCACCTGGTTTTCCAGTTCGGCTGTGTGCTTGTCGGTGTTGAGGACCTCTGGTGTATCGCAGGCGTCACTCGGGCTCGACGAGTGAGGCGACTCGCCCGCCAAACGCGCGTCCTCGATGAGCGCAATGACGTTTTTCCAAGCTGCGTCGCGCAAAGCGAGCAGCTCCCCACAGTTGGTCTTCCAGCTTGTTGTCTGCTCTGCCGCCAGCTCCTCCAGGCCTTTTGGCACGGATGCCGAGCTTGCCGTCGCATCAGTCCCAGTAACGTTATCTGCGACCTTCGCTCGACGTTGATTTTTCCTTCTCTTAGGGCCCATGTCACTGTTGTACTGTACCTTGCTTAGTCGCCTGACGCAATCGGGAGCAGAGACAGTGAACGAGACGAGAGGTCTTCCACCCCAGACGCTATTTATATAGTCCAAGAGGAGGTCAACGTCCCAGCAGGCTTGACATAATCTCTTGCCGATGTTTCTGCTGCCTCCATTGTACACTGCACAGCTATAATGAGCTCGGTCGCACAGGCGGTAATTGCACAAACGCCGAGTCCGCCTCTGACCGCTCAACGCCGCCTCCCCCCTTTGTAATCGCCGCTCAAACGTGTCGCAGACGTGCAGAGCAATCTCACATGATCCGTCATCGTCCGCATTTCATCACCGAGCCGCGCAACTGAAACACCGGCGGAACAAATCTCAGCACATAAATGGATAGGGCGAACTTGGTGCTTCTGATTGCTCACGTCCTTTTCCACACATGTGGTCGGGACTGTCATGCATTATTCCGATGCCCCTCATGTGACGAAAACCCCCTAACATTCCGATGCCTCGTCACTCTGGTCCGATGCCGAGTCGTCCTGCCGTCAGCGAGGTCCGTTCAGACCGAGTCCACCATAGCTTACCTGCCCGAAGAAAGCGAATGCCTTGGCTTTGCAGACCTCCTCCCGCTTCTTCGAATGTCGCTTGACCTCCACGCTGAGATCGCTGATCGATCTGCCCTGACGCGGCCTGGGCGTCTGCTCAGCGATATTGGCATTGCCACTGTCGCCTTTGCCATGATCGGCATAGTGAGCATGGTGACCTGTACCATGTCCTCGATGCGAGCCTGGATGCTCCGATGACCCATCTGCAGCGACCAACACGCTGCGGCCGGGCGGGATGAGATGGCCTCCGCGGCCCGCTTCGACACGCATTTCCCCGGGTCCCGAGCGAATCTCGTCGCGCTGGCCCACTTCGCCATCTTTCGAGTCGAGCTCCGCAGCAGCAAGAGCCTCGACCAGATGTCGTTGTGAGAGCGGCGGCGGAGCAGCGTAGGGTGTGGCGAAGCGATCGGGCGAATCGACTCCGGGTTTGTGATATGACGAGTCCAATCGACCAAGAAGCGGGATATGCGGAACAGTTGGCTGGTTCTGAGGTGATGAGGGATTCGTGTCCTCTCCGCCGGATTTGCTGCGCATCAGCGCCACGACTCACGTAATCTCAAATACGTACTCGTCGATGTCAAACTCGTCTTCTTCCTCTTCGTCGTCTTCCTCCGCTTCGTCCTCCTCGCTCGCTGGCTCGTCCGCTTCCTTCAACTCCTTGTTTGCCCTTTCGGCCTGCTTGCGCGATTCCGCTTGTGTCAGGCCCTTCTTGGGCCGATTCGCGGACTTCGAGGGCTCGTTATCCTCCTCGACGACCACAAAGGACTTCTGCTTTTCCCGCTCGTTCCATCTTAGGGTGCGGGAGATAGAGCCGAACCAGTCCGTCGAGGCTTTGTCGGCGCATACAGTGGGGAAGGGGTACTTTGAGGCGGTAACCTTGATGTGGTCGCCCTCTGCCCGTTAGCGCTGACCATGAGCTTGGTCTTTGCTTACGCTTGAGTTCCACTCGGCCTCGACCGTCAAAGCTCGCCCAGGCGGTACTGCGTGAATTGTACGGAACGCAGATCCGCAGCTCCATGCTGTCCGGTAACAGCATTGGCCTGAACGATAATGTGTGGGGGCAGATGGGCGTTATAAGAATAGCCGGTATCTGCGGGTGCACGAGCGATCCGCCGGCCGAAAGCGAGTACGCCGTTGAGCCCGTCGGAGTCGAGACGGTCAATCCGTCCGCTTGCACCGTCGTCAGATGGTGCTCGTCGCCTTCAAATCAGCCATACGATCCCAAGGCCGGTTCATCACTCACCAAAGAGCTCCAGGAGCGAGACAAACGGGCTCGGTCCTCGATCGACCACCAGGTCATTGAGCACCTCGAATTGTTCCACGGGTCGAGTGCTGAAGCACATGATCTCCTTGTCCCTTCCTTCCACGACGGCATCGCCCTCGCTCTCTCCATCGCTCCGTGGCGGGCCTTCCAGAGCCTCCCATCCGCCCTTGTCAACCTGGCTCATAAGAATCTCCCCGCCGGGCTTCTTGATCGCTTTGCGCGCCTTCCCTTTTGCGCTTGCTTGGGCCGCTTCCTCGGGTGCGATGGCGCGGTAAACAGTGCATGTAAACCGCATCCGGAGATTGACACGAATGCCGTCATCGATGACTTTGTCCATTGTCGGCTTATATTTGGCGAAATCGAAGTTGGTCAAGAAGCCGAGAGATCCAAGGGCGAACGGCAGAACAGGTGGAACGATCCTCTGGCTGAAGAGTGAGCTTGACCACGGTACTGTTCGGGTCACCTACAAGAGCCAAGAGGTGAACAGGACTGTGCCATCACCGCCAAGCTGTATGTCAGAACATATCAAATCGGCGACTCCACACATACCGTGACGACGAAGTCGAACAAATGCGGGCTGTTCGAGCACATTTCTCCCGTCCAGTACCTCAACTGTCCCTCATCCTTTTTCCTCCCGTTCACTCCAAGTGCGTCTCCATTCAGGCTGGTCGTGCTGGGATATGCCGAGTGTAGAGTGTTGAGGCTTGCCGTCGAGCTGCTTCTTCTCCTCCCGACGGGCTCGAAGAGCTGCGGAAACTCCTTCTGCAGACCGGCGGCATCGAATCGCTTGCTGGTTCGCAGTTGCGCATCAACGTACACCACCATGCCGCGTTCACCGGCCGTCCCGGGCCGAGACGGCGCATCTGACGATGAGGCGGGCTTCTTCAGCATGAGATACAGAGCCAGTTCCCGCGTGAGCTTGATGAGGCGATTGTCGCGGGCTTTGGTGACGATGAGGACGTGTTGTATACGGCTGCGCACACGTGTGCGACCTGTCGTCAGTAACGACGGGTGGGAGTGTTCAATACTGGCCATACCGAGCTCTTTGGACATCTCCCGAACACCCTGCGCTGTCTCGGCGAGCTGCTTTGTCAAGCTTCCACCCTCCTCTTCGTCGTCCACTATGTCCCCATCTTGCGCGGCGCTGCCCCCGACCTGACTGCTCCTGTCCGAGTCGTATCCGCTGCCAGACCCCTCCCTCCCAGCCACCCTAGCACCGTTGAGCGCCCCGTCAAGGATCGGCGACGTCATCCTGGACCCTCCCGGCGAGACTGCTGGAGACCTCACGTAGGAATGATGCGGTGCATGCGACCGGTGATGCGTTTGATGCGTCGCGTGGTGCTGTGCTTGTCCGTGGACTGGCGACGAGAGCACCGGTGTCGGCCCGTTGTGCAAAGTGACGTGCCGCCCATGCGCTGACGGAGAGCGGGGACTAGTTCCGGTATGCGGGTGCGCTCGAGCATTGTCCGGAGATGCCTGAGCGTTCTTCTGCTTCAGCCAGTCTTGCATCGATCCCGTCTTGTCCAGGTGCGAGTGGATGAAGCACGGCGAGTTCTCCGGGATCGCCGAGTACCCGCGATTCAGGGGGTGGTGACCGTGGGGCGGTGTGCGATGCGATGTCGAGGCGTGCGGCTCGGACTGGATCCGAGAGAGCGGTGACGGGGGAACCGGCTGACGCCGCGAGGCGGGGAAGCCAGGGACGGGGATGGAAGGGGTGGGAGTCTTGGATGAATGGTTTCCGGGGGACGATTGGCCAACGGGCGCAGAGAGGGTGGGCGGCCGGGTTGTATCTGACTTGGACATGTCAGCCATGGTCACTACAGAGTCCTCTTCAGGGTAAGGTTGGGTGCCGAGGTAATCGAGGGGTGGAGGATGATCGAGATGATCGTGTAGATGTGGAACTAGAAATATCGTATGATCGTGCGCGAGGTTGTCGTCCGGCGGCTGGTTGTTCTTGACCAGTACGTCGTCGTACGCTGGGGTTTCGTCGGAATCAATGTTGGGGCTGGTAGAGACTGTGAGCCCTCCCAAGCCGAAGCGCTACCGTCAGCGCCGATCCGCTCTTCACATGCCGCGGAAGATCAAGCTTACATCACGTTCCTTGGCTGCGTCAAGCTGTAAGCGCAGCAACGAGCTTCCTCTTCGGAGACGAACAGGCCTCTTCGACTTGTCTTGCTTGTCCAGTTCGGCGACCGTCGGTGATCGCTGCAAGTTCTGATGCCAGTCCGGATGCTGCGCAAGCGGTGCCGGCGGGTCGCAGGGTCGACGCGGGCCGTCTCGATAATGTGCGAAACGCTGACTGGACACTGGGATTGCCTTGGGTGTCGGGGTGGAAACTGACGATAACTTGTCAAAGTGAAATGGGCCTGGGGAGACGGGCGTGGGTAGACCGTGAGATGGCTGGGATGCGTTGAGACGCGAGGCAGATGTGTACAGAGGATGGAGGGAAGGTCGTCTTTCGGTCGTCATCGTCGGTTCCGTTCGAGTCTGTAGTATTCCGGGCCGGCCGGCGGTCACCGATTCTAACGCAGTCAAGCGAGGACGAGAGCCCGGGCGAAGCGGATGGCGTTGCACCATGCATGCATGCCTGATGGCTGGCTTCTTATACCCTCCTCCCTCTTGCTCTGTCAAATCTTTGGAGCACCTCGGCCGCATGGTAACGGAGCTAGTAGGCATGTCGCCCGGTGACTGATGCCTGCCATCGCAACGAGAGGCCCTAGCACCTAGTCGATGCGTTTGGTCGCTCCCACTTGACCGAAATTGCGCTCCCCGTCACCCAGCTGCGGTAGTAACGTGGACAAGACCGCAACTGATCGCGACTGACATACATGCGCCAGGGGAGGGAAAGTAGTTATACGACAACACAATTGCTTCAACATCGATACCCGTACCGCCGGTGGCTTTCGGTCAGGCGCTACCGCTAAAGGTCAGGTTCTGGTCTGTCAGCATCTGCGTATCACGCTATCACGATCCAATCACCTGAGGGTGGGAGCAGTATGGCCAGATGCCCCCATGCTTTCTCGCAAAAACGAACTGAAATCAGCGACGGCTTCAAGCACCCTCATCACTTACGGGGACGAGCAACCTCCTCACCGGGGTGGGGAGGGGAATCAGCTGCTTCATGTTGGACAAGGGCATCATCGCTACGCTCAGCCTCACCGGACCATCGATGAAGCGGATTGCGACCCACCGATTGTGCTGCATAGGAACCAACTGGGATCATATCCCTTCAGATGCTTATCCACCACCGCGTCAAACTCCTTGGCGTCCTTGTCCCCGACGGCTTGCATGTTTTCCGCCTTTAGCGTCCCAATCTCGTCCCACAGATGCTCGCTCAATATGGCCATGTAGCTGTCCATACATCGCCTGAGGGCGCTCGGGTCGAAACCGCCGTTCTCGGTGGGTCCTTTTGCGGGATCGAGCTCGGTGCCGTCCAACGTGAGGGCTTCGACTTCGGGGATGATCTCCTTCACGACCGGCGGGAGAAGGGGATTGATGTTGCGGCGGCAGGTGCGGACGTATTGCCAGCAAAGGTCGAGCTTGGGGGCGAAGAGGTGATGCTGGACGACGTTCTGAGCCATGATTTCGAGCTTGGCCATGGCTTGGTAGCGCGGGAACGCCACCTCCTCTGCCCGTCAGACATACGTCCTAGGAGGTGGTGGTGATGGCGTGTACGCACCTTCGAAGTGGTGGTGATTGCCGATCTGGCCAAAGGCCATGTCGGCGAACCCCAAGTAGTTCACCAAGTCATTCTTCTCGACCGCCTGCTCCGCAAACTGGTCTCAGCACTCATCTGCATTTTGCCTTTGAGCCTAGGAATCGGATCTCGAAATGTCGTCAAAGCACACGCAAACTCACTGCGTACACGCGGATCAACATGTCGACCATGAATACGTGCACATTGGCCATCACCCATCCCTGGCTGTTCTTCCATCCCGCCTGCCGTGTCAGGTCACCGTGCGCCAACCTGTTGGACCGACTCGCGTACCGGTTTGTGCGAGTCTCTGAGTGCTGTCAAGTCCTTGACCGCCTTCTGGAAGCCTGGTGCAAGAGCTGCGGAATCGGCTGGCAAAGGCGGAAGAGCATATCCGGTGGTCATTCTGGACTGCGTTCACCAGGTATCTCGAGCGCTGCTCGACATCCCACATGCATCGATCCCATTATACTACAGATTATGTCGATGGCTCCCGATGCGAAACAAAACAACGCCGGATAGCCGGCGTGCGCACATGCTGGACCCCCTGTGCGACGTCTTTCGTCGCCGATAGTGAACGCGCTGAGATGCAGACCGGTCGGGAACCGACCATCGCCGGGAGATACGTATGGGCCATACGACGCCTATTCATATCCGGTCCCGCTCGCCGCCTCGGCCCCTTGCAAGATCCTCCCGCGTCTGCAACTCTGGCACAGCGGGTGTCGGTGCCATGCGTACGCGCTGGACAGACATAATTGCACACGAGATCCGGAACAGCCGCATGTCGTTCGGCTCCCTGGTTAGCCGTAAACCTGCTCGCTTGACTGCCATATCCGCAGTCTCGACGTCTCAGTTATACACCTCTTCCCATCTTCACGAGCAGTGTCATGGTGGAACATCGCTTCCGCAGGCGGAAGACGGATGAACGCTGAAAATAGCACGCTACAGCTTTGCGGTACGGACAGGAACGTATGGCACTCCGGAAGTCAGTCCTCCATCGCACGCAATCGCCTGTCCATTGACGTAGCTGGCGTCGTCTGTATGTCAGCGGCCAGTCCCAGCAC
>Ga0308169_10006209_pt1 | contig 10606 bp, 21 predicted proteins | sample PhyBR1_2_FD_202139 | JGI IMG/M metagenome (GOLD analysis project Ga0308169, IMG submission 202139) | Phyllosphere microbial communities from UC Gill Tract Community Farm, Albany, California, United States - DLSLSB.R1 | ecosystem: Host-associated > Plants > Phyllosphere > Unclassified | place... | reverse complement strand
CCTGAGTGAGAGCCGCAAGGCTGTGAGGCGGTGGGTCGAGGAGAGGGAGAAGAGCGACAAGAAGTGAAGCGGAGCAATCATTGTATTTTAGGACGGAGGCGATACCCCGCACATGTATACCCCAGTCTGAGTCTCTTTTCATGCATCATGCGACTGCTCATGCACTGGGCAGCAGAGAAGGACGTTGCCGTCCGCCGAGGGCCGGCGGAGATCGCCGAGATTGTGTAGTGGTTGTCGCCGGACGAACGCGCACCCTCATCCCGGTCCATCTTCATTAAGCGTTCCCCCTCCATTCTCACCTATCCAAGCCCACTTGTGACGAAGCGCAACCTATCTGCTCGACTCCACAGCGCCATCGTCTAGCTGCATCGTTCTTCTGCCCCCTTCCCTTGTTTCAATCGCTCAGCAGAACCTCCAACGATGGTTCTCGGCCGCCTCACCCACTTTGCGTTCGACGCCTTGGCAATCTCCACCGTCCTCGCCGGGGTGAAGAAGACGACAGGCTACGCGTAAGTGGACGTCACCGCCACCACTCCTGGCCCTGAACCGTGATCCAGCTTCGATGCCTCGAGCACATCAGTCGTGTGACAGGCGTTGCGCACTGTGCAGCTGGTACTCCAACACTGCAGTGTCCCGACCGCGTGTACGCGCCGAGCTAAACTGATTCTGCAGACCTGCAACGGAGCAGCTCCCGGACTCATCTATACGGACCATCGCGGACAAGTACTTTGGTGCTGGAGAGGTCATCTTCGGGCTGGTCGCTGGACAATCGGTCTCGAGCGGGTACTTCAAGAAGACATAGGGCACGAGGTCGGAGCAGGAATGCGGGAATAAGGGAATACACGCGGGGTTTGGGTGTCTCTGGGAGATCGGAGCCAGTCAACAGCAAATGCTGTGGGTCTAGGGACCGTATGGCCAAGCCGATGGAGGAAGGCTCGCCATCGAGGGCAGAGGCAGCGGAAGAGATCCCCTCGTGAATCTAGGTATACCCAGGTACAAGACAAACAAACATGGTCAGGTCTGGATGGCATGTACTTTCTGACCATGATCATACGTATACCCGAAACGGACAAGACTGCCAAACACATATGGGGATTATATACTGACAGATCGACCAGCGATGATAACCTCCTCGACACGCCTCGATCATGCCTCGCGCTGAAATCTCCGCCTCTTCCCGACCTGGCCGCCTAAGGGGTGTCTCGTACATCCTTGCCTTCACTTCCTCACTGACTGTTTTCTCCACTGACACCTGCCCTACGACATCTACTCCCGCTCGACCGTCTGGTGCGTCGTTACATACACCCTTGTCCCCTCGCTCCCGGGCAGACCCGGCGGGGCGGTCTCGAACGGGCTCCTGAACCTCGCCATCACAGCCGGCAAACTCGGCATCTCCGAGAACCTCTTCGATCGTCGTGGACTGTTCGTCGCGAACAAGAATGACGGGGAGCCCACCGCGACCTCGGAGTGCATGGCGTGCCCCGCGTCGGGGCTCGTGTTCGAGTAGGGGTGAGGCAGAGCCGCCTCGCTGCTCTGCCTGTACTGTACCCCCTTACTGCCCGCAGCTGTCACGCCGGCCTTGGGCGAATGCTTGAGCTCGTACGCCTCCGAAGTATCGGAGTGGGCCAGCCCACTCGCCATGGCCTCGCGATCGATGTTGAGCCGGTCGCCGATCTCGTAGTATTGTCGAGGGGAGGACATTTCGGGTGCGGCTCCACCGCTGGAGATGATAAGCTCCTTGGGTCGCTTGTATGGCACCATCGGGTGGATGGTGGTGTCGCGTGAGGGCGGGAGGGACTCGGAGGTCATATTCCGCGGGAGGAGGACTACGACGGAGAGGCATGCAGAGGCTGGTATGAGCGAAATGGCGGGTGTGGGGGCGCAGCTGGGAGTACCCGAGTATGTGCGAGGCAGAGGTGCGTCAAGGAGCGGGAGCAGGAGCAGAGCGGACAAGAGCGGATGGACACGCACCAAAGATGGAGAGATGGCCGCTGAGGTACAGCATATCAGACCAGAAACCGCTCATGTTGACCTTCATGGCATCCGTGAGCCCGTCGATGGACAGCGTTAACTGGGCATCAGCGATGTCAGATGCCGCTAGGGATGCGCTCACGAAACAAACAGAGTAGATCCATCGGAAGGCGGTGCGGATCTGATTCATCTCCGCGAAGAAGTGCAGGCGCTCAAGGACTTCGTACGTTGCGCCTTGTCGGCGGACATTGTCGACGAAGCGGGGGAAGACGAGGCATAGAACGGTGGATGCCCCAGCAAGCCTGAAATCAGCGCCTCCGTCTGATGTAATCGTGTGCGCGAGCAGATACGCGAGCAGATGCTCGGTCGACTCACACAACGGACACGGCCGAGCCGACAAGGAACAGGTACGTCCTCATCATGCCCAGATTGTCCGTCTCGATGTGCACCGCCCCGAACAAGAGGGCCATGGACGACAGCGAGGCCGCCAGCCATGTCTTGAAGAAGATGGATCGGAACCACGAAGTCTTCGGGCCGCCGGAGGTGCGTACGCCGTTCATGAGGTATCCCCAGTACAAAAACTGCCGTCAGCTCGCGGACATCGTGATCGTCACTTTACTGGCGTGGGAGAGCAGTGTAGTTGGCTCACCTCTTCGAGATGCACCGCCTGGATAAAGCACCACCCGGTGCACAGGACATACAAGCTCGCGCGCCACATTGTCTGGTGCTCGTCTGACCAAAGCTGCCATGGGGCCGGGACGACGCTCTGGCCAAGGAAGACGTAGTACTGTCGTCAGCGGGTGACATATCGAGATCGGTGAGGACACACCTCCTCGTACAGGACATGCAGCTCGAGCCACGAGTACGCCATGAGGCAGAGCACGGAGATCAGGAGGATCTGGCACATGAGGGCCCGGAACCATTCCTGCCTCGAGTACAACAGGCACCTGGGTGTCAGCGTGGCAAGGTAGCACGCCGGACGCACCTCCAGCGGTCGTAGTGCCACGTGTGCCAGATGACAAACAGTAGGCCGGTCGTCGCGACGAGCGCGGAGAAGGACATTGCGGCGGGCGGGAGCATTGCGGCTGCTAGCTATTGCGGCTGCGGGCTTGATAAAAGAGCGGCCTGGTCAATACGGGGAGCCAATTCGGGGAGCCAATTGAGCGATGTGTGTAGCGTCGAGAGCAGGACTGAGTCCAAGATGTCGAGTTCTCGTCGTGCTAGTGCCGGGCCTGGAGGAGCTAGCAAGATCGCGCTATAACGAGACGATTTCAGGATGGAGCTCAGAACGAGGTACGGCACGCATCGGAATCCGGTGATCTTCCAGCTCCCACTACCTCCAGACTGCGGCCTTGAAGGATTGGTCCACATCCCTTCATCACGCTGTCCACGGACTACCTTGCACCAAAGGCATCCCTGATAGATCGCTTGCCGCCAAGGCCGGCACACCTTTCGCATCCGTAAAGGAACCTAGGACCCGCAAGCCGCATATATTCGGCGTGTCCTTCTGGCCAATCGAAGGATGACCAAGGACGTCCGTGAGCCGAAGGACTTGCCTGTATGCATGATCCCCTTCACGCGGGTTGGGGAGCGGGTATGATCCCGGACGCCTTGAAAGCAGACACGTCCGTTTGATCGCATCCCCAAGTCTGCCGTTGACATGCACTCTGTCCTTTGATCGACGGATGAGCTCCAAGACTGGCTGCAGAGCGAGTCGGGACCAGCAGGAACAAGGCTCTAGGCAACACGTACACTGGTGTGTGAGTCCGCTAGATCAGCAGCGATCGTATGGTGCCGGTGCCTGAACGCCCCATCGCCGTCTTGGCCGACGTGTCTTTGCCGCCTCTCCCCGTCATCGTCACTTCAGGACGGTGGATTCTGCCTGATCCCCACACGGTCGGCATCCAGAAAGCGCAGACGATCGAGGCAGACCATATAGCGCCCATATAAGCGTGGCATACAATGAATACGACGTGAACCGAGATCATCTAATACTGTACCGCCTAATAACCCCCCGGGCCCGTCTGGTCCGCCTCGCGCCGCCGTCCTCTGCCGACCGTACTGCTCTCGACGGACAACGCTGTGGCACCTGTTCCCGCTCTGGACCTTCTATAACCCCCACTTCCTCGCTCATGTTGTGATTCTGACCCTGCTCGGACTCTTCGGCCTTGACGCATGAAGGCTAGGTATCGCGCGAAGCCCGATTGCGTAGGCGGCGTGGTGGCCGAGCCCGATGCCGTGGCCGACGTCGGTGATGGTGACAGGGCGGACTGCGCCGGCGAGGTGGAATCGATCGGCACGGCAACAGATGGTGTGGCAGGCGCGGGAGTCGCATTGGGGTTGTTGAAGTCTGCGATCAGCTTCAAAGCGCGCCATAAACCATACGACACACCTTTTCTACATAAGGGGCAGCTGCTCGATACTTCCAGTAGCCTAACATCAGCGATCTGGCCGTGTAGCGAGATATTTTGCGGGACTTACCAAGGATCTATGCACGCTTTATGGTACACGTGTCCGATCTCGCAGGGCAGTACCCGCAGATCATCTCCCGTTTCGAAATCAAGCAGGCAGATCGGGCACTGGTCATCTGACGATACCTGATCCGGGTTCTCTGCATGTACAGGCGAGCCCGCCGCGATCGCCGTCGTGGCCGCCGCGGTCGCCGCGCCGTTAATGCTCCTCGGGTGCTCCATCGCCGATGTGCGCCTCGACGTAGATGCACTGGTACTCGCGACCGGCTTGATCGACTCGGCGTCCGCTTCCGCATCGTCCGACATGTCCCTTGCCGACTCAATCGATCCGGATCCGGTATGATAGCTCTTGACTCGCTGACCAGCTTCGCCGGACTCGTCCGCCCGATTCCGCCTTGGATCCATATTCGGTAGAGCAATCCCCTCAAAGTGCGCCTCGGAAGATACCCTCTTCGATTCCGTGCCGTCTCCTTTGGAGAACTTGATGACGGGGAAGGTGTCCAGTATAGCCTGGGCGATCCCTCCAGCAGTGCTCTGAGGGCCTTGCTCGTCGTCCGCTTCTCTGCGCCCATAGCGCTCCGGATGCCGTAATGCCCGGCGCGCACCGACGAAGACCATTAAGATGAAGGCCGCGGAGATGATGCCCGTTATGACGTACAGCGCGATCATGGAGCCGGGGGTAGATTGCCTGTTGCTCTGAGCGGCCGAGGACGTCGCGTTGGGTATGTCTGTCGGCGTGGCTTGGCCGGTCGAGTTGCGCGCGGTGAGGGTGCCGATCAGGTAACTGCGATATGACGGAGGGTCGTTCGCGAGGGAGGCGTTGATGTCGATCGCGCTGTTGTGAGCAGGGCTGCGGAAATGATCTGCCAACTTACGACTCGTTCAAAAGTGTGCCGTTGAAGTAGTAGAACGATTCGTTGGTATGCGTCCATTGGTTGTCGATGACCCTTGGAGTCAGCTATATGACAAGCATAGGGAGCTCCGGTCATCACGTACCGGGCGACTTGTACCGTCTTCGTCGCGAACACGTCCAACGGCTTTTCGAAATCCTGAATATACTCCTGGTTGAGCAAGCACGTATGGCTCGTCGCGGTGTACAGCAGCTATCATCAGCACGTCTCCTAGACAACGCGCTCCCTCCTCTCCAGTTCGACATCGTCGAGGGTGCGCCGAAAGTCGAGCGTGTGTGCAACTCACCGCAGAAACGGCGCCCCGATCCCTCGCCAACGTAAATATATCCCACTCCATGCTCGCGCCCGTCTCATTTACATCACAGCTCACATACGCGATCCACGGCGTCGAAGTAGATACGTTCGGGCCCATCGTGCTTTCCGTGAAATGCACCAACGCGCCCGACGTGCGTCCACCGGTGGGTATGTCCGCTTCGAGCTGGTACGATACCCTCCCGCCATATACTCCGGGAGGGCCCGTCCATGATATATCGATTGTGGATGAGTCGGTGAGGTTGAGCGCCGAGGTGTCGTTGATGGGAACGGCGGGGATGTACCCGTGTGCCGGTGCGGCGCAGAGTGAGAGGGAGAGGGAGGAGAAGATAAGGCTCGAGATCGAAGGGAGGGCGAAGAGGGACTGGAGGGAGGGTTTGCGCGTTGTCGGACGCATGATGAAGACGGAAGGGTGTGCTGGGCGGTAGGCCTTTGGACTTGTGAAGTGACGCGTGGGCGGTCTAATCGGTGTCTATGCACATGCTCGGTCAGGGCGCTTCGAGAGAACTGCCGATGCTCCAATGATTGTTTGTTGAGATGAGCGACGGATCGGCGCGAAAAGTCGACGTCGCAGCTGAGTGGCTGGAACGATCTATTCCGGGTGATGCGTCTCGATGCCCGAGCCAGCCCTTTGTCGAGCCAGCCGTATCGCCTCGATCCGCGGTCAGATTCCAACGTCGGGACCGCACTGCAATTTGCAGAGCCAAGCAGGGGCGATCTTGTCCCGCGGCGGAGTTGCAAGTGTGGTAGGGGTGGGGGGAACGAAGCGAAGAGGATGCGGAAGAGCAGGAAAGGGGGGGAAGGAGTCGTGCCCTAATCGTGGTCGTCGTAATTCTGGCTCATAGTCTGCGGGTGGCGTCGTCGGCTAAATCATCCCCGCACAGCCCATATCATCACTTCACAATCATAATCACGTATTCAACCACTCCGACATGACACCACATGCATTGATTGGACGAGGTCACAAAATACCACTACATCGCTACTCTCCGCGCGCAGGTGCTGCTGCTTTCCTACATGTGCATCTTCAACACCGCTTCGGAGATGAACTCTGCTTGCAACTTGCGTCCTCCAAAGAATCGGCCAGAAAGGCCTTTTTGAGCGAGTTGAGAAACCCGAGGCGCCTCAAACTCGAGGTAGACATCACCCTGCGCGTCAGATCCCATATCACACGGCCAGAGTCCAGTACGCACCCTCGACATCTTGTCCACCTTGATACGCTTAACAGGGCCGTATTGACGCTCCACCTCGCCCTTGATGTCTTCGGCCAGGTCAAGGTCCCAGTTTCTGTCTGTTTCCCTGCGGGTCAGACCAGGCCCCCGACACGTAGTCTGACATACTCATCGGGATTGAACATATTGCTGACGAGCAAGTAGTTGGTGGGATCAGCGGGTCGAGAAGGGGGAGGACTGGGATCAGCACCGTCCAACCAATATCGCGCTCGTTCCACTCACGGAGCCCTTTCGTTCTGCCTCTGGCCACCATCCTGCCTGGCAAGCTTGAGCATGAGCTGCTGTCGAGCGTAATTGTCCATCTTGGGTCCTCGGCGCGTATCGTCAATCTGGTCGGCGATCTGCGTCCTCTCCTGGAAAGCCACGACTTTGACTAGGGGTCAGCGGCGAACACAGTTGATACCGAGGCGCTACACTCACTGTGTCTGCCAGCAAGCTCGAAGCCGTTCATGGCATCCACGGCCATTTGCGCCGCCCTCAGCTCCTTGAATTGTACATACGCCTGCTCCTTGCTTGCACCATTCTGAGGTCAGCGAGACCACCGCACCAGCATCGTTCGACGTACCATGTGATGCTGCAGATCCACAAAGACAATCTCTCCAAACGCTTCGAAGACTTGGTAGATATCATCGCGGTTCAATGTCGAGGCGATGTTCGACACGAACAACCTGTGATAAGGGATCGAAGCGTGCTGGTTGGCTGTCGGGTCATAGCCCGGGGGGTACTGTAATCCAGTGCTAAGAGGCGGGAAGCTAGGAGCATAGCTCGGCGTGGATCGTGGGATACCTTGTGAGTGTCGTCTGCGGGTCAGCTGTGACGTGCCTGTACGCGCATTTCTCAGCTCACCCTCCCGCCATGATACTGGCGATATCGACGCCCTCACGGTTCTTCTCTGACTCGGTGAGCTGGATCTGGATAGGGATACCCATGACGACTTGTCCAGACAGCTGAACATGAGCGCTGATTCTGACATCATACGACGTTGCTCACCGCCACGGCCCTGTTCACCAGCTCGACATCATCCAGCTCAACATAGCCAATACTGCTATGAGCACTTGTCCCCCCGCAGCCCTGATCGAACTCACCCCTTTGACCGGCGGGACACCTTGTCCATGACGACCCTAGCGTCTCTGACAGCCCCGCGGCCGAGCTTGTCCTCAAAGAACAGTCCCAGATCGGCCGACGTCAACCTAGCAGCCAGCTGTGACACAAACACTGAACGAGCCTCGGAATCGACCTCGTGAAGCAGCTTCGCTCCCGGGTCCTCGGGCACAGCTGGTTCAGCCGACGCCGACTCGGGAGGGGGCGGGGGAGGGAGGTGAGCGGGGAACGGGCTTCTCATTTGGCGAGACGGGGAGCGGTGCGGGCGATCTCGTCGGCGGTCCATCTCGCGCTGACGGTCGAGCTGGACATCAGCACTACGATCATGTAACACCAGTCGGCCGACTCACCTCGGCAAAGTGCTCTTCGCGCCGCCTGGCGTGCTCGCGTCGCTCCTCTTGCATCTCGCGGTCGCGCCTAGCTCTCTCAGCTTCACGTTCGTCATTCGACTTAAGACGCCTGGCCTCAGAGTCGGGATCCCGCTCCCTCTCGCGGTCGCGGCTCCGGTACGACCTCATGCTCTCTCGCGATCGGTCACGGTCGCGGTGCCGGTGCTCGCGCTCTCGCTCTCGTTCTCGCTCGCGGTCGCGTTCGCGGTAGTCGTCCCTGCTTCGGTGATCTCTGCCACTGCGTTCACGATCACGGTCACCACGTTCTCGATCTCGATCACCGTGTTCTGATCCACGTTGGCTCTCCCTCTCCTCGCGCCTCCTCCGACGTCGCTCCCTGTCCTCGTCGGTCTCTTCATCGCGCTCGTACCGGCGCTTGCGCTCGCGGCGTTCTTCGTCGTCGCCCTCTTCGTAGTGCCTGCGGTGTCGCTCGCGACGCTCGCGCTCGCGATCGCGGTCGTGCTCGTGCTCGTCGCCGTCTCGCGGACGCCTGGAAGATTGCCTATCACGATCATTTTCATCGTGTTCACGATGACGTCTCTCACGGTTACTGATGGTTAGCTGACGCACCGGGCGGAAGGGGTTTGGAGGGGGGAAATGAGGGCGGCGAAAACTTACGTGACATCCGGAGTCCTGTCTCTTTCACCGTTACGGGGAGTTGCATTGCTCATCGGTGGAGTAGCGGACATCTTGGACAGGTACGGACTGCAAGGGCAGAGAGCAACAATAGCACAAACAGAAAGTGGCCATCACCTTGGAGTGGAATGGGTCGAGGCTCGCTCAGCCCGAAACAAAGTGCCACGCCAGCCAATACGCCGCGTATTCCCGCCACGATCGTCCCCTTGTCCGCATTGCATGTATCAAGCGCCAAGCGCCATCGTCTATCCGAGACCGCACGCATGGTCATCGAGCTCAGTAATGGAGATAAGTTCCATGCAGATGGTCTGAAGTGCTCCGACTGTACCGAGGGTGCTATCTCCGCCGACAGGAGCACGCCGACTGAGAAGACGCCAAGGAAGTGGCTCATAGGCTTGAGTCTCATCGACACCAGTCATCCGAGAGATCTAGGTCTACGCGGGTGGGATTGCCGATTTCGTACAATCGCCGTCAAAGGCTCCGGTGCATTCGCTCACCAAGATTCCAGTGCATTTTGACATCGTGGAGACAACTGACAGTCGTACTCGTAACGAAAGGCGCATTTCGTGCAAGCCCGTCTGCATCCTATCGTCGAATCGCGGAGCCCAGTGATCCCACTGACAAGCTCCGCAAGCCGGACCGGGCCAAGCTGTCAACTCAACTACAGGCAAAGCTGGAGTACTGCCGACAGTTGACAGACACCGATCTCGGCTTTGTTCGATCGCGCACGCGCGAGCTAGAGACCAGGAGAGGTCTCTGGATCATTCCACAGGAGACTTGCCTGGGGGAGGAAGCGAGAAGTCCGATGCGAGGCCTATCACCATGCAAGGCACAGGGAGAACGACCTTCAGGCCCGATCCGATGGTTGAATCTTGGTCAGGCTTCGACGCGGAGGTCCACGCCGACTACGCGCCGATCAGGGACGCTGCAGGCACGGTCTCATCACACATGCCAGCCTGCCTGGTTGAGTGCAAGCCAAAGCCTGGTCATGAGAGCTCGGAGGCGGAAGAAGTTCTTCGGAAGCTCTTTGACCACCAAACCAATAAGCCGATTCGCTCGTGGAGTGTTCAAACGCGCTCGAGGTCAATCGATTATGCATCAGCAACACTCCCCAAGACGCTACTTCGTGAAGGTGCAAGGTTGTGCTGTGGCACGACCGCTGATGTCGTCGGAGGAGCCCGGTTGTCAGGTTTGCAACAGGGCCTGCTGCTGGTGACCTAAGAACTGTCCAGGCATGGCCATCTCGAGCGAATAGTGAAGGATCCGCATTATCTGATGTCGGGAGAGTGTCGCGCACCAAGCCTGGATGACAGAACGTTCCTCCGCCCTAGGCTGACCTGGCCGGCGGGCTCAAAAGGAGATAAGGCGGCTTGGCGGTGGAGGTCGTGATATCGGCAACGGCGACTTGCCGACGTCGTCACCTCACCCAACGCAATACACAGCAGCAAACCTGTCACTTCACACCGCACCTCCCATCTGCCATGTTGACCTTCATCTCACATTCTCCACAGACGCGCTCATAACCCAACAACCTCATCATGCGCAGTCCACAGCTGCTTGCTGCGCTCGCCGGCCTGGCTTCG
>Ga0308169_10006208_pt1 | contig 10606 bp, 10 predicted proteins | sample PhyBR1_2_FD_202139 | JGI IMG/M metagenome (GOLD analysis project Ga0308169, IMG submission 202139) | Phyllosphere microbial communities from UC Gill Tract Community Farm, Albany, California, United States - DLSLSB.R1 | ecosystem: Host-associated > Plants > Phyllosphere > Unclassified | place... | reverse complement strand
GATCATCGGCGGCCTGAACTGGGCCCTGGTCGGCCTGTTCGAGGTCGACATGGTCGCCACCATCTTCGGCCCCGGCAGCCCGGCGGCGCGCCTGATCTATGTGCTCGTCGGCCTGGCCGCACTGTACTCGATCTATACGACGGCGAAGATGGCCGGGGCGAAGCGTCATCACTAAGCCGGGTGCGAACCAGCGCGTGCGTGTCGGCCTCATCTCCGACACGCATGGCTTGTTGCGTCCGGAAGCACTCGATTTCCTGGCCGGCTGCGACTTCATCGTCCATGGCGGCGACATCGGCAACGCCGCCATCCTCGAACGCCTGGCGCAGATTGCGCCGCTCACCACCGTGCGCGGCAACAACGACCGCGAGGCCTGGGCGCGCGCGATCCCCGTGAGTGCATCGCTGGCGATCGGACCGGTCGTGGTGCACGCGATCCACGACATCAAGGAACTCGACATCGACCCGGCGGCGAGCGGCGTGCGCGTCGTCGTCTCGGGTCACTCGCACCGGCCGTCCTGCGTCGAGCGGGAGGGCGTCCTGTACATCAACCCGGGCAGTGCGGGGCGGCGCAGGTTCAGCCTGCCGATCTCGGCGGCCGAGCTGATCATCGAGGGCGGCAGGGTGCAGCCCCGCATCGTCACGCTGATCGAGGGCCAAGGCTCCATACACGTCCGCCCCGAAATGCCGTAGCATACGTTCCTTTGCCGTTGATCTTTTTCCGCACCCGATGACCGCTCCGCTCGACACGCCGCCACGCTTCCGCCCCCGCTCCTGGATCCACCTCGAAACGCCGCAGGACGTCGAACTCTGGATCGCCGAGCACGACCAGGCGCTGCAAGAACTGATCAAGCCCCAGGAGACGGGCTACGGCATCTGCTTCACGCTGGCCGAAGGCGGCAACATCTACATGCAGACGCTGGAAGACGCGATCCTGCTCGACGTCGACCAGGACGCCAGCTGGGTCGCGCCGCTGATCGTGGCCGCCACGCGCGCCGAGATTCCGCGTGGTTCCTACTGGCTGCTGCCGGCCGACAAGCTGATCCAGCTGGTCATCGGTTTGTCGAGCCTGGTCGCCAGCACGACGCTGGTGGTCGGCCACCGCTTCGGCGGGCGCGGGCAGTCGCGGGCGTATTGAAACCGCTTCGGAATTCATTGTCGAATACACTTTTCCTCAACCCGTGGCGCTCTTTTCGGTTATAAAAGCAAGATTCGCTTTTTAACGGAGAGCAACCCCGATGCGCACGCTGCCCCTTGTTCCTTCGCGCCGCCGCGCCATTGCGTTCGCCCTCGGCTGCGCCTTGTTGGCCACGGCCACTGCCAGCGCCGCCGACCTGCTCGACACGGTGAAAGCGCGCGGCACCCTGCGCATCGCGATGGAAGGCACCTATCCGCCCTTCAATTTCAAGGACGGCAAGACGGGCCAGCTGGCCGGTTACGACGTCGACGTCGCCAGGGCCGTCGCGGCAAAGCTGGGCCTCAAGCCCGAATTCGTGACCACCGAGTGGTCGGCCATCCTGGCGGGACTGGCGGCCGGCAAGTACGACGTCATCGTCAGCCAGGTCGGCATCACCGCCAAACGCGAGCAGGCCTTCGATTTTTCCCGGCCCTATACCTATTCCGCGCCCCAGCTCATCGTGCGCCGCAACGACAGCGTGGCCTACAAGACGCTGGGCGACCTGAAGGGCAAGGCGCTCGGCGTGGGGCAGGGCAGCGTGTTCGAGCAGCAGGCGAAGGCGGTGCCCGGCATCGAGGTGAAAAGCTATCCGGCCGCGCCCGAGAACCTGCAGGACCTCGCCTTCGGACGCATCGACGCGGCGCTCAACGACAGCCTGATGGTGGCTTACCTGCTGAAGAATTCGCAGTTGCCGATCAAGGCCGGCGCGCGCGTGGGCGCCGTCGAGCGCATGGGTATCCCTTTCCGCAAAGGCAATCCGAAATTCAAGGCCGGGCTCGACAAGGCGCTGGCCGACCTGCAGGCCGATGGCAGCCTGGCGGCCATGTCGGCCCGATGGTTCGGCACCGACGCCTCGCGCCCGGCACGCTGACTGATGGCGCTGTTTGCGCTGCTGCTCGATGCCGCGCCGACCATGCTGCGCGGCGCCGGCTACACGCTGTTGTTCGCGCTGGCGGCCATGGTGGGCGGGCTGGCGATCGGGGTGCCGGCCGCGCTGCTGAGGATTGCGCCCTTCAGGTTCATGCGCTGGCCGGCGGCGCTCTACGTCAGCCTCATGCGCGGTACGCCCTTGCTGGTGCAGATCTTCGTCATCTATTACGGCTTGCCGGGCATCGGCATCGCGTTCACGCCGGTCACGGCGGGCGTGCTGGCGCTGTCGCTGAACAGCGGCGCCTACCTGTCGGAAAGCCTGCGCGGTGCGATCGCCAGCATCGGCCAGGGCCAGTGGCGCGCCAGCTTCAGCCTGGGGCTGGGCTATGGCCAGACCCTCACCCACGTCGTGCTGCCGCAGGCGCTGCGGGTGGCGGTGCCGTCGATGAGCAATACGCTGATCAGCTTAATTAAAGACACCTCGCTGGTTTCGGTGATCACCATGACCGAACTGATGCTGGCGACCAAAGAGGCGATCGCGACCACCTTCCAGCCCCTGCCGCTCTACCTGGCGGCGGCCGCCATCTACTGGGTGCTGAGCCTGGTGTTCGAACGGGTCCAGCGCCTGGCCGAGCGGCGCCTGAACCGCGCGCACCAGGCTTGAGGCCGCCGCCGAATGACCGATAGGCATCACCCGAACGACCGATAGGAAGACGCACCATGTTTGAAATCAGCCAGCTCCGCTGCTTCGTGGCGGTGGCCGAGGAACTCCATTTCAGCCGCGCGGCCGAGCGCCTCAACATGACCCAGCCGCCGCTCTCGCGCCAGATCCGCCTGCTCGAACACCATGTCGGCGCGCGCCTCCTCGAGCGCAACAGCCGCACCGTGCGCCTGACGGCCGCCGGCAAGGCCTTCTTCCCGGAAGCGGCGCGCATCCTGCGCATGGCGGAAGAGGCGACCTTCACGGCGCGCCGGGTCGCCAGGGGCGAGCAGGGCCTGCTCTCGATCGGCTTTACGGGCGGCGCGGGCTACAGCCTGCTGCCGGAAGTCGTGCGGCGCCTGCGCCAGCACTCGCCGGGTGTGGTGCTGACGCTCAAGGAGCTGGTCAGCACCGAGCAGGTCGAAGCGCTCAACTCGGGCCAGATCGAGCTTGGCCTGATGCGCCCGCATGCGCTCAATGCCGAACTCGAATCGGCGCTGCTGGCGACCGAAGCGCTGATGCTGGCCATTCCCAAGGACGAGGCCGACAAATGGCCCCTGAATCCGACCCTGGCCGACCTCCACGGCAAACCCTTCGTCATGTATTCGCCCTACGAAGCACGGCCCTTCCACCAGATGCTGAGCGAACGCTTCGAGCGCGCCGGCGTCGTGCCCGACATCGTCGAACATATCGGCCAGGTGCACACGATGCTGGCGCTGGTGAACGCGGGCATCGGCGCCGCGCTGGTGGCCGAGGGCGCCACGCGCCTGCATTTCGACGGCATCGTCGTGCGCCGGATCGAGACCGAGCCGGTGCGCATGGTCTGCGCCTGGCGCCGCGACAACGAGAACCCGATTCTGCAGCTCTTCAAGCGCGATATCGTCCCCAATTTTCATCCGGCTTAAACCGAGCTCATCAATTCAATTCCTGAATCGGACACGTCAACCATTGGTTTGTTCGTGGATCGTTCCGCCCCTATGATTGTTTTTATGCAAGAAACCCTGCACCCGGGCCGCTGAGCAGCCCGGACAGGATCCCACCACCACCGGACCAAGCGCGGCGTTGACCGTGCCCGGCCTTGCATACCCATCACAATGGAGACAATCATGAAGGCAGGCACCAAATTAGCCATCACCGCGCTCGGACTGTTCGGCGCAAGCGCGGCAGTACAGGCGCAAACCAACGTCACGATCTACGGCATCATGGACGCCGCGTTCGTCGGCGAAAGCGGCGGCGCGGCAGGGCACATCAACAAGATCACCAGCGGCGCCGCCTCGGCTTCGCGCATTGGCTTCCGCGGAACCGAGCAGCTCGGCGGCGGCCTGTCTGCCTTCTTCACGCTGGAAACCGGCGTCAAGATCGATACCGGCGCCCTCGATGCGGACAACACCATCTTCAACCGCCAAGCCCTCGTCGGCCTGAAGGGCAAGGCCGGCGCGGTCGCCATCGGCCGCCAGTACACCCCGTGGCACCAGGCGCTGGCGTCGGTCGCCGACCCGTTCGGCACCGGTTACGCCGGCAGCTCGAAGGCCGTGTTCGCCGACAACGGCGCCAACGTCCGCACGAGTAACACGGTCACGTATTCCGCCCCGAACTACGCGGGCTTCAGCGTCGACCTGGCCTACAGCCTGGGCGAGCAGGCCCACAGCGCCGATGGCCGCCAGTACGGCGGCGCCATCGGCTATGCGAAGGGCCCATTGAACGTGCGCCTGGCCTACAACAACAAGAATGCGCTGGCGCCCGTGGCCGGCGGACGCACCGGCCGCAACACGCTGCTGGCCGCCAACTACGACCTGAAATTCGTCAAGCTGCATGCCGGCTTCAACGTCGACAAGGGTTTCAACGCCGCGCCGCTGGGCAATCCCAACAATCCGTACGGCGGCGTCAAGCCGACCGCGTCGACTGACGGCCGCGAGATCCTGCTGGGCCTGAGCGCACCGCTGGGCCAGGGCACCCTGATGGCGTCCGTCATGCACAAGGACGACCGCACCGCCTTCGACCAGGACGCCAGCGCCTGGGGCATCGGCTACCTGTACGCGCTGTCGAAACGCAGCGGCGTGTACGCGTCCTACGGCCACGTCAACAACCGGAACGGCGCCGGCTACACGGTGGCCAACAATACCGAGGCGGGCAGCGGCAACACCGGCTACAACCTCGGCCTGCGCCACACGTTCTAAGACATACAACGATTCAATTCGTGGATCGATCAGCTCAGTGTTTGGTTTGTTCACGCATCCAGGCACGCCTATGATGGCTTCAATACAAGAACTACCAGCCTGACCGCCGATCCTGGCGGCAGGCTGACGGAATCAGGAGACACACGTGGAACAAGCACAGGTACGCATGCCGCTCGCGGGCACCGCCGTCAAGACAAAACTCGCGACGAATTCGCGCTGGATGATTCTCGCCATCCTGTTCATGGTCACCACCATCAACTACGCCGACCGGGCGACCATCTCGATCGCCGGTCCCGAACTCAAGAAAGCGCTGGGCCTGTCGCCGATCGAGATGGGCTATGTGTTCTCGGCCTTCGCCTGGTCCTACGTGCTGGCCCAGCTGCCGGGCGGCTGGCTGCTCGACCGCTTCGGTTCGAAAGTCACCTATTTCTTCAGCATCTTCCTGTGGTCGGTGTTCACGGTCTGCACCGGCTTCGTCGGCTTCTTCACGGGCGCCGCGGCAGTCGCCATGCTGTTCGCGCTGCGCTTCGCGGTGGGCGCGGCAGAAGCGCCTTCATTCCCGGGCAACAGCCGCATCACCTCCGCCTGGTTCCCGACCCATGAGCGGGGCCTGGCGGCGGCCATCTTCAATTCGGCCCAGTATTTCGCGACCGTCCTGTTCGCGCCGATCATGGGCTGGCTGGTGCATGCCCACGGCTGGCAGAGCGTGTTCTACGTGATGGGCGGCCTCGGCGTCTGCATGTCCTTCATCTGGCTGAAAACGATCTACGCACCGAAGGAGCATCCGACGGTCAGCAAGGAAGAACTGGCCTACCTGCAGGAAGGCGGCGCGCTGGTCGACATCGACGGCGGCCAGCGAGCGGCGAGCGCACCGAGCGTCAACACGCTCGCCTGCGTCAAGGAGCTGCTCGCCAACCGCATGCTGCTGGGCGTCTACATCGGCCAGTACTGCATCACGACGCTGACCTACTTCTTCCTGACCTGGTTCCCGGTCTACCTGGTGCAGGAGCGCCACATGACGATCCTGAAAGCGGGCTTCGTCGCCTCGCTGCCGGCGATCGCCGGTTGCCTGGGCGGGATCTTCGGCGGCTGGCTGTCGGACCGCCTGTCGAAGAAGGGCTACTCGCTGTCGCTGGCGCGTAAACTCCCGATCGTGATCGGCATGCTGATGTCGACCTCGATGATCGCCTGTAACTACATCGAGACCGATGTCCTGGTCGTGGCCGTGATGTCGCTGGCCTTCTTCGGCAAGGGCGTCGGCGCACTGGGCTGGGCGGTGGTGGCGGACACCTCGCCGAAAGAAGCCGGCGGCCTGTCGGGCGGCCTGTTCAACACCTTCGGCAACACCGCCGGCATCACGACCCCGATCGTCATCGGCTACATCGTGCAGGGCACCGGCTCGTTTGCCGGCGCGCTGGTCTTCGTCGGTGCGAATGCGGCGGTGGCGATCTTCTGCTACCTCTTCATCGTGGGCGACATCAAGCGCGTTGTCCTGGTCAAATCGCTCACCAAATCGGTCATCAAATAATTTTTCACGCAATGCATACCCTGGAGTCGAACATGAACAATGCAGTATCGGGCGCACCAACCATCACCGACCTGCGCGTCGTCCCCGTCGCCGGCAAGGACAGCATGCTGCTGAACCTCTCCGGCGCCCACGGCGCCTGGTTCACCCGCAATATCGTGATCCTGACCGACAGCGCCGGCAACACGGGCCTCGGTGAAGTGCCGGGCGGCGAAAAAATCCGCCAGACGATCGAGGATGCGCGTTCGCTGGTGGTCGGCAAGACCCTGGGCGAGTACAACAATGTGCTTAATACGATGCGCACCGCTTTCGCCGAGCGCGACGCCGGCGGCCGCGGCCAGCAGACCTTCGACTTGCGCATCGCGATCCACGCCGTCACCGCAGTGGAATCGGCGCTGCTCGACTTGCTGGGCCAGTTCATGAACGTGCCGGTCGCCGCGCTGCTCGGCGAAGGCATGCAGAGGGATGCCGTCGAGATGCTGGGCTACCTGTTCTACGTGGGCGACCGCAACAAGACCGACCTGCCTTACCGCGCCGAGCCGGGCGCGGACAACGACTGGTTCCGCCTGCGTAACGAAGAAGCCCTCACGCCGGACTCCATCGTGCGCCTGGCCGAAGCGACCCGTGAGCGCTATGGCTTCAACGACTTCAAGCTGAAGGGCGGGGTGCTTTCCGCCGACGCCGAGATGGAAGCGATTGTCGCCCTGCACGAGCGTTTCCCCGAAGCGCGCTGCACGCTCGATCCGAACGGCGGCTGGCTGCTCAAGGACGCGATCCGCGTCTGCCGCGACAAGCACGGTGTCCTGGCCTATGCCGAAGACCCATGCGGCGCGGAAGACGGTTTCTCGGGCCGCGAAGTGATGGCGGAATTCCGCCGCGCGACCGGCCTGCCGACCGCCACCAACATGGTCGCCACCGACTGGCGCCAGATGGCGCACTCGATCCAGCTGCAGTCGGTCGACATCCCGCTGGCCGACCCGCATTTCTGGACCATGCAGGGTTCGGTGCGCGTGGCCCAGATGTGCCAGATGTTCGGCCTGACCTGGGGTTCGCATTCGAACAACCACTTCGACATCTCGCTGGCAATGTTCACCCATGTCGGCGCCGCGGCGCCCGGCAAGGTCACCGCCATCGACACCCACTGGATCTGGCAGGACGGCCAGCGCCTGACGAAAGAACCGCTCAGGATCGTCGGCGGCATGATCCGCGTGCCGGAAAAGCCGGGCCTCGGCATCGAGATCGACATGGCCGAACTGGACAAGGCGCACCAGGCCTACAAAAACATGGGCCTGGGCGCGCGCGACGACGCGGCCGCAATGCAGTTCCTGGTGCCGGACTGGAAGTTCGACGCCAAGCGTCCTTGCCTGGTCCGCTAAAAACCCCGATGCGTATCGCCGGCTTCACGCGCCGGTGATACGGTCTGTCTCACTTCCCCGCAAGCCGGGGAATATGCTTGGTAAGTCCTTCAATAAAATAATCAGGAGACGCGTAATGAATGCAAAGAAGCTGCTGCTTGGCGTGCTGTCGAGCATGATGCTGGTGTCGGCCGCGCAGGCGGCCTATCCGGACAAGGCCATCACGGTGGTCGTGCCGTTCCCGCCGGGCGGGTCGACCGACGCGATTGCCCGCGCCATCGGGCCAAAGATCACGGCGCGCTTCGGCCAGCCCTGGGTCGTGGACAACCGTCCCGGCGCCACCGGCGCGATCGGCGCTTCGCTGGTCAAGCGTGCGCCTGCCGACGGCTACACGGTGATGGTGGCCTCGATCGGCGTGTATGCCGTCAACCAGTTCCTGCAGAAGAACCTCGCGTATAACCCGCAACGCGACTTCGACCTGTTGACGGTTGCAGTGCGGGCGCCGAACGTGCTGGTTGCGCGGCCCAACCTGCCGGTCAACACCGTGCCGGAATTCGTCGCCTACCTGAAAAAGAACCCGGGCAAGGTCAACTTCGCCTCCTCGGGCAACGGCAGCTCCGACCACCTGACGGCCGAACTGTTCTGGCAGAAGAGCGGCACCAGCGGCCTGCACGTGCCCTACAAGGGCGGCGCACCGGCGATCACCGACCTGCTGGGCGGGCAGACCGACGTCTCCTTCGTGAACATCAACGCCGCGCTCCCTTACATCAAGGCCGGCAAGCTGAAAGCCCTGGCGGTCACCGGCGAGCAGCGCTCGGCCGTGCTGCCGAAGCTGCCGACGCTGGCGGAATCGGGCATTCCCGGTGTCGAGATCTATTCGTGGCAGGCCGTCGCCGCACCCAAAGGCTTGCCGAAGGACGTCAAGGCCAAGCTGCACGACGCGATCGTCGCCGCGCTCAACGATCCGGACCTGAAGACCAAGCTGACCGAGCAGGGCTTCGAGGTCGTCGCCGATACGCCCGAGCAGTTCGACCAGTTCCTGGCGAGCGAGCAGGCACGCTGGAAGAACGTGATCGAGGTGGGCAAGATCACGCTCGACTGAATCACGGTCGGATAAAACAAACGGCGCGGGCCTGCGGACCCGCGCCGTTTGTTTTTAGAAGTGGTGGAACAGGCCCAGCGAATACGTGCGGGTTTCGATGCCCGTTTGCGGGACCGTGCTGCCGGCCTCGAAGGGCAGGGCCACGCTGTTGAGGATAATGGTCGAGGCGCCGAAGTTGCGCACCGAGCCCGCACGTGCATACAGGCCGGTGCGGCGCGACAGGTCGTAGTCGACGCCCAGCATCAGGCCCAGCGCCGAGGATTCCACCAGGGCGCCGGCCGCATTGCGGGCGCCATCGGTAGCGCGGTGGACAGCGGAGGCGCGCCAGGTCAGGCGTCCCTGGGGCAGGATCGCGCCGAGCGTGACGATCTGCGCTTCGCCGCTTCCTGCCAGCTGCGGCGAGATGCGTGCGTACGAGGTCGAGAGCACCAGCCTGCCGCTGTCGAAAATCGCGCCGACCGACGGGATGTCGGTACGTACCGACCGCGCCGCCAGGCCCGGCGCGGCCACGACCGGGCTGCTCCAGGACTGGATCAGGCTCGCGGCGAGATACAGCGGGCCGGCATTGTACGAGACCACGCCGCCACGGGTGCCGGTCGACGGCTCGCTCGTACCGTAGGGGTTGGATGCCCAAATGCCCTGTGCGGCGAAACCGCCCAGGCGCGGCGTCGCATAGGTGACCGACTTCGGCACGCGCACCGGAATCGTGCCCGCACCCGGCCCCAGGTCGGTATTCGCACCCACGCCGCGCGGGCCCTGCATGGCGCCGCCGGCGACCCAGGTGTAGACCGAATTGGTGGTCACCAGCGCGAACGGGTCGATGAACAGCGGCAGCATCGCATTGATCTGGTTGCCGACGCGGACCGTGCCCCAGCTGGCCGACTTCAGGCCAACCCAGGATTCGCGGTTGAACAGGGCGCTCGCCTGCTGGGCGCCGGTATCGGCATTGATGCCGGCTTCCAGCTTCATTTCCGCCTTCAGGCCGCCACCGAGGTCCTCGGACGCATAAAAGCCGAGTTTCGACGTGTTCGCGCCGCCGCTTTGCTGCTGCCAGCGGCCCGCCGCCTTGTCGGTCTTCGTATACATCATGCCCAGGTCGACGGTGCCGTAGATGCGCACGGCGTCGCCGCCGCGGCTGTATTCGGGCAGCTGGGCCATGCGCGTCATCAGGTAGGACGGGGCCTGCGTCTGGGCGAAGGCGGGGACGGCAGCGAGCAGGGTGCAGAGGAGGGCGGGGCGGAGCGCGGCGGAACGTGGCATCGGTGAATATTGGTGAGATTGCAAAGCAGGATTATCACATGCGCGAAATCCTCACCGGAAGGAGTGGTTGCCGCAAAACAACAGGCGATCGAACGAATCGACTTGTGCGATATGTTTCGAGTCGCGAATGATGTACCGCGTGGAGTCCTGACTCCACGCGTTTCGTGCCCATCCACACCCGAACGCAAAAAAAACGGGCGCCAGCGGCGCCCGTTCAACTTACATATTCGGATAATTCGGTCCGCCGCCGCCTTCCGGCGTCACCCACACGATGTTCTGCGTTGGATCCTTGATATCGCAGGTCTTGCAGTGCACGCAGTTCTGCGCATTGATCTGCAAGCGGTCCTGGCCCGCGTCCGTCTTCACGAACTCGTACACGCCCGCCGGGCAGTAGCGCTGCTCCGGGCCCGCGTACTTGGCCAGGTTCACCTCGACCGGGATGGC
>Ga0308169_10006204_pt1 | contig 10609 bp, 8 predicted proteins | sample PhyBR1_2_FD_202139 | JGI IMG/M metagenome (GOLD analysis project Ga0308169, IMG submission 202139) | Phyllosphere microbial communities from UC Gill Tract Community Farm, Albany, California, United States - DLSLSB.R1 | ecosystem: Host-associated > Plants > Phyllosphere > Unclassified | place... | reverse complement strand
GTAACTGGGAGAATTCCGATTACGGTCGTACGCTAAAGGCACGTTACGCGGCTTGCGCTAATATAGTCCTGCATGATCCCATCTATGAACCCGGCGCCCTGTACCGGCTGCGTTCAGCGTGTTCACTTTATGTGCATGGCCATTCCGCTGGCGGGACTAATCCGTCGCTCGTCGAGATGATGAGCTTAGCGAAACCCGTGCTAGCCTATGATTGCGTCTACAACCGCTACACAACCGAAGAACGTGCGCGCTATTTTCGGGATCTCGACGATCTTGTTGTGAAGTTATCAGATCCCGTCGTACCTGCGGACGGGATGACTATGCGCGCGATCGCCGAACGCCGCTACACGTGGGACGCAGTCGGAAAGGCCTATTTTGCGCTTATGCTGGACTAAATCTGTTTCCAGCGCTTCGCAACGCCGTCGTAAAGTAGCGTGAACCCTGCGCCTGGGTCCATCCGCGTGGGAAGCGCCGCATAGGCCTCGCCGCCCGGCCAATTCACCCTGGCGATCGGCTGGGTCGTCGTGAAGGCCACTGCCCAGCCATCGAACGGCGTGGCCCCTGCCATCAGTGATACGTTCACAAAGGCAAGTGGCGCACGTGGCTCCCACATCACAACATCAGTCCGCGGATTAATCGCGAAGTTAAACGGTGCATCAGGTGCTGCACGCTGGATGGCGCGCGCGCCAATACCTAGCGGAGTACGCGTAAGCCCATGATTGACACCGATCAATGCCACGTTCCGTAGGTTGCGCGCAGGCTCGCGTCCGTCGTAGGTCGCCTCGATTGGCTGAGCCGCCTCGCTGCGGCCTGCAATCACCGTGAAGCCGTAGGGCGACGGCGCGAACGGATGTTCTACCGTGTCGCGTCCTAGAACTTGCGGATCATCGAAGATGCTACCCGAGAACGGAGCAAACGCGTAAGTACACTTGCCTCGATCCTCAGCGCGCAGGTTCACTGTCGGAGAATAGAACCGGTTTTGGAACCCCCTATCCTCAATAAGTGTCCGGCTTGGAACCGGCGACGCTACAAGTGCCTCGATTGTCGCCCAGACGCGGTTAATTTGTCCGTGGAAGATCATGCAACTTTCCGCGACCGCCTCAATCTCGGACGAGCCAGAATGATCCTCAAGCGCCATACCTGCCGTCTGGGTAAGGAAATAGCGGTAGCGATTGTATACGCCTCCGCGCGCAATCACCGCGGTGCCGCGCGTATTCTCGCTCACCACGTCAAAATCGCAGCGGAACACGTTTGTGTTGTCGATCCCGATTTCGAGCGCCGTGTACGTATGGCTCGCGAAGAACTGAAAGCTTGATCGCCATACCGCATACGCACCCAGCCCAACGACCCGCACCGCGCATCCGCTTGCTCTGGCATGTCCCGCAACAAAAATACCCGCTACGGTGACCCCTGCTATTTGGCCCGTGCTGGAATCGGCGATACAGGCGATTGCAGGTTGGTCCGCCACCATCTGCTCGATGACCGTCGCCTCGCTGCCGGCCCCAATCAACGCCTCGCCGGATCGCAACCGTATCGTAGAGACGCCATAGCGCCCAGGAGGTACCCAGACGTGCCGTCCCTTGGCGAACGCCGCGACGAACGCGTCGGTACAGTCTACTGCTTTGCCAGCCGCCACGGCGATGCGCTGCGGCACCGATAGGAATGCCGCGACCGATACCCAGACAAGCGTTTCAGGTGCATCTTTGCCCTTGCCGACCCCAGCTTGAACCTGCGAAAAGTTCTCACCCCAGGCCGGGCTCGGCAAGCTGGAACGTGATGCCACTAAACTGGAGCCTACGACAGCGGCCCCCAAAAGACCCCGACGGCTTACAGCCGACGTCGGGAACCCGGTTCTATCTTGAGTCATCGGATATCACCGCCACTCTGACGGTATATCGCCTGGCATTAGCTTTCACTCCGATTGCCATATTCATGGCCATAACCATAACCATAACCATAGCCCGCATGTTTCGCGTTGAGCTTGGTCAGCACCACGCCAAAGATGTGCGCTTGGACTGTGCGAAGTCGGTCGAGCGCAGAGCGGATGCCCCGCACCGCAACGCCTTCCGCCTCGACGACATAGATGCATCCCTCTACCGCGCGCGCAATAAGAGGTGCGTCCGCAAGACCCAATACCGGAGGCGAATCAATCACAATATGATCAAAGTGCTCGGCAAGTCGTTCCACGAGTGACTCAAGACGATCAGAACTAAGCAGTTCCGCGGCACTCGGCGGCTGTGGTCCCGCCGGCATTAAGGCAGGCCCGTTGGACTGTGCCGGAACAATCAGCGTATCGATCGCATCATTGCCAGCTAAATAGTTACTAAGTCCCACATCGTTGGCGACGCCAAGCATTTCGTGTGCCGATGGGCTTCGCATGTCCGCATCGATCAATAGAACGCGCCTGCCGGTCCGTGCGATCATGCTCGCAAGCGCAAAGCTCGTGGTGCTCTTACCTTCCGCTGCACGGCTGCTGGTTACCATTAGAGACCGCGGAATGCCGTGATCGGTCGAAAAGGCAAGATTGGACCGGATGCTAAGATATGCTTCGAACACTGCCGACTTGATATCCGCGAGCGCGGTCGCCCCCTTCCAGTCGGGATCTGTCGGCACGCTGCCAAGTAACGGCACCTGCAGCACGCGGCTAACTTGTCCGGGATCGCGCAGACCTTCGTCTACCTGTTCAAGCGCGAACGCTACGACCGCGGCAAGCCCCAAGCCCCCGAGCAAAGCAATCGCCATGTTCAGCAGCAGATTGGGCGATGATGGTGTCCCAGGCACCTCGGCAGCGTCTACGATCGCCAGGTTGTTTGCAGCAACACCTGCAACGCCAATCTCCTTGTAACGTTGCAAGAGCGCATCGTAGAGCTGCCGGTTGGTGTCGGCATCGCGCTGATAGATGTTATATTGAATGGTGTCGCGCTGCTGACGATCGAACTGCTTGCGCAGCGCATTAACCTGACCCCGTAAATCCTGTTCGCGTTGCAAAGCAGCGCGGTAGTCGTCTTGTCGCGTCGATCCCGCGCGTGCGGTTTCACGTGCAATGCTGGCGTCGAGGACCTTGATCTGTTCGGCCACAGCGCGCGCCGCAGGATAGCCCGGCTCAAACTGCACAAGGAGCCTTGCATAGTCTGCAGCTAGTTCTGCTCGGCGCTGTCGCAGGCCGCCGATCGCGGCCCCCGCCTGAGCGTCACCCGATGTGCCCGACCCCGTCGTTCGCGCTCGGCTTTCCGCCACAACCCGGTCGGCGACAGCCTGGGTCAATGCAGTGTTCAGTGCTTCGAGATCAACAAGCGCAAGCGTGCGGCCGCCGACTGTCTTACCCTCCGCGTCGCGGCTCTGCCCCAATGACACGATGTCTTTGTCCGACGCATAACCGACCAAAGCACGCTCGGACGTCTCCAGCTTCCCGCGCAGGTCAGCGAGCCGCCCTTCTAGGAAACGCCGCGCATCCGCGGTAGATCCGAACCGACGGTCCATACTCGCGCTGATGAATTCACGCCCCCATGCATTCGCAATACGCGCCGACAGCTCAGGTACTTGGCTCGTATAGCTGACGTCCACTAGCGCCGATCCGCGAACGGGTGCGACGTTCACGTGCTTCAACAGCAGGTCGATCGCGAGTTTCTCGCGTGCCTCACGTTCCTGACGGGTGTTGGCTGCGGTGCCCGAAAAGAGGCTCGTCAGCCGGCTTGGCTTGATACCGTGCGCTGCAAAAAACGCGTCGTCATTCGACAGACGCATACGTCGCGCAACTCGCTCGGCTAACGAGCGCGCCTGAAGCAGCGAATACTGGGTTTGATAGAATTCTAGGTCGCGGCCGGCCTCAGGCGATTCGAGCCCGTCCACCTTCGTGATGTTCTTTTGATCGCGACTGATCTGAATCCGCGTTAACGCAGTATATTCCGGCGTGATCAGCAGCGTGACGATCAGCCCCGCGACCAGAGCTGCTGCAATGATTCCAGCAATCACCCATTTCCAGCGCGTTACGACGTGCCAGTATTGGACGAGGATTGGCGGTGCGAGCCGCGATTGCTGGTCAGGACCGATGCTGTCGAAGTTCGCCAGCTGCGGGACCGTCATGTTCTGTGGGGGCATTGTAACGATATCCTGGACAGGTCAGTTCTGCAGCGCGACAATCAGCGGCCCGGTCAGCAGCGGTGCTACCTGAATGAGATTGCGGAACAGGCGACGGGAGGGCGAATCTCCGACGACGACCACGTCGTTGGCAAAAACTTCGGGATCGGCATAGGCGCCGCGGCGAATAGCTTTAAGATTGTAAAGTGCGGCATAACGCTGCCCCTTCACGGTGCGGAAGACCACGACGTCATCCAGCTTCGCGAATTCAGAAGTACCTTTTGCTGTTGCAACTGCGCGCATCAGTGTCATTCGTCCAACAACTGGATACAGGCCCGGCTCACGCACTTCCCCGTCAACCGTAATGACCTGACTCACCGTTTCACGCAAGTTTACGGTAACTTGCGGGTTTCGGACATAGGACCCACGGAGCCGTTCTTTTATAAGCCCTTCAACTTCCGCGGGTGTCCGGCCAGCAACTTCAAGGGTGCCGACTAGCGGGAACGATAGGCGTCCACTCGCGTCTGTCTGCACTTCGCGCTGGCTCAACTCAGATATGCCAAACACATCGATCGTTAGTTTATCGAACGGGCCGATTAGATACGGCCGGTCGCCGCTTAGCACGTCGGTACGCCCTGGTAAGGGAAGTTCGGAACTGCTCACAACATTAACCGAGCTATCGCCGCCAAGCGGTTTGCTGGCGCAGCTGGCCATCGATACGACAAGGCCAATTAAGCTCGCACCGACGAACACCTTGCGTTTCAAATCACCCATATCGTCTCGTACTTTCACGCCAACTTGCCTGATTTTTTCTCGCCCGGCGAAACCCGCGCTTGTGGCGCCGCAGCCCAAAGCGACGCGACGACGAGGACGCACGACAGAAAAGGTGTCCGCAGCGGATAGTCGGTGAGACTACCTAGTACAAGTAGCATGATGACGGCGACGCCGCCTTGGGCGAGCTTCTCGGTACCACCCCGAGCGAATGCCCGGCGGGTCCATACGACTAGGGCCACGAGCGCGGCCGCCATCAGCAGCATGCCGGGAAGCCCCGCGGTCAGCGCGATCTCCAGCCCCTCGTTATGCGCATGGTTTAGGTAGGTTGGCCGCAGGATCGCATCGGGCTCCGCAACTTGGAAAACGGGCACAAAAGATCCGATTCCTGATCCAACCGGGAAATAGCGGCCAACGAGCTCTGCAATAATCGGCCAAACCTTGAAGCGCAGTTCCTGCGTGCTGCTAGCTTGGAATACACGGTCGAATGCCGCAGTGCGTGCGGTGAACAGCATAAGAGCCAGCAGCCCAACAACCGCAACAGCCCCGAGCCCAAGGGCCACACGGAAAACTGAACGCCCCCGCCCCCCGCCCCGCTCACGTGGTACTGCCGTCGCGTAAAAGAGTGCACCCGCAACCATTCCCGCCATCGCCGCCACCAGCCCGATCCGCGAACCGCCCACAATGATCAAAGGCAGCAGGAACACCGCGATGCCAAGTGCGCTGATTCGCTTTCCACGTGCGCTATCTCTACGCGTGCCGTTTTCCGGTTGCGATGTAGCAAATACACCGAGTAGCGGATACAGCGCGGCAAGAAACAGCGCCTGATGATTGCGATTGGCAAAAGCCCCAGTCGCGACGTCGGGGTTCGACACGCGATAAGTGTAGAAGATACTGTCTAGGCCTCCAGCGAACTGAAGGATAGCCCACAAGCCGCTAAGGCAGCCAAACACAATCACGACCGGCAGCAACCTTGCCAAACGATCCTGCCCCAGCCGTACACCCAGCAACAGCACCGCAAGCGGCACCGCGAGGCCGTAAAGGACGTCGCGAGTTCCGGCCGGATTAAAACTAACCGGCCTCCACAACCCGGTGAAGCCCAGGAGACGGTCATGCTCGACGATTAGTTCGCGACCCGGGAGCGCATGCCAAAGCGCGGGAGGTAACGGCACAAGGTGTGACGCGGTCAATACGAGGGTGGCAGCCATCAGCAGCGCGGGGCCTCGATACGCAGCCAAATGCTGCGGACGAAGCCCCCATGCTGCGATACCACAACATAACACGGCTGCCGGAAGCAGGATCACGAGCGACGTCACGTCGGCCCGCGAACTGCCCCCAGTCAGAAACGTAAGTATCAGGAACGCGACCAGGGCGACGAAAGGAACGCCATCGTCGCGCCGGTCCGCCCCCGATGCCAGTAGCCCGCCCGCCCTTTGTCTCCGCGATTGCGGTCGTCCGGATCTAAGTAGCGCGCGCAATTTGCCGGAAAAGGACGGCGCATTACGCCCACTCATGCGGTGCCCAATCGACATAAGGTCGCCAGACTGTGCGGTCCGGATGCACCTGTAGAAAAGCAACCCGCTCTGGCGTCGATATGCATGAAACCGTCAACTCTGTACTGGATCGAACACCGGCCACGTCGTGTCACAACGCGACGTGCTTGCCGATGACAGCCTGTAAATATGATGTCCGGTCAAGGCAAGGTTACCGAAAATCACCCTGCCAGCCTACCGCAAATCGGACCTGTTGCGCGACTACGTGCGAGCAACGGGCAACCAGCGTGCGTTGCAATTGCCTCAGTCGGGCAGACTGGCTAATGGGGCCGCGTGACCTCGCCAGTACAACTTATCGCCCCCCAGCGGCATGCCGATGCCCGTGGATGGTTTACCGAAGTCTATTCGGAGGCTGCTTTCAAAGCTCGTGGCGTAACGTGTAGATTCGTGCAGGACAATCATTCGCTGTCCGTGCCCGCCTTTACGCTCAGAGGGCTTCATTTTCAGGTCCCGCCACATGGCCAAGCCAAGCTCGTGCGATGCACGCGGGGACGGATTTACGATGTCGTTGTCGACATCCGCGCGGGTTCGCCCACCTTCGGGCACTGGGTTGGGGCCGAGCTGACGGCGACGGAAGGGACGCAGATGTTCATGCCGGTTGGCTTCGCGCACGCGTTCCTAACGCTCGAGGCTAATTGTGAAGTAATGTACAAGGTCTCTGACATCTACGCGCCAACATGCGACGGCGGCATACGTTGGAATACGGTGGGGATCGACTGGCCTTTACCAACTGGCATTGTGCCAGAACTTTCAGCGAAGGATGCGGGGCTGCCCGCGCTCGCTAATTTCAATTCCCCCTTTCCCTATGACGGTCACCCGCTCGAACCGTTCGGCCGAGGATAAGAACATGCGCATTCTCGTTACGGGCGGTGCCGGATTTATTGGTTCGGCGCTAATCCGCCACCTTATCGAGTCTAGTCAGCATGAAGTGCTAAACTTTGATAAGCTGACTTATGCCGGTAGCTTAACGACAGTCGAGGCGGTCGCTGATGATCCACGCTATCGTTTCGTCCAGGGCGACATATGCGACGCCGACGCGGTCAGCCGGGCGATGACTGATTTTGCGCCAGACGTCGTTACGCATTTGGCAGCTGAGAGTCATGTCGATCGGTCGATTGATGGCCCCGACGCGTTCATCCAGTCGAACATTGTTGGCACGTTCGTGATGCTAAACCAGGCGCGCCGTTATTGGCAGGACTTGAACGACGAACGTCGCGCTACGTTTCGCTTTCATCATATCTCGACCGATGAGGTCTACGGCTCGCTCGGCGAAACCGGGCTGTTTACTGAAGACACTCCCTACGATCCGCGATCCCCATATTCGGCCTCGAAGGCTGGGTCTGACCATCTTGTCAGCGCTTGGGGTCATACCTTTGGGCTGCCCGTATTGATCACCAACTGCTCGAACAATTACGGGCCATTTCATTTTCCGGAAAAGCTGATCCCACTAGTAATCGCGAAGGCGCTAGCGGGCGAGCCACTGCCAGTCTACGGCAAGGGCGATCAGGTTCGCGATTGGCTCTTCGTCGAAGATCATGCGCGTGCGCTACGCACAGTGTTTGAGCACGGCATACCTGGTCGAAGCTACAATATCGGCGGTCACAACGAAAAGCAAAATATCGAAGTCGTGCGGACGGTGTGCGATATCCTTGATCGCCTCCGCCCGCGGACCGACGGGAGATCCTATACCGACCAGATCACGCATGTGGCGGATCGCCCAGGGCACGACAAACGATACGCGATCGACGCCTCGCGGATCGAAACCGAACTCGGCTGGACCCCTGCTGAAACCTTCGAAAGCGCTATCGAGAAGACTATCAATTGGTATCTGGCGCATGAGTCTTGGTGGCGTGCGATCGTTAAGCGCGGCGCAGCTCAGCGTCGGGGGCTTACTGCATGAAGCGGGTCTTGGTTACCGGCGGCGGCGGACAGGTCGGTCACGCGCTTGGCAGACTCAAATGGCCTGAAGGATGGTCTGCGGTGACCTTTCCACGTTACGATCTTGATATTGAAGATCACAATGCGATCGCGACGACCATCGCAGCTCAATCTTGGGCTGCGGTAATCAATGCCGCGGCCTATACAGCGGTTGATCACGCCGAAGCAGAACCGTCGAAGGCCTGGACAATTAATGCGCTTGGCCCGGCGGTACTTGCTGAACACTGTCGTGCCGCTGATATACCTCTTGTCCAGATATCCACCGACTATGTATTTTCTGGCGCTAAGTCCGGTTCTTGGCTTCCGGAAGATACAACTGATCCTATTAGCGTGTACGGCGGTTCTAAGCTTGGCGGCGAGCTAGCTGTGCGTACTGCCGGCGGCCGTCATGCCATCGTTCGCACTTCATGGGTGGTTGGTTCCCACGGGAATAATTTTGTACGAACAATGCTTCGCCTCGCTGCTGATCGAGATTGCGTGAAGGTGGTCTCAGATCAGACCGGCAGCCCGACTATCGCAGACGACCTTGCAGCTGCTCTCGCCCAGATAGCGATCAGCCTCTCCGCTGATGCGGCGGCGTCCGGCACCTATCATTTCACCAATGCCGGTGCGACGAACTGGGCCGATTTTGCGCGAGAAGTTTTTATACAAAGTGAACGCCGGGGCGGACCGTCGGCTCGAGTGGAATCTATCCCTACCATTGCCTACCCAACCCCCGCAAAGCGCCCGATGAATTCGCTGCTCGACACACATGCAACATTGCAAGCCTTCGGGATCGTTCCGCGTCGGTGGCAAGCGGCGCTGTCTGATGTCATGGACAGCCTAATAAAGAGCCCTGCCGCTACTGTCGGTCCCCTCTAAAATGGGATCTCCCTTTAACCCGAAGTACGTCAAATCAGTCGGCACAGAACGTCGAGATTGGGACAAGACTCAGGGCATAACGCGCTATCGGTGCGGCACCATGGAGAATACATGAGCGAGCCTATTTTCGTTACGCGCCCTTTCCTGCCACCGCTTGCTGATTACGTCGCATTGCTAGAGCAGATTTGGGAGAACCGCATCCTGACCAACGGTGGGCCTTTCCACCAGTCACTTGAGCGCCGGCTAGCGGCCTATCTTGGTGCGGCGGAGGTCTCCCTAACGACTAATGGCGCCCTTGCATTGGAAATTGCAATCGACGCCTGCGACCTATCGGGTGATGTGATCACGACGCCCTATTCTTTCGTGGCCACCACCCACTCAGTCAAACGCGGACAACTTAAGCCCATTTTCGTAGACATCTCCCCAGATGATTTTAATATTGATCCTGCAGCAATTGAGAGGGCAATCACACCGACAACATCAGCCATCGTCGCAGTGCATTGTTACGGCAATCCGTGCGCAGTAGCCAACATTGAGACAATTGCAAACAAATACAACCTCCGTGTTATCTATGATGCAGCACACGCTTTCGGAGTTCGCTTAAACGACCGAAGTCTATTTGAATGGGGCGACCTCTCCACGATCAGCTTCCACGCAACCAAGTCCTATAATACGTTTGAGGGCGGCGCTATAGTTAGTCCGACAGACCTTTTTAAGAAAAAGGTTGAGACTCTCAAGAATTTTGGCATCGCCAGTGAGGTCGACATTCCGTTGATTGGCACAAATGCAAAGATGAGTGAGTTAAATGCCGCAATGGGGCATCTTCAACTTGATCATTACGAGACGATTAGGATAATGCGCCGTGCTGTAGACGAGCGTTACCGTAAATCACTCGCAAATGTTGAAGGGATTCATATCCCAGACATTCCAAAGGGTGTAACCTCAAACTATTCATACTTTCCGATCCTCGTTAAACCGGAATTCGCTGTTAATCGCGATGCCTTGTATGACAGACTGAAAAGTGACGGCATCATGAGCCGCAAGTATTTTTATCCTCTTTTGTCAAACCTTCCTATGTATGCTGAAATTGACTCAGCAACGCCAGATAATCTTCCTGTAGCTAACCGAGTTGTAAAGCAGGTTCTGTGTCTTCCAATTTATCCCGGTCTGTCCGATCACGATATCGACAGAGTGGTTGATCTGATTGCGAAGACTGGAACTGGACATTAGCATTGACCTGACCGAGAACGTCAGCAAGATCTATAGCCTAAACTCTAGTTTTCAACTATTTTGCCGGTCTGAAGGATACATATATATGAAAGGCATCATTCTTGCCGGCGGATCAGGTACACGTCTCCACCCGGCAACGCTCGCGGTCAACAAGCAAATGCTGCCAGTCTACGACAAAC
>Ga0308169_10006203_pt1 | contig 10610 bp, 10 predicted proteins | sample PhyBR1_2_FD_202139 | JGI IMG/M metagenome (GOLD analysis project Ga0308169, IMG submission 202139) | Phyllosphere microbial communities from UC Gill Tract Community Farm, Albany, California, United States - DLSLSB.R1 | ecosystem: Host-associated > Plants > Phyllosphere > Unclassified | place... | reverse complement strand
CGGACGGATAATAACAATCTCCATGCCCGTTTCCATTGAAATAGCATGCAATGCATCTTCCGCTTCCTTCTTGGATATGCCATATGCATCAGATGGTGCCGGTTTATCGCCAGCAGTGAATGGATGACCAAGCTTCGTCGCCTCGCCATTTACCTTTATGGAGCTGATAAAAATAAAACGTCTGACACCCGCCTCGGCGGCCTGCCGAGCAAGATTTATGGTGCCTTCAACATTAACCTTTCGAAATTCGCGAAGCGCGTCCGCAGCGATCTCTTTCATCACATGCACTCGTGCTGCTGCATGAACCACTACAGAAGTATCTTTTAGACACGCTCCCCAATTCGTGGACGAGGTAATACCGGGTATTAAAAACAGTTCCGTATTTGGCACGGTGACGCTTTCTTCCGAACGCACAGCGGAAATGGGGAGGTAACCTGAATGTCGATCCAAAGCCCGCACCAGCGCGGATCCGACGAAGCCGCTCGCGCCTGTAATCAAGATTCGGCGGGGAGGACGATCTCTGTCGAAAGTCAATTCATGAACCCCCTGTATTCGTTGATCAGCAGATCAGAACACTTATCCACTCCAAAATCCTCAAGAGCCCTCCGCCTCGCAGCCTCAGCCATCGAAGAAAGCAGGGGCTTATTGTTTAAAGTGAAAAGAATAGCGGTTTCCAACGCCGCCACATTCCTCACCGGAACCAACAGACCTGTTTCTCCTTCAACTATTGCGTCCGACAAGCCATAGATATCGGTACCAATCGTTGGCGTACCCATCGCAGCCGCCTCGATCACGACAGTACCGAACCCTTCACGATAGCTGGGCAAGCACAACAAATCAGCGAGCGCCATGTATTGTTCTGGTTCACTGGAATAACCAACTATTTTTAATCTACCCCGTGCGCCAGCACTGATGCTTTGCTCGATAATATCACTGCCATCAGACTCGAACGGGCCCACCAGCACAAGATATATATCAGGCTCCTTACTTGCAACCAGATTGAATGCGGATATTAGTTCTATAATACCTTTGTCGGGAGTAATTCGGCCAACAAACAAAAGCACCTTACTCAACTCTGGAATCCCCAGTTCGGTACGCAACGTACTTAAATCGCCTTGGGAATAGCGAGCAGGATCAAACCGCGCCAAATCGATACCAGCCAAGGAGCCGGCACCTATAACCGATATTTTGCTGGCCTTAATTATCCCATTGAAAATAAGAAATGACTTTTGACTCTCGCTGTCGGCATAACAGTGGGTATTCAATAGGCCTATCATTTTATCGCACAGCTTAAGTATAGTTCGCTTGACGCCACTCATGGTGACCCATGGCTGGCCCGTGAATGTGTGCAACCGGACCCGCGTACCTGAAAAAAAACCTGCTATCGCGCAGAGTAGCCCTGCCTTCGGAGTCGTTGAATGAATGATATCGAATTTGTTTTTCTTAAAAGCAAGAGTGAGCGCAATCAAGCTCCGGAAATCTTTGATTGGATTGATCTCCCGTTCAATATTGATCGGCAAGTAGGTAAAATTCTGGCTTGCGGTAAGCTCATCACTCATTTCATCGCGACTGGCGATCACGGTAACCGCCATGCCCGAGGAGCTCAACGCATCAAGCTGAGCGCGTAATTGGGTGACCACAAAAAATGGAACGGTCGAGACCCGAGCAATTTTCAATTCTTTAGGTTGCAAAAAAATTTCCCCTTGTTGTGGTGTCGACCATCCTCATTGCAGAATCACCAACCGCATGAGATCCCACCAAAGCATAATATGGCATTTAACCGAGGACCACCTATCAAAAAGCATTCGATGGTCCTCTCAATCTGTCGAGTTATCCGCGAAAAGCTCGCCAATCATCGCCGGTATATTTTTTTTAGGAACGAAACCTAAAACTTTCATTAGTTTAGTTGATGGGTATGTAGTTCTGGCAACAAGAGCATCGATACGAGCCTGGGTCACAGGCAGACGTAAAAACCGATTGGCAACGCTGACCATCAGACGTAATGGTTTTTCAGGAATACTCAGTCTAGGTCGCGCCACATGTTGCGCATCGGCCATACCATTTATCAGCTCAGACAAAGCGCAGTCATTGGAAAGATTAAATATTTCGCTCTTGGCTTTAGGATCAAACCCACAGAGCATCAATGCGGCCACAACGTCATCAACATGTATATAAGTAGCCACCGCCTCTTTTTTTGCAACGCCTATATAAAAAAACAAACCCTTTCCGACAATTTTACCCAACTGACGGAGTGAGTTATTGCTCATCGTCTTACCGAACACATTTGAAGGTCGCAAGATTGTATAACTAAAAAATTCGCAATTTCTATCGACAGCTACTCGAGAATCTCCAATTGTCTTGGTTTCTTCATACACACCTAGAGGATTTTCCGAGGTTTGTTCATTTACAACCCTAACCACGCCTCGGGCTGGTCCGTAGGCGCCTACGCTGCTGAGTTGAACAAAGTGTATGGGATGCTCCTTGGACGCCAATCTATTTGCAGCAGCAACCAAACATTCAGTGGCGTCCACATGGAGGGCGCGCATTAATTCGTCGTTATGTAGTTCACCTGAGCAGTTAAACACAACATCGCAGCCGGAGAGTAGTGAGTCAAAGTCTGTCGCAGGATCAGTCAGATCAGCCTGTACAACCTCAACAGCTTTGCTGTCACACCTGAATGATGTACGCGTCACCACTCTGATCTTATGACCTGACTCTAAAAGGCGTGAAAGCAACCGGCCACCAATGAACCCCCTAGCGCCAGTCAGCAACATCATCATACTTCTCTCCTTTGCACGGCAACGGGACTTATCCCCTTATTACGGAGTTTGCCTTCGTAAAAATTTTTGCTGACTGCGCGCATGACATACGCCAACTCCAACGGGTAAAAAATCCAAGAATAAATCCCAAATCTATCGTTGTAAGCCACGTCAAACATAGCAATATGCAGGCAGGAAAGAAAAGCACAAATATAGAAAATATATGCCTCCCGCTTATGAAGCTCTCCACCAAGCAATTTCAAAGTCACAATCAGCATGATGGAAATCGATGAGAAGGCCCAAAAGTCCAATCTAAACCCCGTCAAATAATCTATCCCTTCCGCCTCACTGTAGTTAATGACCAAGCCGTAAGCAGATAAAACTGCAAACAAGACGGATACCAATAGACTGAATAATTTAAAGTAAGAAGCCAGCGATACAGCCACCCATAATACAACAACACCGAGGACCCCAGATTTTAAAACCAATCGTTGAACGACAAAAAAAGGAAAGTAGACAATAGATGACTTATGAAACAGAACTGCAAACAATGAACTCAACACGCTCCCCCCCCTCCTTCCCTTGATAATAAAACACAATGCAATATTAATAAAACATAACGCCAAGCACTGCCTGACAACATTGGCAGAAAGAGAAAAGAAGAACGGGTAATATAAAACAGCACCAAAAACAAACAGCACCCAAGAGGAGTCACGTCCAAATACTGCCTTAATTAAAAAATAGTAAGACCACAAAAAAGCAAATGTAATGCAATAAAAAAAAGCATGATGATCAAACCCCAAATAACCGAACAGCTTCACCAGATGGATAAATCCAGGCTCAAATGTCTGGAAAGGATTTTCCAAGCCAGAGGTGAAGTCATTAAAAAAATTGATATAAACCGCAGTATCACCGGGCACATCGGATGGTCTATTGGAAATATCATATGACGCGACAGAAATCGCTAGACACACGACGAAAAACTCTATGGCGCGATTCACATCTAGCATTCTCCACCCCCGCACGAGCGACTTGATTGACGCGAACAGAAATAAAAAAATACTAACCACATAAAACGCTGCGCTGTATAGACTTAAGCCTAACATTATATCGCCTCAGCTCCTTACACCCATGGATATTTCCGTTAGCGTACTCTTTCCCCAGGCCCTACCCGTTTCCGAACATTAACTGTATCTAAAAAAACTTTTGGACGGAAGTAATAACAATTACGCAACAAAAATTTTAAACTTTTCCCGCTACATTTCCGCGTAGACCTGGCCATAGCAAGGAAAGTTACAAGGAAATTCGAATACAAATCAGCCCGCAAAGAAGGTTGCGCGTAAAAATATCCATATAAATCATTAAGGTAAATTGTATAAGATTTTATTTTTCCAGCGGTTGTCGATAAATAAGACCCAGCAGAGGGATTGCATCTGTACAGTACCAAGGGAGCATTTATATAAGCGGCCTTCTTGTTAGGAAGCAGTGAATCAATCACAAAAAACCATTCCATGAACTCTCGAGCGATTACAGCCCGTCTGGAGACTCGCCTGTAAGCATAGGAGCTATGAACCGCAATCGCTCCCCAACGAGCCATTTCTTGTAGAGAAATTAACGAAACCTTCTGTGCAGTTACGTCGGGATACTGAGTCTCTGATGAATACGAATGGTCATCCGAAAAATATATAGCCTTATGAAACACCACATTGACGTCAGGGTACATTTTAAAAACATCGTATTGCTGTTGTAGCTTTCCGGGCAACATCACGTCATCGCCATCGAAATGATAGACGATCTCGCCTGAAGCCATCTTATGAACACCATGATAATTTAATGCAGCGCCAACATTCTTCTCTCGCAACAGGAGCTTAAGTCTACCTGGGTAACGATTAGCGTAGGCCCGGAGTATTTGTTGAGTACGATCAGTCGAACAATCGTCCGACACAATGACCTCACAATCGAAGTCAATGTTCTGACCAAGGATGCTATCCAGGCACGCTTCTATATAGGCTTCCTGATTATAGCAGGATACCACCACACTTCCGGCCAGCATCAGACCGCTCTCCTTCTATAGATAATAAAGCCGACTATTGAAACCATAAAATATAAGATATTCATTATTAAGTTTGCCAAAAAAACCCCCTCAACCCCCAACCCACTTCTTAACAAGAAGAAACTTATGCTAAAAAATATCAAGCCCTGGGTCAATTCACTTACCAGATAAATCCTCAGCGCGGCCTTTGCGACCACAACAAAACTTATTACATAAGTTGTTACACGGAATAAATCAGCCAACAACTGATACTTAATAAGATCTTCAAGCTCCGTAAACTCTACAGAAAGTAGCAGCGGAATTAAATAATGTCTTAGTGAATAAAAAACTGCCGCTCCCAACATAAAAAATAACGCAACGTACTTCATAAACCTCAAGACCAAAGGAGTAATTTGGCTAGTTTCAGTCTTTTCTGACACTAGAGGCATAAAATAAACAGCTAAAAATATTGTGAAGAACCCCATATAAGCACTTGATAATTTGATGGAGGCCTGCCAAATACCGGCCGCCGTAAAACCAACGTACTTAATAATTTGCTCTCGTATGAGGATTTCGATCAGCGGCACACTAACTGCGCCGACTGCGGCCATCAATGTAAATATCATTAACTGCCTAAAGCCAGCACACTCACTTTTGAAACCTATCCGCAACCTAAAAAAAACAGATCTTCGATAAAAATATAACGCTGGAATCGAATAAAAAGAGAAAAAAAACACCATCGATAACGCGGCACCAACAAATTGAAAGTTCCTAATCAGCAACCAACTTACCGGCAGCACAAGTATATTTCCAATGATCTGAATAATCGCGTAGGTCTTAGTATCTCTCAAGCCGTTGGCTACGCCGGTCACCAAATTGGTGAATGCAAATCCAAATTGAGCGACGGAAAGGAATATGATCACCCAGTAATATTCCGGGGTTTTAAAAATATAATTAGATAGATACCTGGAAAAAACACACCCCAAAAAACCTATACAGACGCAAAATATCAAAGAATAAGCCTTCGATATTGCAATCATTTTGATTAGCTGGCCAGGATGACTTTTGTATTCGGAAGTATATTTAATTAGCCCATTAACGATGCCCCCGCCTGCAAGTAGGGACAGCAGGGTGACCGTGCTCATGAAGTGGCCGAGCTGCCCCATACCCTCGGCGCCCAGATACATTGCAACAAACTTAATAAAAGCAAAACCAACACCAATTTTTGAAATCTGGGAAATAGTGGTTAATGCGGCGCTAAGAAAAATATGCCTTCTCCTATGCACGCCCAAAGTAGCCTTATTAGCAAGTTGCATTCGTTGCACCAACTACTGCATTGACCACCCGTTCCATTTCTGCCACTGACATTCCATACCAAATGGGTAACCGAATGAGCCGTTCACTCTCAACTGTCGTATTTTTATCTACGCCATTGAAGCGACCGAGTCTCAATCCTGCGGGAGCCGAGTGCAGGGGAATATAATGAAAAACAGCACCAATTCCCTGGCTCTTTAAATCATCCAGAACTTTAGAACGTTCATCTATATCTCGGACCTTTACATAAAACATATGCGCGTTCCCAACGCATTCGTCGGGTATGATAGGCAATTCGATATGATTGCTTTTCGATATTTTTTTCAGTGTATGATAATAATAATCCCAAACAATGCGCCGAGTTTCATTAATCTGCTTTGCTTTTTCGAGCTGACCAAAAAGATAAGCAGCTTGAAGTTCCCCTGGCAGATAACTACTTCCCACGTCAATCCATGTATATTTATCAACCATTCCGCGAAAAAAGAGGCTGCGATTCGTTCCTTTTTCGCGAATAATTTCGGCCCGCGTGATAAATTGTTCATCATTGATAAGAAGCAACCCACCCTCACCTCCGCTGGTATAGTTCTTCGTTTCGTGAAAACTATAGGCAGCCATATGACCAATCGTGCCCAGTGCCCGTCCTTTATAGGTTGACATCATTCCCTGGGCAGCGTCTTCAATGACGAATAGATTATGCTTAGCTGCGATGGACATAATCGTATCCATTTCGCAAGCAATACCAGCATAGTGAACGGGAACAATCGCTTTAGTTTTATCTGTGATTGCGGCTTCGATGAGCGACTCATCGATATTCATCGTGTCGGCACGAATATCGACAAATACAATTTTTGCGCCACGTAACACAAAAGCATTGGCAGTACTGACGAATGTATAGCTTGGCATTATAACTTCATCGCCAGACTGTATATCGATTAGCAAAGCAGCCATCTCTAAAGCCTGGGTACAGGAAGGTGTCAACAAAGCTTTATTGCACTTCAGGTTTTCCTCGAAACAGCGCTGACAACGAAGGGTGAAGGCTCCATCGCCAGACATTTTGCCACCTCGCATCGCTGAAATGACATATTGATCTTCGTTACCAGTGTAAGGGGCTTTATTAAATGGAATATTCATTTTAACTCATCCAGAAACTTTTCTTCTAAACCCAGCAGATCCTGTTTACGCTTTTTCACGCGTGTCGCAGGTATACCTGCATAAATTCCCCAGGACTCCGTACTTTTGACAAGCAACGCCATCGCACCTATGGCACAACCTTCTTTTACAACCACCCCGGGCATTATTGTAGCGCCCGCGCCAACGATTACGTGTCGCTCAAGTACGACTTTCGCAAATTTTTCATTTTTATATTTTTTTGGGATCAACGAATTCGTTAACGTAGCACCGCTGTAGTCATCCGACTGAGAAAAAATTTTAACGCCATAAGCCAGTGTACAAAAGTCTGCCAGCTCTACGCCGGGCTCCCCACCCGCTATCAGGCACATGGGTGTTATATGATTATACTTGCCGAATATTACTCGCCCCGATACAACACAATAGTCGTCAATTCTTGTGTAATCGCCAAGCTCTATCAGGTCAGGGTTATATATACTAGCCTTATCGCTTATCTTTACGTCCTTTCCAATCTTGCGGAAGCCCAGTTCATTCAGCTTTGCTTCGCTCAAATAAGCCATAGGGCCTCCTATTGTGACAAACTTGGATGTTCAACATAGTTACTATTCATTGTATTCTTTAACTTGACTCAGCAGGTAATATCCATAACTATTGCCCTCAGATCAATTACCCACTCAATGCCTTAACGCGCCTTCCTCGTTATACAAAAAGGAACCTCGTATTAACACAATGAGCACACCTAATATCAGCCCAAAAACTGCCCCAACCAAAATCAAGAGTGTGAACTTTGGTTTCACTGGCGAGCTGGAAGACTCAACCACACCATCCATGGCAAATGTTTTAGCTACTTGAGATCGTTCGGACATTCGCTTGTAGAAATTGTAGCTATTTTCCAGCCCCCTCAACTTTTTGATGAACGGATCATTGGATTTTCTGGATTTTAAATTCGCTATTTCAGCTTCCAGAGCTTTCGTGCCTCGCATGTAGGTGAGCTCACCATTCATCTCTCCGGCAATGTTCAAAGAAGAGCTGGAATCGCTACTTACGATTGGAGGTTTTTCCAATCCAATTGCTTTGGCAACAATTAACGCTTCACCGAGGTTCACAAGTGCGTCTTCCCTATTTCTCTCTTCAACCTCTCGCAGGGAAACAATGCGCTGTTGAATATCAAACGCCTTGACACTGAACTCGCTTGATATATTTTTATTAATTTCCTGCAACGCCAACTCCTGTGCTCGCGCTGTATATTCTTCCACCCATCTCGCTGCCTGTTTGGGATCGCCATCAAGGATGAGAATTGAATATCGGTCTGAGGAGTCTTTAACACCCACGGCCGAAACTAACAAGTTTTTCGAAAGCTTCTCATAAGACGTACCTCTTGGGTCATCGATCTGGCCGGTAGCTGGCAGATATGTATTCCTGAAAAACTCTCGACGAAGGGATTCAGCTTGAATATTTTTGATAAAGACAGCATAAACATCTTTAGCAGTCAATGCTGGCAGATTGGCTCGTCCGAAGTTGAAGCTTTGTATGTCATTTTGTGTAGGTGGAATAATGAACGCTTTTGCTTCGTAGATTGGCTCGGAAAGAGCCCCATAGGTTGTTCCCAGAGCAGCTCCCAACAACGCCAGACATATAATGATGAGCTTCTGTCGCCACAGCAGGTACACGAGAGCATGCACGTCGAGCCCGTCATAACTAACAGAATTTTTTGGATCAACCTGCATGCGCTAGAATCCTTTAATTAGAAAAAATTGGCACAACCTACACCGCCATGGGCCCGCCTCTCGCCTAGGCCGTCACGCCCCCAAATGATCCCATGGGTTAACACCCGTCGCTTGATTGCGCGATGCCGTAATGATACTAGTTTTCTGTTTGGCTCACGACATAACGAAATGGCCACCGTTTCGCAGTTGTGCAGCCTTCACTTCCCGACAAACAAATATAACAGTTTCCGGGCAATTTTCAGAAATTCTGCAAAACGTTGATATCGAAGTTTTGCAAATTTTTGGCTAGACGTGTTTTGGTCTGACAGATTAATTACCACCACGAGACCTACAACGACACAGACACATCTAAAATCGAAGGATTCGTAACGACACGCCCACGCGCTTGCCTACAGACAAGCCGCTATGAAATATTGATTTGGATAAATTTAGACGAACCAGAAATTGAATAGCCAACGTGGAATTCTATGGCTAAATGCGTAATTGCATCGATTTCATGCTCACCTAGGCGGTCAATTCGATTGCGGTCTAGGATGTCGATACGCTCAAAAGCATAACACCAGCTCTGTCCGGCTTCTGTTATGGGCTCGAAGTCGCCGGCATAAGCCAGCTTTTTTACCCTAACGGCAATTCAATTTTATTAAAAAATGATATGACCGATAACATCAAGGCCCACGAACCAGGCATCGCCAGTATTTAGGAGTTTGACGCGAACTACATCTTTCGAATGACTGACAGCCCCCGCCGAGCGCTGCCTCATCCATGCATGTTAAGGTCATCCCAAGCTGAGCCCCGCAGGAGGCTGTTGGAACCGAGTGGATTTATATCGCCACCGGCAAAATTGGAGATTTTACATGCCTAAGGACAGTTTTACCATGGAATGGACAGGCAGCCCGTATCAATTCACTTACAGCCTATATCCGTCGAGCTTAGATAGCTCGCTTATGCAACACCTTGGCTCGTCCTCTAAAAAACCACCCTAGAATTGGTCCGATCACCATACCGATCAAAAGCGCCAGAATCATTAACAACGAGACCGGCAACTCTGGTCCAACCCAACCAAAAAACAGCAAAGACACGGACTGCTGGTTCTCAAGGACGAACCCCAGTATTGCCAGTGTTGATACTAGGCCACATACAGCGTACGCCACGCGTTTGAGATTACGCATGAACACCCCCTCGTATCAGAATGGCTATCAAACCCCCTCCTCTTCTTCATTCACGCGGTCGCGCAACTCTTTACCAGGTTTAAAATGAGGTACGAACTTGCCATCCAGACTGACGGACTGACCCGTTTTCGGATTACGACCTACCCGCGGGGCGCGGTAATGCAGGGAAAAGCTGCCGAAGCCACGAATCTCAATTCGATCCCCAGTCGCCAGGCACTGGGACATCTGTTCAAGCATGGTCTTGATAGCCAGCTCCACATCCTTGGATGAGAGCAGCCCTTGATGGGTGACAATTCGTTCGATCAACTCCGACTTCGTCATATTTTTCCCTTCTTTTTCAAGCAGCTAGGAAAATCGCTTGAAAAGGTTTTAGCATGACCGGAGGGATTTGAACAGCCCAAGTATTGACATTCTTCCTGACTCCCTTGTCACCTCTTTCCGAGCTGGCAGGGAGACTTTCCTCAAGCTACCGACAGATGAC
>Ga0308169_10006200_pt1 | contig 10610 bp, 13 predicted proteins | sample PhyBR1_2_FD_202139 | JGI IMG/M metagenome (GOLD analysis project Ga0308169, IMG submission 202139) | Phyllosphere microbial communities from UC Gill Tract Community Farm, Albany, California, United States - DLSLSB.R1 | ecosystem: Host-associated > Plants > Phyllosphere > Unclassified | place... | reverse complement strand
CCGATGATTCCTCTTACCAACCCACTCAATCCTACGACCAAGATCAACCTCAATCCGGTTACGAATCAGTTCCTTACGAAAACGATGGATCAGCCTATGTCGATCCTTCACAACAAGGAGGAGGAGAGTACTATCCCTCGACTGATCAAGGTTATTATCCTCAAGGAGGAGGTTACGATCAAGGTTACGTTCCTTCACAATACGATCCTCAAGGTTACTCTGGAGGAGGAGCTCAAGACCCTCAAAGTGGTGGATACTACTCCCCTCAAGATTCTCAAGGAGGTTACAGCAACTCTCCTTCTTCCTCTGATTCTCAACCTCAAGATTCAACTCCCGATTCAACTGCTACTGGAGGAGGAGATAGTACTGGAAATCAAGATGCAGCAAACACTCTGGCTGGATTGATTGCTGATAGTTTGGGAGGAGTTACAAAGTGAGGGGAAAGCTTGTTTTAGACTTTGTTGGAGTAAGGGAAGAATAGGAAAGATAGCTTGGAAAGTTGCAACGAAAGAAAGTGGATTCTTGTTCTCATCTGAACTCGAGAGAGAGAGGAAAATAGGATTGGGAAGAGAGGAAGGGAGAGCTTTCACCTCTCTGATTCGAAAGATCGAAATTCTGTCGAATGAGCTCAGGTTTCGATGACCGATGATTGAGTGAATAGAAGGAAGCGTGGCCATCGCTCTCTTCCTATCGTGAAGCTATCCGCTCTCTCTCTCTCGACGATAAGTCATTCTCCCGACTTGAGCTAGGGAGTCCACTTTGCGAAAACCTGCCTTGAGGCAATCTGAACAGCTCGTTTGTTATCCCTTCCGGTCTCGATGATCGAGGACGCGATGTCGGTCTAGCTCTCCCGTAAGCTCTCCACGCTGATCAAAAGGCAGGAAGAAAAAGTCGCTCTGTTTCGTTTCAGCTGAACAAACTACAAGCTTTTGTTGCTGTTTTGGTACTGTCCTGTCTCATTCCGCTTTCACTCAAGAATATCTCCTGATCGACTTTCGGAGGCTGCGTTCATCCAAATCCCAATTCATCGTCAACTTTCATCTCTTCCTGATTGAGATTGTCTCCTAAATTTCCCTCTCCGTGGTCTCGATTAGCCGCAGCATCCGTCGCATGGCTCTGTGGTTGAGAAATCTGTGGCGGAAGAGGAGAGCGACAATGGGAAAGGTTGGCTTGAGTAGCGAGATCCTCATCGATCGACATTGCGGGAGAGGAGAGAAGTTGACCAAGGATCGAGGGAGTACCTGAACGGAGGACTGGCGCTTCACTTGAGCCAAAGTTGCAGGTGACGAAAGAGTGATCGTCGGCTTCGACTGTGAGAGGTCGAGGTCGAGCTGAGAAGTCGAGCTGAAATTTGCTGAGATTCGATTCGGTGAGAAGCGGAGGGTCTCCTTCTTCTGATGAGGGAGTTTCGAGTTTGGTTGGAGCTTCTGACTGAGGTGGAGGACGGATGCTGAGATTGGAACGAGAACAGGTTTGAATGGGTTCGAAAGGAATGTCTGGATTGACTTGACGCCTATCAGGAGTCGGAGGTTTCTCGAGCTCTTTGCCTTCGGGGAGGATCTTGCAGGTGAGCTTCCTACGTTTGCGTTTGCTTTTGTTCAAGTCGCTGACGAGTTGAGGTGCTTGAGCGATTCCAACGTCGAAGAGGGCGTAAGAAGATTCAGGAAGATGATGAACCTTGAGGCCTGTGTGGTACGGAGTGAAGCGAAGGAGCCGAGCTTCGACTTGCGCTCGAGTACTCCTTTGAGGCAGACCTTCGAGTAGAAGACGAACGCGACTCCCTGAAGGAGGCGGTACCTTTCTAACGACGATCTTCTCCGGTTCGTTCTGTCTTGCGAGTCGTCGGAGCCGTTTGTTTTCCTTCTTTCGTTTCCATTTAAGCTCGTCAGCTATATCGATCGGTAGAGGCGGCATTCGCGCGCATTCGGCGAGAATACGGTAGTAGGCGGGAATGGGCGAAACTGATCGCGAATCGAGTGTTGCTCGAGTTGACCAGCCGGGGGACGAGAGTGATTTGTCAGCGCGCGAAAGGTTCGGAGTCGAGGGCTGAGGGGGATCTGTCTGATTGTTGGTCGGTGAAGGGAATGAAGGTGAGGAGACTTTCGAAGGGAGAAGAAGTTCTTCGATCCAAGTAGCGGCTTGTTGAGAGTCGAGGGAGAGAAGGTGACGAGCGTCTATAGCTGTGAGGAAAGGGCTCAGTCTATCACGCTCGCAACCGAGGAACGAAAGGCTAGCTATACCTTCGTCTCTCTTCGACTTTTCCCAATCGAGAAGAATGTCGAATGCCTCGTTTCCCGTTTCTGAAGCGACCATAGCAATCTCTTCCCATCCATAGTGAGCTCGCGATAGAAGCAGTAACTCGAGGATGAGTTTATCGATTTGAGAAAAGGGCGAGTGAGCGAGAATTGTAGCCAGTGCCGAGTAGCCATTCTGCGAGTCTGTTATTGAGCTTACTAGGTGAGAAGTAGCTCATTCAGTCTATAGAAAGGTAGAGCAGGCTCACGCTTGTTGTTGATAACTTGTTCTAGGCAGTCATCTTCTTTCATCTTCGCCAACGTGTGGAGTACTGACGAGACGTCCTGCTCTTTTACGGCTAGTACAAGTTGCTCTGAAAGTTCTTTTGCTGTCATTGAGCGCAGAAACCGGGTCGATAATGAGTAGAAAGAAGCGAAAGTGAGAAGAAACGGAAAGACAGCAGTTTCCGCGTTTCGTCGATTCCTTTCTCTCGTTCCCTCCGATCTTGTAGGCCCCTTCGAGGGCTCTTTTAAGGCAGCAGTGATGGGCAAGGCGGAGTAAAGACAATATTACAGGATAAAAAAGCAAAGTTACTAAAAGTCGATTCGCAATCCTCCCCTCGTTTCGTCGATAGCACTTCGACATGAACCTCGTAAAGCACAACATCCCTCTTCACTCGTCCTGCTCCTACCCGCTCAGCGTCGAAGCCGCTTCCTTTCTTTTTCCTCCCCTTCATCCCAGTCTTCCTTCGTATCTCTCGACTCCGATTTCCTACTTCGCTTGACCGGACTCTTGCCAGGAGATACACGATTCGAATCTTGCACTTTCAAGTGATGAGTTTGTTGGCTGATCGGTTTGGGTTTGGAAAGTTCTGAGTTGTGGGAAGCAGCGAAAGGAGTGGGTAACGTTCGAGTATGGTGACCTTGAGGAATTGGCGCGAAACGAGGTTCCGCATGAGGAGCTCGCAGCGAGAGTGGTGTGAATCGTTTGCAGCTGATCTTCGACCCTTGTACAGTTTTCCCGTGAAGCGCTCCGAGAGCGAGCTGGACCTGATCTGAAGGTACATCAACGAAAGCATAAGTTGGCAAGTAGGACGTGTGACAGAGGATCACTTGACAGTCGACCTTGATGTCTGTGAAGAGCGTCTTGAGATCGGCAGCTGCGAAATAGGTAGGGAGGAATGAAAAGTTCAAGCGAGTCATCGTAGTCGAAGAAGATGTTGATGAGTTTGAAGATGTTGAGGCGATAGAGGTCGATGTCTCGCGAGATACAGGAGGTGTGGGAAGGTAGGACGAAGGTTGGGTGAGGTGACGAGGTGGTGAGTACTGAAAGAGGGGGAAAGTGACAGGAATGATTGTTCGAAAACGCTCGCTAAATCGAGATCTCGGGTCGACACTCGGTGAAGAGGGAACGCCTGTAGGTTTGAGGTACGTAGGATCTAGGCGAGAGAAGCGATAGTTGGGTGAGGGAGATCTGGTTCGAGGAGTTGGAGAATTTGATCGAGAAGGAAGATCGGGAGAAATCGACGGAGGTTTCGAAGCGGATTCTGGTTGATTCGTTACTGTATCGGTGAGAGTTGTAGAGAGGAGTGAGCAGGACGGGGGGCGCGAAGGAGGATCGCCACACCCAGTGAGAGATGAAGCGTTCGGAGGAGGTTCGAGATTCGTGTCAATCCATTCTCCAGCTTCTTCAAGTGAGACCGAGAGGAGGTGGCGAGCATCTCGAGCTGTCGGATTCGCTTGTCAAGTCAAGCGGGTGGCTTCTGAGTAAGAGAAGAGGAAGAAGGACACACCTGCTTGTTTACCAGAGCTCTCCCAGTTCATCAAGACTTGTAACGCTTCCCTGTTTTCATTTATCGAACTCTCTGCTTCTGTTTGGATCTTTGTGCCTCGTAAGAGGAGTAACTCGAGGATTACTCTGCGAAGTTGAGTAAGAGGAGATTTGACGATAGATTCGAGAGCCGAGCAACCCTTCCAAGAGTCTACAGGTGGACGTCTCTAGTCAGCTAGCTTCTAGAGAGTCTTCTGAAGCAACCAGTGGACTCACGCTTGTTGTTAATAGCTTCCCTCAAACAGTTCATTTCCTTCATCTCGCTGAGCCAATACAAGACGTACAAGACATCTTGTTCTTCGGTAGCTACGACTAGTCGATCTGCGAGCTCTTGATGGTTCATTCTAGCTGCTGAGCTGAACCCAAGCGAAGTTTGAAAGGCCAGAAGTGAAAAGTTGGAAAGAGAGAAACAGTTTGACTCCTTACGTCTCACTTCTGCACCTCTTGCAACGCTTGTGAGCGCTCGATAGACTCTCGAGTCTACTCTGTATCTACTTGACGGTTCTGTTGTCCGCCCTGTGAGTCTGCCCTCTTTTGGTTTCTCTCCTCCTCGTCATCGCTCACTCTTTTCCGTTGTAGGCAGTGCGAGGGCTAGGCGGGCCTCACGAGTAGCTTCGAAACTCTTCAGGCTCATGCTAGGAACCGGCAAGTCCAGCCGGGATCCTCGACTCGACTTTCGAATCTGTTTCCTTGCTCTCATCGCTTCCGCTTCGCTTCTTTCGACTTGAATTGAGCTCGCTTCGCGCGCACGCCTTCTACGGTCTCTCATCATTTTTGTCAACACGATCACTTCCTGTAACCCCCGAAACATCGGAAACAGCGGTTCATGAGATTGTAAGCTGCAATTTCGCTCATCATCTGGCGAACGACACTGACAACTTCTATTCATGCTAGACGGCTATGATGGCTGACGGTAGCTGTGAGATGGCGGAGGGTCATACAGCTGTGGGGCTCTTGAACACGATCGAAGCTCTTCGTCCTTACCGACCCGTCACTCGTGGGACTCTTGGACAGTGATGAGTCTTAGGCAGTGTTGAGTCTTGGACAGTGATACGCAGCACATGGAGAGATTCAGGAAACACCAGATCTGACACTAGAGAAACCGAGGAAAGACAAGGACATTCATGTATACGACAAAGGTTACGAAAACTTCTTATCTACCTGATACCCTCCTCCTTCGTCTTGAACGAGCTCCGTCTCTACTTGAACCCGTCTCTTTCCTATCGTACGCTACTCCACATCTCAGTGTCTGACCCTCGAGTATCATTCCGTTCACTTCATCCAAACACCAATTGAGGTCTGTCGCTGGCACGTCGATGAATGCGAACGTTTTCCCTCTTTTGCAATCGTAGTGGATGATGGTCGCCTCAACGCTGATCCCGAGGAACAGAACCTGCAGATCAATGTCGGTGAAGTGATGTGGGAATCTTGCGAGATTGAGTCGAATGAAACGGATGGGTCGCTTTGGTTCAGGACGAGGGAGGGAGATTGAAGAGGTCGAAGGTGAAGTTCTGAGGAGGGAAGGATTTGGGCGTTTGAGTGAAGTCGCAGGTGAGTTGCTGCCTAACGAGATCCGAATTTTCGATGTGTGAAGTGAGGTCGGGTCCAATACAGCACTGTTGGAGCTTGACTTGATCGTCGGATTGAGTAGTGACAAGGAAGAGATCGATTCGGTTTCCGGCTCCGACCAGGCAAGCACACTGATCACGTATCTGTCCCAGTCGCTGAGGGAGCCTTTGAATGGTGAAGGAGCGGAGCTGTCATGCGAAGGGCCGTCCGGGGAGGAATGCAGAGTCGAGGGTTTTTGTAGCGGAAGTGTGGGTAGTGGGCCTTCGGCGGTAAGGGATTCGGCGTGAGGAGGGCGAGGGAGATTCTCATCAATCCACTCGCCAACCTCGTCCCACGGTAAAGATAGGACATGTCGTGCCTCCGAGTCTATCAAACAGTAAGTCTGTGAAGCTTGAAGCAGCGCCTGAATGAGAAAAACACTTACCGTATTCGGGTGCAATCCTTCGCCAATTAACAGAAGTTTGATGATCACACTCATGGAAAGACCAATTCCGCCGAGTTGTGTCGGTCCCTTCCGGCAGTACCGATGCTGCTCCTTTCTCTAGTAGGATGCGGATGATGATTCCGCGAAGCGTAGAGACCGGCTGAGGGTGAAAAGCGATGACAATGAGAGCGGAGCGCTGCTTCCAGGAATCTGTCAAGCTATTCTACAGTCAGTCGAGTCCTTACGTGCTCTGTATTAGGTAGATCAGACTTACGCTTGCCGTCAATCGCTAGTTCAAGTATTCCTTCCTCCCTCATCAACTGTAACCACCAGAGCACAAAGAGGACATCCTGCTCCTCGCAAGCTTGCACTAAGCGATCAATGAGCTCTTGAGGTTCCATCGTGAGTAACGCTTGACAGTTTGGAGTGAGATGGTGCGACTTAAGGAGGAAGAACTTAAAGGAGCAGATAAAAGAGAACAAAGGGAATCGTCGATCCGGATGGCGTCGACCGGGAGATCATTAGAAGCAGCTCTGATATGTGCGAGGTGGAGACTGTAGAAACGAGAGAGCAGAAAAGTCGGGGTCAGAATGGAAATTGGGAAAAAGTCGAGAATCGCCGACGACGACGGCAGCAAAAAAACGACTGCTCAGTGGCGGGATCGAACCGCCGACATCAGACTATACCAGTGGTATTAGGTCTGCATCATAACCGACTAGATCAACCGAGCGGATATAGACAGTCACTTGCAAAAGCGTATAGGAACGCTCCCAAAAACTAACGCATACTTCGTTTACTAAGTTTGCAGCTGTGCTACTATGGTCTGTGATGCCGCCGCGAAGGGACAGGTCGAAGTGATAGGAAGCGGGACCAAATCGAGGCAGATCTCTGAAACATTTCCGTCTTTTCGCACACAGCAGTCTCTCGCTGTCTCTTCCTTGCGCTGGTTTGGTGAGCTCGTGACAAGCCGTGGGCTTCGTTCAGTCCACGGGCAGGTTTTCAATCGATGAAGGCGCGGATTCAGCCCTCTCGAATGAAAAAGCGCACCATAAGATATCGGTCAAAGCGTTCATGATTTCCATTGTTTCATTGAGGGTCGCCGACTACTAAAGCGAGTCTCTATCAAGCGTATACACAAGGGGGCTTAGTTGAGTTTAGGTTGGACTCGTACACCGTAAGCTGTTCAATCGAAGTTGAGAGTCAGTTTCGACAGTTTGTGAGAGAAGATGAAAAGACTCACCTTTCGTAGCATAGTCACTGAGCACGACGAAGCGAGCGAACGAGAGGCAGGGAGTGTCAGAAATGAGCGAGTCAGGGGAGGAGAGGCGTGAAAGCGACGAAACTCACCCATTCTCAACGATAACGTCCGCAGGGTTTTGATCCTTTCCAGACAAGAAGTTCTCGATGATGACCTTCGTACCGTTCGCGTATCGAATTTGGGCGTCTGCAGTGTCAAGTGCGAGTCAGCTTTCAGATCGCAAGTCTTCGCAAGGCGAGAAATGTTAAACTCACCGAGAGTGGTTCCGGAGTAATGAGGCACGTAGCCGTTTCCATCTCCTGAAGGGTGCTTCATAGATCGCCAGCAGTGATCCTTGGGTGCAGGTTGAACGTTCCAAACATCTCCTCCCGCTCCCGCGAGTTGACCATTGTTGAGAGCTTCGGCGACATCTTCAGCGACACAGATCGCTCCTCGAGCCTATCGAACGGGATTGAGTGAGCCTAGCTCCAAGAGAGGAGACTGAGAGAGAACGTACAGTGTTGACGAGCCAAGCTCCCTTCTTCATCCATGAAAGCTTCTCTTTGTCGATCAAACCCTTTGTACCTTCGTGGAGAGGAGCGTTGATGGTGACGATGTCGCACTGTCCGAGGAATTCCTTGAGGTCTTCGACACGACGAGCGTTGACCTTCTTCTCAGCTTCGGCAGGGAGATTTTGGTAATCGTAGTCTGTCGAAAACGCTCAAAAACAGGTCAGCTTCTTCCTACAATGAGTGAGAGTGGACGACATACAGAGGAGCTCCTTGCAGTCGAAGGGAACGAGTCGCTCGAGAACACGGTAACCGATTCGACCACAACCCAAAGTTCCAACGACTTTTCCTTCCAAATCGTAAGCGTTCTTGGCGATACCAGCTACGTCCCATTCCTTGTTGACGACTTGAGTGTGACCGACGTTGTAGTTGCGAACGAGGAGGAGAATCGTCATAATAACCTGTAGAAAACGACGAAAAGATCAGATTCGCTTCTTACGCTCTTTCGAGTTGATCTGGATCTCCTGCTTACATGCTCAGCAACGCTCACAACATTTGAGCCCAAGCTCCCACGAGTATGCGTCAGTTCTGGGACTTCTCAGGGGTCGCCAAAGGGTAAGGTAGCTCACCTGTGACTTCTGCGACGGTAATCTTTTTCGTATTCGCCGCATTCAAGTCGATGTGATCAGAACCAACACCGGCAGTGACAGCAAGTTTGAGGTTCTTCGCCTTGTCGATCAATTCCTTCGTGAGGTAACCAGGGTGGAAAGGAGTACTGTTGCGAAGCGACGGAAAAAGGTCAACTCAAATCGGAACAGGTCAAGGGGACGTTGCACGTACGTGATCAGGATGTCAGCATCGACGATGTGCTTCTGGAACTCCGAGTTTGGTCCCTCCTTGTCGCTCGTTACGATGAATTCGAAACCTTTCTCCTTTGCCCAATCTTTCAAACCAAGTGCGTTCTCGGTCGTTCCCAATAGCTTCGGTTGTTCTTCGGCATGCTTTCCACCGTCGTAGAGAATAGCTAGAATCTGCGGTCGAGAAAGTAGGGGAGCGACGAAGACAGACGGAGAAGAGGGGATTGTGGGGATTAGTCCAGGAAGAGCGAAATCAGCTATGTTCGACGATGTTCGAGAATTAGGGAGCTCACCTTTGTCATGTTGTGCAAGTGTGTAAGGTGTGAGAGTGATATGAGAGTGTAGAAGAGTGTGAGAAGGGAGAGAAGGGATGAAGATTTGAGGCAGTGGGGAAAATGAGCGAATCGACAAGCAGACTTCGTTGGTGCCGAAACTAGACTGATCGAAGTAGAGTTTCCGACATAATCCGAAGCGAGGGGAACTCTGAACTCACGCTGCGTCTGTTAGCGAAAGTTACGAAATTCGACGTACCGAATGACGCAGACTTTGCTCTCTCTACACTTATCCTGCGACTCTGAAACTCCTCGAGTACTAATGTTGAGGTTTCATGATCTACTCATTGATATCGCTCAGCTCCTCGAAGACGAGGGAAGCGAGGGGGAAAAGGTCGACCCTTACCTCCACCCCCACTCCCTCTAAGTTCCCCTCTCTCTCCGTCGGAAGGGCTTTTAGTCAAGTATTGTCGGAACGTCGGACAGCGACAGCGACCTCATTCGAGCTGAGAGTGACGATCATTGGAAAAGAAAGCTTTTGACCTCTCTCGCTGAAACGACATTGAGCGGGAGGAACAGATAGTTTGCAAGGCATATGGACAGTTTGACAGATAACGATAGAGAATATAATGGAACGACAAAGATTAAGGTAAAATGATTGTGCGAAAAGCGAAAAGCGAAAAGAATGCTTGAGAGATGAAATCTAGTGAACTGATATTAGATGGGGGTACGAATGTAAAGGGTGTTGCGACTATAAACATATAACGACTGAAGAGAGGATATGAACAGTGTAGAGAGAGAGAGGGGAGGTTAGATTTATGCGAGATCCGAGAATCCGACGGTTTTCGAAGAGATGTCGAAAGTTGTGTAGACGTTTTCGAGGAAGCTGGACAACGAGATAGCTCTGATCAGATTCTGCGATGCGAAAGAAGAAGGAGTAAGAGCGAAGACTCACGCATCACCGAGGATCCAACCATTGATTCCGATATCCGCTCCAACGACAGCTCCAACACACCTCGAGCTGCCACTGCTGACTCTGCCAAGGTTGAAGCTATCTTCGGATACTGCCCATCGTTCTGCGAATCCTCCCCCGAAAGAGAAGGAGAAATCTGGAGGAGAAGCGCAATTGTAGGTATAATAACCTGATCCATACTCTCCACTGTTTGGTACTGCAGCCCAGAATGCAGCTGCATCGGCAGTAGGTGCCTATAAGAGTACGCTTCGAGTCAGCAACGAACAGGACATAATAAAGAGCAGCAGAAACGTACGACAATGACAGATGTTCCAGTATCGATAATGGCAGAAACGGTTGATCCAACTTGTTTCCCTCCAATGTTTGCCCTCGCATCGATCAGCCAATATCCAGCACTCGTAACCGGGTAGTACTTGGTCGATCCAGCTCTGAATTTACTCGAATCCAATCCTCCAAGGTAAAGTTGAGAACCGGCAGAAGCCAAGTAGAACGAGAATTGGTTTGCGACGAGTTTGGCTTGAGATGCGAGAGATTCAAAGACGGTGGGTGCACCGAGAGTCGAGATCGAAGAGAATGCCATTCCCATCAAACCGTCGTAAGGATCGTTTGCGAAATCCGAAGTGAGAGCGTTGGCGGCACCGAGAGTTTGAGACTGGATCGACATTCCACCAACTGCGAGAAGTACTATCGATTAGTACAAGTCA
>Ga0308169_10006199_pt1 | contig 10611 bp, 6 predicted proteins | sample PhyBR1_2_FD_202139 | JGI IMG/M metagenome (GOLD analysis project Ga0308169, IMG submission 202139) | Phyllosphere microbial communities from UC Gill Tract Community Farm, Albany, California, United States - DLSLSB.R1 | ecosystem: Host-associated > Plants > Phyllosphere > Unclassified | place... | reverse complement strand
ATTGTATTCCCTGATATCACGACCGGCAAACATGACCGTTCCACCGCCTTGCACGCGAGTTCGGTTCGAAATGTCCTCGTCCGAGGGCTTTTCCACGTCAGGACGACTTTCCCTGACACCAAACATGGCTCGGAGCTTTGATCCAGGTCCTTGTTTTCGACTCGACACTTGATCCTTTTCGCCCTTGATGACCATCTCACCATCCACAATCTCAGTGTCGGTCTCATCCACACCTTCGACACCAACATCGGCGGGGTTCAATACGTTACCCGTCTCCGGATCATACTCTCTCAGCAACAGCCCCACCGTCGTACTCTTCCCCGACCCACTGTGCCCCACAAACGCAGTCATCTTGCCTGATTCGATACGGAGGCTGATGTCGTCGAGGGATTTGACAGCCGGTCGGGAAGGGTAAGCAAAAGTGATGTTCCGGAGTTCAAAATCAGGGGTCCAGTCGACCGAGTCGGGCTTTTCCGTTGATGATAGCGATGGCTCGAGGTGACCCGCAGGTGTCGGTAAAGTGAGACCGCTCGTATTCCGGATATCGATGAAGGGTTGACGCTCGATTTGAGCTCGCAGGGTTGTGAGCGCCACTCCAGCGTCTGCCAAGCTAGCAATGTGAGGCAAGACGTTGGCGAGTGCGAAGAGCCTATGAGGATGAAGAGTTTGGGGTCGCACAAATGTGTCAGCGCGATGCTTTCTCTCGCGACGTCCGTCCAAACAAAACTTACGCATTGACCAGATTCCAAAACACCTAGAGACAGGGCGGTGACCACCAACTATATTGTCAGCCTCATCCCCCAACGACATATCCACGATTGTCTTCCATACTCACGGTCATCGCATACCCCACCTCGACACCCGCTACCACCTCGATCCCACTCGCCCAGAATCCCAAACTAAACGTCAAGAACAACGAAAAGTACACTCCGGCCTGTTCGAACGCTCTCGCCAAAGCCCTAGGTTTCCCTAGTTTTTCCAACTTGCTCAGGAATCTGGAATCCAACTTTGAGACAAGGTGGGGTTCCATAGAGAATGTCTGGGCGATCCGGATGGACGAAAGGATTTGTTCGATCAAGCTTGATGAGCGACCTTCCAAGGCCGAGATGGGTGTGGAGGATGTATGAATGAGATAGGAAGAGATGAGGATGATCAAGAGTGTGAAGGGGATGATCCCGATCAAGATCCCAGAGAGCCTCGCAGCGAGGATGAAAGAGGGAATGATGCTCGCCAATAGAGTACCAGCGGACCAAAACACGTAACCCATCTTTTCGCCAAAGGCAGATCGGATGGTGCTGATATCTTTTCCGGCTCGACTTGCTACTTCTCCTGGACCGTGGGTGTCAAAGAAGGACGGATCTTGGGCGAGGATCGAGGTGATGTAAGTTCGACGGAGAGAGAGGGTGAGGGCGTCCGAGGCCGTGGAGACTATAGTCGATGGGAAATACCATTAAATACGGATTCAAATAAGCGACGAGGAGGAAGGTAAGGAGATGTGTCTCAGCCTGAGATCTAGATTCGGACATGCATAGACTGGCCCGCGAGACTCACAACACCACAAGAACATCCAAGACAAGAAAAACGCCGCAACCCCTACGACGGTCATTATCCACCCTGCCTGCCTACTCCTCTCCAACTTATCCTCTGGATTCCCAATCCCTGTCACTCCGTTCGTCCACCATCCATAGACGATCCCACTTGCAGGTAAACAGGCTCCGGCGAGGATGGCGGAGATGATCCCGAGTGTGTAGAGGGTCAGGGGGTGATGTAGGAATTTCAGGGGATGACGGAGAGGTGAAGGAATGGAGGGGCAGAAGGAGAGGGGGTAGAGGAAGGTTGGGAGACGGGTGGTATGGCGACGGAGAGTGAGGGTGTTTGGTGGGATTGATGAGGAGGTCGACATGGCTGACGAAGAGAGTGAGATCTTGTTGAATAGTCTCGAGACAAGTTGGTCCGCCTGATGTTGGTGTACAGGTTCGAGTATTCTCGATCCTTTTTGTGTTCAAGGTATTGGATGAGGATATATGTATAAATATTACTTTTGGATGTGTCAATGGTGTTCGATGGTGCGATCGAGGTCGACGTCGATTTTGAGTTTAATGTCCTGGCGGAAAGTGAAAAAGGTACACCTTTATCCCCCTTTATACCCTCATGATGAGATGACCAGAAAGGAATGACCAAGGAACCCGTAAATTTGATAGCCAGCTCGCTGCTCGCCGTCGGTCGTGTGGATGGCCTCGTTGCACATATGGTAGCTAGGGTAGGTAGCTGGTAGCCAGGGGATTTATTCTATTCGATCGAATATGACTTGAATTGAATCTTTGACGAGCTCACGAGCGATGAGAGTAGAGTAGAGAGAATGCCCCGCCGCCCTCCTTGTTGACGCTATACGAGCGAAAGTGGAACCCCCGATCTCATCGGATCCGGCCGACGATGAGTGATTACGGCAGAGTCGACGTCGATTGAGTTTGGGGGCTTCGCCCGGATATGGCTATAATGAGCTATGAAACAGCGCTATAGGAGGAATCTCGTGCGAAACAGACGGTCGTAGCTTTTATCCTTGTTAGCAAGGCTGACACCGATGGCAACTGACAGATCATCAGGGAGGTCTTTCTCGGACGTGCGCGAACTCATCGTCCCTGATGGGAGCGTCAGAAGCCCATGATCAACAGCCTAGGGTTACGAAAAGAGAGCACCGGAATGACATAAAGAGATTAGAGCCACAGCAGTCAGATATACGTAATATACAATCCAAGTCCATCGCTTAAGTGGTCGTAAGGTTCGTCGTTGGTCTAGCTCAAAGGCGGTTCGTCGTAAGTGATTAAGGAAACAGAATAACACGGAGAATGCGTTCGTCGTATATACAGGTCGGCTCCGAACGAATCGGTCATCTGGAGTTCATATGGTGGAAGTTTGTGTTTCTTCGTTGTAGTCGTTGTGTCGTTCGGATTGCGACGAGTCGGGGAGAATATATCGTATGGTGAGTCGTTCCCTAGCGATCTTGGCAACGAATGTCGAATCGCCAAGCCGTTAGCCGTTAGCTATTAGCCGTCCGCCAAAACAAGTGCCGCTATCAAATGGAAACGGCTTTTGTGAGAAAGTTGACTGGTTGGACGCTTGGTCTGAACCTCACCTTATTCGGATGTAGGATTGGCTCCGAGATCGGTGGAACGGAGGAGTGACGCCAATAGGTCCGTCGCTGAGGTGGACGACTTGCCCTTTCTAGTTGGGCTCGTTGGTTCGGGAATCTTCTCCTCGTCAGGTAGCTTGCCCTTTGCCAGCGGGTCCTTCGGGATGTTTGAACGAACTCGCTGCATGAATTTGTAGCAATCACCAAAGCACTTGTTCTCTTCCTCCGACAACTGGGCCGCAACCGTTGAGACGTCGATCTGCTTTCTGGCTTTTGATGTGATTTCAGCGACCTGTTTGACTGGGCCGTTCCAACCCTTCAGGGCGATCAGAATGTCCCTGCAAAGCTGTAGATGAAGCCATCGAGAGAAGCAGAATGTCCAATAAGCAAATCAATATCGACGAGAAAGACGTGGAGCCCAGACCTCACGTCTTGCAAATGGTCTTCCCATTGCGTCATCTTGATCTGCCGGTCATACAATTTGAAAACTTTGGAACCGTCACCGTACTTGGCACCGACGACTTTCGCGATCTATGATAGAATGGGGAGGCCGGCTAGGTCAATTGACGGGGAGATACCACACCCGTCCGTAAACTGTTACTCACCCAAAAGCAAAAACAGTAGAGAAGAGACTCGAGGTCATCGATGTACCTATGCTTCATACTCGCCAGTTTGGCAAGAAGCGCCTGCAATTTTTGCTCACTTTCAGCGGCTCCGTCAGCGGGGTCGCTCTCAAGGATGCCGTCCATCATGTCGGGAACGTCGCTGTCCGGATCGACCGCTGAATATTTGTTGTCGTGCATTCTTTCTTGCTCCTGGAAGTTTTTCGATAGCTGCATTGCTTCGAGTATGTGTAAGCATACAAAGTATGCGTTGATGGAGCGGGCGTCGTCCAGGAATAGAGCAGTTGTTCCCTCGCGGCGACCTTTCCCCAGATCGGGCAGCTGTTTACGCCGATGGTCTAGGATCCTAGCGTTTCCGTAATCGATGAGGTATCCAATAACCTCACTGCTTTCTGCTTGGCCATTCTCGGCGATCTTCACGATATGGAACAATATGTTCCCCAGGTTGAGGTCTCGATAGTGCACGTCGCAACACGAAACGACCCATAACGTCTGTATGACTCCTGAGAGAATATCGTAATGGTCTCGCAACGAGAGGGACGACGGTTCGGTAGGTACCCTTTCACCGTGAGGTCCACTGGTGACGAGTACGGACAGCTCAAGGTAAACCCCCTCCTGCTCGGCATCGCTGTAAAGTCCGTCCGAGACTCCGAAAGACGCTTTGACTCGTCGAGACTTGCGTTCACAGTCCGCTAAGATCCCGAGCGGTCTGGGAATGCAGTCGATAACTCGCCGGTCAACCGTTGCCTTCGCTTCTTCCAGGTAAGGATAAGCCTTGGAATCGACAGGCTCATTTAGAGCCTTATGGATGTGAGTCAGGATTTTGTGCTCGTAATTCTTCAAGTAGGTTGGCAGCCAGGCGCATTTGAGAGTTACGAATTCGATCGTACCGGTGCTGTCGTCCACCTTTCTAGCTGATCCGGCAAAGACCGCAGTACGTCTTCCCCATAACTCATATCGAACCTCAAGCATTTTGTAAGGGAGGCCGGCAAAGTCTGTTTTTCCATCGGCAGTACACCACTCCCAGACCTGCTCTGTCTCGTCATCCGGATTGACGAGCTTGAACTTGTCCGTAGGGGGAGTGTAGGTATCGGAGATGTTCTTAACATCGCCTGTCAGAAAAGCCAAGATTTTGGCGATGTCCTCTGCGTGAGCTGGGTTTCCAAGATCGCATACACGGGTCGTGGCGAAGGTCAGGCTATCCGAGAACCAAAGTCGAAGAAACCGGCCACATAATGTCAATCCGCAGACTCTGCCTGTGATGGGATGGTTCCGAGCCAGATTGTTCTGTCAGTGAGGCAAAAGACAAGCGGTGAATTTCAATGAGCGAGTGCGATTGGGCGCGTCCCGCACAGGACTCACGATGTATTTGAGAATACGAGTTCCGGCATTGAAATGTTCATTGTTATCCCCGATCCTCATGTCGCAATAGTTGTTCCTCTTGGATTCCCCGACGGCGATCAAAGGTTTCCAATCCGTCGGAACGGGAGCCATCTCTTGAGCTTCAGTCTTCTCGATGCCTTCGCGCAGGATTAAGATATCGGGTTTGCAGTGGAAGCCCGCATCATCCCAATCATCTCTGCCGTGAGTCGTGTCAATACGGATGGCGGGGTTTCTCCCCAGTGCCTCATTGTTACCGAACATAAAGAGGTCTCGATATTCGTCACCGACAAGCTTAGCTCCGAGCTTGTTCGCAACGTCGACGAATGCTTTCGTGCCATTATCCTCTCCTTTCTCCATTGCGTTGCAGACTTCCTGGAAAATTGGAGGAGATTGTTCGTCTCCTTTGATCATGGCAACGATTTCTTCCAATTCATTCTGTTCACACTCGATCTCAAGAAACCGTGGATCGAACCTCTGCGTACTCGTATCTCGTATTCGCTGAGCTATAGAATCTGCCACTGGCTTCCGTGCGGATTCTTGGTGGAGATCGTTCATACTGCGTCCGCCTACTCGGCCAGGGGTAACGCCAGAAGCGTAAGTCTGGCTGTCTCCGGCGCCCATGCTTTGAGCGGGAGTGGGCGAAGGCTGGAAGCTTTTACTTTTGGGAGCCTTTGCCTCAGGCCACCTTTGTCGCAACCAAGGAGAGTAATGTGCCCACTGTTGAGAACCTCGCATGGGTTCCAGGTCTCGCTGTTCGTCTGCAGATGTGACATCCTTTGATACGAGATTCAACTTCAGTTTATGGCGGCCGGGAACGGACATGACTGTGTTAGGAGCGAAGTTCGTAAGCACCTGGCTACGCTCGAAGGAATCCAAGAATATCCCACTTCAGCTCGTGGGAAGACGTGAGAATGGTAATGAGCTGACACTCGGCGCCAAGTCGCTTAAAGTGATTTCACAGTATTGCTAAAACTGATGTCGTTCTTCCGTCATCAGTGCCGCGTTTATCAGACGGTGACAATCAAGAATACGGCTGCTCACCTAGCCAAGCTGTACTCGATATGGGCATTTAGTATTCTACAAGGTGATATGAAGAGGAGAGGCTACACTGAGTGAAAAGGATCGGTCGTCGAGCTTGGTCGCCATGGCCGGATGTACGACGATTTGTGATGATCCTCCAGACTCTTTCATCAAAACTAGCCGCTTGTCTTGTTTTGTTTTTGCTTTCTGTGCTGTTGTGTGTGTGGAAGGTAAATCGAATATGCGCTTTGGCTTTTTGATACAGAAGTTGTAAGCCGCTTGGCATTCGTTCGCATTATATACTGTATATCTCGCTTTGAGGCATCGGTGAGCGTGCAAAATACGGAAAACCATCTCATCTGGCCCAACTTCCAGAGTATCCTTGCAGTCGCCCCAAGGTCCGAACGTTCCAATTGAAAGCTTGGGTCACCATTAAAAGCGCTTCTTGTAGCCATCAGATTTGTGCACAGCCCACAGAAACAAAAGTCTGAAGATATATACAACCGCTGACCCTGATATGATACCTGTACAACCTTCACCTAAGCAACGCTCATAGGACTCCCTATCCTGGACCGTGAACTGGATTCGCCTATTCTCACGGCCGCCGATGCCCTGATAGCGGAGGCCTTGCCGTTGGCTGTTGTCTTGGGATGACCATTCACAGGTTCGGTACCGTTTGTTGCATTCTGGGTGTTCACGCCGAGGGGCATGATTGGCGGTAGATGTGAGGTCGCGAAGAACGACCGTTTCTTTCTTGGACCGCTCGAGCCGTTACCCCCAGCGCCTAAACGAGCGTTGGCGTCGACAAGTGAGTTCGAGTAGCCTGACACGATTGTCTGCTTTCCCCGTTGGCGGGCAGTCGTCCGAGTATTCGAGCTTGCCATTGAAATCTTGCCTGTCCGGGAGCTGACGCCTCCTTGTCGTTTCCGCCTGTTGGACCGCCCAAACGCTCCGCCCACGTCGCCTGCCTCATCTTCACTGTCGACTGCTTCGTCTTCATCATCTGACAGCGCGTCACCTGCCGTCCTGGCTCGCACGATATCTGGGAGCGCAATGATCAGCGAGATTTAGATTGTTCTTAGAAGCGAAGTAGCTTACCCCGTATCTTCCCATCAAGTTCGAAATCGACATCATCGTCCTGTACGTAGCTACGCGTTGTCGATCCGATTTCCTGGCCTACAGAGGTACCTGGAACCGATCGAATCTGAGCACTAGGGGCAAAAGGCATCGAGCGGAGGTTTTCGATGATGCGTTGTCTTGGATGAGGTAGCCGATCAGCATTGACATGTTTGATTGTTTTAGTTCAAAGACTCACTTAATATTCGATAGATATTCGACACTGTTATAGTCGTCCATGTTGTTTTGCAGAACTTCCAGCTTATAGCGTGGGCCAAAGTACTCCATACTATCATGACCAACGACAATATCAGCTGAATACGAACTGGCCTGATTCTTCTGCTTGCTTACTACTCATTGTACGGTAAGTTCTCGTCTAATTCTTGACCGCACATGACCGCAGTCTCGTTTGTCCATGCTCGGGCGACGTTTTTCCTGTGATGACCGGGGTTTCGTCAGCTTCTGGCTCTTGCTTTGGCTACTGCTTGTCTGAGCGATTGCGCTCACGTCGTGTATCCTCCTCCACCAACAACAATCGTAGGTAAACCAAAGGTTTTCACAAATCTCGCACAGGCAGCGTGACCTATACAGCGTGATTCAATGTTCGCTGTCTCTGATCCGTCTGGACACGCTCTGAAACTCTGACTGACCGGCCATCGATAGATTGAAGCATCCAAGCTTGTCTCCCGCTAGTGAGTCGGCACCGCACTGTAACACCACTGCCGTTGGTCGGTACCAGTCCATGATATGTTGGATGACCTAAGTTTCGACAAATTAGCGAGACAGAGTCAGCTTGATTCGAATATTCCGGACTTTGGAACCGTGAAGCTTACAGTCTGGAAGATGTCCTGATATGCAACATCGCTGATACCGTCTCGCAGTGGTACGTTGACGGCGTAGTTTTTCCCTGACTTGATTCCAGTGTCCTGTTTATCGAATCGCTCGTTGAGAACCAGGCATCATAATCCAGGAAGATGATTACTGCTCACCTTTACATCTCCCGTTCCAGGGAAATAGTCACCAAATTTGTGAAAGCTCGCCGTCATGACTCTATCTGTCGAGTAGAAAGCTTCTTCTACTCCGTCACCGTGATGAATATCGATGTCGATGTAGAGGACTCGAGGATGTAGCCTGCGAAACCAGATTGATATTTAGCTTTGAACGCATATGCAGCGGACTAGCATCGGAATACTCGAGACTTACCGAAGAAGCTCTAGGATTCCCAGAACGCTAGCGGGAGATAGCAAGCGATTTCAGTCCATCGTTTTTTATAGCGTGTACTCATCCCAGACGACCCTCGCATAGCCAATGCTCACATATCGTTGACATAGCAAAATCCACTAGCCTCGGTCTTCTTCGCATGATGCAAACCACCAGCCCAGTTGATTGCGACGTCCGCGGTTCCTCTGTTCAGTCTTTCCGCAGCACCTAAGCGAGTAAGAAGCCACAGGCGAGACGTATCCCGTCAGTCAAAGCTTAGAGAACGACTTGAAAGGGTTTGTACATACCGATTGACCCTCCGGCTGAAATAGAGCAGAACTCGAACACGCCTTCGAACGCTGGACAATCCTCTCCCGTTAAGCCTTTTCATTTGCAAAACATCGTATCATGTCAGCTCTCGGTGCTCATTTCAAGTAAGCTGGTTTAATCTAGAAAGACTCACATCGGACTCCTCCGCCAGTCATCTCCTCTGATGTTTCCGGAGTGACGGTCTCGAGAAAATCGATATATTCGTCCGAGTGAAACCTCGTGAGCTGGTCCTTCGACGCCCTGATTGGTCTCTATTAGCGATATCGTGACCAACCACAGAATCGAATTGTTCTCAGTAAGGTGTGGACCGTCAGATCAGATGACATTAAACTCACGTAGACATCCATGTGTTCGAGCAGATTATAGTTGAGGACCAGGTTATGGGTCATCCTCATTCGGTGGGGCTTCATGGGGTGGCCTATACCGTATGAAAAGTTGCCAACGTCATCTATTGACGTATCATAAGAGGATAGCCGGTAGTATCGGTAAGTAAGATAAAGCTGACAGACGAGATCTGGGAAGGCTTACGATCATAGTAGCTGTGAACGTGCGACGCAACAATGTGACAAGAGGTGATGGTACGATAGCAAAGGCAGACTTGTCAGCTATCTACGTTAACCTTCACAGATAGCCCTAGAGCTCTTCCGATACGAGCCGGACTCCCCAAGCGGAATACATACTATGAAACCCGTTTACTGGCCTGGCTAATCTCGTTTCCGTTGACATCCGTATCGACGTCCATGGTGTTTTCGCGTCTCTGGCTGGGATCACCCTCATTAGGGGCGAGGAGAGCTGGATCTGCTGAGATCATTTCGGTTGAGGACCTCACAAACTGTTGGCGCCTTTGAGTAGCTGGTTGGGCGTAAGGATTCTACCGTGTGCTCAGCTCAAGTAGGCTATTAGAGCGTCCGGGTTTTGTGAAAGTGGAAGTCGGCTATCTCTGTTCCAAAGCTTTACGCTTGGTTTTCGGGGGCAGCTGACACTTCGCTTACGTCAATTAGCTTGTCGAGTCACTCAAATACTATCGCAGAGTGGCAGAGCAACTACTACAGCAGCTTAGGAGGAGGATAAAACATAGATCTGGAGCAACCACGATCGTTCGAATATACTCTCTCACTCAACCCTCGCGAGCGCGGTGACGATTGACTTTTGCTTCCGCACCTCGTAATATAACTGAGCCGCGAGTAAGGAAGGGTTGACGAATTCTGGTCTGAATCGATGATGACTACGCTTTCAACATCGAAAGATCGTCAACGGCTGCTTGGTAGTGCCATAGCTTCATCACAATTGGCTTCAGCCCTCTGGACTCTCTATAATTGCATTCATGATACCTCTTTCGATAGAACTAGCCTTATACCTTGCCATCTCCGCGATGACCGACCAGTGAAAGGAAGACACCATAATCTTGCGATACCACCTGCAAAAGCAAGCTTGCCGACCACGTTCTTGGCTTGTTGGGTTCAACTCCTCAAAAGCTTCTCATAGGATGACTGTCTATATCAACCCAGCTCCACCGATTTTCTCCCCGCAATCGCCCGGAGCGCTCGACAGCCGAAGCTCGTCACCCACGCAATCCCCCATATCGCGCCGAGCTATGAACGACGAGCTCAGGCCTCGGCGGGCAAGCCGGAATGATCTCTTCAGTATGGATTGGAAGTGGAACGGATCAGCGACGGGTACGGAGGTCAGACCGGATGTCGAGAAAAAGGCTGCGGTCAATAGCAATGAGGGCTCATTGCTCGGTTTGGGGTTAGGCGTGAATGGGCAGACGCAGGTCGACGAAGTTCGGACGCCGACTACCCCTACCTT
>Ga0308169_10006198_pt1 | contig 10611 bp, 9 predicted proteins | sample PhyBR1_2_FD_202139 | JGI IMG/M metagenome (GOLD analysis project Ga0308169, IMG submission 202139) | Phyllosphere microbial communities from UC Gill Tract Community Farm, Albany, California, United States - DLSLSB.R1 | ecosystem: Host-associated > Plants > Phyllosphere > Unclassified | place... | reverse complement strand
CGGGCCTCGGTCGGCATCGAGGCGCTGGCGAAGTACTGCCAGATCTCGCGGTCCTCACGCCCGGGCAGGAGCAGGACGTCGGCGTTGTCGGTCGCACGACCCGCACGACCGATCTGCTGGTAGTAGGCGACGGGCGACGAGGGAGCCCCGACGTGCACGACGAACCCGAGGTCGGGCTTGTCGAACCCCATGCCGAGCGCGCTCGTGGCGACCAGGGCCTTCAGCTCGTTGCCCTTGAGCTGCTGCTCGAGCTGTTCGCGCTCGTCGGTGTCGGTGCGCCCGGTATAGGCACGGACGGCGTACCCGTTGTCGCGCAGCAGCCGTGCGATGTCCTCGGCCGCCGAGACGGTCAGCGTGTAGATGATGCCGCTGCCGGGCAGATCGCCGAGGTGCGCGAGGAGCCACCCGAGCCGCTGACGGGCATCGGGCAGCGTCAGCACGCCGAGGCGCAGGGACTTGCGGGCGAGGGACCCGCGGATGGTGAAGACCGGGTCGGCCGGGCCGGCGGTGAGCTGTTCGGCGACGTCCTCGACCACGCGCTCGTTCGCCGTCGCGGTGGTGGCCAGGACGGGGACGCCGTGGGGGAGCGACCGGATGAGCTCGGCCAGTCGGCGGTAGTCCGGCCGGAAGTCGTGGCCCCAGTCCGAGATGCAGTGCGCTTCGTCGACCACGAGCATCCCCATCCGGGCGATCAGGGTCGGCATCTGCTCGTCGCGGAACTTCGGGTTGTTCAGGCGCTCGGGGGAGACGAGGAGCACGTCGACCTCGTCACGGGCGAGTGCCGCCTGGGTCTCGCCCCACTCGTGGGCGTTCGCGGAGTTGATCGACACCGCACGGACACCGGCCCGCGCGGCGGCGGCGACCTGGTCGCGCATCAGGGCGAGCAGCGGCGACACCAGGACGGTCGGGCCGCCCCCGCGTCGGCGCAGCAGCAGCGTCGCGAGGAAGTACACGGCCGACTTGCCCCACCCGGTGCGCTGCACGACCAGGGCGCGCTGCCGGTGCTCGACCAGCGCGGAGATGGCCTCGAGCTGGCCGGGGTGGAACACCGCGTCGGGGCGCCCCGTGAGCGCAGCGAGCGCCTGCTGCGCCTCGGCGGCGATGTCCGCAGAAGGCGAGACGACAGACGGAGCGGCGGTGGGGGTGTCCATGCCCCCATGCTGTCAGGAGCAACCGACGAAACCCGACCCGCGCCTCCAGACTGTGGACAACGCGACGGCGCGCGCCTACTGGTACGTGATCAACGAGGGCGTCGGCTGCACCTCCTGCATGGTCTGCGCGGGCGTCAGCATGGGCGTGTCCTCGTCGTAGAAGTTCTTCCAGCCCCAGTGCAACCCTTCCGGCGCGCCCTGGTGCAGTGCCTTCCACGTTGCCTGCTTGTCCGGCTGCGACCCCTGCCCGTCGACGTGCACGAGCATGTCGAGCTCCGGGTGGGTCTGCAGCGCTGAGCGGTCCTGGATCATCGACAGCCGGAACTGGTGCAGCACCAGGGCCTTCGGCGGCAGCCCCTCCTTCTTCACCAGCGCGGCCAGCCACGAGGAGACCTCGTTCACCTCGGACGCCGAGACACTGCCGATCTGCTTGAGGGGCACCTGGTCCTTCGTCAGCCGCCACTCCGGGTCGAGCGCCAGCCACACGCCCGGCTTCTTCAGCAGCGACTCGTACTTCTTGGCCTGCGACAGGAAGTCCGACCGCCCGGGCTGCAGGTCGATGATGACCGGCATGTCCGCATCGTGCGCGGCGTCGACGTAGGGCTCGAGCGTCGACACCGGGAGCTCGGTCGAGTAGTCGCCGTCGGCTCCGGCGTCCCCCGCGGCGACGGTCGCGATGACCTCCATCGCCGGCGTCACGAGCTCGTCGGACTCCGCCCGGTACGGCTTCGCGACCTGCTCGGCACGCTGCACGGTCTCCTTCGGCCCCTGCTCGCCGAGCACGCCCAGCGCCGGCGCCCCGGGAGCCCCGTACAGCGCGACGTACCGGTGCCCGTCGAACGGCCGCTGGCCGCCGTTCCGCAGCTGGAACCCGCCCTCGGCCGCCCGCACCGTCCACTCCGGGTCCGGCAGGGCCTCGAACGTCGCACCGACCAGGACGGTCGGGTGCTTCGCCCGCTCGTGCAGCGCGGTCACCACGTCGGGTGCGGCAGCCGGGTCGGTCACGCCCTTCGGCATGGTCACGACGCGCGCGCCGGCGGCCTTCGCGGTCGCCACAGCAGCAGCGTCCGCGCTCGCGTCCGCCACCACCACGGTCGCCTGCCGGGAGGCCCGGGCCGGCTCCGGCGCGTCACCGCCGTCCGGCGCCTGCCGCTGTTCGACGTCCGTGTCGACCGACGCGTCGCCCTCGGCCTGGTACCAGTCGGCGCCGAGCCGGTCGAGCTCGCGGGCGACGGCAGTGCTCTTGTCCTTGGCCGTCAGCAGCACCGGGACGTGGGCGCTCGCCGCAGCCTTCGCCGCATCGCGGATGCCGTCGGTGTCGCCGGCCCGGGCGACGACCGCTCCCGGGGCACTCGCGAACAGCGCCTTGCTGACGCGGACGGACCGGGCTGCGGCGTCCGAGGCATCGGCCACCGTGACGGTGTCGGCCGAGGCCTTCGCCAACGTCGGGCGGCTCGTGTCCGGTCCGCTCGACGTGCACCCGGTGGCTCCGAGCAGCAGGCCGGAGACCGCGATCGCGACCAGGAGACGAGGGGTGGAACGTGAACGCATCGAGCCACCATACGAGCCAGACGGAGAGGTCCCTGGGAATCCGACGGGTGTCGTCTCGTAGAAGGGAGGCATGCCCCACCACCCCGACGACCGCCCGCTCATCGGACCGGTCCGGTCGCCCGAGGTGCACTGCATGACGCTCAACGTGCGTCGCCCCGTGCCGCGACAGCCGACACACCCGGACGCCTGGGAGCGCCGCCGCGACGCCGTGCTCGCGCTCGTCACGTCCGAAGCGCCCACCGTCCTCGCCGTCCAGGAGGCCCTGCCCACGCAGGCGGACGACCTCACCGCCGGCCTGGGGTCGGGTTGGGAGCCCGTCCTGGCCGGACGGGGAGCGCGCGGCGGTGGCGAACAGGTCGGGCTGTTCCTCGACCGCTCCCGCCTCGACGTCGTCGAACGCCGTACCTGGGCGCTCTCCCGCACGCCCCACCGCCCCGGCTCGCGGTCGTGGGCCACGTCCTTCCCCCGGCACGCCGTCGGAGCCGTCGTCGACGACCGCGCGACCGGCGTCCGGTTCCTGGCGATCGCCACCCACCTCGACGTCGCCTCGCCGTGGGCCCGGCTGCGGTCCGCCGAACTGCTCGGCCGGATCGTCCGGCAGCGCGGCCTGCCCGCCGTGGTCATGGCCGACTGGAACAGCCCCGCCGGTTCCGCACCATGGCGAGCCCTGGCGGAGGCGGGGGTCGAGGACAGCTGGGGGCGGGCCTCCAGGCAGGTGGGTGAGCCCTACGGGACGTACCCGCACTACGGGAGTCCGCGCGTCGGTGGCCGGCGGATCGACGGGGTGCTCGTGACGTCCGAGGCGGAGGTGGACCGCGTCGCGGTCGACGTGCGGCGGCCGGGCGGCGTCTGGCCGTCCGACCACGCCGCCGTGCACGCGGTCGTGCGGTGGGCGTCGTGATCGCCACGCTCGGACCGACGTTCCTGCGGCCGCGGTTCCTGGTGTCTGACGTGGTGCGGGCGCTGACGCTCGTGAGCGTCGTCGTGGCGACTGTCGGCTGGGGCGGGACGGCGTTCCCGGTCATGGCGCTGGCGCTGCTCGGTGTCGTGGTGCCGCGGATGCTCGGGCTGCGGCCCGCGTTCGACGTGGCGGTGTGCGTGCTCGTGCTCGTCGCCGGGTGGTCGAGCGTGCTCGAGTGGTACACGACCGTCTTCCTGTGGGACAAGTTCATGCACGTCGTGCTGACCGGGCTGCTCGCGGCGGTCCTCTACGTCATCGGTGCCGACCTGCGTGCTGTGCCGGCGCCGCACGCCGAGCGCCGGGTGGTCGTCGCGGTGCTCGCCCTGTGTGCGGGACTCGCGGTCGGTGCGATCTGGGAGATGGGGGAGTGGCTCGGGCACAACTTCGTCGACTCGAAGATCTTCGTCGGGTACGACGACACGATCGGGGACCTGGCCGCGGACGGGTCCGGTGGGTTGCTCGTCGGGCTCGGATTGCCGTGGTTGGCGGCGCGGCGCGAGGTGGTGCGGCCGGGCTGAGCGTGTCGATCGGGTCGCGTTGCTCCGACTCGCCGTGGCACGGAGGGGGTCTGACGTCCGCTATGCTGGACCGGTCGCTCGCGCTCCGGTCGGACGTGGGCGAGGATCCTCCGGGATCCTGAGTTCTCCGGAACTCGCGGGCTGTGGCGCAGCTTGGTAGCGCACTTGACTGGGGGTCAAGGGGTCGCAGGTTCAAATCCTGTCAGCCCGACCGAAAACACTTGATCAGAGGCCGCGTTCAGTTTCTTCGGAGTTGGCCTCTGATCTTTACACGCCAACGGTCACGCCAAGCGCGGCGAGTCTTGCACGCACCGAATCGACTTTCCCTGTTAATTGCCGCGCTCCGGACAGCGAAGATGAGGGAAGGAACCTAGCATCGGCGCGCACGGAGACAATGACAGTTGCGGTGTCCCTGCAGCGATCGCCGTCTCGCTCGTGGCGCCGGTCCGACGCCCCCCGCCGCGAAGGACAACAGACAGCGAACCTCGCCCGATCGCTCGGGCGGAGGCCTCTCGTTGTCAGTCCGACTCGATCGCTGGGAGCTTCGTCACAGTCCAGCCGCCCCCGCGACCGCCCCGCCAAACGCTGTAGCGCTTGCCCTTAGCAGTTGCAAAAACGACCGGTCGATTTCCCTTCCCCGCGCCGGGGCGATCAATCCCGACGATAGCGCGAGGGGGCATCGGGTACTCGCTCACGAGTGCGTCGAAATAATGGCGGAACTCATGCATCCGGTCCTGGAGATCGCCGGTCGTCGTACTGTCCGGTGTCGAGTTGACCAGCTCTGCGACCTGCTCGGCAAGGTTGTCGCTGCGGGCGATCAGTTGGTCGGTGTCGGACGAGGAGATGAAGTAGATCGCGAGTGCCAGCACGATGCCCCAGGCCGCGGCGAACACCACCCACCAGTCGCTCCAGGAGCCGCCAAGGAGAGCTGGCGCGGTCGCAATCACCGCCGACAGTAATCCGGTTCCGGCAGCAACCGCATAGGGCTGACCTGTCACGAATCGGAGTGTTCGATTCTTGTCGCCATTGACTTGTCGAGCTTCTGTTTCAGTCACGGCAAGACAATACTAGGCGCGAGGCCTGAGCAACATCGCTTGACGGCTGCGCGCCGGACTCGTGCGCCGAGCTTCAGTCCGTCGCCGAGCTCCCAGCAGACGAAGACGGCGTCTGACGTCGAGACCGCCCGCCCCATATGCAGTAGGCCGTCGCGGCGGGACTGCGTAGAGAGCGCGAGTCGCGTCGAGCCTGCATCGTTGTTGCGACTCGAGTTAAGTTCGGTCGGGGCGGCATGACCGGTCCGGCGTTCGAGATCGAAGTCGACGGCACTCTCGATTGCCGATTGCAGTAGCGCCAGATCAGACCCGCTCGGACCGGGGGAGCCCTCGCATAGCGGGCTTCTGGTCAACGCTCGAGAAACCTCTTGGCGATACCGGGGCCGCAGCTCCTCAGCGTTCTGACCCGAGTGAAACCGCCCGCAGATCGTCGCCGGATCTGATATCCCTCGCATACGCCCAAGCCCTCGGCTGTCCACACGACTTATAGTGCGGGGGCATAGAACTGGCAAAGAGGCACCCCACGGTGTCTCTTCGCTAAGACCGACCGTCCTCATCGTCAATCAATCCGTATGGTGGAAAGTCAGGGTCTTGCGAATACCTGACAACGATGTCGCCCTCGGCTGTCGAGGGAGGCTGATTGTCCACAAAAACGACCTGCGCGCCGGGATTTGCCGCAAGCCAACCCGAAACGTGACGATAAATGTTCTCAACGATGTTTCGACTGCGGGCAGTGATTAGCTGGCCGAGCTCGGTGCCATCGCTATCGGCCTCGGCCAGATGCGCCGTCGACACGGACCCTGGTACAAGATTCTTTTGCGGGCTGTCTACGATCATGAATCCGGGATGCCCACCGCCCTGCTCGAAGGCTAGCTCGAAAAGAGCGAACTCCCATGCGAGCGCAATCAACGTCATCGCTCCGGAAGAGCCCACCTTATCGTAACGACGCCCTCGGACAAACGGTACAAGGGTGCGGTCGACCCGCACAAGATCGACCTTCGGATATCCGAGGTCTGTCAGGATTTGGAACATTCGTTCGCTAATCGCGGAAAGAATCGAATCGCGTGGTGTCGCAGCCTGGCGCTGGCTGGCCTTTCGAGCGCGCGCATCCTTCAACGCCGAAGAAGTCTGTTGCAACTCGACTTCTTTTTGCGCAAGCTGCAATAGCATCTGCCTTGCGCGAAGGATAGTCTTGAGTTCGACATCTGCGTCACGGAGCGCGCGCTGGAGATTGTCCCGCTCTGCAAGGAACGGCGAGATTAGGGGGCCGGAGATTCTATCAAGGGCCAACTGCGCCTCTCGTACCCGACGATTGGCCTTCGCCAAAGTCCCACGTAATTCGCTACTCTCGGCTCTAACCTCCTGAGCAAAGGCAAGCAATTGATTCAAGCGACGAACAAGGCTCCGTCGTTCAGTGGACAGGTCGGGGACGCTTCCATCCTCGTCGCCCTGCGTGACGAGGCGGGAGTGGCACAACGAACATTGGCCGTCCACGATCGCGGGAGGAGTTTCGAGCGCATGCTGGCACACCGGACAGGTGTTCACGGAGAGGGAGTCAAAAAGATCCGTCGATTCGGCTACGAGATCGAGGCGTCGGATCTCATCGGCGTATTGGGCGCGAAGAGGCTCAAGCCTGCGGGCGAGAGTCTCGCGATCGCGGAGGGCCACTTCTATCCGTTGAGCCTCCGTGGCGCTCCGGCTCCAGTCCGCACGAAGCTCCACTGTGAATTCTGTACGCGCCGAGATCTCCCGGTCTATCTCGCGCCATTGAGCATTAATTTCGGCTATGCGGATACCCAATTCATCAACTTGCGAGTCGATGTCGACAACCGTGGTGAATCCTGCGTCCGCCATGAAGGCACGTAGCGTCTTCACTGCACGTGAGAGTTCGCGCTCCTCGATTCCGAGTTCTTCGACGGCGCGAGACAGCGTTGATTGCTCGCTGTCTGATACTCCGAGGAGTAGGTTCACAACCTGATTGAGCTTGATTGAACGATGCGGCTGATGTTCGAACGTAAGGTTGCCGTTATCCAAGCGTCGATTCGAAAGGAACCACAGCGGCTGCAAATCTCTAAAACTCAGGACGCTGGTTTTCGAATCGGTTTGCGTGGGTGCCTGGTCGAGACGAAGTCCTGCCAGTCCGCAAAGCTGGAGAAGGTAGTGAGAGAGTGAGTCTGGGTCGGAGGGTTCAGAACTGAAAGACCGCACCGGTGTCGAAGACATCGAGTCGAGGTCGCCCGTGTACAAGTAGGCCCGCGTGGCGGACGAGCCCAAAGCTCGCTCGACGACATACCGTGCTGGAGTGGTTCCGTCTGGACCCACCGAGTCGAACGCGAGTTGCGCAGATCGAACATTGTCTAGCACCTCTTCGTGCTCGGGATGTTCCTTTGCGCCCAGACACCAATCGACAAATTCAAGCACCGTCGTCTTGCCCGTACTGATCTCGCCAGCGATGATCGAGAGCGGCTTTATCGTGTCGTCTTCTTCTGTTTGGGTGAAGTCGACGCGATACGAGCGAGTGGGGCCGACTAGCCGAACGGCTCGCAAAGTGAAAGCAGAGGAGTTTGCCACAATACCGTGAGATCCTAAAATAGTAGGTCGTTGGGGGTGATTCCAGCTTTTTGTAATTCCAGCTCGAGTTCCTCCACATTTGGGCTGTCGATGAGATCGAAGAGGACCGGGTCGGCACGGAGCCATATCTCAAGCTGCTCTCGCATTTTGGGTGCTGAAAGTCTTGTAACGAGCGGAATCACACTCGCGACACTCAACCGGTACGCATCCGCATATACCGAGCAGAGACGTTCTGATGCCTCTTGGCCCAGATCTGTCACCTCGAAGACACGTTGTCCACCGTGAGTCGTGAGTCTGACGAGGCCAAACGCGATAAGCTGCGAAACGTCGGAGGCAACACGCGATCGTCTTGACACGAAACGCTGGCCCGGGGAGGCATAGGCTATCGAGTGGCGCCCAAAACCTTGCAATCGAAGCTCGGTTACGGCCGGCGAACCTTCCTCCAGAGCAAGGAACGGGTTGGCAGACAGGAACTCGATGACGGATAGGCGTTCGAGGTCGAGAATGCTTTCATGAAGCCGCGCTCCGATCAAAACGAGTAGTAGTTGAGCCATACGGAATGCCGGCACTGATTCCGCCCGAAGCGCGGATGCTACTGGTGCGAAGCGTGGATTGTTCACGACCTCTCACTGCTCCTCTCTGCGGTACTCGCGGCTGACGTGCTCTTCCTAGCGCCCTCCCGATGGTCCCGCGCAACATCGCGCCAGTCTCGGACCCATCCAGCGCGGCCGCCGTCTACGGCTTGGTGAAGGAACCCGATTCCGTGGAGTACATGTGCTCGGAGGTTCGTTGCCTCTTGCAAGTGACTGGTCTCGATGGCTCCGAGCACGTCGCCATAGAGCTTTGGGAAATACCTATCTGGGGATGTTTGACACGCGGTGTTGAAGGCAGTCGACCAAGTAGACGACAGGCGAACTCGCCAGGTTGCAAGGGCTGACGCTTCTGACTGCACCCCTTTGTCGATCACCTCGCGTTCCAGGATCTCGGCGTTGAAAAAGGCTTCACGAGCGGCGAAGGTCTCTGGCAATCGAGCTTCGTCGAGCTGGCGAACGAATAGCGCGTCGTCATACCTCGTGTCGTCGTCGAGTTCCTGTAGGCCTCGCTCGCTTGGGTCGGTCTCGTCGCCTGAGGGGAGCGTGAATATCGGTGAAAAATAGTGTTCTCGGACGCCAGCGCCTGCAGGCGTCTGGAGGCGGCGTCGCAGTCGCCCGGCAGACTCGAGACTTACGGAAAGTGAGTCTGCCTTCGCGGTACGTTTCTTCCAGGAAGTCCACCAGCTGAGCATTGGCCCGTCGAGTTCGCAAGGGACACAGAGAGTCCACGATGCAATCGTGTACCCGTGTTCTTCGGCGGCTTTCTGGGCGGACTTGTACGAGTCGCGCACATCACGCTGCTGAGTCGATCCGAATCCATTGATGAAGTACTTCGACTGCCATATGTGAACCTCGCCGTGCGTCCCAAGATCGCCTACGAAGGCGTCAATGCCCCAATCGCCCGGGTTTGCTTGTACTTCCTGGACGTCAGGATGGACTATTCCCACTATATCCGCGACGAGACGCTCGAACGCGTCGCGAGCTCCGGCGGGCCCGGCAAATCTCGTCTCGAGGAATCGGAAGTCGACATCGCCTGTCCCCACCACGGCAATCTGATCTGACAACCGGTCTCCTCCGTTTTCTGTCCGCCCCTTCAGCGTATCGGGCTGAGCGCGCCTCACGAGCTCGCTCCGAGTCCCTCGTTCGGGTGTCGCAGTCGTTGACAGCCGTGAAAGAGGTCGACGTGCGACGTCATCGGCACCATCGGAGGTGACCTCGGACTCCGCGCGTAGCCTGGTGATGAGATGCCCGGCGTCCTGGCACCGAAGCCTGGGGCTGAGCGGGTAGCCGACAGCACTCGGGCCTTCCGCGTCAGGGGCCGCCTTCGTCGAAGGCCGGACGGTGCCAGAGCGGCAAACAGTGTTGTGTCGAGGAGTACATACGTATCTTGACTGAGTTCGTGGCGTGCCGGACCTTCAATCGGCCCCTGTTTTGCAAAGCGGACTGACCGAAGCCGCAAGTCACCGCGCGGGAGGACAGCGGAGGTTTGAACCCCATGAGTCTGTTGGCGGCCTGCCCATGTGTTATCAGACGCCTCGGCTATCCCTACGGGTACTCACCCATCGTTCATTTGTCGCTCACCGCCGGAGTATTTAGGCGCCCGTCGATGAACCAGCGTGACGAAACACGTCGAAGGGTTGCTCGTTCGCGGAGTGACTGGACGGACCGCCGGCCACGAGAGGGGAGCGATCGCGCGGATCTTTCCGAAGCTGCAACCACGGAGCAAAGGGCCTTGCAGTGCGGGCGCAGTCCCTGCCAGCGCTTCGAAGTTGGTGTCCTCTTCGGGCCTTGTAAGTTCTTAAGGCGTCCCACTGGAGGCCCGGTGCCGGCTGGCACCGGGCCTCCAAGCTCGGCCGGCACGCCGCTGGCGCGGTGTGCCGGTACCGGCCGCTGGGGCCCACCTCCCATACCCTTCGCTTCTGGTTCCATCACGTACCGAACTCGACGAGCTGCTCGTGGTGCAGGTGGAGTCGACGTCCACATCGCTGTGCAACGCGCTCACTGTGGGTGACGATCACGAACCTGCTTCCTGCTTGCTGCAGCCGGTCGAAGAGGGCGAGCACGTCGTCTTCGGTTGTCTCGTCCAGCGCGCCGGTGGGCTCATCGGCGAGGACGACGGCCGGGCGCTTCGCGATGGCTCGCGCGATCGCGACGCGCTGCGCTTCTCCTCCTGACAGTCGTCGTGGGCGCTTGCCAGCGAGGTGGCTGATGCCG
>Ga0308169_10006196_pt1 | contig 10618 bp, 15 predicted proteins | sample PhyBR1_2_FD_202139 | JGI IMG/M metagenome (GOLD analysis project Ga0308169, IMG submission 202139) | Phyllosphere microbial communities from UC Gill Tract Community Farm, Albany, California, United States - DLSLSB.R1 | ecosystem: Host-associated > Plants > Phyllosphere > Unclassified | place... | reverse complement strand
GGCTGTACCTAGCCGGCCAAAGGCTACCAATTCCAGAGGGCGAATGACCCTATCTGGAGTCTGCATCGTCGTGGTCACGAAGTGGCTATGATACCGAAGAGGATCGCCCGGGTAACCGAGAAATTCTCCTCCAAATTTGATTCCTTGCCCGAGGTACATGCCGTCCTCCCAAAGTCGCCTAAAAGTAGCGCATCTTGACCTTTCAACCAGGTTCTCTGGGTAGATCCACACACCAGCAGCTCGAGCCGAATCGAGATCTGTGAACAGAGATTCGCCTGGCCGAGGAACGAACCAGGATTGTGGTGATGGTGTAACATCGGGTGTCGCTGATACAGTTGTGAAGAATGGGGCGTTGCCGACATCTTTTTTGTCGTCCGAATGGTTGGCAGACAAGCTAGGTGGTTCCACCGCTGCGAGCGATGTCTCGGTCGAAAACAGGTTCACATTTTCATCGTCTCCATCTGGCTTGCCCTTTCCTTTGGCCCGCCTTCTTTCATCTCTTTGCCGCTTGATGTCCTCTTGCTTGGCTCCTTGCGCCTTGTGAGAAAAGGCCTTTTTCTTCTCCTCCAAAGCGGAGAGCATCGATAGGCGAAGGTTATAGACATGCTCTTGTCGGGCAGCATCCTGCTCTGCTACCTGTGAGCGTGTGGGTGCCTCGAAAGCTTCTGGAGTGGAGACCAGATGACAAACACCTTCACAAACGGTTCTCAAGGCTTATCAGTCCTTCTGAATAGCTGGAAGTAGCCTGCGATGCTGTACTCACCTTCTTGTATGAGCAGAACCACCTCCTCCGGCATCATGGTCAAAGGTAGTCCTAAGAACACATTCTGTTGTGAGACTCCAGGTAGTGTACCGGTAGTGAGACCGCATATTCTATGCTGGACACGGAGGGTAGCAGCATCTGGTGGAAGAGCGAGAAAACCCTTCGTCAATCACCTCGTCCCATTGCAGAGGAGTCAATTCGCTACGTACGTTGTGCATCCCAGCAATAAGCCTTCCTCCCCGACACGTAGAGTGGTATTGATGCCGACATCAGCGCCGTTTGGAAGCGTAATTGCGCAAACGACGTTCAAGGTATTTTGAACTCTACCTATAAGTAAAGCGATGGAGGATGAATCTTTACTTCCAAGAGATTGACGTGAATAGCATCAACGTCTGAGCAGCTGAGCAGGAAATTCGGCAAAGCACTTCGAGATGACCGAAGTCTCAACACGCGCGGAACCTTTTTTTCGAACCCGCTCGCGAGGATCTCTAAGCCGCGATCTAGCTTACAGCTCGCACCTGTAGACTCTTAGACCCGTTGTCAAGCTGTAGACCGTCTTGTGATCTGAATTTTCCATGCTGCCACAGGGCCGGCGTTTGAACACCCGATGAGAAGAAGCTCCTAGTGCTCAATAAAATATTGCTTTGAAATTACGGCCCAGACTATGCCTTTCCTCGACGTGCCAAGCTCGCCTGCCGAGGCTTCGGCGTCATCTTCCTCGCAACTATCGCATCTCAAGCTCCGACAAAACGAGCAAGACCCACCAAGAGTTGGAGCAAAGTGAGCCGAGACTCACTGCTAATCTGTCTTTACAGTTTGATTCCGGAAGCTGATATTTTACCTAGGTTACAGGAGGTCGACTTGACACCGGTAGTAGGTCGCAATCTTCTCGAGCAAAGCAAATTGTGAAGCTGTTTGCTCAGGTCCTGCTCTGCACCTTTGCCAATCTTCAGCCAGGTTTCGTCATCAAGACTACTCTTCAGACGCTCCATGCTGCATCATCCGCTCCACCGTTGACCAAACTGTTCATCAACGTGTCATCGGCCGAGCAAGTACCGCCTCCATCTGAAGAGAAAGCCAATCCCCTGTGTGCGGTAGGCTCCTTCGAATCAACCACGGATAAAGGTAAGACTAACTTGTTCAAATTGCATGTTTATGAGCGGCGACTCATCTTGATTTTGGTGCTTTCAGCCGGGAACAGATCTCTTGTTATCGATGCGACTCTCAATACCGGTGTTCTGGTCAAGGCAAAGAAGGATAAAAGCTACAAGCAATGGTTGATACAATGGGCTCTTGAGAAGGTAGAAGAGAAGATGGGCGTCGAACTCAGCAGAAGTGGGTCAAAAATTCTGCCAGCTAAATGATCAGGAATACTCATCCCGCCGCTTGTGATCGCAGACTACTCGGAACCGAACATCAAATCGAAGGGCGCGTTGACCCCTCGTAAAGCAGTTCTCCCTATTCCAGTAGTCCAAAGGCCGGCGACGAGCGATAAAATCCAGGTGGTAGAGGCGGGCTCTATTCCTGCAAGTGTCACGAAGGAGCCAACCCTTGCTCGTGCCAATCCGGCGTCAATCCAAAGCAAACGAAAGCCGAAAACGGAATTCGAGACTGTCGACGAAGGTGCTGCTTTCGTGTTCAAGATCGAGATTCCAGAAGAGGTTCGTGCCTAGAGCAAAGGAGACACGATGATCTGCTCGACTAATGCGTTTTTCGCAAACGCAGCCAATTCCAAGCACTTCCGGTTCGGCTGCTCCGGAAATGATCATCAGGTTGACACCGACCAGCTTGAAATTTTCGTCTTCCCGCTATGCACTGGAAACCGTACTACCACTGCGCATTCAAGTAGAGGATGTCCAGACTAGAGCAGCAGAGTGGAGCCAGGAAGAGAAAGCTGTACGGGTTTGGGGTAGATTGGAGAGCCGTCCTGCGTGACCTTTTGAATTGTAAACACGGTACGAACGTCGGCTTAGTCATCAAGGGGTTTCCCTTAATCTTTCACGTGACGAGATATACAGAAAGTTGGTCAATCGTCTCGCTATCAGTCAAGTTAGTTGTCTGGCAGTGATGATAACAAGTGCTCCTGAGATCAGCAGGACGTACCAATACAAGAGGAAATTCATCCTTGCCAGAGGAAAATATAGAAGATTCAAACATGGTAAGACTCGTAACTTGAGGTGTGGCGCTCGCTGGTTGCAATACCTAACGCTGCCCAATCTCAAAGTTGCGCAGACAAGCTCGTGAGAGAAGAGAGTACATCTACAGGAAGTCACAGGAGTCGCAAGAAAAGCAAATCTACGAGCGCAAGCAACGTATCAAAGATGCTTTAGCATCAGGCAAACAACTACCTACTGAGCTGAGGAACGAGGCGAGGACATTGGGAGGGAAAGACCTGGTTTTAGATGAGGCGCAACGGGGTGAGCGGCTTTCGACCGAATCCGTGAACCCATGAACCCTCCAAGCTTATTCGATTTCCGCAGAGCCGGGATCTTCAATCGACGATGAGTACGCTAAAGTCGGCCTGTATGATCCCAAAATCGTGATCACGACTTCGCGAGACCCCTCTTCAAGACTGCTGCAATTCTCCAAAGTGAGCACAACGCCCTAGACCACCAACTGGAGGTTTCTGACGTCGTTTTCGCCGCCTCTGCAGGAACTGCGTCTGGTCTTTCCGAACTCGTACCGAATAAACAGAGGAAACTACGTTGTGAAAGAGCTCGTAGAAGCTTGTCGGGCGAACGAGGTCACGGATTTGATCATGGTTCATGAGCACCGAGGGATCCCAGACGCCATGATCGTCACCCATCTGCCTCATGGACCTACTCTTTCCCTTACCCTCCACAATGTAACCCTTCGACACGACATTTCGTCGCACTCAACCTCGACAGTCTCGGAGCAATATCCCCATCTGATCTTTGAGAATTTCTCAACCGATTTGGGAGGACGAATTAAGGCAGTTCTTTCTGCCTTGTTCCCGGTACCGAAGGAGGATGCGAAGCGGGTCATGACTTTTGCGAACGAGGAAGATTTCATCAGCTTTAGGCATCATGTCTTCGTCAAGAACTCTCATAAAGATGTGCAGTTGGCAGAGGTTGGGCCTCGGTTTGAAGCGAAACGTAAGTCGACTTTGTTCGCGACGTCATACTCGATCACCCTCTGACACGTCGTGGCTCCGTTCAGCATATGAGATACGACTTGGTACGGTCGATCAGACAGAAGCGGATGTTGAATGGTTGCTCCGGCCATATCAACGAACTGCTCGGAAACGCAACTATATATGATTGTGAATTGCTTAGACTGTGTCCTTGTATAATTCGTTTCAAGTCCCGTTGTATCTCCCTTAATCTTGCATCCTGACAATACCGTCAATTGAGCGATTACATGTCTGATCACCCTGACCTCGCGCTCATACTCTCATCTTCGCTGCCTGACCCTTCCGAATCTCCATCGGACGCTTCGCCTTCGCTTCCTGAGCCATCGACGTCATTGTCTCCCAAGCTAGGTAATTCTGTGACCTCGACCTCATATCCTGCTTCCTTCAATTGCGCAGCGATCTTTTCGTCCAGTCCGGTCGCGGAGGCCACAGCGACCACGCTACTTTCGGGCGTAAACAGGGGAACAAAGTGTCGTTGAATCGCCGCTCGAACTTGCTCAACCGAGACGTCCTGTATGAGATAGCACTTGTCAGCCGAGCAGTCAAATCGACCATCCGCGCATGATTGATAGACTCGCCTTCAAGGACGCGAGTCGACGGGCTCCGATATCGGCCGGAATCTGTTTGAATACCTCGTTGATAAAAACGGTGGACGCCTACATTTGGAAAGGCCGAGTGTCAGCTGGTCTATTCCTGCCAAGCTGTTAGCCCGATCGACATACAGCTGCCGCGTTGTTTCCTTCTGACCGAGCCATGGTATAGGACATGGTGCTGCGTGCCGCATCTACCAGATTCTTCTCGAGTTCGATCTGCGGCAGTCGGATCAAAATTGAGTGTTCCACTCTTCGACATTAGCATATCGTTTGACATACGGAACCATCTGCCAATCCGCGAACAACGTCACCCGCCGCCTTATACGCTTTATAGGCGTCCGGGCTCCTCCAGACCTTGAAGGAGGTAAGACCAGCTTCTTCGTCGACGTCGATGGAGGCCCCGTAAGCTAGACCAGCACCTCGAATATGTTTCTATAATTGTAATGCCAGATTGAGCCTTTTGTCCGCTGCACAGGAGCAACATGGAGGTGTCCGTACCCAGAAGTAGGATTCAAGGGCATTGAGAACTCCAGCAGCAAGATCGGCCGCTGCCAGACCTTCTGCATCCCAGCCAAAGGGTCCATTGCCGTAAACCACACCATATGAGCCTTCCGTGCTTGGCATAGTAATCACCTTGGCCTGTACGCATGATTCAGGCTCAGTTGCATAAACAGCTTTTGGATAAATAGAAGTTCCTTACCTTCCTCGCTGGTGCTAATCCAAGCGGAGTCATGACATCCCGGGCCGTCTTCAAGGGTCGAAGACTGATTCGCTATATTTGGCTGTGTCAGCTTTACCTCTGCTGACATAAGGAAAGAGGCGCTTACGTTGAATGGCAAAAAGTTCTCACTGAAAGCAGATCTAGGCTTGTCGATACTCATGACATCTCCAGCCACGGAGATACGCATGATCGCAGGATCGAGCAGATACTCCCTGAGTGTCTTCAGCTTCTTGATGACTTGCTCAGGGTTCTGTGCCAGTTCCTCAGCGATTGTCGGAAGAGAATTGAGAGTGCCCAGCAGTCCGTTTGCGATAGAGGGCGACTTTGCCTTGTCGAAGAGCATATCGAAGATCGTCGAGGATCCAGCACTGTTGGCACTTCGCTTACGTCGCGGCAGATCTTGCAAGAGCTTAGCTGACACGACCAGTAACCTCTCAATATCGAACACTCCACGTGACAACAAATCCCGAAGCCTTCAGGCGTATCGAATCAGCGGAGAATGCCTCGGCTTGCACCTCAAAAAGACGTACCATCCAATGGCGACCGCATATTTGTCTTTCTCGACTTTCAGATATACTTGGAAGACGTCTGAGAACTCGCCACGAAGCCCCAAACCCGAATCGTAGTCGACGGTCACCTCAGTCAACTGATTGACCACTTCCTCATGACCGATTACCCCTTCAGGTCGTTCGACTGGTAGGGAAAATAGTGAAGATTCGAAAATCTTGAGGTAACTGTCGACATCGCCGAGATCAGTCTAAATAGATATTGTCCTGACGAGACCTGGAAAGGGGACTTACGGCATCAATTCCGATGGAAGGCAGGACGCGTCGAAAGTGGTCCTGATGGTGATGAAGTTGGACTGACGTTCACGTATTAGCTGTTGCCCGGAGCCATGAATCGCAGCAACCAGTACGTACCGCCACATGGGCGTAATGTACGCTGTAAGGTAGCTCTTGACCGTCGCTCTCTACATGAGCTTGTACTCGACTGGATGCGTTTCCGAATGCTCCAGCCGGGTTCACAGCACTGCGACGAAGTGATTAGCACAGTGTGTCACAACCCAGCTCACCACCCGAACTCACCTCTCAACAGGGATCCAGTCGATCTTCGAGGCCTGTCATGCCGTAGCGCCGTTAGCTCGCTCGCGAAGTTGCAGCGCATACGGGCCTTACGTCAGATATAGGGAAGTCCGTGATCATGTTGTTGGGGATAGGCCGATCATTCTCTGTCTGAGCGGATTGCAGCTCTTCGGCTTTCTGTTTCAAGCCAGCCTCTCCTAGAGCCGACTTGGTCGATTCCAAGCGTTCCTTGGCTTGACGAGAAATTTTGTCTACCAACGCTGCGGATGGCTTCCCAACAATCGACACGCAGGGCTGATCGACGAAATATCTTTGCACGGCAGGATGTCAACTTAGCGAGAATCTTCCCGAGCTTATTGCATGCTTACTGCAGTAGCAATTCGATCCACTGTTCGGCGCTCCAGTCGAGCAGAACATCATATCGCTGCAGATCATCGAAAGTGCCAGCCAAAGATTGGCCGTTCTTGTCGCCATAGAGGAAATCTGAAGGGTTGTATTGAAAGACGTTAGACGTGGCGGCACGAGGAAGAACACTCAGGCGGGAAGCAGATGCGTACCTGTGATGACTGGGTCGCATAAGACATCCGTCAGCCTTGTTTCGGCCGTAGCCAGGAGTTGCCTGCGGTCCCTCTCGATGACGCTTCGCATTCGCTTCATGTCCATAGCCCCCTCTTTTGCGGATCCCTGAGAGATTTCTCTTAGGGCGGACTTGAGCTCAGATGTCATGCTTTCCAACATGGCACGGGGAACACCCGAGATGTGACAAGTGATTTCCGATGCACTTGCCCTGTCCGAGGAGTAAAAGCCAATGGCTGTGCAGAGGGGTTTAGGAATCTCCACAAATCGCTTATTGAGAGGAGCAACTTCGGTGTCGGTCAGGTATGTAGTAAGTAGGTCCAATGCCTGCGTTTTTTGGGAATTAGCTTTCGTTGCTGAATGATATTCCCTGTGAGCGAATACAACTGACCATCTCTTGCAAATGATCACCGGTGGAATTGCCTCGCCAAGCAAGGTACATTTCGCCCATGCTCTCGTCCTTGTCCATAAATTCTACGACTTCCTGCCGCTCTCGATCAATTTTTGGCCCTTGAGATGACGCAGTCTCCAAGAATGGCCGCTTCCAATCCGCTGGCACCTCGATGCGATCCTGACCAGCTCGGGAAAGGATCAAAGGATCGACTTCGTCATTGAGAACACGCATCAATTTATGTACGGGGATGGAACCGTCTACCAACAGGCAAACCTGTAAGTTTGAGGGGTTCGAGCGTCCAATCAGCACAGAAGCCCTGTATAATCGCTATGCGATCGCTTACGTTGTACGGTCGGTAGGCATTGGCGTGAAATTCCCGAACTTTGAAGATGCAACTATCAGCAACCGAAGTGGTCAGAAAACAGACCCGATCTGACACTCACTCTCTTCGACAGTCAACTTTCTCAGCGCATCCAGCATACCTCCCGTTTCGGATCGGTACGCCGATCCTTCGGGATAAAGCTCAAGCTGCAGCCTATGGAATCTTGGTTTAGTAGCGGCCAGAAACGAAGCCAATGATGAACAAGATAGGAGACTCACTTCCTGGCCAACACGGTCGTCGCATTCTGCTCAACGCCTTGCATCTCCGACATGACTACCCCAGCTTCCTCTCCTTTGCCATTGACGTGGAACACCTCGGTAGTGAAGCCACTTGCCGTGATAGTAGGATAGAGAATATGATCGAGATAGACTAAAGACGGGTCAAGGAGGATCAGCGGAGGCTGATATATCTAGTTGACGGGAAAGTCACTCACTCGGCAGCATATTGAGGAACCCTTCGCTTCCTGCTGTGGAAATGGTATACGCAGTGTCTAACGGAAAGATCTGATAAGCTTACATAATGCCTGCAGGCCATCGGGAAACTGGCCTTACGATCGTCTGCTGTCCATGCATTGGTACCGTCTCCACCAGCCCGATTGGCAAGATTATCCAGCACCCCTTTGTAAGGGTAGTCCTTCGAGCCCAAGAACACTAAGTGCTCAAGCGTATGAGGCCGGCCAGTATCATCGAAGATCTCCGTGGCCACCGTGAAGTAGGCGTTGGTGATGGGAGCCTTGTTATTAGCAACGACAACGGAGAATCCCGTCTTCTTAGACCGATATTTGGCGACCGTTACTGGTGCATATGCCAGCTTGAACTCGGTCAAGCGTTCGTAATTGCCGAAATCCACCGCATCCTGCTCCGCTGTTGCGAAAGTCGACATGGCTCTAGATGTTCCGAGAGTCATATTTGTAGAGGAGCAGAGTACCCCAGATCTGGCTATTGCAGAAACCGGTCCACGATGAGCAGATGGAATTCTTGAACTAAGAACGTAGTGTCTGGCAATCAAGTGAAGCCTAGCGATTCTTGAGGTCGATCGATTGAGCATTCACGAGGGGCAGAGGATATGAGTCTCACGGTTGATATGGCAAACGTGTTCACAAGATGTGTCCTACAGGGATTGCAGTATTGGGGATTTGCACGAGTGAGGAGGCCTTCGGTAGTCTTTTGCCCTCACAACATGATCAGCACGATCGATCCATCGAAGACGGTGACGAGTCTTCGCAAAAGTTGGCGAGGGTTGTTTACGAAGTCAGCAAGCGTGGATTACCCTCGCTCAGTGGTCATCATGGTCAAACTCATCCGCCTCTATTGGCCTTGTGATCTTGTGGTCGCATGTCAAACTATGACAGACTGGAATAACCTAGATATTCTTTCGTAACGACAAGAGACAGCTTTCAATGAAGCTCGAGTAAAGAGCTTGATCTCGTTGAACGGCGGCCTGGCATCACATGCGAGCGGGACAGCCGTCCCGGCGACTCTAATTTCGCTACCCGCAGGTTCCGCCTGCTCATTGTCATGGTTATGTCGCCATCTTCAGGTGGCTCGAGGGGGAAGCTTCGAGTCTGCTGCAAAGCACTGGGAGCGATTTGGAGCGCAGATCGTTGTGAACGAGTTGGACTAGCTTTGAGGATGACGTCTTCCATGACGATGTCTTCAAGGAGAGCCATGTCAGCTACTGGACTGTTGCCGGAGAGTGCGGTTCCTTCGGCCAGCAGACCTAGGTGGTCTCCATTCGTACCCTTCAACTGGATACCAGACTCTTCTGCCAGCGCAGAAGGCTCATCAGAATTCTCTTGGTTACGGTCTTCGCCCTGATGTGCGTCGTGACTAATGCCACCATTCGACGTCCTGAGTTCGCCATTTTCATCAGGATACGAATCGCGGGAAGGCCCGCTGGGCCGCATGAGATCGGGCTCCTCGCCTTGGACCTCGATTGCCTGGGCTTTCGCCACTGTTTGAGATTCGAGGGCGCCATTTCGCCCGATTGTCAGTCGTTGGACCAAGAAGGGGGTGTATTTGAGTTTCTCAGGCCTAAGTTTGAGATACCCTTTCGCGGCTTGTCTTTGCAGGTAGGCATGGACGTAGGGCCGATCCCAGTGTATGGTGTAGTCTTCCGGCATCACACTAGGTGCCGGAGCGCCGTTATGACCGGTACGTGACACAGCTTGTCGTGCTGCACCGCCTTGTTCTCGCTGTTCCATCTGGGCCCGTTTCCTCTTTGCCAGCATGTCCGACGGTTGGTCGCGAATGGTGATCATGTCATTCTTGACCAAAGTTGTAAGAATGTCCTCGAGCGTCATTGACGTCGCTTTGCTGATCTCCTCGAACGTTGCTGTGCTGTCCGCCGTGCTGAGAAACTGGAACGTCGTAAGTTGCCAGTAATTCTGGTATGACAGCGCGCCAAGGCCGGAGAGTGGCTTCTCGGGAGATCCAGTTCGTCCTTCCTTTTTGGAAAGCAGATAACCTGTAGATGTCCCGGTCAGATCCTCTGGAGGCTTGAGGATTACAGGTCACACGACTCACTGAAGTCTATCAACAGATTCCCCCAGCCTTTCCTTTGCCTGACCGGTAATGTCATAATACAGCTCACGTTGAAATGAGGGCTGCGCTTCTCTTTGGAAAAGTAACCAACGAAACGCGCTCCTCCTTCGTCGACCTCTGTCATCACGTAGAAGAGGAACGGCTCAACATCGTAGTATAAAGTCTTGTGATCAAGAAACATTTTCGCCAGCAGACACAGGTTCTGGCAGTAAATCTGTATACGCACTGATAAGTGGCGTAGACTCATCTCGGAATTAGTCATAAGCAAGCGAACCTTGTTCTTTCTCCCATCGACCTCGAAAACGGACACATTTCCATCGCGGTAGATCTCATCTCCAGGAGGACAGCGGGCACGACATTTCATCTGTTCGACGTGGTGGTAAGCGTTGAGCATCGTTTCTATCGAATCA
>Ga0308169_10006194_pt1 | contig 10620 bp, 8 predicted proteins | sample PhyBR1_2_FD_202139 | JGI IMG/M metagenome (GOLD analysis project Ga0308169, IMG submission 202139) | Phyllosphere microbial communities from UC Gill Tract Community Farm, Albany, California, United States - DLSLSB.R1 | ecosystem: Host-associated > Plants > Phyllosphere > Unclassified | place... | reverse complement strand
CGTATTCACTAGGACGAAGCGAACCCGGGACCTACTGCCGAGCAGACCTGTGAATGGGAGTTTGGACACACCTCTGGCTAAAGGCCCGCACACAAGCCTGCATCCAGGCGGGTGCGGTGTGAAGAGTACTTCGAACGCGACCACGGGGGCAACTCCTCTACGCTCGGCACTTCTTGGATCGTCTGGTCTCGGGATTGGCTGCGCTACCGGGTGGCGGGTCCCGGGGACAGGTCTGCTGTCCCGTAGGCAACGTGGGTCTGCGAGTCCATGATCGTCACGCTTCACCTGAGCCGGTGGATGGAGGATGAATTTCTTGCCCTCGGGGATCTGACCGTCGAAGTGCTGGAGAAGTATCTCGATACCCGCCCATGGACACGCCGCCGGAAATTTTATGCCCCCTTCCCGGCCAAAGGTCACCCGCCGCCAAACGCCGGGCCACTCTGTGGCCACCAACATAGTTGGCAGCCGACAGAGTGGCCGTTACACAAAAATGACTTTTATGCGGTGAAGCCGTCGGCGATGTAGAGCACCTCGTCGAGGATGTCGAGCCCGTTCATGGCGTCCTCGACGCTGGTGTTGCAGGGCGGGACCACGTGGATGCGGTTGAAGTTGGCGAAGGGCAGGAGCCCGCGGGTCTTGCAGGCTGTGATGAGCTGGTTCATTTCCGGGCTGGAGGAGCCGTACGGAGCCAGGGGGTCGCGGCTTTCGCGGTCCTTGACGAGTTCGATGGCCCAGAAGACGCCCTTCCCCCGGACTTCGCCGACGGAGGTGTGCCGCTCTGCGAAGCCGGCCAGTGCGGGGCCGATGACGTCGGTGCCGAGCATGGCCGCGTGGTCGACCATGCCCTCGGCCTCCATGGCGTTGATGGTGGCCACGGCCGCTGCGGTGGCCAGAGGGTGCCCGGAGTACGTCAGCCCGCCCGGGTAGACGCGCTTGCCGAAGGTGGCGGCGATTTCCGGGCTGATGGCGACCCCGCCCAGGGGCACGTAGCCGGAGTTGACGCCCTTGGCGAACGTCATCAGGTCGGGGACGACGTCGAAGTGCTCCACGGCGAACCATTTGCCCGTGCGGCCAAAGCCTGTCATGACCTCATCGGCGATGAAGATGATCCCGTACTTCGTGCATAGTTCCCGCACGCCCTGCATGTACCCGGCCGGTGGGACATAAATGCCGGCCGAGCCGGGGATCGATTCCAGGACCAGGGCCGCGATCGTGGCTGGTCCTTCGAAGCCGATGAGCTGTTCGAGGTGCTCGAGGGCGCGCTGGCTTTCCTCTTCTTCGGTGGTGGAGTGGAAGCTGGTCCGGTACAGGTAGGGCGGGAAGAAGTGGACCGTGCCGGTGCTGGCCGTGTCGTTGGCCCAGCGCCGGGGGTCCCCGGTCATGTTGACGGCCAGCTGCGTGCCGCCGTGGTAGGAGCGGTAGGCCGAGAGGACCTTGCTCCGCCCGGTGTGCAGCCGGGCCATGCGCACGGCGTGTTCGTTCGCGTCGGCGCCGCCGTTGGTGAAGAAGATCTTGTCCAGTTCCCCCGGCGTCCGCTCGGTAATCACGCGGGCGGCCTCGGACCGGGCCTCGTTGGCATAGCTGGGGGCGATGGTACACAGTTTCGCGGCCTGTGCCGCGATGCCCGCCACCACTGCCGGGTGTTGGTGGCCGATGTTCGTGTTCACCAGCTGCGAGGAGAAGTCGAGGTACTTGTTGCCTTCCCCGTCCCAGACCCAGGATCCCTGGGCGGCCGATATGACCATCGGGTCCAGCAGGTCTTGGGCCGACCAGGAGTGGAAGACGTGTTTGCGGTCCAGCTCATAGGCGCGGCGGGCCGTCACGGCGTCCACGGTGGGGGACGCGTCGGCGGCAAGGGGTCCGTTGTCAATGATGGAAGTCATGTCCTTATTCCTTCTGCAGATATTGTCATCAGGGACGGGTGTCAGGCGTTTTGCGGGAAGCCGAGGTTGATGCCGCCGTGACTGGGGTCCACCCAGCGGGTGGTGACGGCCTTGCCGCGGGTGAAGAAGCTGACGCCTTCGGAGCCGTGGGCGTGGGAGTCGCCGAACAGCGAGTTCTTCCATCCGCCAAAGGAGTAGTAGGCCATCGGGACGGGAACGGGGACGTTGATGCCGACCATGCCGACCTCGATCTCGTTCTGGAAGCGGCGGGCCGCCCCGCCGTCGTTGGTGAAGATCGCGGTGCCGTTGCCGTACGGGTTGGCGTTGATCACGGCCAAGGCATCGTCGAAGCTGTCGACCCGCAGGACGGAGAGGACCGGGCCGAAAATTTCGTCCCGGTAGATGGACATGTCGGTGGTGACGTTGTCGAACAGTGTGGGGCCGATGAAGAAGCCGTCGCCTTCCGCGTCCGGGGCGATGGTGCGCCCGTCGACCACCAGGGTGGCGCCGGATTCCTCGCCTGCGTCAACATAGCCGGCCACCTTGTCCCGGTGCGCGGAGGTGACCAGCGGGCCCATGTCACAGCCGCGCAGCCCGTCGCCGGTGCGCAGGGCGGTCGCGCGGCCGGCGATCTTGGCGACGAGTTCATCGGCGATGCCGCCCACGGCCAGCAGGGCCGAAATGGCCATGCACCGCTCGCCTGCCGAGCCAAAGCCGGCGTTGATGGCGGCGTCCGCGGCGAGGTTCAGGTCAGCGTCGGGCAGGACGACCATGTGGTTCTTTGCCCCGCCGAGTGCCTGGACGCGCTTGCCGTTTGCGGTGGCGGTTTCATAGACGTACTTGGCGATGGGCGTGGAGCCGACAAAGGAGACGGCCTTGACGTCCGGGTGGGTCAGCAGGGTGTCCACCGCCACCTTGTCGCCCTGGAGGACATTGAAGACACCGTCGGGCAGGCCGGCTTCCTTCCACAGTTCCGCCATCCAGGTCGCGGCTGTCGGGACTTTTTCGCTCGGCTTGAGGATGACGGTGTTCCCGGCGGCGATCGCCAGCGGGAAGAACCACATGGGCACCATGGCCGGGAAGTTGAACGGGCTGATTATCGCCACCGGGCCCAATGACTGACGGACGGAATGGATGTCCACCTTGGTCGACGCGTTTTCCGTGTAGCTGCCCTTCATCAGGTGCGGCATGCCGCAGGCGAACTCCACGACTTCCTGGCCTCGGCTGACCTCCCCCAGCGCATCATCGAGCACCTTGCCATGCTCGGAGGTGATGATCGCGGCCAGCTCGCCCTTGCGGGCATTCAGCAATTCCCGGAAAGCAAACAGGATCTGAGTGCGGCGCGTCAGCGACATGTCACGCCACCCCGGGAAGGCAGCCTTGGCGGCGGCGACGGCGGCATTGCCGTCCTCCACGCTTGCCAGGGCGACCTCGGAGGTGACCTTGCCCGTGGCGGGGTTGGTGACTGGGGCGGTGCGCTCCCCGGCTGGGACGTAGCTGCCGTTGATCCAGTGCTCGATGGACTTCAATGCTTCTCCTGTGGTTAGTGTGGTCGTGCTCGCGATGGTGGTTGAGCCAAGTCTGCCCATAAGGTACCGGCACCATAACTGGCGCACTGTAAATATTTTTCTCATTTCAATTACACTGTGTAAATGCTGCCGACCCTCCGCTCCATCCTTGACCTCGCCGTAGTGCACGACGCCGGGCCCTTCGTCCTGGGCGGGCAGGGCGCCCTGGACTCCCCCGTGCGTTGGGTGCATGTGAGCGAACTGCTGGATGTGACCGGCCTGCTCTCCGGTGGCGAGCTGGTGCTCACCACCGGTCTGGAGCTTGAAAAGGAACCCGGCCGCACGGCGTCGTACATCCGCTCACTGGAGCAGGCAGGGGCTGCCGGACTCATCGTGGAACTGGCGGGGCCGCGCAACCGCAGCCTTGCCGCCCTGCGAACGGCGGCCCAACACTCGTCGCTTCCAGTGATCGCGCTCGAGCACCGGGTGCGCTTCGTGGCCATCACCGAAACGGTGCACCGCATGATCGTCGCCGAACAGCTCGAACGTGTCGAACGGGCCCGCGACATCCACGAAGCCTTCACCTTGTTGAGCCTGGAAAGCGCCGGAACACAACAGGTCGTGGAACAGGCTGCGGCGATGATCGGCGCCCCCGTCGTCCTTGAAGACCTCCAACACCTGGTGCTGGCCCACGCCGCCTGGCAGGTGCCCACTGCAGAACTGCTGGGCGACTGGGAACGGCGCTCTCGCACCACCCCTTCCCCCGCCCGGACAGCCCGCACCGGCCACGAGCAGTGGCTGCAGGTCCCCGTCGGCGTGCGCAGCCAGCTCTGGGGACGACTCGTGGTGCCCACAACCACCGGGGATGACGAGCTGGCGGCCATGGTCTTGGAACGGGCCGCCCAAACCCTGGCCATCAACCGCCTGGCCGAAAGGGACCAACGCGAACTCTCCCACCAGGCACAAGCCGGCCTGCTCAACATCTTGCGCAACCCCCGCGGACTCAGCGAGGCAGAAGCCCTGGCACGCGCAGGGTCCCTAGGCCTCAAGCGCGCCCCGTTCTACCTCCCGCTGGTCTTCCGTACTCCACTCCCCAGCAACCCCGCATCCACAACCGCCTTCGGTGCCAACGACGCCCTGGCGGGACAGCAAGAGGAACGCGAACTGCTCGAACTCCTAGCCAGAACAGTGAAATCCATGTCCGGCAGCGCATTGACCGCGAGCATCCAATCCGGCTCCGTTGGCTTGGTCCTCGCCCTGCAAGCCGCCCAGCTCGAGGACGCCACCTTGGAACGACTGGCGGACACACTGGCCACCCATGCCGGCGAAGGAACCACCCACTGGAGAATCGGCGTCGGCCGGCTCCGCGGCACACTGCTCGAAGCTGCCGCAGGAATCGACGAGGCAGCGCACGTAGCCGAAACGGCCGCAACCCTCCGCGGTCCCGTGCGGCCGTTCTACCGTGCCACCGACATCCGGCTCCGGGGCCTGCTCACCCTGCTGCGCAACGATCCGCGCGTGCAACAGTTCGCCGAATCCGAACTCGCAGGCATCCTCGATCCCGACGCAAAAGGCCGAGACGGCCTCCTGGACCTGCTCGGCCACTACCTGGAATCCGGCGGGAACAAGGCCGCCCTGGCCCGGACCGGATACCTCAGCCGGCCCACGCTCTACGCCCGGCTCGCGAAGCTGGAAGCACTGCTCGCCGTCGACCTGAAGGACGCCGAATCACGCACCTCCCTCCATGTGGCCCTGCTCCTGCACCGCCTGCGAAGCGATCAGCCTTAGGTGGCATCATGGACCCATGGCCAAGCCCTTCACCCTGACACAGCTGCGCTACTTCGCCGTCGTCGCCGAACTGGAGAACATGACTGCAGCGGCCGAGCAACTGCACGTGACGCAGTCGGCGCTATCGGCATCGCTGGCCCAGCTGGAAGCAAGCGTGTCCACCCAGCTATTTGTCCGTCTCAAAACCCGCGGGCTGCGGCTGACGGCCTCCGGGCGCCAACTCGCCCGGGACATCAAGGTCTTCCTCGAACAGGCCGACTCCCTCTACGAATCCGCCCGCGGCATGGGAGCGTCGCTGGTGGGCGAACTGAAGGTCGGCGTTTTCGCCCCCCTCGCCCCGTTCCGGCTGCCCACCATCTTGCAAACCTTCGAGGCGGAGCATCCCGGGGTTGAGGTCTCCTTCATCGAGGCCGACCTTGCCGAACTCCAGGCCGCCCTGTTGGAAGGCCAGTGCGACACCGCCCTCACGTACGGCCTGGGCCTGGGCGGAGGATTCACCCACCAAGTGCTTGAACGCGTGCCCCCGCATGTCCTTGTCCACGCCGGACACCCGGCCGCGTCCCGCCCCGGCCTGCACATCGCTCTCAAGGAGCTCGACGGCGAACCCTCCGTGGTGCTCGACCTCCCCCACAGCCGGGAGTACTACCAACAGCTCTACGCCGCGGCCGGGGTGCAGCCCAACGTCCGCCACCGCTTCGCCGGCTACGAAACCGTGCGCTCCTTTGTAGCCAAGGGCCACGGCTACGCCCTGCTGAACCAACGAATCAACAGTGACGTCACGTATTCCGGGGGAAGGGTGGTTGCCCTGGCCTTGACGGATGACTTCCCGCCCATCGAGGTCATGCTCGTCCGCCCTGACGGGGTGCAGCCAACACGGCGGGCCCTTGCCTTCGAGGAAACCTGCGGGCAGGTCTACCGGGCGGCCACCGCCTGACTCATTCGCCCAGCCCATTAACAAAATTCATCAATGAACCAAAAACAATCAATTGGACAGATGTGAGCCCACTCACAGACAGTTGAGGGATCTGGCGGCGGGGCCCGCCGACAAGACGCCCTGTTGATCAAAGGAGATTCGATGGTTCAGTTCCAGTCCGGATACCCCCGCACAGCCAAGCGGGTGCCTCGGCCATGACCGTGAACGACACCACACCGGTGACGGCCAAGGACGCGGCTGCGTCCATCCCTGTTCAGACTCCTGTCCACAAGATGACGGGGATGCAAAAGCGTGTCCTGCTCGGCGGCAGCGTCGGCCAGTTCATCGAATTCTACGACTTCGCCCTGTACGGACTGACAGCCGTCACCCTCTCACACGTGTTCTTCCCGGGCGACAGCCCGCTGGCCGCCATGCTGGCCACCTTCGCCACCTTCGGCGTCGCCTTTGTGGTCCGCCCCCTGGGCGGTCTCTTCTTCGGCGCCCTCGGCGACAGGATCGGCCGGCGAGGCGTCCTTTCCATCACGCTCATCGGCATTGGCGGTGCCACAGCCGTGATGGGACTGCTGCCAGGACACGCGCAGATCGGGGCCTGGGCTCCGGCACTGTTGGTGTTTTGCCGCCTTGTCCAAGGCTTCTCGGCTGGCGGCGAGTCCGTGGGCGCGCCCTCGTTCGTCTTTGAACACGCCCCTGTCGACAGGCGCGGCTTCTGGCTCAACATCACCATTGCGGCGACGGCCCTTCCCTCCGTGGTGGCCGGCACGCTGATCCTGGTCCTGAGCCAGTCAATGAGCAACGAGTCCTTCATGGCGTGGGGCTGGCGCCTGCCGTTCCTCCTGGCACTGCCCCTGGCACTGTTTGGCGTGTGGATCCGAACCCGCACCGAGGAAAGCCGCGCCTTCCAAGATGCCAAGGCCCACGTGGGCAGGGAATTCAGCCCCGTCCGGGACACCTTCCGCAATAACAAGTTGCGCATGGTCCAGGTCATCTTCGTCATGGGCCTGACGGCTATGGGCTTCTACTTCCTTTCCGCCTACTTCGTGTCCTATGTGCAGACCAGCGGCCACCTCAGCCGCGAACAATCACTGCTCACCAACGCCGCGGCCCTGGCCCTGTACGCTGTACTGCTGCCCCTGTTCGGCCGGCTTGGGGACCGGGTTGGCCGCAAGCCCATGCTGATCGCAGGCTCGGCAGCCATCGCCATCCTCTCCGTGCCCAGCTTCATGCTCGTCACCAGCGGAAGCCTTCCCCTGGCCCTCCTGGGCCAAGCGCTCTTCGTGTTGCCGCTGTGCCTCTACGGTGGCGGCTGCTACACCTTCTTTGTCGAAATCTTCAGCACCAAAACACGCTTCACATCCGCTGCCATCAGCTACAACTGTGCCTATGCAATTTTCGGCGGCACCGCCCCGTTCATCGGGACAGCCCTCGTCGGCGCCACCGGCGTGCCACACTCCCCCGGTGTCTACATGGCGGTGGCCGCCGCCGTCGTCTTCCTCCTGGTGGTCTTCACCAAGGTGCCCGAAACCCGCGGGCGCCTGGGCTAGAGGTGCCCCATCACTTTTCATCACTGAACAAGGACTTCCCATGAGCACAGCAGCATTCCTGAAAGACTTCCACCACGTCGCCACCATCGGCGCCACGGCCAACAACGGCGTGGACCGCCAGGCCGCCACCCCCGAGGATGCCCGGACCCGCGACTGGTTTGCGAACTGGGTGCGCCATGCCGGCTGGGGCCTTCGGGTCGACACGATCGGCAACATGTTCGGCCTCCTTGAATGGACGCCCGGCGCCCCATTTATCGTGATCGGCTCACACCTGGACAGCCAGCCGCTTGGCGGCCGCTTCGACGGAGCCTACGGTGTCATCGCGGCCTTGCACGCGGCCCGCACCATCGATGTCGAGGTGGCCGAGTCCGGAATGGCCCCACGGTTCAACCTGGCCGTCGTCAACTGGTTCAACGAGGAGGGCGGACGCTTCGCCCCCAGCGTCATGGGAAGCTCCGTGTTTACCGGATTGTTTGACCTTGAGGAAATGCTCAACGTCACCGACCTGCAAGGCATTTCCGTGCGCGAGGCCCTGTCCGGCATCGGCTACCTCGGCACTGATCCGACTCCCAAGGTGGCCGGCTATGCCGAAATTCACATTGAGCAGGGCCGCATCCTGGAACGCGAATCCATCAATATCGGCCTCGTGGACAGCAGCTGGTACACGCAGAAACTGGACATCGAAGTCCTCGGTGAGCAATCACACACCGGTGCCACCGCCATGGCCGACCGCCACGACGCCCTCATTGCGGCGTCGAAAATCATCCTCATGGTCCACGACGTCACGGGTGACTTTGCTGAAGAGGCCCTCGTCTCCTCCGTGGGACAGCTGACCTTGGAACCAAACTCACCGATCGTGGTGGCCAGGCGTGTGCACCTCGTCGCCGACCTGCGCTCCGGGAACCCCGAGATCGTTAATGCAGCCCGGGACACGCTCATGCGGAACATCGCTCTCCTGGCCCGTGAACACGACATCAAGGTCAACGTCAGGGACTTCGACATCCGCCCGATCCGCCGATTCCCGGAAGCGGGCCTCAGCCTCGCGGCCGCGATGGCGGCGACCGCAGGGCTCTCCTCCCGGCGCATGCAAACCATGGCGGGACACGACTCCGTCTCCATGAACACCATGGTGCCCTCCATCATGCTGTTCATACCCAGTGTCGACGGCGTCTCCCACTGCGAACGGGAATTCAGCACCGACACTGACATGGCCAACGGCGTGGAGATGCTCACCGGCGTGGCACGCCAACTGGTGCACGGCGCACTGGCCGAGCTGGAACCGGTCCCAGTTGGTGCCGGCGCGGCCGGTGGTGCCGCATGACCGAGCTGCATTACCTGGACGCGACCACGGCCCTGGCGATGTTCCGCACCCGCGAACTGTCCCCGGTGGAAATGTTGGAGGCCGTGATCGAACGGACCGCGGCCGTCAATGACGGCATCAACGCCTTCACGGAAACACTGTTCGAAGAAGCTGTGCCGGCCGCTCGGGCCGCCGCCGCACGCTATGCGCACGGGGGCTCCCTCCCGCCCCTTTTGGGGCTTCCCGTGGCCACCAAGGAAAAACACGGAATCAAGGGCCGCACCCTCTCCCAGGGACTGGTGGCCAGGAAAAACGATCGAGCGGCGGAGAACCACTCCGTCGTGGACAGGATCCTCCGGGCCGGAGGCATCATCCACGCCCGCACCACCACCCCCGAATACAGCTGCGCCACCGTCACCCACGGCCCGTTGTGGGGCGTGACGCGCAACCCCTGGAACCGGCGGTACTCCCCCGGCGGATCCTCCGGCGGCGCCGGCGCCGCCCTCGCGGCCGGACTAACCACCCTGGCCACGGCCTCAGACATCGCCGGATCAACCCGGCTGCCAGCGTCATTCACGGGAAACGTCGGCTTCAAGGCACCCTACGGCCGGATTCCCGGCCTGGCACCCTTATCGGCTGACCACTACCGCGGCGACGGGCCCATGGCCCGAACCGTTGCGGATGCCGCCCTGCTAGCAAACGTCATGGCAGGAAAGCACTCAGGGGACCATGCCTCCCTGGCTGACTCTGCGGCAATAGCCCTCGATTCTGGCTCCGCGGCCGGACTGCGGATCGCCCTGTGCATCCGGCTGGGGAATTACCCCGTGGCGTCCGACGTCGAGACCAACACCCGCGGCGTGGCCGCGGCACTGCGCGACGCCGGCGCTGTGGTCGAGGAGATCGAACTGCCCTGGACCGTCCAGGACATCAGCCGGACAATGTTCACGCACTTCGGCTACCTGCTGGGTCCCACCATGGAAGACGAAACCGCAGGCGCCGAAGACTTGCTGGCTCCCTACACCCTGCGCTTCATGGCCGACGCACGTCAGGCCGCAGAGCAAAACCGATATCTGGACGGCATCCGCTCCGAAACACTGCTCCAAGCGCAACTGGCCCACGCGATGGCAGGCTTCGACGCGTTGCTCTGCCCGGCCTCCGCCGTGCCTGCCCTTGAGGCCGACGGCATGTACCTGGACGGGATCAACGCCGGCGGGCAACAGATGGAACACTACTGGCAGGGGCACATGACAGTCCCGTTCAACATCGCCAACCGCTGCCCCGTCCTGGCAGTCCCCAGCGGCATGGCCGACTGCGGCATCCCCACGGGCGTGCAGATCGTCGGGCACCCCTTTGACGACGCGACAGTCTTTCGTGTGGGTGCCGCCGTCGAGGCGGTCCTGCCCTGGTCCGGCCGGCACCCCGACATGCTCCCGGTCGTCTGAAGTCCAGCAACGGGAACCCTTCAGTGTCTCGGGTGGACTGAACAGCCGCTAAATCGGCCAATGAACACCCAGCAAGCTGCATGAGAAGAGCCACCACGGGAAACCATTCCAGTGCACTGGAACAGGTCCGGTGCAAATGTGCCCCTGACCTGCGGAAACACTGTGCCCGAGGTGGGACTCGAACCGGACTTCAGCCCTTGTAAACACTGGGGAGGCCCGGAAAC